>Ga0160449_1000244_pt1 | contig 40799 bp, 40 predicted proteins | sample HID1975I_E1MG_FD_108216 | JGI IMG/M metagenome (GOLD analysis project Ga0160449, IMG submission 108216) | Enriched soil microbial communities from UW Madison campus, WI, USA - HID1975I_E1 MG | ecosystem: Environmental > Terrestrial > Soil > Unclassified | place: USA: Madison, Wisconsin...
CTTCGGCGGCTGGCTGCTGGCGCATATGGACCTGGCCGGCGCGACCCCGGCGTTCGAGCGGGCGGGCGGGCGCTGCGCCACCGTGGCGCTGGACGGCATGGTCTTTCACCAGCCGGTGTCTGTCGGCGACGAGGTGTCGATCTATGCGCGGATCGCCCACACCGGCCGCACCTCGATCCGCGTCCACGTCGAGGCCTGGAAACGGGCGCGCGGCCAAGCCGAGGCCCAGTCGGTGCGCGTGACCGAGGGCGTCTTCACCTATGTCGCCATCGACAGCGAGCGGAAGCCGCGCCAGCTGCCCTAAGACCCAGTGCGACACTCGGAAATCTTGACCTTCGGGGGTGTTGAGCCTACCTCCCCGGCATGGCTATTCGTCGCATCCTGACCATCGACAACCCCGCCGATCTGGCGGTGCTCAAGACCGTGTCCACGCCCGTCGAGGGCGGGGTCGGCGATGAGCTGCGCGGTCTGATGGACGACATGCTGGAGACCATGTACGCGGCGCCCGGCATCGGCCTGGCCGCGGTGCAGATCGGCGACACGCGCCGGGTCATCGTCATGGATCTGGGCGACAAGGCCGTCGAGGGCGCCTCGGACGAGCCCGAGGACGAGGAGAGCGAAGACCTGCAGCTGGCCCGCCGCAACCCGCGCTATTTCGTCAATCCCGAGATCATCTGGTCGTCCGAAGAGCTGTTCAGCTACGAAGAGGGCTGTCTGTCGGTGCCGGAATATTTCGACGCTGTGCAACGCCCGGCCCGGGTGCGCATTCGCTACCTCGGCTACGACGGCCAGTCGGTGGAAGAAGAGGCCGAGGGCCTGTTCGCCGTCTGCATCCAGCACGAGATGGATCACCTCCAGGGCGTGCTGTTCATCGACCATCTGTCCCGTCTCAAGCGCGAGCGGGCGGTGGCCAAGGTCAAGAAGAACGCGAGGTTGGCGGCGTGAGCATCCGTTTCCGTGACGACGAACATCACCTGACCCGCGCCGGCAAGGTCGGCGTCGGCTCTGTGGCGGCCCTGGTCGCCGTGGGCGTGATCGGCTTTGTCGCGGGCCTGCTGGTCGATCGCCTGCTGGATTTCGACGACGCGCTGGACGCCGGCGGCGAGTGGGACGAGGGCGGCGGCGTCTATACCCGCTGGCAGTAACCGCCTAAAGGCGTCGGCCCTAGCCCGCGCGTGGCGCGGGCCAAGGAAATAAAGATGCGCCTCGCCTTTATGGGAACCCCCGAATTCGCCGTGCCCTCGCTGGCCGAGCTGATCGCCTCAGGCCACGAGATCGTCGCCGTCTATTCGCAGCCGCCGCGTCCCAAGGGCCGGGGCCAGAAGCTGACGCCGTCGCCGGTCCACGCCTTCGCCGAGGCCATGGGCCTGCCGGTCTTCACGCCCGAGAGCATGAAGGCCCCCGAGGCCATCGAGACCTTCCGCAGTCTGGACCTGGACGCCGCCTGCGTCGTCGCCTACGGCCAGATCCTGAAGCCCGAGGTGCTGGCGGCGCCGCGCCTGGGCTGCTTCAACCTGCACGGCTCCTTGTTGCCGCGCTGGCGCGGGGCCGCCCCGATCCAGCGCGCGATCATGGCCGGCGACCGCCAGACCGGCGCCCAGATCATGCGCATGAGCGAGGGGCTGGACGAGGGCGCGATCATCCTGTCCGAGGTGATGGACATCCTGCCGACCGACACGGCCGCCAGCCTGTCCGAACGCATGGCGACCACCGGCGCGACGCTGTGGACCCGCGCCCTGGCGGCGATCGAACGCGGCGGCTTCACCGAGACCGAACAGGTTGGCGAGGTCACCTATGCGAAGAAGATCACCCCGGCCGAGGCCCGCATCGACTGGACCCGCCCGGCGGCCCAGGTGGACGCCCACATCCGCGGCCTGTCCCCCTTCCCCGGCGCATGGTTCGAGGTCGCGGGTGAAGAGCCCGTGCGGATCAAGGCGCTGATGTCGAAGGGGGTCGAAGGCGCGGGCGCGCCGGGTCGGGTGATCGACAGCGGCCCCCGGCTGGTGATCGCCTGCGGCGCCGGCGCGGTCGAACTGATCCGCGTCCAGCGTCCCGGCAAGGCGGCGCAGCCGGCTGAGGAAATGTTGCGCGGCTATCCGGTCCCTGTCGGGACCGTTCTTGAGAGTGGGCCGCGGTCAGAAGGCTCCGCCTTCTCGACCCGACGCGGCCTGTAATGCCCCGCTATCGCCTGACGCTCGAATACGATGGCTCGGCCTACAACGGCTTTCAGGCCCAGAAGGACCAGCCGACGGTGCAGGGCGCGGTTGAGACGGCGCTGACCGCCTTTTGCGGCGAGACGATCCGGCTGGCCGCCGCCGGGCGCACGGACACCGGCGTGCATGCGACGGGTCAGGTGATCTCGTTCGACCTGACACGCGACTGGCCCGAGGCGACGGTGATGAACGCCCTGAACGCCCATCTGGTGCAGGAAGCGGTGGCGGTGCTGGACTGCGTCCGCGTCGATGACGACTGGCACGCGCGGTTCTCGGCGACCGGGCGGGCTTACCTCTATCGCATCCTGAACCGGCCCGGCCGTCCGGCGCTGGACCAAGGGCGGGTCTGGCACGTGAAGCGCCCGCTGGACGCCGAGGCCATGCATGCGGCGGCCCAGACGCTGGTCGGCCTGCATGACTTCACCACCTTCCGCGATGTGAACTGTCAGTCGGCCAGCCCGGAAAAGACGCTGGACGTCGCCCGCGTGTCGCGCGTCGGCGAGGAGGTGCATCTGGTGTTCGAGGCGCGCAGCTTCCTGCACCGGCAGGTCCGCTCGATGACCGGCACCCTGGCCGAGGTCGGGCTGGGCCGCTGGAGCGTGGCGGACGTGGCGGCCGCGCTGGCGGCGAGGGATCGCACGGCCTGCGGGCCAGTAGCGCCGTCGGACGGGCTGTATCTGACCGGCGTGAAATACTGAGTCTTGTTTCCTCCCCATGGAATGGGGAGGGGGACCGCGAAGCGGTGGAGGGGGCGGCTCAGGTTCCGGATGTCGAGACGCCCCCTCCGTCACGGCTGCTATGCGTCCGCGCCACCTCCCCATGAGATGGGGAGGAGCGGTCCTGCGCTCAGCGACGCGCCGAGTTCGAGCTGGACGTGACCGCGTCGCCGGCGGCGGACACGTCGCGGCCGATTCCGGCGATGGTGTTGCAGGCTGAGACCGCCAGGGCGGCGGCGATGACGGTCAGGGCGACGATCTTGCGCATGAGTTTTCCCCGAAAATGGATTACGGCGATGTATGAACACCAGGCTTGACCATACAGTTGCATGGTCAAGCCTGTCTCTGATCTGCTAACGGCGAACTTATGACGCAAGCCCCCGGAACCGCCGCCCGCCGCCTGGTCGAAACCCTCGTCGTGAACGGGGTGGATCGGGTCTTCTGCGTGCCGGGCGAGAGTTATCTCGCCGTGCTCGACGCCCTGGCCGATGTCGAGGACCGGATTCAGGTCATCGCCTGCCGCAACGAGGCCGGCGCCGCCAACATGGCCGAGGCCTATGGCAAGCTGACGGGCCGGCCGGGCGTCTGCATGGTCACGCGCGGGCCGGGCGCGACCCACGCCAGCATCGGCGTGCACACGGCGCATCAGGATTCGACGCCGATGATCCTGTTCGTGGGCCAGATCGCCCTGACCGACCGGGGCCGCGGCGCCTTCCAGGAGGTCGACTACCGCGAGGTGTTCGGCGGCCTGGCCAAATGGGCGACCGAGATCGAGAGCCCCGAACGCACCGTCGAGATCGTCGAGCGCGCCTTCGCCACCGCCCTGCAGGGCCGGATGGGGCCGGTCGTGGTGGCCCTGCCCGAGAACATCCTGCACGAGGCCGGCGGCCCCGCCCCCGTTCGCGCCGTGACGCCCGCGCGGTCGGCCTTGAACCCGGCCTTCGTCGAACAGGTGCGCGGCCGTCTGGCCGCCGCCGAACGGCCGCTGCTGGTGCTGGGCGGTTCGGGCTGGACCGAAGAGGCGACGACCGCCATCGCCGACTGGTCCGCGCGGCTGGGCCTGCCGGTCGCCCTGTCGTTCCGGCGCAAGGATCTGATCGACAATCTGGCGCCCAACTATGCGGGCGACCTGGGCCTGGGCTCGAACCCGAAGCTGCTGCAACGGGTGCGGGACGCCGACCTGATCCTGTGTATCGGCGCGCGGCTGGGCGAAAATCCGACCCAGGGCTACACCCTGCTGGATCGCGCGCGCACGGCCCAGACCCTGATCCACATCCATCCGGGCCCGGAAGAGCTGAGTCGTGTCTGGCCGACGCTGGCGTCCGCCGCCGCCGACAATTCGCTGGCCGCCCTCGCCCTGTCGGCGGTCGAGCCGGGCCGGACCTGGACCGATCAGGCCGCCGCCGCCCACGCCGATTACATCGCCTTCTCGACCCCCATCACGGTCGAGGGCGCGGTGAACATGAGCGAGGTGATCGCGCATCTGGGCGAAGTTCTGCCCGCCGACGCCATCCTGACCAACGGGGCCGGCAATTTCGCCGCCTGGCTGCACCGCTTCCACCGCCACCGCGCGCGCGGTACGCAACTGGCCCCGACCTCGGGCGCCATGGGCTATGGCTATCCGGCCGCCATCGGCGCCAAGAGCGCCCAGCCGGGCCGTGAGGTCGTCTGTATCGCGGGCGACGGCGACTATCTGATGACGGGACAGGAGATCGCCACGGCGGTCCAGTACGGGATCAACGTCATCGTCGTGGTGGTCGACAACGGAACCTACGGCACGATCCGCATGCACCAGGAAGGCCACTATCCGGGCCGGGTCATCGCCACCGACCTGAAGAACCCCGACTTCGTCAAATACGCCGAGGCGTTCGGCGCGTTTGGCGTTCGCGTCGAGCGGACCGAGGACTTCCCCGCCGCTCTGGCGGCCGCCCGCGCGGCGGGCCGTCCGGCGCTGATCCATGTCATCACCGAGGCCGAGACCATCGCGCCGGGCCGTACCATCACCGCCCTGCGCGCCGCCAAGGGCTGACCGCCGCTTGGCATCCGGACTGGTCGCAGCTTCGCCGCAGTTCCCTTGCGGCGGAGCCTTCCGGCGTCAGGATCGTTGCCGAACGACGCTGATCTGCAACGGAGCTCTCATGCGCCCCCTTCTGACGTCCGGTCTCGCCGCCCTTCTGGTCTCAGCCTGCGCCACGCCCGCGCCAAGCCAGGGCGGCTCCCGATCGGCCGGCTCGGGCGACGACTGCGCCGTCATCGCCGCCATCGGCAAGGAGCATTTCCGCTTCAACACGACCGACAACGTGCCGCCGCCGCTATGGCTGGACGCCGCCGGATCGATCTGGGCGCCGCAGTGCGACTGGGCCCGTTATGGCCTCAGCTTCCCGACGATCCATGACCCGAACCGCCCGCGCGCGACGGGCGAGCGCATCCGCTGGGTCCAGTTCAAGCAGCCGCGTTATGACGGGTCGGGCGCGGTGGTCGAAACCTCGATCATGCACGGGCCGCTGGCGGGCATGGGTTATGAATGCCGCGTCCGCTCGGGCTTCGCCGGCTGGACGGTGCAGGAGTGCAAGGCCAGCTGGGTCTCCTGATCGGCCTGCCGATCCGACCTGGGCGGTTGCGTCCGGGCTGACATCTGGCCGGACGTTCGCAGCGACTTCGTCGCATGACGGAAGATTCACTGGCGCGACCAACGGGGCCGGACCTAGCGTCTGGCCCTGAACCTTTCGGAGAACCGTGATGCGCCGATCCCTGACCGCTCTCGTGGCCACGGTCGCGACCCTCGCCGCCGGCGCCGCCTCGGCCGAGCAGCCCATGACCTTGAAACCGCTGCGCGAGCGGCTGCGGACGATCGAGGTGACGATCAACGGCCACACCTCGGACTTCCTGTTCGATACGGGCGGCGGGGTGACCACCATCACCCCGGCCTTCGCCGAAAAGATCGGCTGCAAGCCCTGGGGCCGGATCACCGGCCATCGGATGTTCGGCGACCGGCTGGACATGCAGCGCTGCGACGGCGTGACGGTGGAGGCGCAGGGCGTCCGCTTCGAACCCACGACGCTGGCCGTGTTCGATCCCACTCCGCTGCTGGCGCCCGGCGCGGCCGCGCCGGACGGGACCCTGGCCATGGATGTGTTCAAGGACCAGGTGGTGACGCTGGACGTGGCGGGCAATCGTCTGACGATCGAGGACGAGGCCAGTCTGGCCCGCCGGATCGAGGGGGCGACCGAACTGCCGATGCGTGTCTCGCGCGAGGTCTGGGGCGTCGATCCCTATGTCGGCGTCGACACCGAACAGGGCCGGCTGTGGATGCTGCTGGATTCCGGCGCCGGCGGGGTGCTGCTGGTCGCCAAGGACAACGCCGCCGCCTTTGGCCTGAGCCCCGACGCCGAGGGGCCGCAGCCGTTGAAATTCGACCTGGCGCCCGGCGTGCCGGTCGAAGGGCTCGCCGTGACGCCCGAGATGATGCTGCTGGGCAATCTGGGCATGCCCTTCATGAAGGACTACGTCCTGACCATGGACTTCCCCAACCAGCGCCTGTGGGTGAAGCGGGCGGCCCTGGCGAACTGAGGGTCGCATCGCAGGGGAGGATTTGCGCGCGGAAATCCTGTATGGCCCCGCGCCATGCCCTTTACCGCCACCGTCCTGACCATGTTCCCCGAGGCCTTTCCCGGGCCGCTCGGCGTGTCGCTGATCGGCACGGCGTGGCGCGAGAAGGGACTGTGGGACCTGCAGACGCTGGACATTCGCGCCTTTTCCGAAGATAAGCGCGGCTTCCTGGACGACACCCCCGCGGGTGGCGGTCCCGGAGCCGTGCTGAAAGCGGACGTGGTGGCCCGGGCTCTCGACAGCCTGACAGGCCCATCCCGGCCGCTTTTGTACATGAGCGCCCGTGGTCGGCCCCTGACCCAGGCGCGCGTGAAGGAATGGGCCAGGGCGGACGGCGTTGTCGTCCTGTGCGGCCGGTTCGAGGGGGTGGACCAGCGCGTGCTCGACGCGCGCGGGTTCGAGGAGGTCTCCGTCGGGGACGCGGTGCTCGCCGGCGGCGAGGCGGCGGCCATGGTGGCGATCGAGGCGTGCGTAAGGCTGATTCCTGGCGTCCTCGGCCAGGCGGACAGCCTCAGTAGCGAGAGTTTCGAGGACGGCCTTCTGGAGCATCCGCAGTACACGCGACCGCGGACGTTCGAGGGGCTGGAGATACCCGAGGTGCTTCTGTCGGGCGATCACAGGAAGATCGCTCAATGGCGCGAGGCGCAGCGGGAACTAACGACGCGGGATCGCCGACCGGACCTCTGGGACGCGCATCTGGCCAAATCACAGCTAAAGGGCGGAAAAGCCCGAGGAGAATGACCATGAATATCGTTCAGCAGCTCGCTGCCGAAGAAAAAGCCCGCGTCCTGGGCGACCGCAAGATCCCCGACTTCCAGCCGGGCGACACCCTGCGCGTCAACGTGAAGATCAAGGAAGGCGAGCGTGAGCGCATTCAGGCCTTCGAAGGCGTCTGCATCGCCCGTGACGGCGGCGGCGTGAACGAGACCTTCACCGTCCGCAAGATTTCCTTCGGCGAAGGCGTGGAGCGGAAATTCCCGATCCTGTCGCCGAACGTCGAGTCCATCGAGGTGAAGCGTCGCGGCGTCGTGCGGCGCGCCAAGCTGTATTACCTGCGCGACCGTCGCGGTAAGTCGGCCCGTATCGCCGAGCGTCAGACCGTCCGCGCGCCCAAGGTGGCGGTGCCGGAAACCGGTTCGGCCGACAAGGGCGGCGACGAGGGCTGATCCTCGCCGCATCGCTGATATGATCCAGGCCCCGGTGTCGCCGCCGGGGCCTTTTTCATGCCTGTCGCGGGGGCTTACTGCGGATACAGCGGGTTGGACGCGTCGTTCTGGCCGTCCAGGCTGTGCTTCAGGTCGCGCATCTGGTCGTGGCCGGTCTTCACCGAGGCGTAGGCCCGGCGGATCGTCTCGCGCGTGGTGGCCGAGACGTTGGAGTCTTCCAGCGCGCGCTCGAACTTGGCCTTGATGTGATCCTCGCCGTTTTCGACCGAGTTCACGACCGCCTGTTCGTCGCGGATCAGGGCGTGCTTGATATCCAGGAAAGCGCGGTGCGCCTTGGCCAGGATCGAACCGTCGTCCTCGGGCTCGCCGCCCAGCGACCGGACGGCGCCCTGCAGTTCGCCCGCGATCTGCTGACGCTCGAAGCTGCGACGTTCGAACAGGGTGCGATAGGCGGTGTTGTCGGTTTCCTTCGCGGCCTCGCGATAGCCGTCGACGCTGTCGATGGTGGTTTCGATCAGGCCGTTCAGGACGTGGATGTCGTGGCTGTGGGGGGTGCTCATGGGGGAGGCTCTCCGATTTGATCTCGGATCAGCTAACCCCCGACGTGGCGCTTGGTTTCCGCGTCTAGAGCTTGCTGCGCAGCGACCACAGCTCGGGGAAGCAGCGGCGCTTCAGCGTCTCGGTCAGATAGCCGACCCCATCGGTGCCGCCCGTGCCCTGGCGCCGGCCGATGATCCGCTCGACCGTGACCACATGCTTGTACCGCCAGGTCAGCAGGGCGTCGTCCAGATCGACCAGCTTCTCGGCCAGCTGATACAGCGGCCACCAGCGCTCGGTGTCGCGGTAAACCTGAAGCCAGGCCGCCTCGACGCCCTCGGACGGTTCATAGGTCTGGCTGACGTCGCGGTTCAGCACCTCGGCCGGGACCGGCAAGCCCGCCCGGGACAGTTGAAGCAGGGCGTCGTCATACAGGCTGGGCGCCTCGATCGCCGCCTTCAGCGCCGCATGGGCCTCGGGCCGTTCGGCGTGGAACCGCAGGAAGCGCGGATCCTTGAGCCCCAGCATGGTCTCCAGCCGCCGGAACTGGTCGCTCTGGAAGCCCGAGCTGGCGCCCAGGTCGCCCCGGAATTTCAAGTAGTCGGCCGGGGTCATGGTGGCCAGGATGTCCCAGCTCTGGGTCATCACCGCCTGGATGCGGCTGACCCGCGCCAGGCTCTTGTAGGCGGGGACCAGGTCGCCGGCGCGGATCAAACTCTGCGCCAGCGCCATCTCGTGCAGGATCTGTTTGAGCCACAGCTCCTTGGTCTGGTGGATGATGACGAACAGCATTTCATCATGCTGGTCGGAACGGGGGTTCTGTGCGTCCAGCAGCGCGTCCAGCGACAGATAGCCGGCATAGGTCACGCCCTGCGGTTCATGCTTGGCCGTTTCGATAGCGGTGTCGCGGATTGTGTTCGGCGCGGAAGGCGGGGTCTCGGTCATGCCCCGATCTATCGCGCCTTTGACGCCTTAGAGCCAGCCCCGCCGCCGAAACCACAGCAGCGGCGACACCCCCGCCGCCAGCATGGCCAGCAGCGCCAGCGGATAGCCCCACGGCTGTGGCAGCTCCGGCATATGGGCGAAATTCATGCCGTAGATCGACGCGATCAGCGTCGGCGGCAGGAAGGCGACCGAGGCCACCGACACGATCTTGATGATCGACGACTGTTCGATGTTGATCAGGCCCAGCGCCGCCGACAGCTGGAAATTGATCCCCGCCGCCACCGACTGGTTGTGCACGATCAGGCTCTGCGCGTCGCGGGTCAGGGATTTCAGATGCTCCCTGGCCTCGGGATCCTTCTCCAGCCGCTCGTTCAGGCTGACGAAGGCGAAGACCCGGGCCAGACCGGCCAGGCTCTGCTCGATCCGGGCGGTGGCCATGTGGGCCCGGCCCAGACGGCCGATCAGCCTCTCGAAATTGACCGTCTTGCGCTCGGCGAAGACCAGGCTGGCGACCGCCTCGACCCGCTCGGCGTTGCGCGACAGCACGTCCGAGGCGCGGTCGATTACCGCCTCCATCAGATTCAGGAACAGGTCAGCGCCCGAACTGCACAGCGCCGGCTCGCGGTCCAGCTTCTCCTCCAGCATGCTGAAGGGGCGGGGATCGAAATAGCGGATGGTCACCAGCGGACCGGGCGTCAGGACGAAGGTGACCGGGCTGATGGCGGGAATGTCCTCGTCGCCGCGGTGGATCAGGTCGGCGGTGACGAAGGCGGCGCCGTCCTCGCGGTACAGGCGGCTGGACGCCTCAAGCTCCGACATCTCCTCGCGCGTCGGCAGGGCCAGGTTCAGCGCGCGCTCGACCGCCAGCTCCTCGTCGCGGGACGGCGAGATCAGGTCGATCCACAGGATGTCGGGATCCAGGGCCAGCCGATCCGGCGGGACGTCCAGCGGCTCGCAGGCCTGGGTGGCGGCGCGATACAGGCGGATCATGCAGCCCGCCTTTCAGTCTCAGCGGCCGTTGTCGGCCGGGACTGCGGGGCCGGCCAGGGCGTTGGCCGCCATCTGGCGGCCGCTTTCGAAGGCGTCGCGCGCGCCTTTGTAGACAAAGCCGTAGGTCGGATAGACGGTGGTGCCCAGGTCGTTGATCGGGTTGTACCAGACCTTGACCCGGCTCCAGTCGCCATCGGTCGACACGTCGACGACGGTGACGTTCTCCTCGACCTTGCCGCGGCTGCCGCCCCAGTTGGCGTGGGTCACGCGGATTACGCGGTCGGTCAGGATGTCGGAGACGACGGCGACGTGGCCACGGCTCATCCGGCCGTGCGGCTGGAACACCAGGACCGAGCCGGTTTCCGGGGCGCGGCCGGTGCGGAATTTGCTCACCGCCTGGTTCCACCAGGTCCAGGCGTCGCCGAAGATATTGATGCCCGAGAACATGCGGGCGAAGGTCACGCATTGCCAGTACGGATCGTCCGCCCGGGCCGGCGCCGGATTGATCGCAAAAACGCCAAGGGTCGCCGCAACCGCGGCGGCTGCTAGTCGTTTCATCATGTTTACGCGTTCCCGACTGCCTTCGGAACAAGCCTTAGACGATAGTTTTCAAAGGTTGAAGAACCCTTTCGCGGGAATTCGACTAACCTTCGGCGGGAACAGGGGCGGGGGTTGACTGCTTCTGGCGGCGCACGGCCAGGGCCCGCAAACCCCGGCGGGCCGGGTGTTCGACCAGGTGATAGGACACCGCCGCAACCACCGGAATCAGGGCCACGACGGCCAGCCACACAAAAATTTGCAGCTGCTTGTCCGGGGCGTCGGCAGCCCGCGCGGCCAGGTTCACGGCCAGCAGCTTCCACGGCACGCAGACCATGTAGATCGAATAGGAGATCTCGCCCAGATAGACCGCCGGGACGCTGGCCATCCAGCCGGCGCGGGCGTTGTCCAGCGACGCCAGCGACACGATCAGCCCGCCCGCCAGCAGCACGGTGACCCCGTCCCAGGCGAACAGCGCCGCGCTGGCCGCCGTGGCCACAGCGAAGCCCAGCGCCAGCCAGCCCGCCTGCTTCAGCGGGGCGCGGCGATAGACCAGATACAGGGCGCAGCCATAGGCGAAGCACGGCACGATCCGCAGCGCGCCCCAGCGGATCGTCGCCTCGGTCAGCGAAAACCCGGCCAGCGGTTCGAACACGGCGTAAAGGGCGACCAGAAACGCCGCCGCCCCCGCCACGGCCGCGATCGGCCGGTGACGGCAGCGCCAGGCGACGAAGGCGAACAGCGGGAAACACAGATAGGCGAACCACTCGGCCGAGATCGACCAGGACGGATGGTTCCACCCCGCTTCGGGCGCAAAACCCCAGGCGTGGATCATCAGCAGGTTGGCGGGCAGCGAGCGCCAGCTCAGCACGCTGTTCTCGATGCTCATGCCCACCAGCAGGGCGCCCAGGCCCAGCGCCATGACCCCCAGCAGGGTCGCCAGGTGCAGCGGATAGACCCGCGCGATCCGCGCCCACAGGAAGCCGCCGTAGCGGAACCGCTTTTCGCCCGCCGCCTCCAGATAGACGTGGCTCAGGATGAAGCCGGACAGGACGAAGAACAGCTCGACCCCCAGATAGCCCTTGGCCACGATGTTCGGGACGAAGCCGACGTCCAGGTCGGGCCAGAAGGCGTACAGCACCACCCAGGCGGCGGCGAAGAAGCGCAGGGCCGTCAGGGCGCGCAGATCGGCGGGTTGGGCGGTCGCTGTCATGGCTGCAAGCATAGGAGCCGACCGCTTTGAGAAGCGTTAAGCCGTCCGCATGACCGACACCCTGACCATCGAGACCCTGATCGCCGACCTCGCCCGGCAGGCCGATGTGGATCCGGCGCAGGCGCGGGCCGTCCTGGCCGGGGCGCTGGGCCTGCTGGACAAACACGCCGGCCAGGACGCCCGCCGCGCCCTGTTCGACGCCGTGCCGGGGGCCGAGGCGCTGGCCGTGTCGGACGAGGCCCGACCCAAGGGCGGCGGGGGCCTGTTCGGCGGGCTGATGCGGGGCGCGGGCGGCCTGTCGGGCGCAGCAGTGGCCGACGGCATGGGCCTGCTGTCCCGGCTCAAGGCCATGGGCGTCGACAAGGATGATCTGAAACGCCTGCTGCCCGTCGCGCGCGAGCGCCTGCGTCAGGCCACGGGCCGCGACCTGCTGGGCGAGGCGATCCGCTCGGTCCCCGGTCTGGGGCCGATGCTGGGCGGCTGAGCCTCTATTCGACCCGGCCGCTCTCGCCCGCGCGATCCAGCGCCTCGACCGTCGCGGCGCAGCCGTTCAGCGTCTCACCGCCGATCTCGACCCGCGCGGTCAGCGGATAGGTGCGGTCGCTCATCCCGTCCGAACATTCGGTGGCGGTCAGCATGACCTTCAGCCGGGCGCCCTTGTCGGTGGTCACGTCCCAGGTCGCTACCGTGCCGGTGACCGCCGGGCCGGGGTTCGGCGCGCGCTGCTCGGGCCGGTCGACGCCGGAATAGACCAGGGCGTCCCGGGTCACCTGCACACCCCAGAACGGCTCGGTCCCCAGCAGACGCAGCGGCTGGCTCAGATCCACGCCGCCCAGCACGGGCGCCGCCGACGCGACCGGGGCCGGCGCCTCGGGCGGGCCACGCTTGACCTCCGGCTCCGGCGAACAGGCGGCGAGCAGAGCCGTGGTCAGGGTCAGGGGCAGGACGAACAGGGCGGGGCGCATGACGATCTCCAGAGCTTGGCCGCAGACAGCGCGGCCCGACGCCGGGGTCAAGTCCGCAGGCGCCGAACGTGCGGAGATACGCTAGGCTCCCCGAATCATGACGAATGTCGTCGATCCTTCGGCCGCGCCGGGCCTGTACGAGTTCTTCGCCGGCGGCGGGCTGGCGGGGATGGGGCTGGCCGCGGACGGGGCCGGTTTCCGCACCCTGTTCGCCAATGACATCGACGCGAAAAAGGCCCGCGCCTTCACCGCCAACCACGACGCGCCGTTCCGGCTGGGCGACATCTGGGATCTGAGCCCCGCCGACCTGCCCGGCCACGCCGAACTGGCCTGGGCCTCGTCGCCCTGTCAGGACGTGTCGCTGGCCGGCGCGCGCGGCGGGCTGAAGGCCAGGCGGTCGGGCGCCTTCTGGGGCTTCTGGAAGCTGATCCAAGGGTTGGACCTTGAGGGCCGCGCCCCGCGCCTGATCGTGATCGAGAACGTCGTCGGCCTGCTGACCTCGGGCGGCGGGGCCGATTTCGCCGCCGTCTGCGCCGCCATGGTCGATCAGGGCTATGTCGTCGGCGCGCTGGAGATGGACGCCGTCCACTGGCTGCCTCAGTCGCGTCCGCGCCTGTTCGTGGTCGCCATGCGCGGGATCGAGGGCGCCAGCGCCGCCGCCCCGTCCGGCCCCTTCCACAGCCCGCGTCTGATCGCCGCCCACGCCCGCCTGCCGGACGCCGTTCGCGCCGCCTGGCGCTGGTGGCGCCTGCCCGCGCCTGCGCGTCGCAACCTGGATCTGGACGCCCTGCTGTCGCCCGACGATCAGGTGAAGTGGCTACCAGATGGTCAGGCCCAGCGCCTTCTGGCCATGGCCGCGCCGCTGCATCGGCGACGGATCGACGCCGCCCTGGCATCGGGCGAGCGCCGCATCGGCGCCGCCTATCGCCGGGTGCGGATCGAGGGCGGGGCCAAGGTCCAGCGGCTGGAGTTGCGCTTCGACGGCGTCGCCGGCTGTCTGCGAACCCCGGCGGGCGGCTCCTCGCGGCAATATCTGGTGGTGTGCGACCACGGCCGCGCCCGCGTCCGCTATCTGACCGCGCGCGAGGCCGCCCGGCTGATGGGGGTCGACGACGCCTACGTCCTGCCCGGCAGCGAAAGCGCCGCCCTAAAACTGACCGGCGACGCCGTCGCCGTGCCCGTCGTTCGCGCCCTGACCGAGGGGCTGCTGCTGCCCGCGCTGGGCCGAACGGGCGCGCGGGCGGCGTAAATCCTCGTACCCTCTCCCATCGGGAGAGGGCTTGAGGCTCGCAGAGCGTAGCGATGCGCCAAGCCGAAAGGGTGAGGGGTTACGGCGCTAACCCGGCGAGGTCGTAACCCCTCACCCGACCGCGCCAGAACGACGGCTCGCGCCGCCGTGCGCGCTCTCCCTCTCCCGCTGGGAGAGGGGCGCGTTCAGACGATCAGCGCTGGACCCACTGGCCCTGGGCGTTGCGGTACCACTGGCCCGAGCTGATACGCGGCAGCAGCTGGCCTTCGAACATCCGGGCGCCGGCCACGTCGGCGCTGGTGCCGGCGTCGGCGCCGCTGCGGGCATAGGCCTGGCGGCGGGCGGCGTTGGTGGTCTGGACCGCGGCGGTCAGTTCGGCGTCCGACGACGGGGTGCGGAAGCCCAGATAGCCGTCGGCCTGCTCGCCGACCACGCCCTGGGTCTTGGCGGCGTCGATCAGCGCCTTCTGGCTGGCGGTCTGGGCGAAGGCTGCGCCCGCGGCCACGCCGAGGGCCGCGACGGCGGCGCCGATAACGAAGAGCTTGCGGAGTTGCATGGCTATGACCTTTCCCATCAGAACAGGTTGGGGTTTTCGCGCAGAAGCTGTTGCAGCTCCTGGTCCAGGCGGACGCGCACATCGGCGTCCAGCTTGGCGTAAATCTGGATCGGATCGACCTGCAGGCGGATCGTCGGGGTGCACGCGGCTGCGCCGACGCTGACGACGGTCAGCCCCAATGCGGCGGCGAGCAAACGCTGGCGAGTCATGAAGTCGGTCTCCGGCTGCGGCCTGTGGTCGCCGCGATCTAACGCGGCATAGGGTGAATGGGTTCTGAACAAAAGGCCAAGGTTACGGTGTGTTCGTCGTATCTTCGCCGTTGCGGGCGCGGTTCAGGGCCAGCAGGTCGCTGAGCAACTGGTTGGCGTTGAGCGTCGTGTCCAGCGTCAGGTCGATGGCCGTGCCCGACGGCAGCGGCAGCGGCCGGTTGAGGAATTCGCGGCTGATCAGCTCGGACAGGCTCAGCCGCAACTCCTGCCGCTGGGGCGGATCGTGGCGTCCGCGGATGTGGAACAGCACCCCCAGCCGCCCGGCGTCCAGACTGTTCACCTCGGCCGTCAGCAGGTCGAAGGCCAGATTCTCCATCGCCTGATAGGCCAGATCCTCGACCGTATTGGGCGATGCGCCCTCGCCCCCGCCGCCGGCGGCCACGTCGCTGAGCGCCTCGCGCGAGATCGACAGCCGGCCCGGCTGCACCGCGTTCAGCGTGCCGCCGATGATCCGCACCCCGCCCGCCGGATTCGAGGTGAAGGGCAGGCGGCCCGACACCACGGCGTCCATCGACACCTTGTCGGCGAATCCGGACTCGGCCACCAGCGCGCCCAGCTGGACCCGGTCCAGCACGATGGTTCCGCCGAAGCCCTGTTTCAGGTCCAGCGGGACCGAGAAGGGCTCGACCCGGATGGCCCCGCCGGCGATGTCCAGTTCGCCGCCGCCGACGGTGATGGCGTTTTCATCCAGGGCGAAGGTGACGTCCACGTCCGTCACGCCGCTGAGCAGCTCCAGGCTCTCGGCCCGCAACGTCTGGTCCGGCGCGGTGACCAGGGGGGCCAGACTGGTGAACACCACCTCGCCCTTCAGTCCCTTCACCGGCCCGGCCGGGCTGACGAAATCCAGGCCCGGGACCGACAGCTTGCCGCTGCTGGTCGAGTTGTCTGCGGCCCAGTCGAACCGCCCCTCGAACCCGATCGCGCCCGTCGCCGGCGACTGGATGAAGTCCTTGACCAGCGGGCTCAGATCGGCCGGTTGCAGGCCGCCTTCGGCGAAGGCGACGCCGGGCGCGCTGATGGTCATGCCGCCGGCCTGGGCGCGGCCGTCGTGCGCCAGCTCCAGCCGGCCCAGGGCATGACCGCTGCGCGTGACGTCGAAACCGCCGCTCCACCGCTCGTCGGTCAGCCGCACCTGACCGGACGCCGCCAGGGGGTTGAACCGCAGCTCGGGCGCCGCGTCCTCGATCCGCGCGCGCTGCACCGTCAGGCTGAGCGCGATCCCGCGCTCGGAGCCGCTGACCGCCAGCGGTCCGGCGGCGTCGGCGAACCGCATCTGCAGGAAGGGGGCCGTCGCCGACACCTCGCCCAGCATCCCGTCCGCGCGCCAGCCGCCGTCCGCCACCCGCACCAGCGGCCCCTCGCCGGGGCACAGCGTTCCGGCCGCGTCGACGACCGAGTTCTCGCCCAGATCCAGCTTGGCCACCGTGATCGGCAGGCAGCCCTCGGGCGCATAGGTCAGCACGCCGTTGTTCGAGGCCAGCAGCCCCCTCGTCTGGACCGCGATCCCGCGCGCCAGGTCGAAGTCCAGCGCCGCGCGCCCGTCCAGGCGCGCCGAAAAGCCGCCGGGCGTCATCCGCCAGTCGGGAATGGCGAAGGCCGCCTCGGGCAGGCCGCGTCCGTGGGTGGCCGTCAGGGTCAGCGCCCCGCCGCCCGCCTCGCCCGGCTCGGCCGAGAAGACCGGTCGTGCGCCGGCCGCCACCGTCAGCACGCCGCCATTGGCGGGCCGCATCGTCACCGGTTGCAACAGATCGACCGTCGTGCCGGGACTGCCGGTGGTCAGGCGGATAGACGGCGCGTCCAGGGCGAAATCGCCCAGCGCCCGTTTCATCTCGGCCAGATCTGGCATGTCGTCCGCCTTGACCGGGCCGAACAACGGCCAGGCCGCGCGACCGGCCCGCACCGCCCCGGTGGCGTGGATCAGGGTTGCGCCCTCATGGGTCATGTCGAACCGCGTCCGGGCGGTGACGGCCCGCAGGTCCAGATCGGCGGTTTTCACCCGCTCGGCGCGCAGGTCCATCGGCCCGACCGCCTCGAAGCGATCGCCGCGCCCCCCGACCGTCAGGCCGCCCGAACCCAGATCCAGGCTCGAGACTTCGACGCCCGAGGCCGCCAGTTGCGCCGCCTTCAGGCTGACGCCGCCGTCGCGCCGCCATTCGACGCCGTTTTCCGCCCGCGCCAGCTGCACCCGGCCCTCGGGCAGGGACAGGCGGACCGCACGCCCCGACAGGGCGTCCCCGTCGATGCGCCCAGCCGACAGCGCCGCCGCGCCCCGGCCATCGATGCGGAAGCTCTCGATCCAGCCCGAGGTCAGGCCGTTGAACGACACGGTCGCCTCGGCGTCCCGCGCCTGGGTCCCGGCGGCGGCCAGCGTCGCCGCCTTCAGCACGCCGTTCAATCGCGCCGCGCCGTCGTTGCGGTGGGTCTTCATGTCCGGATAGGGCAGGTCGCCGGTCAGGTTCAGCCGAGCCCCGCGCCCGCTGGCGTTCGCCAGGGCGAACCGGTCCGCCGCCAGGTCCAGCTTCACCGCCACCCGGTCGCCGGTCGTGGTCAGGTCCAGCGTCCCGCCCAGGCCGCGCGCCTCGACCTCGCCGCTCTTGAGCGCCGCGGTCGGCATGCGGGCGGCCAGCCGCATCAGCTTGCTGTCCTCCACCCGCGCGTCGGCCAGCAGTTGCAGCGGCCCGTATTCCGTATCCAGCCGCAGTCGCCCGGTCTCCACGATGACCAGCGGCGCGCGCTGGTCCGGCTGGGGCGGGCGACTGGTGAATTCGCGCACGATCTGGTCCAGCGGGCCGACCGACAGCGCGCCGTTCTTCCACGAGGCCCGGACCACCGGCCGCACCAGCCGGATGCGGCTGGGGGTGACGCCCAGTCCCGATTTCGACCAGGGCGGGGCGATGGCGTAGTCGACCTCGACCCGCTCGACCGAGGCCTGGGGATTGGCCGGGTCGCCGATCCGCACCTTGCCGACAAATCCGTCCAGCTCGATCCGCTCGACCTCGACGTCGGCGACGATCCCGCGCCGGTCCAGCCAGCCGACCAGCACCTCCCGCGCGGCGGCGCGGCGGTTCACATACAGCAGCAGGGCGGACAGCAGCAGGACAAGGAACAGGGCGACGACCGCCACGGCGAGCCAGCCGCCCGCGCTGCGGGGCGTCCGGCGGCGCGGCGACGGGGTGCGGGGCGAAGGCTGTCCGGCCTCCGGGGCCTCTTCGGGAGCGTCGATCAAGCGCAGGCGATCCCTTAATACGCGAACGGGAGGGGCGATGTTCGCCACAGAACGCGGCATGTGAACAGGCGTTGCTGTACGAACACTATTCAGTGACTGAATAGACACTTTCAGTGAAGCTTGGCGAGATCAGGGCCGCAACTGAATCAATTCGCCGTCATCGCGTCCGGCACGACTGCGCCACAGCGGGGCGCTGCTCAAACCAGACTCGGAATTCGTGAAGGAATCTGAGGGAATTAACGGTTTGCAACCTGTCGGCTTCCCAAAATGGGAACGTCACGCTATAGGGCTTGGCTTCGCGTTCGGGGGAACTGGGCGCGAATCTTGCTCAAGACCGAGTTGGCGCCAGAAGGCGTCGTCGATTTTCGGGGACCGATGGCCCAGTTCGATCCGCGTCGCCAGCCCATGCGCCTTGCGCCCCACGCCTTCACGGCGGCGGCGGCCGTAACGGTGGCGCTGCTTGCCGGCAGGGTCTATCAACCTGTTCAGGCCGAGGAGGTTCCGCCCCTCACCGCCGAACAGATCGCCGTCCTTGAAACCCAGGCCTTCGCCGCCGCCGCCGCGCCCGCCGGCCTGACCGTGCCCGAGGCCATTCCGGTCCAGATCCGCAAGGGCGAAACCTTCGAGCAGGCCGTGCGCCGCACCGGCATCGCCGCCGAGGAAGCCAGCGCCGTCGCCGCCACCATCTCCAACGCCTTCGACCTCAAGGACCTGCGCGCGGGCCTGCGGTTCGAAACCGCCATCTCCAAGCCGCGCGGCGGAACCGGCCCGGCCCGGCTGATCGGCCTGACCATGCGCACCGGCCCGGCCAGCCAGCTGACCGTCTCGCGCAGCTTCGACGGCGCCCTGCGCCTGCGGTCGCTGGACGAAAAGGTGACGCAGGAGACCATGGTGCTGAAGGGCGACGTGGATCGCTCGCTGCTGGCCACGGCCCAGCGCATGGGCGCGACGTCCAAGGTGACGCGCCGCGCGGTCCAACTGTTCTCGCACAAGTTCGACATGCAGCGCGACATCCGCGCCGCCGACGAATTCACCCTGGTCTTCGACCGCGCCGTAACCGAAAGCGGCCGCACCGTCGAAACCGGCGAACTGCTGTACGCCGAGCTGCGCGGTCAGGTCTTCTATCGCTTCAAGGCCGCCGGCGCGAAGGAAGCCCAGTATTTCGACGCCACGGGCAAGAACACCCGCTCGGCCCTGATGCGCACCCCGCTGCAGAGCTTCCGCCGGGTCAGTTCGAACTTCGGCGTGCGGACGCACCCGATTTCCGGCTATCGCAAGATGCACCAGGGCACCGACTTCGCCGCCGCCACCGGCACGCCGGTCGTGGCCCCCGCCGACGGCGTGGTGGTCGAGGCCCGGCGCTGGGGCGGCTACGGCAACTGGCTGCGCATCCGCCACGCCAACGGCCTGGAAAGCGGCTACGGCCACCTGTCGCGCTATGCCTCGGGCATCCGCGCCGGCCAGCGGGTCAGCCAGGGCCAGATTGTCGCCTACGTCGGTTCGACCGGCGCCTCGACCGGTCCGCACCTGCATTATGAAATCTGGCGCGGCGGCCAGCGGATCAATCCGTCCGGCATCCGCACGACCGAAGGCACCGTCCTGGCCGGCGCCGATCTGGCCGCCTTCCGCGCCGAAAAGGCCCGCATCGACCGCATCATCGCCGCCGGCGGCGAAAAGAAGCCGGCCGTGCTTCAGGCCTCGGCGCCGGGCCTGCGCCCCGCCCAAGGCTGAGCTCAAGGACAATCCGACGGATCAGGGGGCGGCGACGCCCCCCTTTTTTCTGGCCTGCGGCTCAGCGCCCGACCCAGCCGGCCAACTGGGCGCCCTGGAACGCCGCCAGCACCACCAGCAATCCGCCGACCGCATAGGTCAGGGCCCGGCGCGGCACCTTCTTGACGATCAGCCCGGCGAAGGGCGCGGCCATCAGCCCCCCGACCACCAGTCCGGCGACGGCGGTCGCATGGTTCTGCAGGGCGTCGGCGTCCTTCCAGTGGCCGGTCACCAGCGCCCAGACAAAGGTCGCCGAAATGGCCACGGTCAGGAAGAACTCGGCCGTGTTGACCGTGCCGATGGCGCGGCGCGGCTCCTGGCCCACGGCCACCATGGTCGAGGAGACGGTCGGACCCCAGCCCCCGCCGCCGATCGCGTCGAAGAAGCCGCCGATCACGCCCAGCGGCGCCACCGCCCAGGCCGGGCGGATATGGCGCGGCTTCACGTCATGTCCCGCCCGCCACAGGATGTAGACGCCGATCAGCGCCAGATAGGCGATGATGAACGGCTTGATCGCCGCGCCGTCGATTCCGGCCAGCACATAGGCGCCCAGCATCCCGCCGATCACCCCGGCCACGGCCAGCGGGATCAGCAGGCGCCAGTCCACGTTGCGATGCCAGATGTGGCTGCCGGCCGAGGCGGCGGTGGTGAAGACCTCGGCCCCGTGCACGCTGGCCGACGCCGTCGCCGGGGGCACGCCGAACGCCAGCAGCACCGACGACGAGATGACGCCGTAGGCCATGCCCAGCGCCCCATCGACCGACTGGGCCACCAGTCCGACGAAAAAGAACAGAAGGAAGGTCTCTAGAGTTTCCACCGGCGCCCCGATCATGCCCAGGCCTCAACGTCGCCTGCGCGATTTCCGTTGCCTGTCCGTTTTCGCCTCAGGCGGCGACGGTTCCGCGCGCGACGGCGCGGTCGATGGCCTGCAAGACCTCGGCGCCGCGGAACGGCTTGATGATCAGGGCGGCGGCCAGTTCGGCGTGTCGCGCGGCGGTGGTCACGTCGCCCGACAGGAACATCACCGGCTTGCCCCAGGCGTCCTTCAGCGTCCGAGCCAGTTCGACGCCCGATCCGCCGGCCGCCAGATTGATGTCGATCAGGGCCAGGTCGAACGGTTGCAGCCCGGCCGAGGCGGCGGCCGCCTCTGCGCTCTGGAACGGGCCGATCGCGCCATGCCCGGCCTCGGCCAGGGTCTCGATCAGGTCGGCGGCGATCAGCGGATCATCCTCGACCACCAGCACGGTTATGGGCGGCGCGGCCGGCAGGGTGCGGTCTTCCTCGACCCCGGCCATGCGGGCGGGCGACTGACGCACCAGCACCGTCCGCAGCTCATGCCAGACGGTCGCCGGCTCGCGGTCGGTGTCCAGGTCATAGATGGCGGCCATGCCGGTCAGCTGCGCCCGCGCATCGCCGTCCAGCGCCGCGCCGGGGTCGGTCAGCAGTCGGTCATAGCGGTCGCACAGCCGCCGCACGTCGTCGGGCAGGTGTTCAGTATCGGTCGCGGCGGACGCCGAAGCGCCGGCCGCCTGCAGAATTCCATCGAACATGGTCGCCCCTTGGTCGTACCGTCTTACGGCTCAGCTAGGCGCTTGGACCCGGCGGGAAAACCCGTTCTGACGCGCTTGTGAGCAGACGTGAGCGGGCCGAACGCGCCACGAGGACGCCGGTTCACCACCGGCGCTGACAAAACGGCGCCCGCGCGCTAAGGATCGCGCCCCGCGATTTCAGGATGTTTCCCTTGCGACTGCCACAGGCCCGGCTGGATCAGGTGCTCGACCGTTTCCACGAGGTGGAGGCGCGGATGGGCGCGGCCTCGGACGGGGCCGAGATCGTGCGCCTGTCGAAGGAACACGCCGAGATCAAGCCGGTCGCCGACGCGGTTCAGGCCCTGTCGCGCGGTCGCGCCGAACTGGCCGATCTGGACGCCATGGCCGCCGATCCCGAGATGGCCGAGATGGTCGAGGCCGAGCGCCGCGCCCTGACCGACCGCCTGCCCGATCTGGAGCGCGAGGTCGCCCTGTTGCTGGCGCCGCGCGACGCCGATGAAAACGCCTCGGCCGTGCTGGAAGTGCGCGCCGGCACCGGCGGCGACGAGGCGGCCCTGTTCGCCGGCGACCTGTTCCGCATGTATTCGCGCTACGCCTCCACGCGCGGTTGGCGGGTCGAGGTCGACAGCGCCACCGAGGGCGAAGCCGGCGGCTACAAAGAGATCATCGCCACCGTCACCGGCGACGGCGTGTTCGGCCGGCTGAAGTTCGAGAGCGGCGTCCACCGCGTCCAGCGCGTGCCGACGACCGAAGCCGGCGGCCGCATCCACACCTCGGCCGCCACCGTCGCCGTCCTGCCCGAGGTCGAGGATGTCGAGATCGAGATCCACGACAAGGACATCCGCATCGACACCTTCCGCGCCTCGGGCTCGGGCGGGCAGCACGTCAATAAGACCGACTCGGCGGTGCGCATCACCCATCTGCCCAGCGGCATCGTCGTCACCAGCTCGGAAAAGTCGCAGCACGTGAACCGCGACAAGGCGATGAAGAACCTGCGCGTCCGCCTGTACGACATGCAGCGCCAGGCCAAGGACGCGGCCCGGTCGGACGCGCGCAAGTCGCAGGTCGGCTCGGGCGACCGTTCCGAGCGCATCCGCACCTACAACTTCCCCCAGGGCCGGGTCACCGACCACCGCATTGGCCTGACCTTGCACAGCCTGCCCCAGATCCTGGAAGGCGAACTTGACCCCGTCCTGAACGCCCTGATCGCCGAGGACCAGGCCGCCCGCCTGGCCGACCTGGAAGCCGAGTTCGGATAAGACGCGCTGACGTTCTCCCTCCCCGTCCCGGGGAGGGTGGTCGACGCGAAGCGGCGAGCGGGTGGGGAGGGCGTGGTGATGCTGGGCGGGGCGGGTGCTCAGCCTGGCCGCCCCCACCCGGCTTCGGCCTGACGGCCTCAGCCACCCTCCCCGGGACGGGGAGGGAGAGAGGTGTGGCGCCTAATCCCGCTTCCGTCGCAACAACCGATCCGCCAGCGCCTCTGTGTGTTTCAGGGTGAAGGCCAGGGCGGCGGGGCTGCCGCGGCGGGGGCCGACCGTGTCGGCCACCACGGCCCCGCGCTCGCCGATCGGCAGCGGCTTGCCGGTGGTGGTGTCGATGGCGGTCTGGTGCTCGATCTCGGCGTTCAGCTCGGCGCCCATCAGGATGATCTGCACCGAGATCCAGGTCCACAGCAGGAAGCCCATCATCGCCGCCAGCGGTCCGTAGGAATCCGTCCGCACGAAGTTCGACAGATACCAACTGAACAGGACCGACACCGCCAAGCTCAGCACGCCCGCGAACAGCGCGCCCGGCGTCAGCCACCGCCACCGCGCCCGCGCGCGGCACGGACCAAAGCGATAGATGACCGTCATCGCCGCCACATAGACCATGAACAACAGGGGCCAGCGCAGCGGCGCGAACAGGGCCCACTCCTCCTCCAGCCCGAACAGCTTCAGCACCACCGGCACGCCCACCACCAGGGCGGCGGTCAGCAGGATCGACACCAGGCCGGTCAGGGTGAACCCCATACAGATCAGATTATATTTGATCAGATTGCGCTTCTCGACCTCGTGATAGGCGACGTTCAGACCATAGAAGAGGGTCTTGATCCCCCCGTTCGCCGTCCACAGTGACAGGGCCAGGGTCCACAGCAGGGTGAAGGTCAGCTGGCCGGTCGAATTGCTCGCCAGCCGCTCCATCTCGCCGCCCAGGAACTGGGCGATAGGCGCGGGCAGGACGGAATACAGGAAGGACAGCCGACCCCAGGCGTCGGCCGGATCGGCGAACAGCCCATAGATGGTGACAAAGGCGCCCAGTGTCGGGAACAGCGACAGCACGACGAAGAAGGTCACGCCCCCCGCCACGAACCCGACCCGGTCGCCGAAATAGGCCCCGCCCGTGCGCCACAGGATGTCGATCCAGCCCTTGTGCGGAATATGGGTCGGCCGCCCGGCCAGGCGGCCGCGGCCGGGCTCCTGCGCCTCGAAATCCTCGGGCGTCGGCGGGCGCGGGGGCAGGGGTTCGGGCCGTTTGGGGCGCAGTTCGACCCCGTATTTGTGGCCTTGGGTATAGAGCAGGTGCGCCGCCCCGGCGCCCGCCGCCAGACCCCCGGCGATGGACAGCAGGGCGGTCATCAGGCCGCCCGGTCCGCCGCGACCGTTTTCCCTGGGCCGCGTCTTCGCCCGCATTCTGAACTGTCCGGATTTCCACCCCATCGGCTGGTCAACGGCCAAGCTGCCGTGGCGTTCCGTCGTCACTCGCGCTTGAATCCGGGCGCAAGGCGGGCCAATCAACCGGCATGTCCGACACCTCGACCCTGCTGACCGCCTGGAAGACCGCCCAGGCCCGCCTGAAAGAGGCCCGCATCGACAGTCCGTCGATCGACGCCCGCCTGCTGCTGGAGGCCGCGACCGGCGCCAGCCGCACCGACATCCTGACCGACCCCTACCGCGCCCTGACCTCGGATCAGGCGACGACGATGGACGCCTATGTCGAGCGCCGCCTGCGCCGCGAGCCTGTGTCGCGTATCCTGGGCAAGAAGGGCTTCTGGAAGATCATGCTGAACGTCACCCCCGACGTGCTCAGCCCCCGCCCCGACACCGAGGCGATCCTGGACGTCGTCCTGCTGGCCTTCCCGCCGCAAAGGGCGTTCGAGATGATCGACCTGGGCACCGGCTCGGGCGCCATCCTGCTGGCCACCCTGGCCGAGCGGTTCGGCGCGCGCGGCGTCGGCACGGACATCTCGTCCGAGGCCCTGGCCGTGGCCAGGGAGAATGCGGCCAACCTGGACCTGAACAGCCGCGCGACCTTCCTGCGCACCGAATGGGCGGCGGGCTTCGCCGACGACAGTTTCGACCTGGTGGTGTCCAACCCGCCCTACATTCCCAGCGGCGACATCCCTGGCCTGGACCCGGAGGTGCGCGAGCATGACCCGCATCTGGCCCTGGACGGCGGCCCCGACGGGCTTCAGGCCTATCGCGACCTGGCGCCGGAAATCGCCCGCATCCTGCGCCCCGAGGGGATATTCGCCGTCGAGATCGGCTGGGACCAGGGCCCGCAGGTCAAGGCCTTGTTCGAGGCGGCGGGCTTCGCCGAGGTCAGGATCATCAAGGACCTGTCGGACCGCGACCGCGTCGTCACCAACGGCCCCGACCCGCGTCTCAGCGCGCCAGTGGACCAGCCGGGCCTTCAGCCCGGCCGCTGAGGGCTGTGAACAAACCGCTTGGAAACCGGCCGGGAGCGCGCTAAGTCTGCGCCGTCTCCATCCAACCGCATCTGCCTGGACCAACCGGTCCGACGACTCGCGGCTGGGGCGCATGACGGCGTCGGCCTTTCGGTCGGCGCGGACCACGCCGGGGACACAGGTTTTTCCGAGCAGATCGACACCGGGGATAGGCCCCGAGCGAACGGAACCACGAACACGGGCCTCGGCCGACCGCCTCGCGCGGCGACCCGCCCCCTTCAGGCACGGTAGCGTCCGATGAGAGATTTCAAGGGCATGAAGCGTCAGCGCGGACGCAACAGAAAGCCCGGCGGCGGCAACAGCAACGCCAACAATACGAACCCCAATCGTTCGTGGGACTCGCAAGGGCCCGAGAACATCAAGGTTCGTGGCAACGCCCAGACCGTCTACGAGCGCTACATGCAGCTGGCCCGCGACGCCTCGGCGTCCGGCGACCGCGTGCTGGCCGAGAACTACACCCAGCACGCCGAACACTATTTCCGAGTCCTGCGCGCCCTGCAGCCGCAGCGTCCGGTCAGCGAGATCGCCCAGCGCGAACTGGCCGGCCAGGGCTTCGACATCGACTTCGAGGATGAATCCGGCGCCCAGGCGGCCGCCATCATCGCCGCCCAGCAGGCCGAGCAGCAACGCATCGACGACGAGGCCCGCCGTCAGGCCGAACGCGCCGAGCGCGAGGCCAATCGCGATCGCGAGCCGCGTGAACCCCGCGAATTCCGTGAACCGCGCGAGCCGCGCCCGCCGCGCGAGGGCGACGACGCCCGGGCCGAGGGTGATGAAGGCCGCGAGGGCGGTCGCCGCGAATCCCGCCGCGAGCGCTGGGAACGTCGCCGCGAAGAACGGGGCGGTCGTCGCTTCGACAATGACGGCGAGGGCGCTCAAGTCGCCGAAGCCTCAGACGCCGCTCCGGCCGAGGCCGCCGCGCCCGCCGCTGCGGACGACGCCCCCGCTTCCGCCTCTGAGCGCCCCGCCCGCCGCCCGCGCCGCGAGCGCGAAGAGCGCGCGCCGGCCGCCGAGGCCGAGGGCGTCTCGGTCCTGCCGGGCTTCCTGACCCGTCCGACCGCGCCGGCCGCTCCGGCGCCGGCCGCGACCGAAACGGCCCCGGCCGAAGAGGGCGAAAAGCCCCGTCGCCGCGCCCCGCGCCGCCGCGCCGAGGCCCCGGCCGACGAAGGCTGAATCCACTAAAAGTTGCGCCATTCATCTTGATGCAACCTTCCTGCGCCAGTCTGGCCGTAGGGAGGGGTGCGTCATGTCGATCATGTTGCTGGCCTTGGCTCTGGCGCTTGCCGGGGCGCTGGCCTCCATCCGCCTGGCGCGCCGGGCGGGCGCCGAGGCGGTTCGCCTGCGTGGCTTGAACCAGGCGTTCGAGGCGCGTCTCGCCGACCGCACCCGTGACCTGCGTCACGCCCTGGATCGGTCCGAGGCCGCCCTGGCCACGCATCAGGCGGGCGCCCTGCTGACCATCGCGGCCACCGCTGAGCTGCGCCGCGCCATGGAGGCGGTTGCGGGCTTCGCCGGCCTGATGCGCGCCCACGTCGCAGTCGAGCCCCTGGCTCCGCGCCAGGCCCGCGCGGTCGACCAGATCCTGAGCGCGGCGGACGCCGCTGCGCCCCTGCTGAACCATCTGCAAGACCTCGCCCGCCTCGACTCGGGCGAGGTTCCCGCCCTGCCGGTCCCGCTGGACGCCCGCCTGGCGCTGCTCCATGTCTGCGAGACCCTGGGCCCGCGCGCGCAGGCCATGGGGGTCCGGTTGCAGCGCCCCGACGCGCCGTCGGCCGACAGTGTCGCCCCCCAGGTGCGCGCCGACCAGGAGCGGCTGCACGCCCTGGTGACCGGCGTCATCACCGCCGCCCTGCGCCAGGCGGGACCGGGTGGTCAGGTCCTGACCCGGGTCCAGGTCGTCGACACCCATGTGCGTCTGTGCGTCAGCTGCTCGGGTCAGGCCCCGGCGGGCGAAACCCTCACGGGTGAAGCCAGGGCGAGCGTCGATGTCGCCCTGCTGCGCCGCCGGGCCTCGGCCATGGGCGGCTGGATCGAGGTCGAGCATGGCGGCGGCGTCGCTCGGATCGTGCTGGCCCTGCCCCTGCTGCCGCCGGTTGGAGAGGCTCCGCTGACCGCATTGCCGCCCGGCGCGGCGATCCTGTGTATCGAGGGGCATGCGACCGGTCGCGCCCTGTTGCGCGCCATGAACGCCGCGCTGGGCGACGTGCGTCTGCATGTCGCGGCCGACGCCGCCGAGGGGCTGGCGATGGCGCGGGCGCTGCGCCCCGACGTGGTCCTGCTGGATACGGACCTGCCCGATCTGGACGGGTTCGCCGTCAAGGCGAGGCTGGACGCCGATCCCCTGACGCGCCGCCTGCCGGTGGTCGGACTGGGCGTGGGCCTGGACCCGGCCGAGCCGCGCCGCGCGCGCGAGGCCGGCTTTCGCGCCTGGCTGACCCGGCCGGTCCAGCCGGGCGAATTGCTGGCGGCGCTGGGCGGTATCCTGACCTCTGGCGCTGCGGATTCCGCCGATCGCGCGGCCTGACGGCGACGCCTGCGGGGCGAGCGCCCTTGACGATCCGGCTCCGGACCGCCCTAAAGGGGTATCGACGCCCCGCCGGGAGCGCCCATGCGCCGTCTTCTATCGCTTGTCTTCGTCTCCGCCCTGGCCGTCGCCGGGCTGACGGCCTGCGCCACGACCCCTCCTCCACCGCCGCCACCGCCCCCTCCGCCGTCGTCGGGCGGTGATGTCGGGACGCCCGCGCCGGTGCTGCGCGACTGGCGCACCATCATCACCAGCACGGACCGCGACCGCTACACCCGCCGCGACTCGGCCTGGGACCTGGCCCTGCAGCAGGCCCGCCGCCAGCGCGGCTCGGGCGACCTGCGCGCCCTGGGCGAACTGATCGAGCCGGACGCCGCCCGCCCGTCGGTCATTCCGCCCGCCGGCGACTATCGCTGCCGCACCGTCAAGCTGGGCTCTCAGGGCGGCGAGGACGGGTTGGGCTATGTCGTATACGGCTGGTTCGCCTGCCGGATCGAGGACACGCCGGGCGGTCTGAAATTCTCCAAGCTGACGGGCTCGCAGCGTCCGTCCGGCCTGCTGTTCCCCGAGAACGACCGCCACATGATCATGCTGGGCTCGATGGCCCTGGCGTCCGAACCGCCCGCCAACTCCTACGGCCAGCGGCCCGATCGCGATCTGGTCGCCGTGCTGGAGCGGATCGGCGAGCGGCGCTGGCGGCTGGTGATCCCGTGGCCGCAGAACGAGTCCAACCTCGATCTGATCGAACTGGTGCCCAACCCCTGACTGCCGGCCGCCTGAAACCGGCCGGGCCGCGCGACATCGCCGTCGTCGGCGCCGGTCCCACAGGGCTGGCCCTGGCGCTGATGCTGGCGCGCCAAGGGCGCCGCGTGACGATCCACGAGCGGTTTGAGGCCGCCCGTCCGGTCGGCGCGGGCTTCCTGCTGCAACCTACCGGCCAGGCGGTCCTGGATACGCTGGACCTGACGTCGCAGGTCGAGGCCCTGGCCCAACCGGTGCGCCGCCTGTTCGGCTGTGCGGCCCCGACCGGGCGCACGGTTCTGGACGTGCGATACGACGATCTGCACAGGCCGCGCCCGGCGCTGGGCGTCCACCGCGCCACCCTGTTCGACGTGCTGTTCCGCGCCGCCGTGGCCGAGGGTGTGACGGCCCAGACCGGCTGCGAGATCACCGGCGCCGACGACGGACGGCTGATCCGGGCCGACGGCTCAATGACCGCCCGCTTCGATCTGGTGGTCGATGCGTCCGGCGCCGGTTCGCGCATCGCCGCGCCCCTGCCCGGCGGCTCGGCCAACGGCGGGCGGGCCTTCGCCTATGGCGCCCTGTGGGCCACCGTCTCGTGGCCCGGCGACGACTTCGACGATCAGGCGCTGGAGCAGGTCTATCGCGGCGCGGACAAGATGATCGGCGTCCTGCCCGTGGGCCGCCGTCCCGACAGTCCCCAGCGACTGGCCACCTTCTTCTGGAGCCTGCGGGCCGATGCGCATCCGGCCTGGCTGTCCGGTGGTCTGGACGCATGGCGGGACGAGGTGTCGGCCCTGTGGCCGCGAGTCGCTCCGGTCGTCGGGGGTCTGACCGATCCCGCGCAACTGACCTTCGCCCGCTATCGCCACCACACCGTCCATCGTCCGGTCGGGCCGCGGCTGGCGATCATCGGCGACGCCGCCCACGCGACCAGCCCGCAGTTGGGGCAGGGGGTCAACATGGGCCTGCTGGACGCCCACGCCCTGGCGCAGTCGCTTGAGCGGCACGGCGATCTGGACCGCGCCCTTGACGCCTACGCCGCCGCCCGGCGCTGGCATGTGCGGCTGTATCAGGCGCTCAGCCTGACCTTCACCCCCTTCTATCAGGCGGACGGTCGCGTCCTGCCGTGGATCCGCGATCACGTGCTGGGCAAGGTCGCGCGCCTGCCGCTGGCGCCGCGCCTGCTGGCGGCGACCGTTTCAGGCCTGCTGCTTGACCCGCGCCCCGCCGACCGCCAACGGTGACGCCAGTTTCAGGAAGAGGGGATTCGTCATGCGCAACGCCGGACTGACTTTGGGAATGGTCGTCGCCATCGTGGCCGTGCTGCTGATCGTGCTGGTCGGCTTCCCGACCTACAACGTCTATTCCAAGCAGATGGCGGGCAAGGCCGCCTATGAAGAGGCGGTTCAGAACCGCCGCGTCCGTGTGCTGGAGGCCCAGGCCTCGCTGGATTCCGCCAAGCTGACCGCACAGGCCGAGATCGAGCGCGCCAAGGGCGCCAACGAGGCCAACCGCATCATGTCCGAGGCGCTGGGCGGCCCCGAGGCCTATCTGCGCTGGAGCTATATCAACATGCTGCAGGAGACGGCGGGTCAGGAAGGTCGCCAGACCATCTATATCCCCACCGAGGCGGGCATGCCGATCCTTGAGGCCGGCAAGCGGCCCTGAACCCGGCGCTCAGACCGGTTCGTTCTGCAGCCGCAGATAGGTCGGGTCGAACTCGGCGATGGCGGCCAGTCGCGGCCAGTTGATGATCTCGACGCGCGACTGGGTCCAGCGGACCAGACCTTCGCGCCGCAGTTCGGCGATCAGCCGGTTCACGTGCACCGTCGACAGGCCCAGGGCGTCGCCCAGCATCGACTGGGTCAGCGGCAGGTCGAACCCGGCCCCCTCGGTCTGGCCCACCGCCTTCAACCGCACATAGAGTTCGCACAGAAGGTGGGCCAGATGGCCCAGGCCGCTACGTCGTCCCATGGCCACCAGCCACTGCCGGTGGATGGCGGCGTCCACCACCGTCTCAAGCCACAGCATACGCGCCAGATGCGGGTGTTTCTCGGTCAGATCGCGCAGGCGGCTGTGGGGCGCGCTGGAGATTTCGCACGGGGTCAGGGTCATGACGCCGTGGTCCATCTGCTTCATCAGCAGGCTGTGCAGGTCGACGAAGTCGCCGGTCACATTGATCTCGGTGATCTGCCGCCGCCCGTCGCTCAGCGTCGAATAACGGGCGGTCAGGCCCGAGACGATCAGCAGGCTGTGCGACGCCTGGGCGTGCTCGCGCATGATGTCGACGTTGGCGGGGATCGCGCGGGGCGGATCCAGCACGTCCTTCAACGCCGCGATCTCGACCGCCGAAAGCTGGTCCCTACGCGACAGCTTTTCGATCAGGGCGTTGGTCATGCGTCTGTGGTTCCTATCGGCCCAAAGCGTGGATCCGCCAAGCGTTGCCGTAAGCCCGTGTCAGACTTTGCTCCCCGCGCAATTCACATATGTGAATGTCGAGAATTCATAATGGCTTATGGCAAAGGTGCGCGGTCGTCGCGCGGGGGCGCCTTTGCATGACATCCTACCTCTGTCTGGTGACCACGCGTCCCGGTCAGGTGCCGCAGTTGCGCCATCTGGCATGCGAGCACGATCATCAGGTCGCGGACGCCCTGGCCGTCATTCTGGGGGAATGGGACAGCGTTCACCAGGTCGAGGTGTTCGACGGCGAGCGGCTGGTTCTGAGCCTGCCGGGCGATGCTGCGACCGACGCGATCCAGGCCTAGAGCCTGATCCGCTGAGGTGGAACTGCTGCGCGGTTCCGCCTGAAACGATCATGCTCTAGTTCAGGGTTTCGCCGGCGCTGGCCGTCAGCACGACCACCGGATTCTGCTCGGCGTCCATCACGATGACCCGAAACACCCCCGTCTGCCAGAAGCTCGGCGCGCGGTGCAGCAGGATCTCGCCCATCACCTTCACCGCCTCGGCGCGCGCGGCGTCCTCATCCGGCAATTCGACCCCATCTTCATCGGCGAAGCGCTCGCCGTTCTCGGTGTGGAAATAGAAATGCGGCAAGGAACCCCTCCTGAGCGGATGTTCGGATAAGGCGCGGCGGCGCATTTCGTTCACACGCCGCCCGCCCCCGGACCCGTCGCTCAGGCGCGGGTCAGTTTCAGATCCTGATAGTCGTAACTGAAGTCGATGTCAGGGCTGACCCCCTTCAGCGTCGCCGATGTCGGAGCGCCGTTCGCGACCTCGAAGGTGACAAAGGCGTCCTCCTCGCGCCGGTCCGTGAACCGGGTGCGGAAGGTCTCGCCGTCATAGGGCTCCAGCCAGCCTTGCAGCGCCGGGGTGTGGGTGAAGCTCAGCCACAGTCCCGATTTGCGGTTGCGGCCACGACCCTCGGTCTTCTGTTCGATGGTGATGTCGCCGTACCAGGGATCGCGCCACGTCCCGGCATAGGCCGCCAGGGTCAGTGACGGCGCGGCGCCCGCCTTCTGTTTCGCGTCGATCTCGGCGGCGGCGGCGATGGATTTCGCATTGCCTTCGCCCTGCAGCTTCACCCCGTCGGCGACCCAGTCGAAATCCGCCTTGCCCATCAGGATGTCGGCGATCCCCGAACGCAGCGCCCGCAGCAGCAGGCCCTCTTCCGCATTGGTGAAGACCGAGAAGCCCAGCTTGCGCCCCGGGATCAGCACCGTGCCCGAGATGTATCCGGGCGCCCCGCCGCCGTGCGTCACCATCCGCTCGCCGCGATAGTCCTGGACCTGCCAGCCCATCGCATAGGTCGAGGCGATGGCCCGGCCGGGCAGTTCGCCGGTCGGCCCGGCCGAGGACGAGATGATGATGTTCGGCCGCCACATCTCGCGGCCCGCCGCCTCCGAATACAGGCGCGTGCCGTCCGGCAGTTCGCCGCCCTTCAGCTGCACCGCGATCCACTTGGCCCAGTCGCCGGGCGTGGTGCAGATGCCGCCCGCCGCCCCCGCCGAATCCCAGTTCCAGACCTCGGCGATCGACTGACCGATGGTCTGCATCGCGCCCTGATAGCGCAGCGGCGGTCCGACCCGGCCATGCGGCAGGGCCGACTTCGCCGGATCGGCCAGTTTCGCCAGCGGCACGGTCTCGGTCATGCCCAGCTTGTCTAGGATGCGCGTCTGGACGAACTGCTCCCACGGCATACCCGATACGGCGGCGACGATCTCGCCCGCCACCACGAACATCAGGTTGCAATAGTGATAGCGCGCGCGGAACCCGTCCTCGATCGGCACGAACGGGACCGCCGCCATCACCTCGGCGCGCGTCCGCGTGCTATTGGGCCAGAACAGCAGGTCGCCAGCCCCCAGGCCGAACCCGGCGCGGTGGCTCAGCGTGTCGCGCACCGTGATCCGCTCGCCGATCACCGGGTCCGACAGGGTAAAGCCGGGCAGGTAGGTTTTCACCGGCTCGTCCCACTTCACCTTGCCCTCGTCGACCAGGATGGCCAGGGCGGCGGCGGTCACCGCCTTGGTGTTGGACGCGATGGCGAAGACGGTGTGTTCGTCGATGGGACGCGTATCGCCCTTCTTGCGCACGCCGTAGCCGCGCGTCAGCAGCGGCGTCCCCTCGCGCACCACGGCGACGGACACCGCCGGCTGGTCCGGAAACGCCGCCATGGCCCGCTTCACATAGGCGTCGACCGCCGCGACCAGCGCCTCGTCCGTCGCCGCCGCCTGGCGCGCCCAGCTGGCGGAGGGCAGGGCGACCGCGCCCGCCGCTCCGGCGGAGGCGAACAGGGCGGAACGGCGCGACAGGCTGGCTACGGTCATCAAGGGGCTCCCGACATGAAGCGGGAACGCTAGCGCGGCCGTTCGCCGGGGCCAATGGGGTTTCCGGTCTGTTGCGTGACGGTTCTGCAACCTTCTGAAAGAGCAGGGAAACATTGCGGCAAAGTAACTAGGCTACAACCGGCCTCACTGGTACCGCCACACGAGGCGTCGAGCCAGATTCGACAAGGTTCACCCCATGACCAGACTGAAGACTCTCCTGCTCGCAGGCGCCGCCGTGGCCGCCATCGGCGCGCCCGCCCTGGCCCAGACTTCGCCGGCCCAGCCCGCTCAGACCCCGGCCTCGCCGCCCCCGGCGGAAGGATCGCAAGACAAGCCGTCGCCTGACGCGCAGTCGCAGCAGCAGACCGCGACCGTCGAGGACGTGGTGGTCAGCGGCCACGCCGACGCCGTCCGCACCTCGATCGATTCCATCAGCTACAGCCTGGCCAACGACCTGCAGGCGACGACCGGCAGCCTGGCCGACGCGCTACGCAATGTGCCGTCGGTGGATGTCGACCCCGAAGGCAATGTCTCGCTGCGAGGCGATTCCAACGTCACCATCCTGGTCGACGGTCGTCCCTCGGGCGTCCTGACGGGCCAGAGCCGCGCCCAGGCCCTGCTGCAACTGCCGGCGGACCAGTACGCCCGCATCGAGGTCATGACCAACCCGTCCGCCGCCTACAGCCCCGAGGGCTCGGGCGGGGTCATCAACCTGATCACCAAGCCGACGGCCCCGCGTCTGGGAACCCAGACCACCGGCTCGCTGCGCGCCAATGTCGGCGACAACGGTCGCTGGAACGCGGGCGCCAGCGGCTCGCGCCAGGACGGTAAACTGACCCTGTCCGGCGACCTCAGCTATCGCGCCGATCCCAACACCGTCGAGTTCAACCGGGTGCGCGAACAGCTCGATCCCGTCTCCGGCGCCGTGGTGTCCACCACCCGTTCGGACATGGGCGTGGATATGGATCAGGGCGGCGCTTTCGGTCGTCTGTCGGCCGAGTATCGTGTCACCGACAAGACCCAGCTGACCGCCGAGCTTCGCGGCATGGCTTTCAACGGCGACGGGACCAACGCCGCCCTGTTCCAGACCCGCGACGGCGCGGGCGTCCTGACCACCGCCTATCGTCGCGACGGCCGGGTCGAGTTCGACTTCGCCAACTGGGGCGCCACCGCCCGCGTGCTGCACCAGTTCGACACATCCGGCCATGAATGGTCGAACGAGCTGCGCTACGATCGGAACAGTAACGAGACCCTGGCGCAGGGCGGCTTCATCTACGACCTGCCGACCGCCCCGTCGCTGTACGAGCGGTCGGAAAACGAGACCGATCAGGTCAATCTGGGCTTCACCAGCGCCTATGTCCGTCCCACCGACGACGGCGGCAAGCTGCGCCTGGGGTATGAGTTCAACCAGCAACGCCCGGATCAGGAAACCATCCTCAGCCGCGGCCCGTCGGAAGCTGCCCTGGCCGTCGTGCCCGGCCTCAGCAACCGGTTTGAGGCGCGCCAGACGGTGCACGCCCTGTACGGCACCTGGGAAAAGCCCCTGACCGAAAAGCTGTCGGCCCAGGCCGGCCTGCGGCTGGAGCAGGCGGACATCGAAATCGACGACCTGACCGGCGGAACCTCGGCGTCTCAGGACTATTTCCGCGCCTATCCGACCGCCCACCTCCAGTATCAGCTGACCGACACCCAGACCCTGCGGGCCAGCTATTCGCGTCGCATCCAGCGGCCCCAGCCGAACCAGCTGAACCCCTTCGTCTCCTATCAGGACCCCCTGAACCTGCGCTCGGGCAACCCGGACCTGGAGCCGCAGGAGACGGACTCCTTCGAGGCCATGTGGCAGATGCGCCAGGGCCAGACCTTCTATCAGGCGACGGCCTATTACCGCGACACGGACAAGGCCTTCACCGACGTCGCGACCGACGTGGGCGGCGGCGTGCTGCTGACCCGGCCCGAAAACCTGGGCGCGCGCCGCGACCTGGGGCTGGAGGTCACCGCCAACGGCCGCCTGCATCCCAAGCTGCGCTACAACGCCAGCGTCAACCTGTTCCGGCAAGAGATCGATGCGGCGGGCATCGCCGGCGGTCAGGATCGCGAAGGCACGCTGGCCAGCGGCCGCCTCAGCCTGAACTGGCAGCCGACGGCGGACGACTTCGTGCAACTGACCGGCTTCTGGCAGGGCGAAAGCCTGCTGGCCCAGGGCACGCGGGAGGCGGGCGGCATGGTCAACCTGGGCTACCGCCGCAAGCTGACGGAAAAGCTGTCCTTCAACTTCACCGGCCGCGACCTGTTCAACAGCTTCAACAACACGACGGTGTACGACACCCCGCTGTTCCGCGAACGCGCCGAACAGAACATCAAGCTGCGCGCCTTCTACATAGGCCTGACCTACGCCCTGGGCTCGGGCCCGCGCCGCCAGCCGGAACAGTTCGACTTCTCGACCGGCCCGTCGGGCGGCTGAGACGAGGACTGGCGACCGCCGTTCGCCCTTGCGCGACCCCGGCCGCCGTCCCAACTGAACGGATGCGCCGCTGCGTCGCCCCGTGCGGGGACGCAGCGGCGATGTCTGCCTTCTGAAGGGGATGTCCGCCGATGAACCTCGACCTCTATTCCGACCGCGCCAAACAGTCGGTCCAGTCCGCCCAGTCGCTGGCCCTGGCCCGCCGGCACCAGCAGTTCGCGCCCGAACACCTGCTCAAGGTGCTGCTTGAGGAACGCGACGGCCTGGCGCGCAAGCTGATCGGCGCCGCCGGCGGCGACCCCGCCGCGGCCGAGGCGGTGGTCGAGGGCCTGCTGAAGAAGCGGCCCCAGGTCCAGGGCGGCTCGGGCCAGCTGTATCTGGACGGCGACACCGCCCGCGTCTTCAGCGCGGCCGAAGAGGCCTCGAAAAAGTCCGGCGACGCCTTCGTCACCACCGAACGCCTGCTGTGGGCCGTGGCCAAGGAGGGCGGGCCCGCCGCTGAGGCGCTGAAACAGGTCGGCGTCACCCCTCAGAAGCTGGAGGCCGCCATCGCCGATATCCGCAAGGGCAAGACCGCCGACAGCGCCGGGGCCGAAGACGCCTATGACGCGCTGAACCGCTACGCCCGCGACCTGACCGAGGCCGCCCGCGACGGCAAGGTCGACCCCGTCATCGGCCGCGACGAGGAGATCCGCCGCACCATCCAGGTCCTGGCCCGCCGCACCAAGAACAACCCCGTCCTGATCGGCGAGCCGGGCGTCGGCAAGACCGCCATCGTCGAGGGCCTGGCCCTGCGCATCGTCAACGGCGACGTGCCCGAAAGCCTCAAGGACAAGACGGTGCTGGCGCTGGACATGGGCGCCCTGATCGCCGGCGCGAAATATCGCGGCGAGTTCGAGGAGCGGCTCAAGGCCGTGCTGAACGAGACCGCCGCCGCCGAGGGCCAGGTCATCCTGTTCATCGACGAGATGCACACCCTGGTCGGCGCGGGCAAGGGCGACGGCGCCATGGACGCGTCCAACCTGCTGAAACCCGCGCTTGCGCGTGGCGAGCTGCACTGCGTCGGCGCCACCACCCTGGATGAGTATCGGAAGTATGTAGAGAAGGACGCCGCCCTGGCCCGGCGCTTCCAGCCGGTTTTCGTCAGTGAGCCGACGGTCGAGGACACCGTCTCGATCCTGCGCGGCCTCAAGGAGAAGTACGAGGTTCACCACGGGGTGCGTATCTCGGACAGCGCCATCGTCGCCGCCGCCACCCTGTCGAACCGCTACATCACCGACCGCTTCCTGCCGGACAAGGCGATCGACCTGATCGACGAGGCCGCCTCGCGCGTCCGCATGGCCGTCGATTCCAAGCCCGAAGCCCTGGACGAGATCGACCGCCGCCTGGTCCAGCTGAAGATCGAGCGCGAGGCCCTGAAAAAGGAAACCGACGACGCCTCTCGCCACCGGCTGGAGCGGCTGGAGGACGAGATCGACGCCTTGCAGGGCGAGTCCGACGACCTGACCGCGCGCTGGAAGTCGGAAAAGGAAAAGGTCGGCCAGGGCGCCCAGCTGCGCGAAACGCTGGACCGCCTGCGCCTCGAACTGGCCGCTGCCCAGCGTTCGGGCGATCTGGGCCGCGCGTCAGAGATCGCCTACGGCCAGATCCCCCAGCTGGAGAAGCAGCTGGCCGAAGCCGAGGCCAATGAGGCCCCGGCGGAAGGCCCCCTGACCCCCGAAGTCGTCGACGCCGAACAGATCGCCGCCGTCGTCAGCCGCTGGACCGGCGTCCCGGTCGACAAGATGCTGGAGGGCGAACGCGAGAAGTTGCTGTCGATGGAGGACGCGCTTCGTGCGAGAGTGGTCGGCCAGGACGAGGCGCTGGAGGCCGTCTCCGACGCCGTGCGCCGCGCCCGCGCCGGGCTGAACGATCCCAACCGCCCGCTCGGCTCCTTCCTGTTCCTGGGGCCCACGGGCGTCGGCAAGACCGAGCTGACCAAGGCGCTGGCCGCCTTCCTGTTCGACGACGATAGCGCCATCACCCGCATCGACATGTCCGAATATATGGAGAAGCACAGCGTCTCCCGCCTGATCGGCGCCCCTCCCGGCTATGTCGGCTATGACGAGGGCGGCGCCCTGACCGAGGCCGTGCGCCGCCGCCCCTATCAGGTCGTTCTGTTCGACGAGGTGGAGAAAGCCCACCCCGACGTCTTCAACACCCTGCTCCAGGTGCTGGACGACGGCCGCCTGACCGACGGCCAGGGCCGGACCATCGACTTCAAGAACACCCTGATCATCATGACCTCGAACCTGGGCTCCGAGGCCCTGGCCAACCAGGCCTAGGGCGAGGACGTTGAGGCCGTCCGCCCGTACGTCATGGAGGCCGTCCGCGCCCACTTCCGGCCCGAGTTCCTGAACCGCATCGACGAGATCATCCTGTTCCGGCGCCTCGGCCGCGAACAGATGGGCGGCATCGTCCGCATCCAGCTGGCCCGCCTGGAAAAGCTGATGGCCGACCGCCGCCTGACCCTGGCCCTGGACGACAGCGCCCTGACTTGGCTCGCCGACAAGGGCTACGACCCCGTCTACGGCGCCCGCCCCCTGAAACGCGTCATCCAGAAGGAACTGGTCGACCCCATGGCCAAAAAGCTGCTGGCCGGCGAGATCGAGGACGGCGGCGTGGTCGCCGTGTCAGCGGGCGCCGACGGGCTGGAGATCGGGAAGGCGCGGGTGCATTGAGAACCGAGCTCTGACACTCGCGATACAACGTCAGCTTGCTCGTTTACCATTTGACTGTGGATAAGTGGTAGAACGACCTCTTGGGACCAGAACGGTCTGGGGGTCGATGTGAATACGCTCTTCTTCGGAGACAACCTCGAAGTCCTGCGCGATCGCGTTCCCGACAACAGCGTGGACCTAATTTATCTAGATCCGCCGTTCAATTCGAAGGCGGTTTATAACATCCTCTACAAGACTCCGGTCGGTGGCGATGCTCAGGTACGAGCATTTGAAGACTTCTGGGGCTGGGAGAAAGATGGTGCGGCTAAGGCTCTTGATGATTTGAGCCGAAGAGACGCGATGACTTTTAACGTCCTCAAGGCGTTGCAGGTGGTCCTCGGGCGTAGCGACTTGATGGCCTATCTAGCCATGATGGCGGTACGCCTTGTCGAGTTGAAGCGCGTCCTTAAACCCGAAGGCTCGATCTATCTTCACTGTGACCCTACGGCCTGCCACTATTTGAAAATAGTGCTGGACGCCGTGTTTGGCGGCTTTGGTTTCGTCAATCAGATCACTTGGAAGCGATCCCATGCGCACAATGACGGCGCACAAGGCTCCAAGCATTACGGGCGCATCTCCGACGTCATCCTCTTCTATTCGCAAAGCCCGCACAGAGCTTGGACAACTCAGTATACTCCCTACGACCAAGCCTACATTGACAGAGATTATCGCCGCCTCGACGAAGACGGGCGGCGGTATAGGCTTGATAACATCCAAGGCCCTGGCGGCGCCGAGAAAGGCAACCCTTTCTACGAGGTGATGGGAGTTTCCCGGCATTGGCGGTATTCGCGCGACCGGATGAAGAAGCTGATTGACGAGGGTCGCATAATCCAAACTCGGCCGGGCGCCGTTCCTCAGTTAAAACGGTATCTAGATGAAATGCCCGGCGTGGCGGCTCAGGAGATTTGGGCAGATATCCCGATCATCAGCAATCGGTCAAAAGAGCATTTGGGCTACCCGACGCAGAAGCCACTCGCACTTCTCCAGCGAATTATAAGCGCATCCTCACGTGAGGGCGACGTAGTGCTTGATCCTTTCTGTGGCTGTGGAACAGCTATTCACGCTGCGGAGACCCTCAATAGACAATGGATCGGAATGGACGTTTCATACGTCGCGATCCAAGTCATTGAGGACCGCCTGAAAACATGGCTTCCCACTACTAAGTATAGGATCGACGGGATTCCCTTCGACGAGATGTCAGCAGCGAAGCTCGCTCGTCAGCGTCCATATACCTTCCAGCAATGGGCTGTAGGACGACTAGGAGGGCAACCTCGAGGTATGGGTGCCGATGGGGGTATCGATGGTGAGATTGCCTTCATGACAGGCGCGACCACCTACGGCAGAGGCATTGTCAGCGTGAAAGGTGGCGGTTGCGGTCCGGATGATATTCGGGCGCTCAGGGGAGTCCTCGAACGTGAAGATGCAGATGTTGGCATCTTTGTTTGCTTCGAGCCGACGAAAACGATGCGAGCCGAGGCCAACGACAGCGGAAGAGTGGACCTTCCCGGAGGGAATCGCTCACGCCTTCAGATCGTTACGGTAGCCGAACTGATTGCAGGCCCCAATACAGGGATCGTAACCCAACTTAATACGATTACGTCTGCACAGGCCGCAAAGGCTCTAGCCCGAAAGAAACCGCCCAAGCGACCCACCGCAGAAGACTTGCGGCGCGAGCCTCCACTGCCCCCGATGGGCTTAACTGGGGGACGGAAGGCCAAGCAGCAACCCTTGCCACTAGACGAGCCCATTCTCGTTTCGCAACGCGAACGCTCGGTTAGAAGTCGGCGCGCCCAAAGCTAAAGGCCCCGGCGTTCCCGCCGAGGCCTCTGGTCTCCCCGCCGTCGGGCGCTCCCGACGACCTACGGGTTGATGACGATCTTCACGCAGCCGTCCTTCTTCTCCTGGAACGTCTTGTACATGTCCGGCCCGTCCTCGAGCCTGATCTTGTGGGTGATCAGGAAGCCGGGGTCGATCTCGCCCTCCTCGATCTTGCGCATCAGGGGTTCGAGGTAGCGCTGCACATGGGTCTGGCCGGTCTTCAGGGTCAGGCCCTTGCCGACGAAGGCGCCCATCATCACCGGCACGCCGCCGACGAAGACGCCGGGCAGGCTGATGGTCCCGCCGGGGCGGCAGGCGACGATGGCCTGGTTGAAGGCGTAGGCGCGCTCCATCTTCGCAACGACGGTCTCCTGCACCTTCTCGATCAGGCTGCCCGCGCCGTGGCTTTCCAGACCGACGGCCTCGATCACCGAGTCGGGGCCGCGTCCGTTGGTCAGGGCCAGGATGCGGTCC
>Ga0160449_1000248_pt1 | contig 39924 bp, 29 predicted proteins | sample HID1975I_E1MG_FD_108216 | JGI IMG/M metagenome (GOLD analysis project Ga0160449, IMG submission 108216) | Enriched soil microbial communities from UW Madison campus, WI, USA - HID1975I_E1 MG | ecosystem: Environmental > Terrestrial > Soil > Unclassified | place: USA: Madison, Wisconsin...
ACGGACTCCTGGAGGCGCGCCCGCCGCTCGACGACGACCTCCTTGGCGAGCTCCTCGCGCAGGCCTTCGAGGTGTGACTCGAAGCGGGCGATCGCGCGCTTGCGCTTGAACTTCGAGCCGCGACGCTGGTTGAAGAAGTTCCCGAGCATCATCACGGGGCTCATGAACACGAACATGAGCGACATCGGGTTGCCCGTGATCATGAACATGCCGCCGCCCATCAGCACGGGTGCCACGAGCATGAACGGGTTGAACGGCGGCTTGTCCTGCTCGACGGGTACGTCCGGCGCCGCGAACTCGACGCCCTGGTAGCGCGGCTCGACGCGCGGGGACCGCACGAACGGCACGGGGCCGGCCTTCGCGACGACGCCCGCCGTCTCGCCCGCGACGCTGCGCGGCTCGATGCGCACCGACGTGTCGCCGAGGGTGAGCTGGACGGGTTCTCCCACGTGCACCCGGGTCACGGCACCGCCGTCGAGCTCGATGCCGTTGGCCGAGCCGAGGTCGACCACCTCGACCTCCTCACCGACCTCGATGCGCGCGTGCCGCTTCGAGACGAGCGGGTCCTCGAGCACGAGGTCGCAACCGGCCGCGCGTCCGACGACGTACGAGCCGGCGCGCAGCTCGGTGACCTTCCCTGCGCCGGGGCCGGACACGACGCGCACGACGGCGCGCACCGGGCCGGAGCGCATCGTGGGCCGGGACGCCGCGGCGTTGTCGACCACCTGGACGAGTGCACCGGAGCCGATCCACGCCTCGCCGAGCGGTGCGTCGGGCGGCAGGACGACGGGCTCGGTCTGCCCGGGCAGGAGCGCGGCGAGCGTGCGGCCGTTCCCCGGGCCGGCGGGCGCGAAGCCGATGGGGTCGACACGCTCGATCGTCGCGGCGACCTCCGCGATCGTCGAGCGCGCGTCTGCCGTGACGACGACGTCGGAGGCCGTGCCGTCACCGCGCCGGTAGGTGAGCTTGACCCTCATCGCGCGCCCCGCTGCTCGCGGCGCATCCGCAGCCAGGCGAGGAGGAAGCCGACGTCGGCCGCGAGGACCACGACGACGATCGTGAGCGGTCGCCCGAGCGTCTCGAGGCTCGCGGTGACGATCCCGCCCGGCGCGCCGAGCGGGTCGCCCTGACCGGCTGCGGTCAGGGCGACGGGCACCGCGACCACGACGACGAGCGCGCACAGCCCCGCGGTCACGGCGAGTGTCCCGACGGTGCGCGTCGTCGTCGGTCGCCCGTGGGTGCCCGCGAGGAACGCCCCGCACACGGCGAGGACGGTCAGGGCCGCCGCGGCGACGGCGATGACGTCGACGGTGCTCACGGCAGGGACTCCGGGTCGGGCAGGTCGAGCAGCACGAGGTCGTCGGCCGTGACGAGCCTGCTGCCCACCGCGTACTCGACGAGCCGCGTGCGCCGGTTGCTCGCGAGCCGCCCCGGTCCGCCGCGCAGTCCCGCGACGCCTTGCTTGTCGAGCTTGTCGCACACGTTGTCGAGCTTGCGGTTGTACCGGGTCAGCGTCCAGCCGAGGCGCTCGGCTGCCTGGGCGCCCGACGGGATCTCGCTCACCGTGCTCCCCTCGCGGCGCAGCATCGGTTCGGCGAGGGCGACGATGAGCTGGCGCTGGGACACCGTGAGCTGCACCGTGCCGATCGTCGTGTCCCCGCTCACGGGGTCGCGCTGCGGCTCGGTGTAGGTGGGGCGGTCCACGTGGACGAGCAGCTCGTACGTCGTCGGTCCTGCCGTGAACACGACCGTCGTGACGGCGAACACGAGCGGGAGTCGCGCCCCGGGCGGCAGCCAGGACTGCGCCCCGGTCGAGGCGTCGCACACCGTCGCGGACAGCCGCGATCCCGTGTTGGTGACCCACCACAGCCCGTCGAGCTCCTCGAAGGCCAGGAGCAGGCGGTGCAGGAAGGGGTTGTCGTCGACCTGCAGGTCACCCTCGCGCCCGACCGTGAGCCTGTCCCCCGCGTCGACGTGGAACCACTCGCCGCAGTAGTCGAGGGACAGCCGTGAGCCGCGCTTCGCCTCCGTCATGACGTGCACCCCCGCACCGGCTGGGACGTGCGACCCGAGTCACGACGCAGCGTGACCTCGATGCACACCTGCTCGCCACCCGGGGCGGGCACCTCGACGGTGGGCTCGGCGAGCCGCTCGAGCTCGCCCGTCTCGAGCACGGTGACGGTGCGCCACAGGTAGGAGTCGCCGTCCTGCGGGTCCGGGTTGATCCAGGTGAACGTCGCGACGTCACCGTCGAGGGCGCCGACCAGCTCGGCCGGTACCGGCACCACGGACTCGAGCGGGTCCACGGGGCTCGCCGTCGGCGTGGGGGTCTGCGCCTGCGGTGCGGGCGCGCCGCCGCTCAGCGCGACGGCGGCGATGACGCCGGCGACGGCGAGCAGCGCCACCCCCACCAGGATCGCGGGCCAGCGGCGGCGGGCAGGGGTGTCCGACGGCGGGCCGGCGGGCCCGGCGGCACCGAGCCGTGGATCCGCGGCGGGGTGCGTCGTCGAGTCGTGCGCCGCGGCCCCGCCCACCGCGGCCCCGCCCGTCGCCGCGCCCGAGCCGGCGCCCGGGGCGCGCAGCACCGTCGCTTCCGCCTCCTCGGCGACGAACGCCGGGACGTCTCGCGGGGCGCCGCGCAGCACCGTGTGCTCGCCGTCGTCGTCCGCCGCCCCTGTCACGGGGACACCCGCGACCGGAGCCTCGGTCACCGGCGCGCGGTGCAGCGTCGCGCCCGGCAGCGTGGGTCCCGGGTTCGTCGGGCCCGTCGAGCCACCGCCCGACTCCTCGGGTGCCGCCGAGGGGTCGATCGACACGATGCGGCGCACGCGGGTGCCCGGCTCGTCGTCGTCCTCCTCGGGCACCACGCCGGCCGAGTCGTCGAGCACGTCGACGGGCGTCATCGCGTGCGAGAGCTCGACCTGCACCTGCTGCCACGCGCGCGCGAGGGCGAGCGCGGAGGGGTAGCGCGCGAGCGGGTCCTTCGCCATCGCGGTCGCGAGCACCCGCTCGAGCGAGGCGGGCACGTCCGAGCGGCCCGTGGGCGGGACGGGCACGCGCTCGATGCGGGAGATGAGATCGACGGCGCCGTTACGGCCGCCGGGCACCTCGAACGGCGAGCGGCCGGCGAGGAGCGAGTAGATCGTCGCGCCGAGCGCCCACACGTCGGAGGCGACCGAGCTGCGCGGCGGCTCGGCGAACGACTCGGGCGGAGACCACGGGATCGACATGCCCTCGGCGTCGGCCTGCGCGCCGTCCGTCGTCGCGGAGATGCCGAAGTCGGTGAGCGCCGGGCGGTGGTACTCGGTGACGAGGATGTTGGCGGGCTTGATGTCGCGGTGCAGGATCCCCGCGCGGTGGGCCGTCTCGACGGCACCGGCCACCTGGATGCCGATGCGCAGCGCCTCGGCGACGGAGAGCGGGTCGCGCCGGTACGTCGAACCGAGGCTCGGACGCGAGCAGTACTCCATCGCGAGGTACGGGCGCCCGTCCGTCGCGACGCCCGCCTCGTAGATCGTCACGATCGAGGGGTGCGTCGAGAGCTGGGCCATGAGGTTGGCCTCGTGGTCGAACCGCTCGCGGGCGTCCGAGCCGGCGAGGTCGTGCAGCAGCACCTTGACGGCGACGCGGCGGCGCGGGCGCTCCTGGGAGTAGAGGAACACGTCCGAGAAGCCGCCCGAGCCGAGGAGCTGGACGTGCTCGAAGCCCTGGATGTCGGGCGGTGGGGCCGGGGCGCGCCGGGCGGTCATGCGAGATCCTCGAACGTCAGGGTGACGCCTTCGCCGAGGTCGACGACGTCGCCGTCGACCACGAGCACCGCCTCGTGCGGGTGCAGGCGCACGGGGAGCTGACCGGTGCGCAGCAGCGTCGAGCCGTTCGTCGATCCGAGGTCGACGACGAGCACGCTCACGCCCTCGAGCCGCACCTCGAGGTGGGAGCGAGAGATATCCTGCTCGGGGCTCGGGACGCTCACGAGCCGTGGCACGGACGCGCCGCCCACGCGCGAGACACGGGGCTTGCGGCCGACGACGACCGGTCGGTCGAGCGTGAGCTCCTGCCCCGTCGAGAGCCGTAGCCGGCCCACGCCGGGCCGGTCCGACGGCTCGGCCGGGGCGGGTTCGGGCGCGACGACGGCGAACGGGCCGCGCACGACCGTCTCACCGTCGTGGTCCCCGAACTCCGGCACGCCCGTCTCGCCCGGCGCGTCGGTCGCGGCAGCCTCGGACGCGGGTGCGTCGCTCGCGGTCGCCTTGGCGGTGGGGTCGGCCGTGGCGGTGGCCGTGGCATCGATCGTGAACGGCGGCGTCCACGCCGGGGCCGGGGCCGCCTCGACGACCGGCGACGGCGCTGGTTCCGGGTCCGGCGTCGACCGTGGCTCCGGGGCAGCCCGCGAGTCCGAGGCAGGCTGCGACGTGAGGGGTGGCGCCGCGGGCCCCGGTGTCGGCGCGGTCTCGACCGGCGACGGCGCGGCGGTCGATCCTGCGGCTGGTGCCTCCAGGCGCGGGGAGGCGGGCTGGCGCGCGGGAGTGGGAGCCGGCGCAGGATCGACGTCGTCGTCCTGCTCGTCCGCCCGCACGGCTGCCTGCTCGACCGGCCGCAGCACCGTGCTGCCCCACAGGTGGTCGAAGGACTCGTCTCCGGCGGCGACGGGCGGGAGCACCGTCTCGGCCGGGACCACGGTCTCCTCGGGCGCGACTCGATCCGGCGCGGTCCCGGTCTCGGGTTCCGGCTTCGGCGTGGTCTCGGGCTCGGACCCCGGCGCGGGCTCGGGCGCGATCTCCGGCGCCCCTCCCGGCGTCGGCGCGCCAACCCTCGCAGCCGCCCCCCGCGCCGCCGACGGCGCGTCAGCAGGCGCACCGGCGCTCCGGGACGACACCGCGTCGGCCCGCACGACCCCGCCGTCGAGCGGCCACGACTCCCCGTCGCCGCCACCCGGGCCCAGGAGAACGGCGTCGGCGGCCCCCGCGACGAACCGCTCCGTCCACGTCGAGACGCCCACGCCGGACACCGTCTCGGTGGCCTCACCCCCGCCGACCCGCACCTCGAAGTCACCGCGCGCGACGGCCTGCACGCCGCTCGGGGAGAGCACGGCGAGCGCGAAGGCGGGGATGCGCGCGAGGCTCGCCGCGAACTCACCCGTGAGGATCTGGAGCACGTCCGCGACCCCGGCCCCGGGGACGAGGGCCGCGTGGACGTCCCGCGCCAGCCGCGGCTCGGCGTCCGCGGGCAGGAGAACGAGAACATCGGCGCCGACGACGGCGAGCCCGCGCCCCGGCACGTACGTCACCCTCGACTCGGTGTCGCTCACCGGCCCTCCTCCCTCGCGTCGCGGCGGTCCGCCTCGGGTGCGGACCGGCCCCTCCGGGGAAGCGTGTCATCATCCGGCTCGTCGTGGCCACGCGGCGTGGTCTGCGAGGACGCGTCGTCCTGCCCGTCGAGGGCCCGCACGTCGACCACGATCACGGTCACGTTGTCGCGCCCACCCGCGCGCACGGCCTCGGCGACGAGGCGCTCCGCCGCCGCCTGGGGATCAGACTCGGCGAGGAGGGTCTCGGCCACGAACGGGTCGGGCAGCTCGCCCGTGAGCCCGTCGGAGCACACGAGGATCCGGTCGTTCGCCGAGACGGGCAGCAGCCAGTAGTCGACGTCGGCCTCACCCGTCGCGCCGAGGGCGCGGGTCACGACGTGGCGGCGCGGGTGGTGGGCAGCCTCGGACCGCGTCACGGCGCCGGAGTCGATGAGCTCCTGCACCTCGGAGTGGTCCACGCTGATCTGCTCGAGCGCGCCGTGCGCCAGCCGGTAGGTGCGCGAGTCTCCCAGGTTGACGACGATCCAGTACGGAACGCCCTCGACCTCGCTCAGCACGACGCCGCTCACCGTGGTGCCCGCGGCCCGGCCCGGTTCCGCCTCGATGCGCTGCACCTCGCGGTGCGCCTCGACGATCGCGGCGTTGACCCGCTCGGGCGACGAAGCCCTCCCGGCGAGCCTGGTCCGCAGCACGTCGACGACGCACGCGCTCGCGACCTCACCGGCCTCGTGACCGCCCATGCCGTCCGCGACCACGAACACGGGTGCGCTCGCGAGGAACGCGTCCTCGTTGAGCGCCCGGCGGTTGCCGCGATCCGTCGCGGCCCCCCACACGGGATGGACCCCGGCGGTCACGGCGGTGTCGCGCGCCACGGCGCGGCTCACCGGGCCACCTCGAGCTCGACGTCCCCGACGACGACGACGTCCCCCGGTGCGACGTGCACCGCGAGCCCGGGTTGCAGCGACGTACGCACACCCTCCGGGCTGCGGACCGCCGTGCCGTTGGTCGAGTGGAGGTCCTTGACCCACAGGCCCACGGCGTCGATGCCGAAGCCGAGGTGGGTCTTGGACACCGAGCGGGTCGGGTCGGGGATGGGCACGACGTGCGCGACCTCCTGCCCGACGACGGCCGCCGGGTCACGACCGAGCACCCCGGGACCGGTCACCGTGAGCCGCTCGCCGCCCGGCAGGCCGAGCACGGGTGGCGCCGCCGGGTCCGGGCTCGCGAGCCGCGTGCGGTCGACGTCGTCGGCGGGCGGGGCCTCGGCGACGGAGATCAGCTCGACGACCGGCTCGGGCTCTCGCTCCGGTTCTGGTTCCTCTGGCCGCGTGAAGCCCGGCACGGCAGCGATGATCGGTCCGGACCCGGGCGAGATCTCGACGGCTCCGGCGAGGGCCGCGGCGGGCGGCTGCGCGGTGCGCGGCTGCGCGGTGGGCGGCTGCGGAGCGGGGAGGGCCACGGGCGGCCCGACCGGCGGGGGCAGCGCCTCGAGAGCCGCGGCCTCGTCGCGACCGCGCGGACCCGTGAGTCGCCGCCACCACGACTCGCGGCGCCCGGCGTCCGCGGGCTCAGGACGGACGGCGGGGAGAGCCTCCGGGGCCCGCTCCGCGACGGTGTCCGTGACGTCGGCAGCGGGCGGGGGCGCGACGGTGAGGGCGGTGGGGGACGGCGCGGGTACGGGTGCCGCGCACACCGGGCAGAACTCCGAGCCGGGGGAGAGCGTGCTGCCGCACGCGGTGCACGCGCTCATCGCCGCACCCGCCGCAAGGACCGCAGCGAGAACCGGGCACGGGTCCGCGTCCACCAGCCGACCGAGCCGGACATGGCACCGAGCACGGACTCGACCTCGCCCCACAGGGCCTCGACGTCCTCGAGGGCCGGATCGCCCGGCCCGAACACCCCGGCGTCGGTGTGCCGGGCGAGCGTCACGACACCCGCCGCCGGGTAGTGCTCGGCGAGCCCGCGCCCGGTCTCGCGGCGCGTCGCCCCGCCCGGCGGCTCGTGGCCCAGGTCTCGGCCCAGGTCCACCACCTCGGCCCAGCCACCAATGACGCGCTCGACGGCGGCCGCGGCCCGGCGGCGGCGGGCCCGGCGGCGGGCCTTGACCGCGGCGATCACGACGAAGGGCAGGGCAAGGATCAGGAGCCCGCCGACCGCGACGCCCGCGAGCACGAGCCAGCGCGTCCAGCTCTCCGTCTCGGTCTCGAGCTCGTCCTCCTCGGCGTCCTCGGGCAGGGGCTGCGTCGGCGGCTCCTCCGGCTCCTCGGGTGGCTGCGGCTCGAGGAGCTGTTGCGGCTGGGGCTGCGCCTGGCTGCGGGCCTCGGAGCTCTGCGGCGGGGTGTCGTCGTCGGGCCGCGGGTCGAACGCGACCCAGCCGATCCCCGCGAACGCGACCTCGACCCAAGCGTGCACGTCGGCGCCGCGCACCTCGACGGGGCCGGTCGGCGCGACGTCGGTGGGCGCATCGGCGTTGTAGAAGCCCATGACGACGCGGGCGGGGATGTCGAGCTGGCGGGCCATGAGCGCCATGGCCACCGCGAACTGCTCGTCGTCGCCCACGAGGTCCGCCTCGGCGAGCAGGGTCGCGATCCGGTCCGCACCGTGGCCCGCGCGCGACGGCGGCTGGCCGTCGCGCCCGCTGCTCAGCACACCGGAGGAAGCGAGGCCGTCGCGCAGCGACTGCACGGTCGCGAGGTCTCCGCCCGCATCGCCCACGAAGCGGTCCGCCGTGGCCGCCACGGCATCGGGAACGGACTGCGGCGCGGGCAGGTCGAGGTCGGCGAGGTGTGCCGCGTCGAGCTGCGAGCCGGTCGGCTTGGGACGCACCGTCGCGGTCACGGTGTAGCGGTCGCCCGCGACGAGGCCGGCCGTCGTGAGTGCGGTGGGGCCGTTCGGGTTGAGGTGCAGACCGCGGCGCAGCTCGGCGGCCCGCGGACCGGCGAAGTCGACGGCGTTCGGTTCGCCGACGACGGGCAACCACACGTCCTCGTAGTCGCCGACCGTGACCGTGACCCGTGCGGGCTCGCCCGGTTGCGGCACGGCTCCCCGCATGAGCGGTGCCTCGGGGAGGGTCGACCCCGCACGCCGGAAGGAGCCCGAGTCGCCGCCCGCCACGCCACCGGCGACATCCATGACGGTGCCGGTGTAGGTGTCGAGCGTCGCGAGGCGCAGCCGCTCCCCGGCGGGCAGTCCCTCGACCGTGAAGAGCACGTCCTCGGCGCGATCCTTGGCGTAGGAGCGGAAGCCGACGAGCGGGCTCGTGAAGTCGTGCAGCTCGAGCGGGGGGACGATGACGTCGCGCAGGACGACACGCTGCCCACCCGGTGCCACGAGGGGCGCGACGAGCGCCGTGACGAGCACCGTCCCACCGAGGAGCATCGCCGTCCCGCGCACCCGCCGCGTGCGCAGCGCGGCCCGCTGGGCCTCGTGGCCCGGGTCCGGGTCGGTGTCCGCCGTCGGCTCCGACTCCTCGCGCCGCGAGCGCCATGCGGCCCAGCCGAGCGCCAGCACGACGGCCCCGAGGCCCTGCGCGAGCGGGAACGCCTCCTGGGTCGAGGACCCGGCGATGATGGCGACGAAGAGCACCGCGAGCGGCACGAGCGCACCGAACCCCCGCCGAGAGCGCAACGCGACGCCCGCGGCGATCACGGTGACCACGAGCGTGGCGAGGAAGGGCGCGACCGCGAGGTCGGCATAGGCGGCCAGCGGCGGCGCCGCGGTGAGCCAGTCCTTCCAGACGGTCACGGTGCCGAGCAGCAGTCCCCGCAGCGTCGCGAGGGTCGGCACGACACCGGCCACTGTCGTGTGCGGCAGCGCGAACGCCCCGCCGAGTGCGACGTAGGTGGCCATGGTCACGGCCGTCACGGTGAGGATCCCCCACCGGCGCACCGCGGCGAGCCAGGCGAGGCCCAGCCCCAGCACGAGCCCGCCGCCGACGGCGAGCACCGGGCCGGCGCCACCCCAGACGGGACCGAGCCCGACGGCCGCGAGCACGACGATGAGCGCGACGACGCCGAGGTCGACGAGGCCGGGCAGGCTGCGCGCCCGGCGGGCACCGGCGAGCCCGCGTTCCCGGCGCTCCTGTTCCCGGCGCCGGGCCCGCGCCTCGGCGACGGCGTCCTCCTGCGCGCGACGTGCGGCTCCCGAGGCACGCCCGGACTGGCCCTGGCGCAGCGCGCGGCGTGAAGGCCTCGGCGGGGCGGAGGTGGTCGTCACGCGTTGACCCGCCGCATCACCGAGGGCAGGTCCGCGAGCACCCCGAGGTCGATCGTCGTGAGGTCCGCGAGGGCACGCCGCACGACGGGCACGCCGGGCACGCAGCGCACCGCGAGCGAACGCACGTCGATCGGCAGCCGCGTCCCGGCCAGGTGGACGAGGGCCGGCGGCACCGTGGCCCCGTAGAGCAGCACGGCGGCCGAGGCGTCCGGCACCTGCTCCGCCACCTCGCGCGAGAGCTCGGCGAGCCGCGCACCACGTCCGGCGAGCTCCAGGCGGGTGAGCTCGTCGAGCAGCCGACCGCCCGTCTGGCCGCGCAACGTCTGCCCCTGCACGAGCACCGTGACGTCCCGCTCCTCGCGGAGCGCCTGGAGGCCGAGCGAGCCCGCGACGCTGACCGCGAGCTCGAACTCCGCGGGATCGTCGTAGTCGGCCGCGGCCGTCGAGAGCACGAGGACGAGGTGGGAGCGGCGCGTCTCCTCGAACTGGCGGACCATGAGCGTGCCGGTGCGCGCCGTCGTCTTCCAGTGCACGTGCCGGCGGTCGTCACCCGGCGCGTACTCGCGCAAGGCGTGGAAGGACACGTCCGACGGCGAGAGGTCGCGCGTCGGCTTGCCCTCCAGATCCTTGAGGAAGCCCGAGACGGCGCCGTGCAGTGCGACCGTCCTCGGGTGCACGAACAGCTCGAGGGTCTCGGTCCACTCCTTCTCGCGGCGCAGCAGCCCGAGCCCGTCACCACGCACGGAACGCACCGGCCCCACGGCGATCACCGCCCGGCGCACCGTGGGCACGGTGAAGAGCTCCTCGTGCGTCTGGCCGGCGGCGAGCCGCGGCAGCCCGAACGTCGCGCCCGAGGCACCGACGGGCAGCTCGATCTCGCTCGGCAGCTGGGCGCGGGCGGCCGTGTTGGTCACCTCGACGCGCCCCACGGCCCTCGTCCCGACCACGACGCGGCGCCGGGTGAGCTCGAGCCGGATCCGGTACTCCGAACGTCCGACCACGAACACGACGGCGATCGCGAGCGCCAGGAAGCAGGCCACCGCGACGACGACGAGCTCGAACCAGCCGAACCGGCGCCCCGCCCACCATGCGCCGACGCCCACCCAGAGCACGATCCAGCCCGAGGGCTGCACGACGGCGAGCACGGGACTCACCCGCTGCATCGCGGGGCTCATGGTCGCGCCGACCCGGCCGACCGCGGGCGCAGCCGAGCGCCGCACCCGTGCGGCGAGCGCGGTGGCCCGGGTGCGCGCTGCGGCGAGGGGCTCGGTGCTCACGCGACGTTCCGACGCTCCTGCGGTGCGGGTACCTCGGCGAGGGCGCGGCCCAGCAGGTCGAGCGCCGTCGTGCCCTCGAACTCCGCCTCCGCGTCGAGCACGATGCGGTGGTTCCACACGGGCTCGACGAGGTCCTTGATGTCGTCGGGCACCACGTAGTGGCGCCCCTGCGTCGCAGCCCACACCTTGGCCGTGCGCACGAGCGCGAGGGCCCCGCGCACAGAGACGCCGAGCCGAGCCTCGGGGGCGGTACGGGTCCGCTCGGCGAGTGCCGAGACGTACTCGAGGACGGCGTCGTCGACGTGGACCGTCGCGGCGAGGTCCGCCATGTCGATGACGGCCTGCGACGTGATGATCGGGGCGAGGGAGCGCGCGGGGTCGCGGTCCGAGGCGCCCGCGAGGATGCGCACCGTCGAGGCGTGGTCCGGATAACCGATCGACGACTTGACGAGGAAGCGGTCCAGCTGCGCCTCGGGCAGCCGGTAGGTGCCCGCCTGCTCGATGGGGTTCTGCGTCGCGATGACCATGAACGGCTTGGGCGCCTCGTGCGTCACGCCGTCGACGGTCACCTGCCCCTCCTCCATGACCTCCAGCAGCGCGGACTGCGTCTTGGGCGAGGCGCGGTTGATCTCGTCGGCGAGCACGATGGACGCGAAGATCGGGCCCCTGTGGAACTCGAACTTGTGGCTCGCCTGGTCGTAGATCGTCACGCCCGTGACGTCGGAGGGCAGCAGGTCGGGTGTGAACTGGATGCGCTGGTGGGATCCCTGGACGGTCGCGGCGATGGCGCGGGCGAGCGACGTCTTGCCCGTGCCGGGCGCGTCCTCGAGCAGCAGGTGCCCGCGCGTCAGCATGCACGTCAGCGACAGCCGGATCACGTCGTCCTTGCCGAGCACGGCTCGGCCGACGTTGCCGACGAGCTTGTCGAACGTGTCGGCGAACCATACGGACTGCTCGGTGGTCATCGCCATGGGTGGATCTCCTGGGTCGAGAGGGGACGGTGGTTCGTGGGGTCGGGATACGTCATGGCCAGTGGCTCGTGCCATACGGGTTGCCGCCGATGAGCACCCGCACCTCGTGGTTGCGACCGTGATTGCCGTAGAAGCACTGCAGGTCGATGGTGCCCGTCGTCGGGATCGAGTAGCTGCGGGTCGTGCCGCCGAAGGTCGACCAGCTCCCCGTCGCAGGCTTGCCCTGGCACACCACGACATGGGAACCCGGGGCGTGCCAGTTCTCCAGGTTGAGGCGCAACCGGTTGCACCCGCTCGTGCAGTTCGGACCGGACGCGGCCGGGCCATGGGTGATCCACACCCGCTCCACGGGCGGCGGCGGTTCGGGGTTCGAGGTCGCCGAGGCCGACGCCTCCGCCGAGGCCTGGCCCTCGCTGTCGACGGCGCGTACCCGGATCGTGACGGTCTGGGAGTATCCCGTCGCCACGTTGCGCGACCCGGAGGCCGCGACCGACTCCCAGCCGCCGCCGTTGACGGAGATCTGGATCGTCACAGGGCGTCCGTTCGTACCGCCCGAGCTCCAGTTCACCGCGACCGTGCGCTCCCCGCCGCTCGCCGACGCGTTCGGCCTCGGCGGCGCCCCGTACGGTGTCACCGCGTTCGACTCCGATCCCTGGCGGGCCGAGCCTCCCGCGTTGAACGGCTCGACCGTGAAGCGGTACGCCGTCCCGTTGGTCAGGCCGGTCACCACCACGGTCGTCTCACGCGTCGAGTCGACGACGACGTTCCCGTTCGCCCGGACCCGGTACGACACGGGGCTGCCGTTGTCGGCCGCGGCGGTCCACCTCACCTGGGCGCGCTGGGACGTGTTCGGCGTGAGCGACGCGACAGGAGTGCCAGCGGAACCGGGACGTCCGAACGGCGTCACGGCCTCCGACGGCTCCGAGGGCTCGGAGTAGCCCGCCTTGTTCCGGGCCCGCACGGTGAACGTGTAGCTGCCCGAGACGTCGAGACCCGTGACCGTCTGCCGGGTGCCCCCGACGTCGAGGGTGCGCACGACGGACCCGCCGCTGCGGACCGTCAGCTCGTACCCGGCCACGGCGTCGCCGTTCGCGCCGGGCTCGGCCCACACGACGTCGATCTCGCCGCCGAGCGGGGTGTCGACACGGCTCGCCGTCGGCGGACCCGGCGTGTCGGGGACGCCCGCCGGGATCTCGCCGAGGGAGTAGGCGCTGAAGTCCGAGGGCTCCGGGGCGCCGTTGTGCGCCATGACGCGCACCTTGTACTCCGTGCCGTTGACGAGGCCGTCCCAGACGGTGGAAGTACCGGCGACGTGCGCCTTCTGCACCTGTCCCGAGGGCGGCGCGGGCGAGATCTCGAGCGTGACGTCCACGATGGGCGAGCGGTCGGTGTAGGTCTGGTTGGTCCAGGTCACGGCGAGCGAGCCGTCGCCGAACTCGAGGCTCGGCGCCGCGGGCGGGTCGGGCCGTTCGTCCGGGCGCGCCACGGCGGAGGCCGGCGAGGGGTCGGAGGGGCCGACGTCGTTGTGCGCTACCACCGTGAACGTGTACTCGAGGTTGTTGGTGAGTCCCTCGAGCGTGCACGTCGTCGTCGGGCACCGGAACGTCTTGCCGTCGGAGGCCGTGACCTCGTAGTGCGTGATGACCGAACCGTTGTTGACGGGCGGCGCCCACGAGAGCACGACGGTCCGCGAGCGCACGCCCTCGACGACGGGGGCCGCCAGCTCGCCGGGCCGGCCGAGCACGGTGATCTCGATGCGCCCGTCGACGTTGCGGTCCGGGTCCTGCGTCGCGTCGGCCACGGTGTAGCGCGCGATGAGTGTCCCGACGAACGTCGTCGACGGCGTCACGACGACGTCGTCGCCGCTCACCTCGACCGTGGCGTCACCCGTGTCGAGCCGCGCGCTGAGCAGCACGAGGGGCTCGCCCTCGAACGGGCTCTTGTCGTTCGTCAGCACGTCGATCGAGACGGGTTCGCCCTGGTGGACGTCCTCGCGCCGGTCGAGGTTCGTCGTCGCGAGCGGTCGGCGGGACGACGTCACCTCGATCGCGACGTGCGCGAGCACCGGCTCGGCCACGCCGTCGGACACGGAGAAGGTCGCACGCCCCGTCGTTCCCTTGCGGACGTCGTTCGCCGCCGACACCATCAGCACCGTGCCCTCGAACGTCACGTCGAGGGCACCGCCCGGCGTGTCCACGAGTGCGAAGGTCAGGGCGTCGCCGTCGGCGTCCGCACCGTAGGGCGTGAGGTCGAGCGACTCGGAGCGCCCGACCTCGACGCTCAGGCTCGCCCCGCGCGCCGTGGGCGGGTTGTTCAGCTCGGGCTCGTCCGTGCGCTCCTGCTCGGGCAGCGGGAGCACCGTGATGGGCAAGGAGAGCACCGTCGTCTGCGTCGTCGGGTCGCCCTGCTGCCCGTCGCCCACCTCGAAGGAGATCGCGGCCGGTCCGGCGTACCCCTCCTCCGAGACGAAGCTCAGGGTCTGGTGGTCCACAGCCGTTCCCATGCCGCGCACGGCCGTGACCTTGCCCGCCTCGGTCAGGCCCATCGTCCGTCCGTCGGCGACGACGACGTACCGGGTCAGGTCGATGCGCAGCTCGTCGCCCGAGACGACGCTCAGCTCCGGACCACCCTCGCGCAGCGCGGGTGGCAGGTCGGCGATCCCGGGGACGAGCACGAACGCGCTCGCCGTCAGCCCGTCCTGGTCCGTGATGCTGTAGGGGATGATCTGGGCGGCCTCGGTCAGGGTGACCTTGACGGAGCCGTCGGGCGAGACGCTCGCGAGGGGCAGCCCGTCGGGGCCCGTGCCCAGCGTCTCCGGGAGGCTCACCTCGAGCTCGTCGACGAAGCCGTCCGGGTCGTCGTCGTTCTCGAGGACGGGGACGTCGACCGTGTCCTTGCCGACGACGTCGGCCACCCCGAAGACGTCGTCGACAGCGACGGGACGACGCAGCGGAGCCGTGCCGGAGACGTCGACGGTGAGTGCGCCCACCGCTCGCGCACCGAGCGAGTCGGCGATCGTGTAGTAGAGCGTGTAGGCGCCCGGGGACTCCGGGGCGCGCACGAGCACGCGGTCGTGCTGGACGCTCGCCTCGAGCCCGTCCGGCACCTCGAGCCCGTCGGCGACGAGGCGCACCTGGTCGCCCTCGGGATCGACGTCGTTGACGAGCACCGGGACGGCGACGAGGCGGCCGGGCCGCACGTAGACGACGTCGTCGACGGCGATCGGGGCGAGGTTCGTCTCCGAGGCGGGTGCGATGCCGACCGTGACCGTCGCGCTCGCCCGCGCGCCGAGCGCATCGGCGACCCGGTACTGGAAGCTGTCGGTCCCCGTGCTCGTGGCGTTCGCCTCGTAGTCGATCCAGCCGGCTCCGACCGCCGTCACGCGTCCCTTGGTCGGGGCGCTGTCGAGGCCGAGGAGACTCACTCGATCGCCGTCGGGGTCGATGCCCGTGGTGGGGACGGGGATGCGGATCGTCGACCCCGCGAGCACCCGGGCCTCGAGGTCGCGCGGGCGCGGTGCCGCGTTGTGCTCGGGGTCCGCCGCACGGATGTGGATCGTCACCTGGGCCGAGTCCTTCTGACCCTGCGGGTCCACGATCTCGTAGACGGCGCGCACCGTGCGGGCACTCGGCCCCGCGTGGAAGCGGATCGTGTCGTTCGTGGTGAAGATGAGACCGTCCTCGGCGTCCGGCGCCTCCATGAGCTCCGGGGAGAGCTCGATCAGGGCGTTGTCCGGGTGCACGTCGTTGGCGAGCACGGGGATCGTCACGATGTCGCCGACACGCACGACGGCCTCGTCCGGGTTCGCCTGCGGGGGGCGCAGCACCTCGGGCGCGGGCACCGGCATGACGAGCACCTCGCCGACGGCGGACGCGAGGCCGTTCGACACCGAGTAGCGCAACGACGTCGGGCCCTCGAGCAGTCGCACCGCCGAGATGCGCAGCAGGTGATGGTCGACGACCTCGACGCTCAGGCCCGCCATCGGGTCGACGTCGACGGACTGCAGGACGAGGACCCCGCCGGCCGGGTCGTAGTCGTTCGCGAGGACGTCCACGAGGACCGAGCCGTCGGCGGGCAGGAGCGCCGTGTCCTTGACTGCCACCGGCGGCGTGGCCTCGTCCGAGGGCGCGACGACGTCGACCCGGATGAGACCGAGGGTCGAGGACGGACCGTCGGTGACGAGATAGGTGAGGTAGTAGACGCGCTCGACGTCGGACGTGAGGGTGACCGTCCCGGCGTCGAAGTCCATCGCGAGCTGGGCGGGCGGTGCCTCGTCCACGCGGGCGAGGCGCAGCTCGTCACCGTTGGGGTCGGTGTCGTTGGCGAGCGGGTGGATGACGACCGGCTGGCCCACCGTCGTCGTCGCGTGGTCCACGCGGGCGACGGGCGGCTGCTGGTCGTCGAGCACCTCGACCCACACCGTGCCCTCGGTCTCGGCGATCCCGTCACTCACCGTGATCGCGACGGCCTTGCGGCCCAGCTCCGTGCCGGCGTCGCGGAACGTCAGGGTGCCGTCGGGCATGAACCGGACCTCGTCGCCCGCCGTCGACGAGCGCGCGGCGACGAGCACGAGGTCGTCGCCGTCCGGGTCCGCCCAGTCCTCGAGCACCCGGGCGGTGACCTCGGCGCCCCGTGCGACGACGAGGTCGCGCTCCCGGATGCGCTTCGGTGGATCGTTGCGGTCCCAGTCGTGCACCTCGAGGCGGACGTTCGCAGTGTCCGTGCCGTTCTCGCGGCCGTCATCGACCGTGTAGCTGAACGTCGCGGTGCCCACGGCGTCCTGCGGCACCACGACCTGGAGCGCCGCACCGCCGTAGACGGCCTGCACGGGGCCGATCGCCGAGGTGGCGGTGTCGGGGCTCGCGACGAGGGCGTCGCCGTCAGGGTCGGCGTCGTTGTCGAGCACGCGCAGGATCGTGGCGCGGCCGGGCCGAACCCCGAACGCGTCGTTCTCCGCGACGGGCGGCCGGTTCAGCTTGTCGCGGTCGAGCATCGGGTCGCGCGTGACGTCCGGGATCGCGTCCGCGTCCTCCTGCTGCTCGCCCTCCGAGGGCAGGACGTCGGACCAGTCGTCGAACAGCTCGTAGTTCTCGCTCGCGAGCCACACCGAACCGAGCGAGAGCTCGTTGAGGATGACGAAGTCGTGGTTGACGCGGTACACGAGCTCGCCCGCCGTGGCACCTTCGAGGCCCTGGACGAGGTCGGCAGCGTCCCCCGTGCAGTCCCGCGCGATCTGCTGCGAGCCGGTCCACGCGCCGTACGCGCAGCCCGCGAGGTAGACCGGTGCGGCGGGAGTGCCGCTCGCCTGGGAGTCGAGCCGGGTCGCCTCGCCGCCGCCGAGCGGCTGGGTCACGAGCTGCGAGGAGTCCGCGTAGACGACGGCTCCGCTCGCCGGGCCGGGTTGCTGCAACGCGACGAGCTCCGCCCCCGGGGCGTCCGCACGCTTGCCACCCGGCAGGTAGAGCTCCGCCGTCGAGCGGTTGAGGACCACGACGTCAGTACCCACCGTCGTGACGGCGAGCACGTCCTTCGGGTCCGCCCCCGCGAGCTCCTCGACGAGCGGTTCCGCGCCCGGCCCGTTCGCGATCGGGGGGAACGTGAAGAGCTGGCCCGAGGCGGCGACGTGCACCGTGCCGTCGAGCGCCACCGCGAGTGCGCCGTCGTCGACGCCCGTGAGCGTGGGTTCGGTGCCGTCGACGGAGAAGCTCGCGACCGTGTCCGCGGGCATCGCCCACAGCATCCCCAGCACGGGGTCGAGGATCGCAGCGACGGCACCCCCGAGCCCGATCTGCGCGTGCGCGCCGACACCCGCCGTGCCACGCAGCTGGAGGTTGGCGGGATCCACGGGGCTGACGGCCTCGCCGCCGAGGTCACGCGCGAGCACCAGCTGGCCCTGCTGCAGCACGTCGAAGTCAGAGGAACCGAGCGTCACCGCGCCGTCGACGACCTTGGCCGCGACGTTGAAGCGGCCCACGAGGTTGTCCTGCTGGCGCGTGACCCAGATGCCGGAGTCGTTGAGCTGGACGTCCGTCGTCGGCACACCGTCGTTCGTCAACGCGACCGCCACGAGGGTCGTGGCGAAGAGCGCGACCGTCGAGACCGAGGCGGCCGTCCGGCCACGCCGGCGCAGTCCCGTCAGTACTCCCACCTGCTGGCTCCCGCCGTCGACCCGTGCGCGTGCCCGCCATCACGCGAGCGGTTCCCCAGGGTACGCATCGCGTGACGACAGACAAAACCTCCACGAGAACCCTAACCGGACAAGGTCGTCCTCACGATGGGGAGAACTCCCCGGTGGACCGCGGGCGGTGCGGGTGAAGGCCCGGGGCGCGAGGTGCTACCCCTGGACGCCGACCGGCGAGCCCGGACCCCACGGGATGCCGAGCGCGAACCATCCGACGAAGAGCAACGTCCACGCGAGCAGGATCCACATCGCGTACGGGAGCATGAGCGCGATGATCGTGCCGATGCCGGCGTTCTTCTTGTACCGCTGCGCGACGGTGACCATGAACGGCAGGTACACCATGAGCGGGGTCAGGACGTTGACGGGCGAGTCGCCCACCCGGTAGGCCGCGAGCAGCGTCTGGGGCGCCACGTCGAGCGACGCGAAGATCGGGATGAACACCGGCGCGAAGATGACCCACTTGGGGACGAGCCCCGGCAGGATGAAGTCCAGCAGCACGATGACGAGGATGAACGCCACGAGCAGGAGGATCGCCGGGACGTTCGCCTCCTCGAGGAGTCCGGCGGCCGAGACGGCCGCGACCGTGGGCAGGTTGGACCAGTTGAACAGGGCGATGAACTGGGCGATCATCAGGAACATCAGCAGCAGGCCGCCGAGGCTCGCGAAGGTCTTGGAGATCGCACCGACCGCCGCGTCCCCGCCCTGGAGCGTCCTGGCGCCCCTCCCGTAGGCCGCACCGCACACGAGGAACGCGACGGAGATGATGAAGATCAGGCTCGCCATGAACGGCGTGGTCCCGATGATGTCGCCGCTCAGGGGGTCGCGCAGCGGGGCGCCCGGGGGGAGCGTCAGGGCGAGGATCACCACGAGGTAGCCGGCGAGTGCCCACGCGGCGAACTTCAGGCCGCGCGACTCGGCGTCGTGGTCGACGGCGGGTTCCTCGCTCGCGGCACCCGAGCCCTCGGCGGGGTCGTACCTCCCGAGCCGCTTCTCCGTGATGAAGATCGTCACGAGGAGCGTCACGACGGCGAGCACGATCGACGAGACGATCGCGAAGTAGTAGTTCTGGGTCACCTCGATCGTCTCCATGCCCGCCGTCGAGAGCACCTCGTTGGTGATCTCGGTGAGCATCGAGTCGGACGGCGTGATGAGCAGGTTCACCCCGAACACGGCACCGACGCCCGCGAAGGCGGCCGCGAGGCCGGCGAGCGGATGTCTGCCGACCGACAGGAACGCTGCCGCCGCGAGCGGCACGAGGATGAGATACCCGGCGTCGGTCGCGACCGAGCTGAGCACGCCCACGAAGATGAGGATGAACGCGAGCCACCGGGGTGGGGAGACCTTGACGACCTTGCGGATGAGCGCGCCCATGAGGCCCGCGTGCTCGGCCACCCCCACGCCCGCCATGGCGATGAGCACGACCGCCACGACGCCGAAGCCCGCGAAGTTGTCGACGAAGGACGAGAAGAAGAACCGCACGCCCTCGACGGAGATGAGGTTGCGGACGTCGAACGTCTCCTCCGAGACGATGTAGTCCGGGACGACGGCGGGCTCACCGGTGGTCGAGTCGTAGAGCGTCCAGTTGCCGCCCAGGTGCTCGTTGATCTGGTTGAACTCGTCGCGCGGCACCTGGATGACGACCTCGTCGGTCACGCTCACGTTGAGCGCCGACAGCAGCGCGGAGAGCACCGCGATGAACCCGATGAGGTAGACGAACATGAGCGTCGGGTTGGGGACCTTGTTCCCCACGCGCTCGATCCAGTTCAGAAAGCCCGAGGCCTCGGCCTTCTCGTCGGGAACTTCAACGACGTCCTTCGACATGTCCTGCCCCGTTCCCGTGACCCTCCAGGCGGCACGCCACGTCGGTGTGCGCACTGACCCTTTTGTACTGCTCAGGGGCCTCGCGCACAAGGCCCGCTCGACGACCTCCCCGACGTGCCCGAGCCGTGATCTCGCTCAGTTGAGCTCGCGCGTCGAGGCGGGGATCTCGCCGTCGGCGTAGAGGCTCTTCGCCACGTCCTGCAGTGCCGTGAGCGCGACGCGTTGCGTCATCGGGCCGTAGGAGATGCGGGCGACGCCGAGGGCCTCGTACTCCGCAGCCGTGAGCGCACCGGGCAGCCCGATCACGCTGATCTTGCGCTCCCCGATGCCCGCCACGAGCTGCCGCGTGACGTCGGCGTCGAGGACCCCTGGCACGAACACGATGTCGGCGCCCGCTGCGAGATAGGCCCGCCCGCGCTCGATCGCGTCGGCGACCTTCTCCTCGACGGGCTTGTCGCCCCCGCGCACGAAGGCATCGGTGCGCGCGTTGAGCGCGAACGGCACGCCCTCCGCCGCACCCGCGGCCACGATCGCCTCGACACGTGCGGCGGCTTCGGCGACCGGGCGCAGCCGGTCCTCGACGTTGGCGCCGACGATGCCGACGCCGATGGCGCGGCGGGTGGTCTCGGCCGGGTCCTCGTAGCCGTCGTCGAGGTCGGCGGTGACCGGGACGTCGCCCGCGGCCTCGACGATGCGTCCCACCATGTCGAGAGTGATCTCGAGCGGGATGGTCCCGTCCGGGTAGCCGAAGGTCGCGGCGATCGAGTGGCCCGCCGTGGCGAGCGCCCGGGTCTCGGGCAGGTCGAGGATCGCCTTCGCCGAGATGACGTCCCACACGTTCACCACCCGGAGGATCTCGGGTGCGGCGTGCAGCGCGGAGAGGGTGCGCGCTCGGTCTGCGGCTGACGATCCGGACTCGTTCGAGGTGTGCGATGTCATGTCGTCAGGCTAGCCCGATCAAGGGATCCGGGCCCGGCAACGACGAACGGCACCCCGCGGGGTGCCGTTGCGTGCAGTGCGCCCGTCGGGATTCGCCCCCCTGCGTGTCCGCGAATGCGTCGCGTGCAGCTCCGGCAGCGCCAGCCATGTTCGACCCCAGACGACCCAAGAAGCGCAGAGACGACCCTCTCGGAGCCGTCCGACTCACCCGAGCACCGGACGCCTCATGGGCATAGCCCACAGATGAGCTGCTGCGAGATGCGAGAAGCACCCTAGAGCCGCGGCTCGTGATCGTTGGCGTGCGACCCCGAAGGCGTCTCGGACGGTCGAGGTATGGCGTCACGTGCGACGGAGGCTTCCAGGTCGATCGCGAGGTTGAGTAGACGCGAGCGCAGTTGCTCAACCTCTGGAGGGGTGAGTCCGTAGGCGGTGTAGTCGGAGTCATCGAGCTCGGCGCCGTGGCGCAGGCTCGCTGCGAGCCACGCCCGGTCAAGAGACTGCGGCATCGACACCGGCATCGAAGGCGTACGGATCGGTGTTGTTCGTGAACAGGTCGCCGTCGTCGCTGGGGCGGTCGCTAATGCCGTGGGCGGTCAGGGCCTGCCCGCCGGAGAGGGCGAACCCGAAGGGCTCTGCGGCGCCAAGCGCCAGAGCCACTACCTCCTGTTGGAACGCTCGCACTACAGCGTGGCTCGCCGACGAGCAAGAACCGGGAACGCCGTCTCCCACAGTTCCCGAAGCCGTTCGGGCAACCACAACTCCGCCCACGTCTCCATGAGCAGGCGTTCGTCGAGCAGCTGCTCAAGGTCGACTACCGTGGCCGCCTCGTTGAGCACATAAGCGTAGTAGGAGCGGCGTTGCGCGGGGACATCGAGATCGAAGTCGCGAGGCGGGCCCCAGTAGATGCGCCGCGGCAGCACGACTCGCCCTGAGGTTGGCCCAACCAGGTCGCCCAGTGCACGCGGCAGCGAGTACGGACGGGTCGACCCGTACGACTCGGGCGTCTCGGCGCGCATCGCCACCAGCTCCTCACCCCGAAGGCCCCGCCCCTGCGCAGATGCAGGTTGCGGGGCCACTCGTTGCTGTGCGCCCGGAGGGATTCGAACCCCCAACCTTCTGATCCGTAGTCAGATGCTCTATCCGTTGAGCTACGGGCGCGTGGCCACGAAGGGCCGACGAAGATGGTACCCCGGCCCGGGGACCTTGCCCAAACCGACCCGGCCTGCGGGTGACGGCCCGCACGTGACGAGGCCCCCGGGCGCGAGCGCTCGGGGGCCTCGGGATCCTCGTGGGACCCGGGTGCGGAGACGGAGGGATTTGAACCCTCGAGGGGATTGCTCCCCTACCGCCTTAGCAGGGCGGCGCACTAGACCGGACTATGCGACGTCTCCAGGCCCGCCAAGGGTACCTGGGCAGGTCGGTCCGCAGCAAAGCCGCGGACGACCGGTGGCGGAGGGCGTGGGATTCGAACCCACGAGGGCGGGTTCGCCGCCCCAACGGTTTTCAAGACCGTCTCCTTCGGCCGCTCGGACAGCCCTCCCGGAGGGATCATTCTGGCACGTCGGCGGGCGGATCCTTGGCGGCGAGATCGTTCCACCACAGCGCCGGACGGCCCGGTGAGACGACCCGCAACCGGTGCAGGTGGCACACCGCGCCGAGCACGGGATCGTACGTCGCGATCGTGTCGATGTCGGGCTCGGCGAGCGCCACCCCGAAGTGCAGCGCGGCGAAGGGCGCGAGTCGACCCTCGACCATCGCGGCCCGAGCGAGCGCCTGGTCGGAGAAGCGCACCTCGCGGATCCGCTCGACGAGGGCGTCGGCGACGATGCGCGCGCTGCGGTCGAGCGAGGCGGTGACCCGGCGCAGCTCGATGACGCTCAGCTCGCTGCGCCGCAGCTCGGGGATGCGGTCCCCCGCCCACACGCGCCACGGATCGGCTTGCGGCACGTCGAGGAAGAACCGGCTCAGCGCCGATCCGTCGACATACACCGCCATGCATCCACCCGTCGGGTCGCTAGCGCCTCTACCTGGGATCAAGCCTAGCGAGCCGACGAACGCCAACGGCCGGCCCCCGTAAGCGGAGGGCCGGCCGACGGCGTTGACCGGGAGTGGGGCCGGTCACGCTCCGCGGAGTCGCTCCATCGCCAGCTGGACGAGCGAGATCAGCGTCTGCTTGGTGGCCGCACGCGAGCGTGCGTCGGTGTACAGGACGGGCACGTGCGCGGGGATCTGCAGGGCCTCGCGGACGTCGTCGAGCTGGTGGCGCGCCACGCCGTCGAAGCAGTTCACGCCGACGACGAAGGGGATGCCACGCGACTCGAAGTAGTCGACGGCCGGGAAGCACTGCTCGAGCCGCTCGGTGTCGACGAGGACAACGGCACCGATCGCGCCGCGCACCAGGTCGTCCCACATGAACAGGAAGCGATCCTGCCCAGGCGTGCCGAACAGGTACAGCCACAGCGAGCCCGGCAGCGCGATGCGGCCGAAGTCCATGGCGACCGTCGTCGTCGTCTTGCGCTCGGTCTGACCACCGGCGTCGTCGACGCCGAGCGAGTGCTCGGTCATCGCGGCTTCGGTGTTGAGCGGCTCGATGTCTGAGATCGAGCCGATGAAGGTCGTCTTGCCGACGGCGAATCCACCGGCGACGACGATCTTGACAACAGTGGGCGCAGCACCGGACTGGGCAGCAGTTCCGGCGCCGGCGGCGTCAGAGGGCGGAAATGCCATTGAGAACACTCTCCAGCACGCTTAGGGACAGAGCAGGCGACTGTCCAGTGTTGACGTCCATCGGGGTCGATGAGTGGATACGGATGTACTCGGAATCGCTCATGTCAGAGACAAGGATCTTCACCACGCCGAGCGGCAGGTGGAGCAGAGCCGAGAGCTCTGCGATCGAGATGTAGTTGGCCGTGGCGTGCTCGAGGATGGCCTTCTTCTCGGGAGTGAGGCCCGAGGCGCCCCGGGAACCGGGTAGCACCTCGACCAAGGCCTCGAGGGGTAGCTCGATGTTCGCTGAGCGCACCCGACCGCCGGTCACGGCATAGGGCCGGACCGTCCGCGTCTCGAACTCGAAGGAGTCGGTCATCTATCTCGACCTCATCCCACCGGCGCCCTGGTGGCGCCGTCGACGGGGAGGTGGTCCCGCATCTCGGTGATGAGCTGCGGGGTGAGCGTCGCCTCGGTGCGCGAGACGAGCATCGCCATCTCGTACCCGATGAGTCCCACGTCACAGTTGGATTCTGCGACAACTGCGAGGACCGAGCCGTTCGACACGCTCATGAGGAACAAGAACAAGTTGTCCATCTCGATGATCGCCTGGCGCACCTCGCCGGCCCGGAGCTGGCGCGAGGCGCCACGGGTCAGCGAGGACATCCCGGCCACGATCGCGGCGAGCTGGTCGCCGCTCGTGCGGTCGAGCTGCTCGGACATCGCCATGAGCAGTCCATCGGCGGACACCACGAGGGTGTGCCGAGTGCCCGGAACGGTCCGGACGAAGTTGTCGAGCAGCCAGCCGAAGTTGGCTGCCTCGGTGCTGAGCGCTGTCACGCTTCCTCCTTCGAAGGGCCGTTGGAACGAACGGCTGCGATGTCACCCTGGGTGATCACCATGTCTGAGCCTCCTGGTTGGCTTCGGACGTTGATGCCCCCGGGCTGGCGTGCTCCGCAGAGCCATTCGCCATGGGCACCGCTCCGTCGGACGACGGGGCGGAATCGGTGGGTGCGACCTGCGCACGGCGGCCGCGCGTGGCGCCGCTCTGGAAGCTCGACAGCCGCGAGCGGAGCTGCTCGGCGTCGCGCTCGACGGGCTGACCGCTCTCGGACTCGGCCATCTCGGGTGCCGAGGGGATGGCCGACGGCGTGCGCTTGGCGAGCGAGGCCGCCGGCTTGACGACCTGCGGGCGGTACGCCGAGAGCTGGCTCAGCTCGGACAGCGCCTGCTCCTGGATGTCGGAGCGGAGCGCGAGCATCGCCGCGACCTCGTCGTCGAGCACGCCGAACTGCCGCGGCGACCCGTCGCCCGCACCTGCACCACCCGGCGTCCATGCCCCGGAAGGGGAGGGCGTGAAGGCAGTGCCCGACGCCGGAGCAGCGGGCGGGGCGGCAGCCGGGGAGGCCGGTGTGCGGGGCTGGAACGCCGGAGCGAACGGTGCGGACGGCGCGGCCTGCGACGGGGCGGCTTGCGGGGTCGCCTGCGCCACGGGCTCGGCCACGGGCGCCGACCAGGCGGCCTGCGGCGCGGGCGCGCTCGGCTGCGGGGCGGCGGTCGCCGACCACGCCGCGGGCTGCGGAGCCGGTGCGGCCACGGGGCTGCCCTCCGAGCGCAGTGCCGCGATCGAGGTGGGCTGCGACAGGAACCCTGGCGTGGGCGCCGCGTCGGCCACGGGGCCGGCCGGAGCAGCCTTGCCCTTGTTCTTCTTGGTCGCGCGCGCCTCGGCCTTGGCTAGCGCCTTCTGCTCCGCGCGCGCCTTCTGCTCGGCCTTGCGGGCTGCCCGACGGTCAGCGCGCGACGGCTTGCTCGCGGTGGAGCCGCTCGATGCAGTGCGACGCGAGCGGCGCGAAGGTGCCTCGCCCGTCTGCCCGACGACGTCGGCGAAGGCTGGGAGCGCGGGTGCTGCCGGGACGGGGGGCAGGGGCGCCGCCGCCACGGGTGCCGGGGTGAAGGGCGCGACCGGTGCTGCCGGTGCCGCCTGCTCCGGTGCGGGGGTCACCGCGGAGAGCCACGACTCCCCGGCGGGGCTCGGAACGGATGCGGGAGCCGACGGTGCCCCCGGAGTCTGTGCCGGGTCCGTCGGGCTCCACACGGCCGCAGCGGGTGCGGGAACTGATGCGGGCGCGTCGGGCTCGAGGCTCGGGACCGCCGAGGTGTCCGGGCTCCACACCGGCTCGGGAGCGGCCGGGGCGTATCCCGCATCGGGCGTGAAGGCGGGGTACTGCGTCGCGGGTGCGTCCGGGGCGAGGTACCGCGCCGCGGGCGCCTCCGGGGCGGCGTACGGCGTCGCCTCGGGCTCGATGGCGGGGCTCAGAGCGCTCGGCGCCGCGTACGGGGACTCCGTGAGCTGAGGCTCGGTGGACTGCGGCGCGCTGAACTGGGGCTCGACGACGGGCTCCGGCTGCGCGGGCGACCACGCGGCGTCCGCGGGGCCCCAGCTCGGGACCGGTGCAGCGGGCTGCTGCGGAGCGGCTGCTTCGGGCGCCGGAGGGCCCCAGACGGGCGTCTCCTGTGCGGGAGCCTCCTGGGCCGGGGTGTTCCACGCCGCAGCGGGCGTCTCCGAGGCGGGTGCGTTCCACGCCGCGGGTGCGTCCTGGGCAGGAGCCTCCCAGGCGAGCGGTGCCGCTTCCGCAGGAGCGGGGGCCTCCCACGCGGCAGGAGTCTCCTGGACGGGGACGCCCCACGCAGCAGGCGTGGCCTCCTGGGCAGGAGCCTCCCACGCGGCGGGCGCAGGCTCCGCAGCAGGAGCCTCCCACGTAGCGGGCGCAGGATCCGTCGCAGGGGCCTCCCACGCAGCGGGGGCGGCGTCGGGCGACGCCTGGCTCGGGGTCGACAGCACCGGGTTGGTCCACTCGGCGGTGGCCCGCTCGGGCTCCTGCCATGCCTGGGCAGGCACCTCGCTGACGGGAGCCTCGTTCGCGAGCGACTCCTGGACGGTGGCGTCGTAGGCCCCGTCCCAGGCACCCGTGTGGGGCTCGAGCTCCGGCGCGGGGGCGGAGCCTGCCGACGGCGCTACCGGCGCGGGGGCGCTGTCGTCGTCCGGCACGAGGCCCGGGACGACCATCCCCGGTGACCTGCGCGCCTCGGCCGACTCCGTGATCTCGGGCTCGGCGGCGTCCGTCTGCTCGGGCTCCGACTCCGCAGCCTCGACACCACGGCGGAAGCCGGCGAACATGCCGGAGCGACGCTCGGGGTCGAGACTCGCAGCAGCGGGGCGCGGCGGGGCGGCGACGGCGTCGTCGTCGGCCTGGGTCGCTGCCGTCGCGCCGACGTTGCGGGAAGGCAGCCCGCTCGCGGCAGGCGCCTTGACGTCCGGGGCCCATCCGGCCGCTGCGGACGCGGCGACCTCGGGGGCGAGGTTCGGCGTGACCGTCTCGGGGAGAACGATGTTGCGCCGGGCGGGCAGGCCGCTCGACGTCGTCGGTGCGCTGGCCGCCGGTGCCTGCGACGGCGCGTCGGCACGACGGCGCGGCAGGCCGAGACCGGTCTCACCGTCGGTCAGCGCCTCGATGTCGACCGCCTCGACGACCGGGGCTTCCTCCTCCACGACGACCGAGCTCGTGGTCAGCAAGCGACCACCGCTGCCGGCCTGCGCCTCTTCGGCGTCGTCCACGAACAGCGCGCGGGGGAAGCGGACGCGCACCTGCGTGCCGCCCTCGTCGTCGGCCTTGGCGAAGACGACCTTCGTGCCGAGGCGGCCGGCGATACGACCGACCACGTGCAGGCCCAGGCGCTGGGCGCCGATGACGTCGCCCGCCGTCGTCTGCCGGATGCGCGCGTTCGCGGCCGCGATGTCCTCGTCGCTCATGCCGAGGCCACGGTCGACGATCGTGACGGTGATGAACTCGATCTCGGCCGACGTGACGACCTCGACCGGGGTGCCGGGCTCGGAGAACACCGTGGCGTTCTCGAGGATCTCGGCGAGCATGTGGGCGGCGGGAAGAGAGTTGAACCCGTGCATGTGCGGGTCGACACCGAGCTCGAGGTTGACGCGGTCGTACTGCTCGATCTCGGAGGACGCGGTACGGATCACGTCGGAGAGGGTCATCGAGCCACGGACACGTCGGCCGGAGTCGATGCCCGCGAGCACGAGGAGCGACTCCGCGTTGCGCCGCATCCGGGTCGCGAGGTGGTCGAGGCGGAAGAGGTTCGCCAGGGTGTTCGGGTCTTCCTCCTCGCGCTCGAGCGTGTCGATGAAGCTCAGCTGGCGGTTGAGGAGGACCTGGTCGCGTCGGGCGACGTTGACGAACATCTCGGCGATGGAGCCACGCAGGGCGGCCTGCTCCTGGGCGACCTCGACCGTGGTCTGGTTCACCTCGTTGAACGCGTTGGCCAGGCGGCCGATCTCGTCGGTGGACTCCACCGGGATCTGCATGAGGGACAGGTCGGGACCCTCACCGGGTCGCGACACCTGCGCCACGAGCCTCGGCAGCTGGTCGCGGACCTCACCGGCCGCCGACGTCAGGCGGGTCAGCGGGACGATGATCGTCCGGCTGATGAGCAGGGCGACGAGGATCGACAGGGCGACCGCGGCGACGGCCGCGATGATCGTCAGCGTCGCCTGGGACAGTGCCGCGGACTGGGCGGCCTGGGCGTTGCGCTGGGACTCGCTCCACAGGCCGGACAAGGTCGGGCTCAGTGCTTCGGCCTCGATCGTCGCCTTGTCGTACCAGAGGTTCTCACGGACGGTCTCGAAGTCGAGATCGCGGGCGGCGAGGTTGATCCGCTGGCTCTGCCACGCCGCAAAGCCGTCGAACGAGGCACCGAGCTCGGGCATCGTGAGCTCGTCCTGCGCGAGGGCCGCCACAGCGGCGCGGGCACGGGCGTGCACCGAGTTCGTCTCCGGGAAGAGGCTGCGCAGGTGGAGCAGCATGGACGGCTCGGAGCCGTTGCGCTCGATCGCGTAGAAGCCGAAGTCGCGCTCGTTGATGATGCGCTCGTTCGTGAGGTCGACGAGCGCGTAGGCACCGAGGTACGTGCCGAGCTGCCGGTTGCCGATCGTGTTCGCGAACTCCTCGGTCAGCTGGATGCCCTGCCGGATCACTCCGGAGTACTGACCGTCGATGACGTTCGGGTTGACCGTCTCCTGCTCGACCGCCTGCCGGGCCCGTCCGATGTCGGAGAGGGACGCCGTGACACGTTGCGCCGCCACGGCCACCAGGGGATCGAGGGCGTCGAAGTCGACCTCGCCCAGCCGCTCCTGGGCGCGCCTCATGATCGCGTCGGACGCCGTCTTCGCCGCCTGGTAGGCCGCCGCGCGTTCCTCCGCACGCTCCGGCCGGAGCGCCGCCTGCTCGGAAGTCTCCCGCTCGTTCCCCGCCCTGATGGCCGCATCGAGCTGGATCTCGCTGACATGGATGATTGCAGCGGCGCGCTCCGTCTGGAGCGTCTGGGCGAAGACCCTGGTCGTCTGCAGAGCTCCGAGGGCTCCGTTGATCGCGCGGGCGGTCCGCACCTCGTTCAGCGCCTGCGCCGACACGAATGCCGCGGCGAGCACGAGCACGAGGATGGGCACGGCGAGGACCGCGAGGACCTTTCCTCGGACGCTCAACCTGCGCAACATGGTCACCTTCTCCCACTCGACCCCGAGCCCACTCGGCCGCAGTCTCGGCTGTTACCGGTCCACGAAGGGCGGACCACTGCCGTTCCACCATCATCGGCCCCGACCGCCCGACCCATTAGCCCCGGAGGCGAGTTTGTCAGACGGATGCCGATAACTCACCCCCCAAGTCGGGACGAACTCGGACGACATAGGCTCGCACCCATGCGTGCCGTGACCATTTCTTCACCCGGTGGGACCGACGTCCTGTCCTGGTCGCACGTCCCCGACGTACACCCCGGTCCCGGAGAGCTGCTCGTTGACGTCGCCGCGGCCGGCGTCAACCGCGCGGACATCTTGCAGCGTGAAGGCCGCTACCCACCGCCCGAGGGTGCACCGGACTGGCCAGGTCTCGAGGTCTCCGGGCGCGTCGCCGCCGTCGGCCCCGGCGTCTCGGGGTGGGCCGTCGGCGACCCGGTGTGCGCCCTGCTGTCCGGGGGCGGGTACGCCGAGCGCGCCGTCGTCCCCGCCGCGCTCGCCCTGCCCGTGCCCGACGGCGTGTCCCTGCGTGAAGCCGCCGCGCTGCCCGAGGCCGCCGCCACGGCGTGGTCCAACCTCGTCGACGCGGCTCGGTTGCGCCCCGGCGAGACCGTGCTCGTCCACGGCGGCTCGGGCGGCGTCGGCTCGGTCGCGGTCCAGCTCGCAGCCGCCCTCGGTGCGCGGGTCATCGCGACGGCGCGCGACGCCGAGCGGTGCGCCCTCGTGCGCGAACTCGGGGCCGACGTCGTGATCGCCTACGCCGACGACGACGTCCCGGCGACCGTGCTCGAGGAGACCGGTGGCCAGGGGGTCGACGTCGTCCTCGACATCCTCGGGGCGGGCGCGCTCGAGGCGAACCTGCGGTGCCTCGCCACGGGCGGACGGCTCGTCGTCATCGGGCTGCAGCGGGGTCGGCGCGCCGAGATCGACCTGGGGGTGCTCCTGGCGAAGCGGCTCTCCGTGGCGGGGACGACGCTGCGGTCACGGCCCCTCGCCGAGCGGGCCGCGATCATCGCGGACCTGCGCGAGCACGTGTGGCCGCTCGTGGCGTCGGGGCTCGTGCGCCCCGTGGTGCATGCCGAGGTTCCCCTGGACCGGGCCGGGGACGCGCACGCCCTGCTCGAGTCCGGCGAGGTGTTCGGCAAGGTGCTGCTCGTCCCGCCGGGGGACTGAGCCCTCAGCCGTGAGACCGAGCCCTCAGCCGTGAGACCGAGCCCTCAGCCGACCAGCAGCCCCGCCGCGAGCGCCGGTGCGAACGCGGGCGCGAGCGGCAGGCGCGGCACGAACGTGGCCTGCACGGCGTGGTAGACGTCGGCCTTGCCCTCCCACACGGTGCGCGACACCTCGTTCGCCGGCGAGAGCTCGTGCCACCACGATCCGCCGTCAGCGTCGATGTAGTACCGCTCGGCGTACGCCCACCACTCGCGGTACGGCGCGTCGAAGCGCTCGTCCTTCGTGGCGGCGTAGAGCGCGGCCGCCGCACCGAGCGCCTCGCACAGCACCCAGTGCATGCGCTCGCGCACGACGGGCTGCCCGTCCCAGTCGACGGTGTAGACGAACCCGGGGGCGCCGTCGACGGCCCAGCCCTCGCGCACACCGGCGTCGAAGAGTCCCGCCGCGTCGTCGAGCAGCCACGAGGGAGCCTGCTCGCCCAGCGCGAGGAGCTCCGCGCGGGCGTGGAGCGTGAGGCGCGCCCACTCGAACCAGTGCCCGATCGTCGCCCCGAAGGGCCGGAAGGGGTGCGCGGGGGCGTCCTTGTTGTAGTCCGGCAGCGGTCGCCACTGCGGGTCGAAGTGCTCGGGCAGGCGCCAGCCGTTCTCGCGGGCGTAGCCGTGCACGGTGCGCTCGACGATCCGCAGCGCGCGGTCGAGCCACATCCGCTCGCGCGTCACGCCCCACGCCGTGAGGTAGGCCTCGACGGTGTGCATGTTCGCGTTGATGCCGCGGTATGCCTCGAGCGTCGCGAACTCACGGTCCCAGGACTCGACGACCATGCCGGCCGTCTCGTCCCAGAAGTGGGTGGTGCTCGTCTCGAGGGCCTTGGCGAGCAGCTCGGAGGCGCCGGTCCGGCCGGCCGCCGTCGCGCTCGAGGCGGCGAGGACGACGAACGCGTGCGGGTAGGCGTCCTTGACCGTGCTGACCGGTGAGCCCGTGGCGGGGTCGAGGGCGGGGAACCAGCCACCGTGCTCCCGGTCGGCGAACGGGCCGGTCAGCGCGGCGATGCCGTGATCGACCAGCTCTGCGGCACCGGGACGCCCCTGGAGGGCCGCGAGCGCGAACACGTGCGTCATGCGGCACGTGATCCACAGCTCGACGGGCCGCTGCGGGTCCACCTCGCCGCTCTCATCGAGATAGCCGAAGCCACCCGTGGGCAGGGCGGCGCGCGCCCCGAACGTGAAGAGCCGCTCCGCCTCGTCGGCGAGGTGGCGGTGGTGCTCCGGGCTATCTATCCATGCCATACGAAGAAACTTAGCGGTAGTGGGGCACCCCGATGACCGGCTCCCGCGCCGCGGCACGTCACCGGGGCGGTGCAGACTAGGCGGATGACACAGGACGCGCAGCAGCACGAGCACGACGGGGACGACGGCGGGAGCCAGGTCGAGCGGGCCGACGACGCGCCGCGGATCGTCGTCGTCGGCCCCGACGGCACCGAGATCCCCGTGGCGTCGTCCGCCGCGGACGACGAGGACCCGCACGCGCTCGTGGACCAGCCCGCCAAGGTCATGCGCATCGGCACGATGATCAAGCAGCTCCTCGACGAGGTGCGCTCGGCCCCGCTCGACGATGCGGCCCGCGAGCGCCTCGCGACCGTCCACGAGAAGTCCCTGCACGAGCTCGAGGACGGCCTGTCCCCCGAGCTCATCGACGAGCTGCGGCGCATCACGCTCCCGCTCGCCGAGGACCGCACGCCATCGGACGCCGAGCTCCGCATCGCCCAGGCGCAGCTCGTCGGGTGGCTCGAAGGGCTGTTCCACGGCATCCAGACGGCTCTCGTGGCCCAGCAGATGGCGGCGCAGGCCCAGCTCACCCAGATGCGGCGTCCGCTGCCGGCGGGGCTCGTCGTCGGACCTCCCGGTCAGCAGCCCGGCGGCCAGGTGCCCCCCGCTCCGGGCGCCGCGGACGAGCGCCCCGGGCCCGGCCAGTACCTCTAGCTCACGCCCTGGTAGCTCACGCCCCCAGCGGCACTTCTGCCGGTGGGACGGGACGGCGCCTCGAGGTGAGCGAGATCGCGGCGCACACGAGGGCGATGCCTGCGAGCTCGGGCCACGTGGGGACCTGGCGCAGCCAGACGGCGCCGACGACGACGGCGGTCGCCGGCAGCAGCGCGAGCAGGATGGCGAACGTCGCCGCGGTCACCCGGCGCAGCACGAGCTGCTCGGCGACGTAGGGCACGACCGAGGACAGCACCCCGACACCGAGGATCGCGAGCGCGAAGCGCCAGTCGAGCAGCGGGGGGAGCGCGTCCTTCGCGAGGAACGGTGCGAACACGAGGGCACCGACCCCCATGCCGACGGCGAGCGAGGACAGGCCGTGCCCCTGCGCGTCGCGCGCCACGCGCCGGCCGAGGACGACGTAGGCCGCCCACAGCGCGGCCGCGACGGCGATCCACACGAGACCCCAGACCGCCCCGGCGCTCTCGCCTGCGACCACCGCGCCGGAGAGCACGAGGACGCCGGCGGCGGCCAGCAGCCCGCCCCAGCGCTCGCGCGCCCTGCCCGTCACGGCGGCGACGGCCACCGGGCCGCTGAACTCGACCGCCACGGCGAGGCCGAGGGGAAGGTGCTCGATCGCGAGGTAGAACGCGATGTTCATGGCCGCGAGCACGATCCCGAAGAGCGCTGCGGCGCCGAGGGCGCGTCGGGTCCAGGTGAGCCGCCACGGCCGGCGCCAGGCGAGCAGTACCACGGCGGCGACGAGTATCCGCAACCACGCCGTCTCCGGCGCGCCCGCCACTGAGAAGAGCCCGACCGCGATCGCGGCCCCGACGTACTGCGTCAGCCCGGAGGCGACGAAGAGCGCCGGCGCGGGAACGGCGTCGACCCCTCGTCGTGCGCCGCCCCAGCCCGAAGTCACGGGCTCACGCTAGCCCGTGCGACCCCGGCTCAGCCCTTGACGGAGCCCGCCAGGAGGCCGCGCACGAAGTAGCGCTGGAGAGCGAGGAAGACGATCACGGGGACGATCATCGAGATGAAGGCGCCCGCCGAGAGCAGGAACCAGTCCGAGCCGCGCGTGCCCACCATCTCCGCGATGCGGACCGTGAGCGGGGCGACGTTGGGCCGCCCGCCCGCGAACGTCAGCGCGACGAGCAGGTCGTTCCACACCCACAGGAACTGGAAGATCGCGAACGAGGCGATCGCGGGCACGAGGAGCGGGAGCAGCACGCGGAAGAAGATCTTCACGTGGCCGGCACCGTCCACCCGCGCCGCCTCGATGAGCGAGGGCGGCACGTCCTTCATGAAGTTGTGCAGCAGGAAGATCGCGAGCGGCAGCGCGAACATCGAGTGCGAGAGCCACACGGGCCAGAAGGACCCCGACAGCCCCCACACGTTGTACTGCGAGAGCAGCGGGATGAGCGTGACCTGGATGGGGACGATCTGCAGCGCGAACACCGCGACGAAGAGGAAGTCACGACCCCGGAAGTCGATCCACGCGAAGGCATAGGCGGCGAGCAGCGCGATCGAGATCGGGATGACGACCGCGGGCAACGTGATGACGAGCGTGTTGACGAAGTACGTCGCGAGGCTCGTCTGGCTGCCGAACATGGCCTGCTCGTAGTTCGCGAGCGTGAAGTTCGGGTCACCGAAGACGTTCCACCAGCCGTTCCTCCTGATGTCCGCCTCCGGCCGGAAGGACGTGATGAGCAGACCGATCGTCGGGATCGTCCACAGCAGGGCGATGACGATCGCCGCGAGCGAGGCCCACGGGTTGCTCAGCTGCTTGCGGAGCTTGTGGGCACGACTCGAGACGTCCGCGCGGACGGGGGTCGCCGAGACGGGCGGGGTCGAGGTGGTCATCGGATCTCCTCCACCTTGCGCATCTGGCGCACGTTGTAGATGACGAGCGGGATGACGAGCACGAAGAGGATGACGGCGAGCGTCGCACCGAGACCCTTGTCGTTGTAGCGGAAGCTCTGGGTGTAGAACTCGTTGGCCACGACGGACGTACCGAAGTTGCCCGCCGTCATCGTGCGCACGATGTCGAAGACCTTGAGGGTCGCCATCGCGATCGTCGTGACGACGACGATGAGGGCGGGCCGGATGCTCGGCACGGTGATGTAGCGGAACATGCTCACCCCGGACAGGCCGTCGAGCCGTGCGGCCTCGATGATGTCGTCCGGGATGGCCCTGATCGAGGCGGACAGGATCGTCATCGCGAACCCGGTCTGGATCCAGATCATCACCGCGATGAGGAAGAGGTTGTTCCAGGGCTGCATGAGCAGGAACTGCTGGGGCTCGAGACCGATCCACACGAGCACCTGGTTGATCAGACCTGTCTGCGGGGAGCTCGCCTGGCGGTGGTCGTAGACGAACTTCCAGATGATCGACGCGCCGACCATCGAGATCGCCATCGGCATGAAGACCAGCGTCTTGGCGAACTTCTCGAACCGCGTGCGGTCCACGAGGACGGCGTACACCAGTCCGATCGCCGTGGCGACGATCGGCACGATGAAGACCCACAGCGCGGTGTTGCGCAGCACGATCTGGAACTCGGACTCCGAGAAGGCCCTGACGTAGTTGTCCCAGCCCACGAAGTTGGCACTCGTGCGGTCGTAGAACGAGGAGTAGGTCGTGCGGAGGGCGGGATAGACGAGGCCGAAGCCGATGAGCAGGAGCGCCGGCCCGGCGAAGACGGACGCGACGAGCCACCCGCGTGGGTTGCGAGGCCGGTCGACGAGCCACAGCAGCAGTGCCATGACACCGACGAAGAGCGCGATCACGACGATCGCGAGGACGATCTTCTGTCCGGGCGTGTTGGCGACGAGCAGGAAGGTGCGGATCTCGCCGAACAGCCATCCGATGTAGTACCCGACGTAATCCCAGCTCACCCAGACCTCCGAGTTGTGGTGCCACGCGTCCGGCCGGGAGGGCGACAGGGTGGCGCCCTCGGCCTCATTGCCGAGTTGCGCATCGGGGCCCGCCCGGTTGGACGGGCCCCGATGCGGTCGTGCTCGAGAACCTAGCGTGCGATCAGGGCCAGGAGGCCTCGATCGCGTCGAGGACGTCGGTCGTGGACTTGCCCTCCGCGAACCAGTTCGTCATCTCCCGCCAGAAGCTACCGGCGCCCACGGCAGCGGGCATGAGGTCGGAAGCGTCGAAACGGATGACGGAGTTCGGGTCTCCGAGCACCTCGGAGGCGAGCTTGTCGAAGTCCGTGGCGAGGTTGTTGATGTCGAGGCCGTTGTTGGCCGTGACCCAGCCGCCACCCTCGGTAGCGATCGCCTTCGCGTTGGCCCACGTGTCCGAGGCGAGGAACGCCTGGAACGCCGCGACCTCAGGAGCGTCACGGAACGCGGCGACGAACTCGCCACCACCGAGGACCGGGAAGGTCTCGCCGTCGATCGAGGGCAGGTAGAACGCGAAGACGTCGCCGTCCTCGGCCACGTTCGTGCCCTCGGGCCAGTTGTTCTGGTAGAAGTTCGCGGCGCGGTGCAGGAAGCACTGCGGGTCCGCGTCGCCTTCGGCCAGGATCGGCAGGCCGCCGTCGGTCCATGGCGTCGTCGCGATCGTCGCGACGTTGCCGAAACCGCCGTTGACGCGGTCCGGGTTCCGCAGGATGTCGTCCGCGACGTCGAACGCCGCCTCGATGGCCGGGTCGTTGAACGGGATCTCGTGGTTGACCCACTGGTCGTAGACCTCGGGACCCGAGGCGCGCAGGACGACGTCCTCGATCCAGTCCGTGGCCGGCCAGCCGGTCGCGTCACCGGACTCGATGCCCGCGCACCACGGCTTGGAGTCGGGGAAGTCGGCGGCGATCGTGTCGGTGAGCGTGAGCATCTCGTCCCAGGTGTCCGGAACGGTGTAGCCCCTCTCGGCGAAGACCGAGGGGTTGTACCAGACGAAGGACTTCATGTTCGCCCCGAGCGGCGCCGCGTAGAACGTGCCGTCGACGGTGCCGTACTCCTTCCAGGAGGGCGCGAAGAACTGGTCGACGTTCGCCTCGGTCTCGGCCGAGGCCGGGATGATCGCGCCGGGGAAGTCGTTGACGATCGTGTTCAGCAGACCCGGCTGGGGCAGGTAGGCGATGTCGGGGACGTTGCCGGCCTCGACGCGCACGAGGAGCTGCGCCTCGAACTCGCGCGAGCCCTCGTAGACGATCGTCGCCCCGGTGCACTCCTCGAACTGGTCGTAGGACTCCTCCTGGTCCGTCTGCTCCACGTCGACGATCGACGTGTAGACGGTGACCTGCGTGCCAGCGAGGTCGCCGTAGACGGCGTAGTCCTCGCAGCCCTCGGCGGCATCGCCACCCGGGTCTTGGGTCTCGGTTCCGGTGTCGGTGCCACCGGGCTCCTCGGAGTCCATCGGCGGCGCACAGGCCGCCAGGACGAGGGCGAGGCTCGCCCCCGCTGTGAGGGCGATTGCCCCTCGCGCGTTCTTGATGCGCATGTTCGATCCTTCCACGACGTCGTGGGTTGGTCAGGTGTCTCCATGTAAGCGTTTACATGCGGGTTTCCGCAAGCCGTGCGGGTCACGGTGTGGTCACGATCGGGTGATTTGTCCACCATAGAGGCGAAGCGTCCGACCCGCCCGTCGAGGGCGGCGGCACCCGGTGAGGCCTAGGTCCCGGCCCAGGTCAGACGTGCGGCGGCGCCGTCGAGGCCCGCTGCACGAGCGTCGTCGTGAAGACGACCTCCTCCGGCACGGGGGTCCCGGTGATCATGTCGAGCAGCATCGTCGCGGCGACCTGTCCCTGCTCGACGGCCGGCTGCGCCATCGTGGTCAGCCCGAGCACCTCGCACACGTCGTGCCCGTCCACCCCGATGAGCGACAGGTCCCGCCCGATCTCGACCCCGCGTTCGCGCGCCGCGATGACCGCGCCCATCGCCATCTCGTCGCTCGCGGCGAAGACGGCCGTGACGTCCGGGTGTCGATCGAGCAGCTCGTGCAGCGCGGACCGACCGGTTCCGATGTCGAAGCGACCGGACACCGCCCAGCCGGGCTCGGGGGTGATCCCGCGCGAGGCGAGCGCGGCGAACCACCCCTCCTGCCGCTGCACGCCCGGGTTCCAGCGCGCGATCCCGTCGGGCGTCCCGACGAGGTGCCCGATCCGCCGGTGGCCCAGGTCGAGCAGGTGCTCGGTCGCCTCCCGACCCGTGCGCACGTCGTCGAGCCGCACCGTCACGGTGTCCTGCCCCCCGGTGCCGACGAAGATGACGGGCTGGCCGAGGTCGACGAGCGCACCGATCTCCGCATCCACGAGCGGCACCCCGATGACGAGCACCCCGTCGACCCGCCTGCGGAGCGGCGATGCGTCGAGCGGCGGCCGCGGCTGTGCGCGTGAGGCATCGAACGTGTGCAGCAGCACGTCGAACCCCTCCGTGCGCAGCGTCGCCTCCGCGCCCTCGATGACGTTCGCGAAGAACCAGTGGTTGACCCACGGGCAGACCACCGCGATCGTGCGCGTGCGACCCGTGACGAGGGAGGCGGCCGACGGCGAGGGGACGTAGCCGAGCCGGTCCGCGGCCTCCCGTACGCGCAGCCTCGTGGCCTCGGTGACGTTGGGCAGGCCACGCAGGGCGCGCGAGACGGTCGCCGTCGACACCCCGGCGGCCCGCGCGACGTCCTCGATGCCCGGCCTCATGGGCGTGATTGTGCTCCGGCTGTCAAGCGGGTCACAGCAACGAGCGCAGCACCGCGAGGACGCCGTCGTCGTCGATCGTGCCCGTGACCTCGTCGGCGACCTCGCGCAGCTCGGGCACTGCGTGCCCCATCGCGACCCCGCGCGCGGCCCACGTGAGCATCTCGATGTCGTTTCGTCCGTCGCCGATGGCGACGGTGCGTTCGGGGCCGACGTCGAGCTCGCGGCGCAGCGTCTCGAGCGCGCTCGCCTTCGTGATGCCCGACGGCGCGATGTCGAGCCACGCCGTGTACCCCACGGAGTACGTGACGTCGTGCAGCCCGAGCCGGCCCACGACGCGGTCGAAGTCCTCGTCGGACAGGTCGGGGGCGCGCACCACGAGGCGCGTGACGGGCGCGACGCAGAGCTCGTCGAGGCTCACGACCGTCTGGGTGCCGGTGAGCTCGCCGGGCGGGAACTCGGTGTTGAGGCGGTAACCCTCGCCGAGCACCTCGACCGCGAACCGCACCCGCGGGAACTCCTCGGCGAGGAGCCGGATCGCGAACGTCGGGTCGAACGTGATGACTTCGTGCGGCTCCCAGCCACGCTCCGCCTCGGCGTCGATGCGCACGGTGACGGCACCGTTGGACGCGATCGCCCAGCCCTCGACCTGGCCCACCGAGCGCCACACGTCGACCGTCCCGTGCACGGAGCGTCCCGTCGCGATGACGACGTGGTGCCCCGCCGAGATGAGCTCGCCGACGGCGTCCCGGGTCGCGTCCGAGATCACGCCGTCGTACGTCAGCAGCGTGCCGTCGACGTCGAGCGCGACCAGGAGCGGACCCGTCATCGCGCGACCGGGGTCAGTTCCTCGAGCCCGCCGAGGTACGGACGCAGCCCCTCGGGCACGTGGACCGAGCCGTCCGCGCGCTGGTGGTTCTCGAGGAGCGCGACGATCCATCGGGTCGTCGCGAGCGTGCCGTTGAGGGTCGCGACGGTGCGGGTGTCGCCCACCTCCGTGCGCTCCCGCACCCCGAGGCGACGCGCCTGGAACGTGGTGCAGTTGGACGTCGAGGTGAGCTCGAGCCAGCGCTCCTGGCTCGGCAGCCACGCCTCGCAGTCGAACTTGCGGGCGGCGCTCGAACCGAGGTCGCCCGCCGCCGTGTCGATGATCCGGTAGGGCAGCTCGGCGAGGGCGAGCATCTCCTCCTCGAACGCGAGGAGCCGCTCGTGCTCGGCCGCCGCGTCCTCCGGGCGGGCGAAGACGAACATCTCGACCTTGTGGAACTGGTGGACCCGGATGATCCCTCGGGTGTCGCGTCCGTGCGATCCCGCCTCGCGGCGGTAGCAGGCGGACCAGCCCGCATAGCGCATCGGGCCCTCGGACAGGTCGAGGATCTCGCCGGCGTGGTAGCCCGCGAGCGCGACCTCGCTCGTGCCCACGAGGTAGAGGTCGTCCTCGGGCAGGTGGTAGATCTCCGCCGAGTGGGCGCCGAGGAAGCCGGTGCCGGCCATGACCTCGGGCTTGACGAGGGTCGGCGTGATCATCGGCGTCAGCCCCGCGGCGACGGCCTTGTTCATCGCGGCGTTGAGCAACGCGAGCTCGAGGCGGGCGCCGACACCGGTGAGGAAGTAGAAGCGGGCGCCGGAGACCTTCGTGCCGCGCTGCGTGTCGATCGCACGCAGGCCCTCGCCGAGCTCGAGGTGGTCGCGCACCTCGATGCCCTCGGCGGCGAAGTCGCGCGGGGTGCCGACGTGGCGCAGCACGACGTAGTCGTCCTCGCCGCCCGCGGGCACACCGGGCTCGATGAGGTTGCCGATGCCGCGAGAGGCCTCCTCGGCCTGGGCGCCGAGCTCGTTCGCCTGGGCCTCGAGCTCCTTGACCTCGGCCGCAAGAGCCTTGGTGCGCGCGAGCAGCTCGGCCTTCTCCTCGCCGGACGCCTGGGCGACGAGCCGGCCGAGCGACTTCTGCTCGGCCCGCTTGGACTCGAACGCGGTGAGCGACTCGCGCCGCCGGACGTCGAGGTCGATCACCTCGTCCACGAGGTGCTCGGACTCCCCCCGAGCACGCTGGCTGGCCCGGAACAGCTCGGGCTCGTCCCGCAAGGCACGCACATCGATCATGCCCACCACCCTAGTTCCCCCACCAC
>Ga0160449_1000250_pt1 | contig 39431 bp, 37 predicted proteins | sample HID1975I_E1MG_FD_108216 | JGI IMG/M metagenome (GOLD analysis project Ga0160449, IMG submission 108216) | Enriched soil microbial communities from UW Madison campus, WI, USA - HID1975I_E1 MG | ecosystem: Environmental > Terrestrial > Soil > Unclassified | place: USA: Madison, Wisconsin...
GATGCAGGCAGAAAACTGGCTTGCCGGCGATCTTCCCCTTCGACGAAACGGCCCATGACCAAGTCTCCCGAGACGCCAGAAAACCCTATCATACAAAGGCGTTTTTACACAGCCTCGACCCAAATTGGTCTTTCGACATCTGGTGCGGATTACCCGGAAGCGACCGTAAATTCCTCCCCTGCAAGGGGAGGGGGACCACGAAGTGGTGGAGGGGTGTCGCCCTATCGAGAGGGCGACACCCCTCCGCCTGGCCTACGGCCAGCCACCTCCCCTTACAGGGGAGGATGGCCTAGAACGACCATTCGCAGCCTTACTCGGTTAAAGTCGCGGCATCTGAAACCAGACGTAAGTTGATTACCTTATCGACGATTATTTCATAGTCGAAGGCGCTTAAGTGCCCGTAGCTTCCCTTGCGAGCCGTCTGCCGTCCCACAAACTCAACTTCGTAGAGGCCTTCGCCGCTAGCAGAAGAGGTTAGAGCCTTCCCCGACAACCAGATGCGGTCGCCAGCAGTTTGATAGGAGCAGGAACCAACGGGCGATGGACAAAAGCGAGAATTCTCGAATTCTCTTCTCCATAGGCCTTTCCACTGACGGGCTGGTGCCATTTCGAAGCATTCATCTGTGCTCGACGGCATCGCTTCGATACCACCATATTTAATCTTGTTAAGGCATTCCTCGGTGATGCCCGGCATTCCTTCTCGAAACTCTTGAATAGCGTTATCCGAGAGCCGCTGTGGTTGCTGTTCACACCCTTGGGTCACCAACAGTATCAAAGGAGCGAGGTTCATAAAGCGGCATTGCATGTTGCGATGATGGCCAGATCGACCCCGCTCTGCAACGTCTGACTTGAGCGATGCTGATCCAATATCAGTCCGTCCGCTATCCACCCAACCCGGCCCTTCGTCGAGCGTTGAATCTGTCCACGCCGGCCTAGCGCCGCTTACCCTTCCCCTCGATCAGTACCGCCTGTTGCCAGCGGCTCGGCGCCTTGTCGGTGCGGTGGATGCAGCCGGCCCAGCAGCAGGGCCGCTTCTTGCCCTCCTGCAATTCCTCGACAGTGCGTGCAATGCGCCGCGCGCGGGTCGTGGCCTGCCTGGCATCCTCGACCCAGCAGATGAACTCGTTGCGGCCAAGCGGCGTCAGCCCTTGCCACAGCGCGAAGATGCCGGCATCGGCCCGGATCGCCGCCTGCATGTCATCGGCGGCCTCATGCACGGTGCCCTGGAGAAAATCGTCCGTCACCCAGCCTCTCCGATCATTGCGATGCGCAGGCTAGGCGGAAAAGGCCGGCTCCGCCAGCGCCAGCCCATGCGTCCGGATCGCGCCCGGCCAGCCTTCCGCCGCCGCCTCGAACGCCGCCCTGTCCCCGGCATAAAGCGCACGGATCGCCGCTTCATAGCCGGGCCGGTCGCCCGCCATCGCGGTCAGGAAATGATAGGCCGCGTCCATCGCCGCGCGGGGCGATACCTTGTCCGCGCTCGCCTTCACCGCTTCCTCGACCAACTGCCGCAGCGTGGCGGAAGCGCCGCGCGGCTGCGCCGCCAGCCAGTCCCAATGGCGCGGCAGCAGGGTGATCTCGCGCGCCTGCACCCCCATCTTGGGTCGCCCACGCCCCCGTGGCCCGGCGCGCGCCGCCGCATCGACCTGCAGGTCGATATCCACCTGCCGCCCGGTGCGATCGTCGAACAGCAGGATATTCTGGGCGTCATCCCCCATGGCACGCAGCGCCGCGCGCACCTCATCCTCATCGCCGGTCGCGATCCAATAGTCGCCCGAAAAGGCCGTCAATGTGCGGTCCATGCCGAATCTCCTTCGGCACGGCATTTATTACCCGGATATAATAGAGTCAATAATATCCGGATTAAATTCAGACATCACGCAACTCGACCCAGGTCGGCGCATGATCGCTCGCCTTTTCCCGGCCACGAAACGCCTTGTCGACCTGGGCATCGACCAGCCGGTCGGCGGCCGCCGGGCTCAGCAGCAGATGGTCGATGCGGAAGCCCGCGTCGCGCGGCCAGGCGCCGGCCTGATAGTCCCAATAGGTCCACACGCCCCCGGCCGGATGGCGGGTCAGGATCGAATCGGTCCAGCCATCGCCCAGCAGCCGGCGATAGGCCTCCCGGCTTTCGGGCTGCATCAACGCATCGTCCGCCATCGCCTTGGGCGAGTAGATGTCCACGTCGCGCGGGATGACATTATAGTCGCCGGCCAGGATCGCGGGCACTTCCTCCGCCCAGATTTCCGCCGCCCGTTCGCGCAGCCGCTTCATCCAGCGCAGCTTGTAATCGAACTTCGGCCCCGGCTGCGGATTGCCGTTGGGCAGGTAGATGCTGGCGACCCGCACCCCCTTCACATCGGCTTCCAGATAGCGGCTCTGCTCGTCCTCCGGCTCGCCCTCCAGGCCCCGGCGCACCTCCACCGGCTGGTCGCCGCGCGCCAGGATGGCGACGCCGTTGAAGCCCTTCTGCCCGTGCCAGATCACGCCATAGCCGGCATCCTCGATATCCTTGACCGGGAAGGTCTCGTCGGACGTCTTGATCTCCTGCAGGCAGGCAATGTCGGGCCGGGTCTCGTCCAGCCATTCCAGCAGGCGCGGCAGCCGCGCCTTGATGCCGTTGATATTGAAGGTGGCGATACGCATGATGGACCTGTCTCTTTCGCTGTCCACTTCCCTTTAGAGAAGTGGGCTGCGTCTACAAGCCAATGCGCCGATCAGACCGAGAAGCTGGTGCCACAGCCGCAACCGGCAGTCGCGTTGGGATTGGTCACCTTGAACGCCGCGCCGCCCAGGTCCGACACAAAGTCCACGGCAGAACCGCGCACCAGGTCCAGGCTGACATCGTCCACCACCAGCGTCACGCCATCGCGCTCCACCGCCATATCCTCGGCCTCCACCTGCTCGGCCAGGCCAAAGCGATATTGGAAGCCCGAACAGCCGCCGCCTTCGACGGCCAGCCGCAATATGGCGGGCTTGCCCTGCTTGGCGGCGATCGCCGCGACACGGGCGGCGGCGGAAGGGGTGAGATCGATATCGGCCATGATGCCTAGATAGGGTCAAGCAAAAGCCCCGGCAACCCATGGGTGCCGGGGCTTTGGAAACTTGCGTGCGAAAGGCCGATCAGTCGGCGGCCTTTTCCTCCGCCTTGGTCGGACCGCCCATGGCGATCGGCGGCTTGGTGTTCATCGCGATCAGATAGTCGGGACCGGCGACGAAGGGGAGCGGGTTGATCGCCGCGCCATCGACGCGGACTTCATAATGGAGGTGGCTGCCGGTCGAACGACCGGTGGATCCCATCAGGCCGATCACCTGGCCACGATGGACATAGCTGTTGGGCGCAACCAGCAGCTTCGACATATGGCCGTAGCGGGTTTCCATGCCATTGCCATGCGAGATCTGGACCAGGTTGCCATAGCCGCTGGCCCAGCCGGCGCGGCTGATGATGCCGTCGGCGGTGGCGTGGATCGGGGTGCCGATCGGGCCGGGAATATCGATGCCCTTGTGCATGCGGGCGCTGCGGTTGAACGGGTCGGAACGCACGCCGAAGTTCGAGGTCAGCGACAGCTTCTCAACCGGGCGGCCCGAGGGAATATAGGCTGCGGTCTTGGCGTTGCCGTCCATGCGCTGCAGGCTGGAAAAGATGTTGGAGAAGCCGACATCGGCCGGGCCGAGCGCGCTGGTGTTGATTTCGGAAGAATCGCCATAAGGATCATCTTCATCCTTGGCGTTGGCCGGGGCTGCGGCGCACATCACGCCAACCATGCCGACCATCCCGAAAATCTTGGCCGTCTTGCTGGCCGATTGGAACCAACGCGCACCCAGCGCATTCACAGTACGAAGAATCAACATGCCGACCCCGACTTATGCCCGCGAAGGCTTTTGCCTCTCGTGGGTTCCCCATGTTCAATAAAATGGCGACCTAGATCGCCCCCGCTGGATGCAGACTGCAAATCGCCGCTCAGCTTGCAAGCGCATCGTAGAAATCGCGCGTCAAACCGGCCTGTCGACGCGCCGAGTCGTTGAACGGTGGCTTAACGCTGCCCCGAAAATGGCGTTTCACAAGGATTTGGTAATGTTTGACGGGGTCTAGCCCCAATCGGTTCGTCGCCTGGTTGAACCATGTCGTCCCGGCCGACACATGGCGAATCTCATCCGTCATAATCCGCTGCAACATCTTTGCGGATATATGGTCGCCCACCCCCTCGAACCGCGCGATCGTGGACGGCGTGATATCCAGCGCACGGGCCTCCAGCACCATCGGCACCACCGCCAGCCGGGCGAGCGCATCGCCCGCCGTCTCGCTCGCCGCCTGCCACAGCCCGTCATGCGCGGGCAGCGCGCCATAATGGCTGCCCAATTGCCGCAACCGCCGGTCGAGCAGCGCGAAATGCATGGCCTCGTCCGCGCCGACCCGCATCCATTCGTCGGTAAAGCCCGCCGGGAATTCGCCGCCGAAGCGCCCGACCAGGTCGAACGCCAGGTCGATCGCGACAAACTCGATATGCGCCAGCGCATGCAGCATCGCGATCCGCCCGCGATCCGTGCCCATCTTGCTGCGCTTGGGCATTTGCCCCGGCGGCAGCAGTTCGGGCGCATCGGGCCGCGCCGGCCGGTCGGGCATCGCTATGTCGAACCGATGCGCCAGCCGCCCCAGCCGCCAGGCCCGCGCCACCGCCCGCGCCGCCATCAGCTTGCTGGTCGGGTCAGCAATGGTCAGCACATGGGCGCACCCCGCGCCCACGGAATCGAGAACAGGTGGCAGGGTCAAAGCGCCTTCGTCGCCTCGAGCACCTCAGCGGCATGGCCCTTGACCTTCACCTTGGGCCAGACCCGCACGATCCTGCCGTCGCCGTCCGCCAGGAAAGTCGCCCGCGCGATCCCCATATATTGGCGGCCATAAAGCGACTTCTCGACCCAGGTGCCAAACGCCTCGCAGGCCGTGCCCGGCTCGTCCGAAGCCAGCGTCACCGCCAGCCCATATTTGTCGCCGAACTTCTTGAGCTTGGCCGGCTTGTCCTTCGACACACCCACTACCGCCACGCCAAGCGCCGCGAATTCGCTCGCCAGTTCGGTGAAATCCTTCGCTTCGCTGGTGCAGCCGGGCGTATCCGCCTTGGGATAGAAATAGACCACCACCGGCTTGCCGCGATAGCGCGCCAGGCTGAAGTCCGCGCCATCCGCATCCTTCAGCGCCACGTCGGGCAGCATCGCTCCCTGTTCAAGCATCTTGATCCTCCTGATAGGGCGCGGCCAGCGCGCGCCATGCGTCGCCGACGCTTTGCCGGGCCTTGGCATAGCTTTCAAGCAGCGCGTCCCAATCGGCTGCGCCACAGGCGCGTGCGACCAGCGGCCGCGTCGCTTCCGCCGGCTCGGTCGACTTGGGCGACACCAGCCGCGACACGATCAGGAAGCGAGTGATCAGTTCCTGCGCCGGGATCAACTCGGCGGGCAGATGGCCGGCCGCCACCAGTTCGGCCAGCGCCTTGCCCAGATCGGGGTCGAACCCCATGCGATAATGGAACTGGCTGATGTGGATCAGGAACTCGATGTCGACCAGCCCGCCGGGCACCAGCTTGACGTCCAGCTCGCTTGCCGGCGGCTTGTGCCGCGCAATGTCGCCCCGCATCTTCACCGCCTGCCGCGCCAGTTCGTTAAAATCGCGCGGCCGTTGCAGCGTCTCGGTCAGGATCGCCTCCAGCGCCGCCCGCGCCTGCGGCGACCCGAACACCGGCCGCGCCCGCGTCAGCGCCAGATGTTCCCAGGTCCAGGCTTCCTCGCGCTGATATCTGGCAAAACTGTCGAGGCTGACCGCCAGCAGCCCTTGCGCACCCGATGGCCGCAGCCGCGTATCCACCTCATAAAGCGGTCCCGCCGCCGTCGACACCGACAGCGCATTGGTGATGCGCTGGCCCAGGCGGTTGAAATATTGGGTCGCGCCCAGCGGCCGCGCGCCATCCGATTCCGCCAGGAAATCGCCGGTAAACAGATAGACCAGGTCCAGGTCCGACGCATGGGTCAGCACCCCGCCGCCCATCCGCCCCAGCGCCAGGATCACCATCTCGCCGCCCGGCACCTTGCCATGGACACTCTCGAACTCGGCGACGGTGGCGCCCGCCAGCGCCTCGATCGCCGCTTCCGCCACCCGGCCATAGCCGCGCCCGGCCTCCAGCGGATCGCCCCCCCGCACGATCTGCACGCCCAGCGCGAAGCGGCGATCATTCACCCGCTGCCGCACCCGGTCGAGCAGCGCCTGATAATCCTCGCCCGCCTCCAGCGCGGCAAATTGCTGCGCCAGGACATCGACCGGCGGCACCGGGTCGAAGGCCGATGCATCGATCAGCCCTTCGAGCAGCTCGACCCGGCGGCTCAGCACATCGGCCAGCGCGGGCGCATGGCTCAATATCTCGGCCAACAGTTCGACCAGCCCCGGCCGCGCGCCCAGCAGCTTGAAGAAATTGATCGCACTGGGTAGCCGGCCGATCATGTCGTCCAGCCGGTTGAGCGCCCGTCCCGGATCGGGCGCGGTGGCGAGCGCGGGCATCAACACCGGCAACAGCCGCTTCAGCGCCTCGCGCGACGCCCCGCTGCGCAGCGAGCGGATCGTGCCGTCGCGCCAATGGGCGACCCGCGCCGCCGCCCAGTCGGCATCGGCAAAGCCCATCTCCTTGAGCTGCGCCTTCAGCTTGTCCTCGTCATGCGACAGACTGCCATCGTCGGGCGCGGCGGTCAGCCGGTCATAATTGGCCCCCACCCACTCGACATGAGGCCGCAGCAGGTCGAGCAGCGCCGCCGCGTCCGTCAGGCCATGCAAGCGCGCAACATTGTCCAGCGAGTCCGGGTTCTTGGGCAGTTCATGGGTCTGGCGATCCTCGACCATCTGCAAGCGATGCTCGATCGTGCGGAACAGGACATAGGCTTCGTCGAGCCGCACGGCCACTTCCGCCTCGATCACGCCGGCCGCCGCCAGTGCCCGCAGCGCCGTGCGCGTATGGCCTGACCGCAATGACGGGTCGCGCCCGCCATGGATCAACTGGTGGACCTGGGCGAAAAATTCCACCTCGCGAATGCCGCCGCGCCCGCGCTTCAGGTCATAGCCCGGCCCGAACGCCTGCCCCTGCGCATAATGGTCGCGGATGCGCCGGCTGATGTCGGTGATCGCATCGATCGCGCCAAAGTCCAGGCTGCGCCGCCAGACGAACGGCCGGATCTGCCGCAGGAAATACTCGCCCAGCGCCCTGTCGCCCGCCGCGGGCCGGGCGCGGATGAAGGCGGCCTGCTCCCAGCCCATCGCGGTCGATTCATAATAGCCGATCGCCGCTTCCACCGGCAGCGCGATCGGCGTGGCTTCCGGCGAAGGCCGCAGCCGCAGATCGACGCGAAAGACATAGCCGTCGCCATCGCGCGCATTCAGGATTTCGCTGACGCGCCGCCCGATCCGCACCGCCGCGTCCGCCACATCCTCGCGCTCGCCATGTGGCAGGGTCTGGGGATCATAGAGCAGGATCGGGTCGATATCGGACGAGTAATTCAGTTCGCGGCTGCCATGCTTGCCCAGCGCCAGCACGACGAAGCCCTGCGGCTCCGCATCGGGATAGCGTTCGGCGAAGGTCGCAGCCAGCGCCTCCGCCAGCGCCTGATCGGCAAAGTCGGACAGAGTGCGCGTCACGCGGTCCATATCCCAGGCACCACCAAGGTCCGCCGCCGCCGTCACCAGCGCGATCGCCCCACGGCGCCGCCGCAGCGACCTGGCGACGCCATCCTCCGGCACGCCCTGCGCCTGCGCCGCCGCCATCGCCGCGTCGAAATCCCCCGTCGCCAGCAGCGCGACGACGGCCGGATAGCGGTCCATCTGCCGCGCCAGAAATGGCGAATGCGCGCGTATCCGCGCTTCCAGGTCGATCCAGTCCGTCACGCTTCCGTCTCCTTGTTGACGGCGATATCGCGCCCGAATGCGACGAAATCCAGAAACTTTTGGCGCAGATGGCCGTTCTGTCTCTCATGGAAATGCAGCGCAAACCTCTTGGCCGATCGGCATCAGGACGGGACGGCGGCGGCGCCCGCGTCGTCAATGTCGGCCTGCCGCTGCCTTATGAAGGCGTAGGCAAGGCGCTGCGGACCAGTTTTTCGGCGCCGCACGATACTCTGCCGGACGATATGCTGGCGCTGCTGGCGAAACTTGATCAGCATTAACCGATAAAGCGCAGGCATTTTTTCATGTTTTGCCGCTAAGGCCCGAATCTCTTTCCATTTTCTAGTCGGGAATGCGGGTCACTCGATGATGTACAAGGTCTTTGCCGGCGGCACGCTGGTGGTCGCACCGATGATCGTCCTGGCGCTCCAGAATTTCACGCCGCACCACCAGCCGGTTGCCCAGCCGGTAGCGGCACCGGCTGCGATCGACATAGCCCCAGCAGCAGCGGCCGTTACACCACCGCCCGTCGCCCCCAGCGCACCGCAGAGCTTCGTCGCACCGCCCGCTGGAGAACCGGTGGCCGACGCCGGCCAGCCCAGCATGGGCCTCGCCCACACATCCTCGGCGCACCCCGCCGTCTCGCCCGAACAGAGCGAGCCGGCACCCGATTCTCTCTAACCGGCGTTACAGCGCCCCTTTGAACGTATCGCACTGAGCCGGATCACCACTGTCCAGCCCCTTGCGCAGCCAGCTCATCCGCTGTTCGCTGGTGCCATGGGTGAAGCTTTCGGGCACCGGACGACGCCCGGCCGACTTCTGCAGCGTATCGTCGCCGATCGACTGCGCCGCCTTCATCCCCTCTTCCAGATCGCCCGCTTCCATCAGGCCGGTACGCTTGGCCCAGACCCCGGCATAGCAGTCCGCCTGCAACTCCACCTTCACCTGCAACGCATTGCCCTGCCCCTCGCTGACGCGGCGCTGCTGCTGGTTCACCTGGCCCAGCGTGCCTTCCAGATCCTGGACATGATGGCCGACCTCATGCGCGATCACATAGGCCTGGGCGAAATCGCCCGGTGCGCCAAAGCGGTCGCGTAATTCGGTGAAGAAATCTGTGTCGAGATAGACCTTCTGGTCGTTGGGGCAGTAGAACGGCCCCATCGCGCTCTGCGCCGCGCCACAGCCCGACGTGCCGCTCTGCGCATAGAAGGACAGGATGGTCGGCTGATAGGTCTGGCCGGCTTCCTTGAAGATCTGGCCCCAGACCCGCTCGGTCGATCCCAGCACCTTCAATGACCAATGCTGGATCTCGGTCAGCTTGCTGGCGTCCTGGCTACCCGCTGGCGCGCTTTGCGGCGCCTGCTGCTGCACGCCGCCACCGCCGCCCAACAGGCTCAGCGGATTGACGCCCATCACCGCCAGGACGATCAACACCACGACGATGCCGCCACAGCCGAAACGACTGCCGATCAGCGGCAGCAGCAATCCCAGACCGCCCATCCCGCCGCCGAAACCGCCGCCGCGTCCGTCCTGCACCTCGAAATTGCTGCTTTCCTGTTCGTCGTCGAGCCGCACCCTGGCCTCCCTCGCATCCTGTTCCCGTGCCTACTGCATAACCGGCTGGCTGCAAACCATCCGCTGCCGATGCACGTTCCATCGACGGGAAGGACTTTGTTACGAGACATTAAGTTGGAATGGCCGGACCAAAACCTATATTGCACTGCGACATGGCCGATACCGAACCCCGTCCGCGCCGCCGCGCCACCACCCCCCTCCCCCTCCCCCGCGAAGTCGCGCTACTGTTGCAAGGGGGCGGCGCGCTCGGCTCCTTCCAGGCCGGCGTCTACCAGCGACTGGACGAACTGGGCGTCGACGTCAGTTGGGTCGCGGGCATCTCGATCGGCGCGGTCAATGCCGCGATCATCGCCGGCAACCCGCCGCACCGGCGTCTCAGCCGGCTCAAGAAATTCTGGCTCACCGTTTCGGGCGGCATGCCCAACATGATCCTGCCCGAAATCGATCATATCCGCGAAGCCGCCCATCTGATGGCCGCCGGCACGGTCGCGACGCTCGGCGTACCGGGCATGTTCCGCCCGCGCCTGTGGCCCGCGACGCTGATGCCCGAAGGGTCGGCCGGCGCGATCAGCTTCTATGACAGCGCGCCGCTCAAGGACACGCTCGACGCCTGCGTCGACTGGGATCTGCTCAATGACGGCCCGGTCCGCCTGTCGGTCGGCGCGGTGGACGTGGAAAGCGGCAATTTCGCCTATTGGGACACGCGCGGTCCAGGCGGCAACACCCGCATCGACGCGCGCCACATCATGGCCTCGGGCGCGCTGCCACCGGGCCTGCCCCCGATCGAGATCGATGGGCGCTGGTATTGGGATGGCGGCATCGTCTCCAACACCCCGCTCGCCCATGTCCTCAACCACCAGACCGACGACATGCTGGTGTTCCAGGTCGATCTCTTCCCCGCCGAAGGGCCGATGCCCCGGCAGATGACCGATGTCTATTCGCGCATGAAGGATATCCAGTATAGCAGCCGCACCCGCCAGGTGACCGACCAGTATCTGCGGCTGCGCCGCGAGCATGGCGCGATCCAGGCGCTGCTCGACAAATTGCCGCCTGAATTGCAGGACGGCGCGGAAGCACGGAAGCTGCGCGACATGCTCGACGGCGGATCGGTCAATATCGTCCACCTCATCTACCGCTCACGCGCCTGGGAAAGTGGCGCCAAGGATTTCGAATTTTCCCGCGCGACGATGCTCGATCATTGGGCGCAGGGCCGGGATTCGGTGGAAGATGTGATGCACAAAGGCGATCTCATCGCCCGCAACATTCTCGACGGCAAAAGCGCGACCTTCGATCTCGATGCGCCGGATCATCTCAAGGAGAAAATGGCATGAGCAAGTCCCTCGTTGGCAAGACCGCCCTGATCACCGGTTCCACTTCCGGCATCGGCCTTGCCTATGCCAAGGCGCTGGCCGGCGAAGGCGCCAATGTCGTGATCAACGGCTTTGGCGCCGCGGACGCGATCGAAAAGGAACGGCTCGGCCTTGAAGCGCTCTCGGGCGCCAAGGCGCTCTACAGCGGCCATGACCTGACCAAGGTCGACCAGATCGAGACGATGATGCAGGAAGCGGCCGATGCCTTTGGCGGCGTCGACATCCTCATCAACAATGCCGGCATGCAGCATGTCGCCCCGGTCGAGGAATTCCCGCTCGACAAATGGGATCTCATCATCGCGCTCAACCTCAACGCCGCCTTCCACACCACGCGCCTTGCCATTCCTTACATGAAGGAAAAGAAGTGGGGCCGGATCATCCAGACCGCCTCGGCCCACTCGCTGGTCGCCTCGCCCTTCAAGAGCGCCTATGTGACCGCCAAGCATGGTCTTAACGGCTTCACCAAGACGGTCGCGCTGGAAGTCGCCACCTTCGGCATCACCGCCAACTGCATCTCGCCCGGCTATGTCTGGACCCCGCTGGTCGAAAACCAGATTCCCGACACGATGAAGGCGCGGAACATGACCCGCGAGCAGGTGATGAACGACGTGCTGCTCGCCGGCCAGCCGACCAAGCAGTTCGTCACCACCGAACAGGTCGCCGCCACTGCCCTTTACCTGTGCAGCGACGCCGCCGCCCAGATCACCGGCGCCAATCTCTCGATCGACGGCGGCTGGACCGCCCAATAAGCGTCATCGCCCGGTCGATATGACCGGGCACGCGATTGACTCGCCTTCCCCCTTGGCCGCGAACTGACGGTCAAAAGGGGAAGAGGATCGCGCCATGGCGCCAGACCAGTGCCGCATCACCGATCAGGTCGCCATCGTCACCGGCGGCGGCGCAGGCATAGGTCGCGCCATCGCGCTCGCCCTGGCAGACGCCGGCGCCGACATCGTCATTGCCGACATCATCCCCGAACGCGGCGCGGAAGTGGCGGCGCGCGTTGCGGAGCATGGCCGCGCCTGCCTCGCCATCCCGACCGACATGGCCCGGCCCGATCAGGTCGCGGCAATGGTGGACGCCGCCCAGGCCCGCTTCGGCCGCATCGACATCCTCGTCAACAATGCCGGCGGCGTCAGCCGGAAGGCCTTTCTCGACCAAAGCCAGAATAGCTGGCGTCGCCATATCGACCTCAACCTCGTCTCGATGCTCGCCGCCACTTCGGCCGCCGTGCCGCACATCATCGCGGGCGGGCGCGGCGGCGCCATCATCAACGTCTCCAGCATCGAAGGATCGCGCGCCGCGCCGGGCTATGCCGTCTATGCCGCGTGCAAGGCGGGGATGAACAATTTCACCCGTAGCATGGCGCTGGAGCTGGCCGACCACGGCATCCGCGTGAACGCGATCGCGCCCGATTTCACGACGACGCCGGGCACGCGCGGCAATCCCCCCGGCCCGGTGAACGAAGTGACATGGCTCCCCGTGCCGCCCGCCATGGCCAATGCCACAGCCCGCCGCATCCCGCTGCAACGGCCCGGCATGGACAGCGAATGCGGCCAGGCCGCCCTTTTCCTCGCCTCGCCGATGAGCAGCTACATCACCGGCACCATATTGCCGGTCGACGGCGGCAGCTGGGCCTCGTCCGGCTGGGTCCGCAACGCCGCCGGCCAATGGGTGCTGGTCGAACCGCATGGAGTGTCCGACGCATGAAGATCAACGTTCCCCTGCCCTTCGACCATGCCGACCTGCCGGACGAATTCGGCACGATGGCGGCGGTCGCGGAAATCAGCCGCACGGTGGAGCAGGCCGGCTTCCACGCCGGTCTCGTCACCGACCATCCGGTGCCCACCGGCCGCTGGCTCGACACGGGCGGGCATCATGCCCAGTCGCCCTTCGTCATGCTCGCCCTGCTGGCCGCCCACACCACGACGTTGCGGCTCCAGACCGGCATCCTCGTCCTGCCCTATCGCAACCCTTTCATCGTCGCGCGCGACATCACCACGCTCGACGCCTTTGCCGGCGGCCGTGTGACGCTCAGCGTGGGCGCGGGCTATCTCAAGGGCGAATATCGCGCGCTCGGCGTCGATTTCGACCAGCGCAACGAACTGATGGACGAATATCTGCGCGCCATCCGCGCCGCCACCAGCGGCGATGAGTTCATGTTCGAGGGCAGCGGCTATCAGGCGTTCGGCAACCGCATCATCCCAGGATCGCCGCAAAAGCCCGGCCTGCCCCTCTATGTCGGCGGCAATGCCAAGCGCGCGATCCGCCGCGTGGTCGATCTCGCCGACGGCTGGAACCCGTTCTTCACCGCCGGCGGTGGCGTCAACAGCGCCACCACCCGCACCGCCGCGATGGAGAATGAGGCCGATCTTCAGGCCGGCATAGCCTATATGCGCGACTATGCGGCGCAGGTCGGCCGCACCGTTTTGCCCGAGGTGATCCTGGGCGGCGTCAACAAGCCAGGCGAGGATCTCTCCAACCAACAGATCGTCGACCGCATCGGCACCTATGCGCAGCTGGGCGTCACCGCCTGCGGCGTCACGGTCAAGGGCAAGACCCGTTCGCAATGGTGCGACAACGCCGCGCGGATCGGCGAAGAGGTCATCGCCAAGCTGGGCTGATCGGGCACTTCGCGCCAAAAGGCAGAAAAGGCCCAAACCTGTTCCCGCCCCGCTGGCGCGCGCCGTCACAGTCGGCCCGCTTCTGAGCGGAAAAGCCGCCCGGAACCAAGCGACCGGTTCCCGTCATTGCCGGGCTTTGACGGCTAACGACCAGAAACAGTCATTTCTGCCACAAAACCTACCTCGCCATCCTCCCCCCGTCGCGGAAAGCGCACGCGGATATGCGTGCCCGCGCCGCCCTCGACAATCTCCACCTGCGCGCCCATGCGCGACGCCGCAGACTGGACGATGGCCAGGCCCAGCCCCGTGCCGTCCGGCGCGCTGGCGCCGCCCACGCGGAAGAAGCGTTCGAACACCTTGTCGCGATGCTCCACCGCAATGCCGGGGCCATCGTCGCTGACCGTCATCAGGGTCGCGTCCTCGCCCTGCGCCAGAGCGATCGTCACCGTGCCACCGGGCCGATTGTAGCGAATGCCATTGTCGACCAGATTGGCCAATATCTCGAACACCAGCGTGCGATGCGCCTCGACGCGATAGCTTTCCGCCGCCGACGCCTCCAGATTGAGTTCGACCTGCGCCTGGATCGCCTGGTTGATCAGCCGGTTGACCACCACGGCGCTGACCTCCTTCAGATCCACCGTCTCCAGCGGCGGCGACGCCCCTGCCTCCTCGGCGCGCGCCAGTGCCAGCAACTGCGTCACCAGTCGCTCCAGTCGCTGCGCCGCATCGGCAATCTCGTCGAACGCCTCGCTCGACCCGCGGCGGGCCAGTTCGATCTGCACCTTAAGCACCGAAATCGGCGTGCGCATCTGATGCGAGGCATCGGCGGTGAAGCGGCGCACGCCTCCTGTGGCCTGATCCAGCTGACGCAGCAACCGGTTGAACGCCCGCGCCAATGGCCGCAATTCGCTCGGCAGCGGCCCCGCTTCGAGCGCCGAGAAATCCGGTCGCGCGCCGCCATCGCGCGCCTCGACCGCGCGGCGCAGGCGCAGCAATGGCCGCAGGCTCCAGCCCAGCGCCGGGCGCAGCAACAGGATCGCCACCCCCACCAGCGTCAGTTCGCCGATCAGCAGCGCGATCATCAGCCGGTGCATCAGCGCCCGGCGATTATCCAGCGTCTCGGCCACCTGCACGATCACCGGGTCGGCGATCCGCGGCAGGCTGCGCTTCACCTCGCCGATGCGGATGTCCTGCCCGCGATAACGGGCGAAGCGGAACCGCGGCTGGTCGACCGGCATGGTCCGGGGGTCGGGCGCGGGCAGATCGGCATAGCCGGTCAGCAGCGTGCCGCCCACCGCGATCCGGTAATAAACATTGTCCCGCTCGCTATTCTCCAGCATGCCAAAGGCGGCCGGCGGCAGGTCCAGCGTCACCTCGCCCCGTTCCACCTGCACGGTTTCCGCGATCGCGCCCAGCGCGCCGCCCAGCACCCGGTCGTTGGTCCGCCGGACCACATCGGAAATCAGCGTCGCGCCGCCCACGCCGATGATCGCCGCCGCGCCCAGCATCGGCCCCAGCATCGCCGCCAGCAGGCGCGTGCGCAGGGCAATGGCCCGCCCCTCGCCTGATGGCCGCCCCTCATTGGGCATCGAGCATATAGCCCACGCCGCGCACCGTGCGGATGCCCGGCCCGTCGGGCGCCAGCTTGCCGCGCAGCCGGGTCACATGCACCTCGATCGCGTTGCTGCCGACCGGCTCGTCAAAGCCGAACACCTCGCCGATCAGCAATTCACGCGGCACCACCTGCCCGGCCCTGGTCGCCAGCGACTCGAGCACCGCCAGTTCGCGCCGGCGCAGGTCCAGCGCCCGTCCGGCGACATCGGCGGCACCGGTCGATCGATTGATGGTCAGCGGCCCGACCGTGATTTCCGGGGTCGGATCGCCGCCCCGGCGCCGGCCCAGTGCCCGCACCCGCGCCTCCAGTTCCTGCGGCTCGAACGGCTTGCGCAGATAGTCGTCGGCGCCCAGGTCCAGCCCCCGCACCCGGTCGTCCAGCGCATCGCGCGCGGTCAGCATCAGCACCGGCACTTTCTCGCCGCGCCGGCGCAATTCCGCCAATACGGTAAAGCCGTCGATATCGGGCAGGCCCACGTCCAGTATTACCAGCGCATAGGGTTCGCCGCCCACCACCGCCAGCGCATCCTCGCCGGTGGCGACATGGTCCACCGCATGGCCGCCCGCCCGCAGCAGCGCTGCAATGCTGCGCGCCAGCGCGGCGTCATCCTCGATCATCAAAATCCGAATAGGGCACCCGATGCTGAAAGGTTGATGACAGCTTGGCTTCGTAACTGACCCTCCTAATCCGACAGAAGAACGGAACATGTGAGGAGCAGGGTCGATGCGAAGGGTTATTCAGATAGTGGCGGCGCTGGCAAGCCTGTCCGTCACCAGCGCGACAGCGGTGGCGCAAAGGCCGACCGGCTACCCGCGCTCCTATGACGATCTGATCGCCGACGCCCGTGCCGAACGGCAGGTCATCGTCTATGCCAATGCCGACACGTCGGAAATGGCCCCGGTCATCCTGGCGTTCCAGCGCCGCTATCCCGGCGTCACCGTCAGCTATTCCGACCTCGGATCGAACGAGATGTTCCGCCGCTTCTCGACCGAAGCGCGCGGCGGCCGGATGTCCGCCGACCTGGTCTGGTCGTCGGCGATGGACCAGCAGGTCAAGCTCATCAATGACGGCTTTGCCCAAGCCTATGCCAGCCCCGAAAAGCCCGCCCTGCCCGCCAATGCGGTGTGGAAGAATATGGGCTTTGGCGTCACCGCAGAGCCGATCGCCTATGCCTATAACAAGAAGGCGATGCCCCATCCGCCGCGCAGCCATGCCGCCCTGGAGGCGATGCTGCGCAAGGATCGCAAGGCACTGACCGGCAAGGTCGCCACCTTCGACCCGGTCCGGTCCAATACCGGCTATCTTTATCTGACCCAGGATTATGCCATCACCCGCGACACCGGCGCGCTGGTCGAGGCAATGGCCGCGACCCGGCCGCAACTGCACATCACCACCGAACCGATGCTGCGCGGCGTGGCCGAGGGCAAATTATCGATCGCCTATAATGTGATCGGCTCCTACGCGCAGGAACGCGCCCGGCGCGACCCGCGCATCGGCGTCGTCTTTACCGAAGATTATACCATCGTGATGTCGCGCATCGCCTTCATCGCGCGCGAGGCGCGACACCCCGCCGCGGCCAAGCTGTTCCTCGACTTCCTCCTCTCGCGCGAAGGGCAATCGCTGCTCGCGCAACACAGCCTCTGGCCGGTGCGGACCGATATCAACGGCCGCCGCCTGCCCGCTGCCCAGGCCCGATCGATCCGCGTCGGCCCGCAGCTTCTCGTCAATCTCGACCGCCTCACGCGCCAGCGCTTCCTGCGCGAATGGCAGGCGGCCCTTGCTTCCGGAGCCCGATAAGCATGTCTCATATGATGTTGCGCGGCGGTTGCGCCGCGCTGGCGCTGATCGTCGCCACGCCCGCCCTCGCCCAGACGCCCAGCGCCGATGAACTGGCCGCACTGGTGAAGGCCCAGGCGGCGGAGATCGCCACGCTCAAGGCCCGGCTCGACAAGCTGGAAGGTCAGCAGGCTGTCGCCGCCAGCACGCCGTCCGTACCGCAGCAGCCCGCACCGCAAATGGCACAGCAGGGCGCGATCCAGCCGCTGGTCATCACCCCCTTCGCGCCGCAAATCGTGCCGCCCGGCCCCGCAGACATCGACGTGGCACAGGCCCGCGCCGTGGCCGCCAATCCGTCCGGCGTCACCACCGAATGGGGCGCTGGCCTGCCCGTCTTCCGCTCGGCCGACGGCGTCTTCACCTACAAGCCGCGCGGCCGCATCCTGGTGGATGTCAGTTCGACCATGGGGTCCAGATATAGCGGCCGCAACACCACCACGACCGGCATGCGCGCGCTGCGCCTGGGCCTGGAAGGCGGCGTCGGGCCGCACTTCTTCTACCAGTTCGAAAGCGACTTTTCCGAAAATGAGGTCGACATCGTCACCGCCTTCCTGGGCTATCGCAACAGGATCAGCAGCAAGGTCGATTATGACGTCCGCGCCGGCCACCTGTTCAACGACCGCGCGTTCGAAGGCAGCACCGGTTCCGACTCCACCCCCTTCCTGGAACGCAGCACCGTATCGACCGCGATCATTCCGCAGCGCGGCTTCTATGGCATCGGCATCATGGGCCGCATGTTCGGCCCGAACTGGCACGCATCGGTCAGCGTGACGGGCGACCGGATCGACGGCGAACAGGCGACCAACGACAGCCGTACCGCCGCCTTCCGCGCGCACTGGAACCCGATCAAGACCGACCGATCGCTTCTGCATGTCGGCGCCTGGGGTTTTGACGAGGCTCTCTCTGCTGCCGCGACCACCCTCACGCGCAGCACCGTCATCGGCGGCCGCTTCAACGGCGCCGTGCGCGTGTCGACCGGCGAGCTGGTCGGCGGCCGCTCCACCACCGGCTATGGCGCGGAACTGGGCGGCTATGTCGGCAGTCTCTGGGTCATGGGCGAAGCAGGGCGCCGGATCGCCCGCCTCGACGGCGGCCGCCCGAATTTCGAAAGCAAGGCCTGGAGCCTGTCGAGCGGCTTTTTCCTGACCGGCGAACTGCCGCCTTACAATCCGCGTCTCGGCAGCTTCGGCCAACCCAATGTCCTTAGCCCCACCTTCGACGGCGGCCTCGGCGCGATCGAACTGACCGCCCGCTACGAAAATCTCGATTATACCGATCTGGTGCTGGGCGGCGACGGCTGGGCCGCGACGCTGGGCGTCAACTGGTATCTCAACAGCTTCACCCGGATCCAGCTGAACGGCATCCAGTGGCACACCAACAACCGCGCCGGAACCTACACGGGCAGCGATGACGGCCAGACCGTCAGCGCCCGCGTCGGCGTGACCTTCTGATCCTCTCCCCTCCACCCCTTCAAGGACGCAGCGATGAACCTTGCCCTGCTCGGCTTCCTGATGGTCGCCACCTTCATGACGCTGATCATGACCAAGCGGATGACGCCGCTGGTTGCGCTGATCGTCATCCCCTCGCTGTTCGGCGTGATCGCCGGTCAGGCCGCCGGCCTTGGCGACATGATGATCGACGGCATCAAGAATCTGGCGCCGACCGGCGTCATGCTGCTGTTCGCCATCCTCTTCTTCTCGACCATGACCGATACCGGCCTGTTCGACCCGCTGGTCGGCCGGCTGGTGAAGATCGTCCATGGCGATCCGCTGCTGATCCTCTTGGGCACGGTGGTGCTCTGCTCGGTCGTCAGCCTCGACGGCGACGGGTCGACGACCTACATCATCACCATCGCCGCGCTCCTTCCCCTCTATAAGAGGTTCGACATGAACCGGCTCTATCTCGTCTGCCTGCTGATGGTGACGAGCGGGATCATGAACCTCACCCCCTGGGGCGGGCCGACCGCCCGCGCCGCCAGCGCGCTGAAGCTGGACCCGGCCACCCTGTTCCTGCCGCTCATCCCCGGCATGATCGGCGGCCTCGCCTTCCTGCTCGGCCTCGCCTTCTGGTTCGGCATCAAGGAACGCCGCCGTCTGGGTCGGGTGCATGCCCACCAGTCGCTCGCCCCGTCGGACCTGGGCGTGTCGCAATATCCCGAGGCGCGCCGGCCGCATCTGCGCTGGTTCAACGGCCTGCTGGTGGTGGCGCTGCTCATACTGCTGGTCTGGGGCGTTTTGCCGCTCTCCGTGCTGATGATGATCGCCTTCGCCATCGCCATGATCGTCAACTATCCCGGCGTCGCCCAGCAAAAGGAACGGATCGCCGCCCATGCCGGCAATGTGCTCTCGGTCGTGTCGCTCATCTTCGCCGCCGGCATCTTCACCGGCATCCTCGGCGGCACCGGCATGGTCGAAGCGATGAGCAAGGAAGTCGTCGGTATCATCCCGCCTGCGCTCGGCCCCTATATGGCGCCGATTACCGCCCTCCTCTCCATGCCCTTCACCTTCTTCATCTCCAACGATGCCTTCTATTTCGGCATGCTGCCGATCCTCGCCGAAGCCGGCGCCCATTATGGCGTCGAACCGATGGCGATCGCCCGTGCCTCGCTGATGGGCCAGCCGGTCCATCTGCTCAGCCCGCTCGTCCCCTCCACCTATCTGCTGGTCAGCCTGGCGGGCGTGGACCTGGCCGATCATCAACGCTTCACCCTGCTGCCCGCCGCCGCGGTCGGCATCGTCATGACTTTGGTCGGCATCATCGCGATGGCCTTTCCGTTCGTTGCTTAAAGGAACGGACACGCTCCTCCGCTTCCTGGCGGCGCTTGCCGTCGGGGCAGCCGGCGGCGCGCTTTTCTGGTCGATCCATGCGCCACTGCCCTGGGTGCTCGGATCGATGGCGGCCTGCGCGGTCGCCAGCGTCGCCGGTTTGCCGATTCAGGCGTCCGCCGCCACCCGCCGCCCGATGGCGGCGGTGATCGGTGTGGTGCTGGGCAGCAGCTTTGGCCCACACCTGTTGCCGCAGGCGGGTGAATGGATCATCCCGCTCGCCGCCCTGCCCTTCTTCCTCGCCACCGCCGCGCTGTTGTGCGTCACCTATTTCCGCAAGGTCGCAAAGTTCGATCCGGCCACCGCCTATTTCGCCGGCATGCCCGGCGGCATTGCCGAGATGGTGGTGATGGGGGCGGAGCGCGGCGCCGACGAGCGCGCGATCGGCCTGATCCATGGCGCGCGCATCTTTCTCGTCGTCTTCATCCTGCCCTTCCTGATCCGGCTCGACCATGCGCCGGCCGCGGCCAGCGCCATCACCCCGGTGACCGGCGATGTCGCCAGCTGGTCTCTGCTCTTCTGGGGGCTGGGCTGCGCGCTTCTGGGCCTGCTGATCGGCCGGCTGCTGCGCCTGCCGGCCTGGCATCTGGTCGGGCCGCTGGCGGTCAGCGCCGCCGTGCATATGAGCGGCCTCGCCGATTTCCGCATTCCCGGCTGGGCGTTGGCCGCGGCACAGGTCGGCCTTGGCGCCACCATGGGCTGCCGCTTCGTTGGCCTGACGTTGAAGGAATTGCTGCGCATATTGGCGCTGGCGGCGGGGTCGACGGCGATCCTGCTGGCCGTCACTTTCGCCTGGGCAGCGGGGATCGGCACGCTTGCCGGGGTCGATCCGGTGCTGCTGACGCTCGCTTATTCGCCCGGCGGTCTCGCCGAAATGAGCATGGTCGCGCTCAGCCTGGCGCTGGAGCCGGGCGTCGTCGTCATCCACCATCTGACCCGCGTCATCCTGGTGCTGATCGGCGCGCCGCTCGGCTTTGCCTCCATGGGGCGGAACGACGGGGCCGACTGACCGGCCCCGCTCTTCCTTATGCGCCTCTGGCGCATCCGCACCGGCCCGCACCCCCACCCGACCACCCAGACATGGTATCCTGATGGGAGGCCGGGTGGGGGCGCGGGCCGGTGCCGCATAGAAAATGCGCTCTTCCGCGCATTTTCCAAACCAGCTCTCAGAACAGGGTGATGAGGCCCGTGGCCGGGTCGATCGCCCCTTCATAGATCATCTTGCCGGCGACATAGAGGATCACGACCAGGCCGAAATAGGCGATCGCGCGATAGCGTTCGATCACGCGGGCCAGCAGGTTCGCCGCCACGCCCATCAGCGCCACCGACAGGACAAGGCCGATCACCAGGATGCCGGGATGCTCCCGCGCCGCGCCGGCGACCGCCAGCACATTGTCCAGGCTCATGCTGACGTCCGCGATGGCAACCGCCCAGGCCGCCTGGGCAAAGCCCTTGGGCGCGGCCTTGCCCGCCATATGCTCGGCATCTTCGGGGTCGCCATGCGCGCGCAGTTCGCGCCACATCTTCCAGCCGACCCAGACCAGCAGCAGGCCGCCGGCAAAGACCAGACCGACAAGCTGCATCAGCTGCGTCACCAGCAGGGCAAAGGCGATGCGCAATACCAGCGCGGCGATCACGCCGATCGCGATCACCTTGCGCCGCGACGCAGGCGGCAGGCCGGCCGCCAGCGCGCCGACGACGATCGCATTGTCCGCCGCCAGCATGATGTCGATCAGCACGACCTGGCCAAAGGCGGCCAGCGCGGATGGAGAGCCGAGATTGGAAAAATCGGCGACTATGTGAGTCCAGATGTCGTTCATAAATCCTCTCGCCGTCCCGCAAGGCAACGACGTGAAGAACATCACCGCCGCAGCGAGCAGCCTATTGGGTGTGAATTGGGCCGCCGCCGATTAGACGATCAGCCTGTCATCAACCTTTCAGCCGCGATGCGCGGACATGGTGCGATGCCGCTGGCGCGGCTTGTTGAAGAAACGGATCGCCAGCCACCCCAGCAGCAGCGGCACCAGGCACAGGGCGATCGCCATCAGGGCGAAATGCTCCGCCTCGAAATCGAAATGGGTCAGCCGGCCGCCGGCCAGATAGCCGGGCAGCAGCAGCGCCGGCACCCACAGCAGGGCGGACAGGATATTGGCGATCTGGAACGGGCCATGCGGCATCTTCACCACGCCCGCGACCACCGGCACGGTCGAACGGACCGGCCCCAGGAACCGGCCGAGCAGCACCGAGATGAAGCCATAGCGGCGAAAGAATAGCCGAGCCCGCGCAAAGGCCAGCCGATGCCCGCGCAGCCAGCGATGGCGATAGATGGCCGGCCCGACCGACCGCCCCAGCGTATAGGATATCCAGTCGCCCAGGATCGCGCCGAACACGGCGCAGGCGAACACCGGCACCGGATCGACCAGCCCCGCCCCGATCAGCCCGCCGACCGCGATCATGGTGGCGATCGCCGGCACGAACAGCCCGATCACCACCAGCGATTCGAAAAAGGCCAGCACGCCGATGATCGGCCCGCTCCACCAGCCATAGCGGGTAATCATGTCCAGGATGAGATCAGACAGGTCAGACATGCTCGATCAACGCACCAACAGGAAGGAAGTCGCAACCTAGGGCGATCCTATGAGCCTTTGGTTAACCGATGGACGAGTTGTTCCCTGTCTGCGGCCGGACGGATGCTGTCAATGAGAGTTTCTCAACCGATCCCGCCATGGCTTTGCATTTGCCGACAACCGGCTAGAAACCAGCCACTTGCCACGAAAGGGCCATGACATATGGAATATCGCACGCTCGGTCGCACCGACCTCTGGGTCAGCCTGATCTGCCTGGGCACCATGACCTGGGGATCGCAGAACAGCGAAGCCGAAGCGCACGCCCAGCTCGACTATGCGATCGGCCAGGGCGTCAATTTCATCGACACCGCCGAAATGTATCCGGTCACCCCGGTCAGCCGCGAAACCCAGGGCCTGACCGAAGCCTATATCGGCAGCTGGATCGCGGGGCGGAAGAAGCGCGACGACATCATCCTCGCGACCAAGGTGGCCGGCCCAGCCCGCGATCCCTCGCGCGGCATCCGCGCGGCGGACCGGCTGGATCGTCGGAATATCGAACAGGCGATCGACGACAGCCTGCGCCGGCTGCAGACCGACTATATCGATCTCTATCAGGTCCACTGGCCCGACCGGCCCGTACCCTCCTTCGGCGTGCGCGGCCTGTCTGCCCTGGCCGACCGGCCCGACACCGTGCCGATCGAGGAAACGCTCGATGCCCTTGCCGATCTGGTGAAGGCGGGCAAGATCCGCCATGTCGGCGTGTCGAACGAAACGCCCTGGGGCGTCAGCGAATATCTGCGCCTGGCGCGGGACCAGGGCCTGCCCCGCATCGCCTCGATCCAGAACGCCTATAATCTGCTCAACCGCGTGTTCGAAATCGGCCTGTCCGAATTTGCCCTGCGTGAGGATGTCGGCCTGCTCGCCTATTCGCCGCTCGCCGGCGGCAATCTGACCGGCAAATATCTGGGCGGGGTGATCGCGCCCGGCACCCGCCGCGACGTGGCGCGCCAGTTCGTCCGCTACGACCTGCCCGGCCAGGCACCGGCCGCCGCCCGCTATGTCGCGATCGCGCATGCCCATGGCCTTGATCCCGCGCAGCTCGCGCTCGCCTATGTCAACAGCCGCCCGTTCGTCACCGCGACGATCATCGGTGCGACCTCGCTGGACCAGCTCAGGGCCGACATCGACAGCGTCAACCTGACGCTCAGCGCCGACGCCATCGCCGCGATCGAGGCGGTCCATCGCGACCTGCCCGATCCCTGCCCCTGATCGGGGCCGGCCGCCGCGCTACAACGTCAGCCGGAACAGCGCGCCGCCCGACGGCGCGCTGTCGATCTCGATCGTGCCGTCATGCGCCAGCAGCACCTGCCGGCCAAGGCTCAGGCCGATCCCGCTGCCGGTCTTCTTGGTGGTGAAGAAGGGCAGGAAGATGTCGTGGCGCAGCGCCTCGGGCACGCCGGGACCATTGTCCGCCACCTCGATCCGGGTGCGCCCGGCGCTGATCGCGGCGATGCTCAGCGAGACTTCCGGCCGATCGCGATGGCATTCGGCCGCATCCGCCGCATTGCGCAGCAGGTTGATGACCACCTGCGCCAACAGGTCGGGATCGGCATCGATGCGATGGTCGGCCGGGCTGACCCCCACATCCAGATGCACGCTCGCGCGATCGGTATCGGCCGCAAACAGCTTGGCCAGTTCGTCGGCAAAGGGCCGCGCCGCGAACAGGCGCCTGTCGACCTGCGGCGGACGCGTGATAGTGCGATAGGTTTCGACGAAATGCATCACCCCGTCGGCGCGTCGCGCCAGCGTATCGACCGCCGCGCGCGCGTCGGCAATCAGCGCATCGCCGCCATTATCGGCCTGCGCCATCAGGTCCGACGCCGTGCGTGCAAGCGATGTCACCGGCGTCATCGAATTCATGATCTCGTGCGTCAGCACGCGGATGAGGTCGCTCTGCGCCGCCACCTCGACCGCATTCAGCGCCTGCTGGATCACCTGCACCGCAATCACCCGCGTCGCCCCGCCCAGCCGGGTCAGGCTGGCGCAGCGGATCAGCACGCGCTGCGGCCCGATATCGGTCTCGATCAACATGGTCTGGCTGCGGCCCGGCTCCAGCGCGGTCAGCGTCGCGGCGAAATGGCCGCCATAGGGGGCATAATCGTCCGGCCGCACGCCGGCATGGCGGTTGAACAGCTTGCGCGCCGCCTTGTTCACCGGCTCGATCCGGCCGTCGGGATCGACTGTCAGCAGCGCGGCCGGCGCATCGTCGGCCAGCGCCTCGTAAAAACGGGACGCTTCCTGCAACCTTACCCGATCGTCGCGCAGCTTGCGGATGCCGCGATCGAGCGCCGCGCCCAACTGGTCGAATCCGCTGTCCGACCCCGGCCGAGCAAAGCGCGCCTGCAGGTCGCCAAACTCGATCGCCTCGATAAAGCGGGCCAGTTCGAAATTGGCGCGGCGCACATGATGCCATAGCGCCATCGCGCTGACCCCCGCACCGATCGCGCACAGAATGCGCACGGCGCCCAGGTCCGGCGTCATCAGCGCCCAGGCGAGCGCCGCCAGGCACGCCATCGCGATGACAAGTCGCAGCGCCAGGCCGATCGAGAAGCGCCGATCAAAGCCCATGTTTTTCCATGCGGCGATAGAGGGAGGCGCGGGTCAGGCCCAGTTCGGCGGCGGCGCTGGAAATATTATAGCCATGCTTCATCAGCGCGGTCTCGACCAGCCGGCGCTCGACCCGTTCCAGATTCATGTCGTCGGCCGGTGGCGGCGCCTCCACCACGGCCGCCCGGTCGATCCGGGCCGGCTCCGGACTGCCATGGCTGCGCAGCGGGATATCCTCGATGCCAAAGGGCGCGTCGCCGGCCAGGATCACCGCCCGCTCGATCGCATGGCGCAGCGCGCGGACATTGCCCGGCCAGTCATAGGCAATCAGCGCGGCCATCAACTCGGGTGCGATCGGATGCACTGGCCGGGCATATTTGCGGGCATAGAGCGCATGATAATGGGCGACCAGCGCGGGGATATCCTCGCGCCGTTCGCGCAGCGGCGGTAGCAATATCTCAACCGTATTGAGGCGGAACAGCAGATCCTGGCGGAACCGCCCTTCGTCCGCAATCTGCCCGGCGCTCAGGTTGGTGGCGGCGATCACCCTTATGTCCACCGGCACCGGCTTGTTGGCGCCCACCGGCGTCACCTTGCGCTGCTCCAGCGCAGTCAGCAGCTTGGGCTGCAGGTGCAGCGGCAGATTGCCGATCTCGTCCAGGAACAAGGTGCCGCCATCGGCCGCCTGCAACCGCCCGATCCTGTCGGCCCGCGCATCGGTGAAGGCGCCCTTCACATGCCCGAACAATTCGGAATCGATCACGCTTTCGGCCACCGCACCCAGATCGACCGGCAGCATGATCCGCTCGGCCCGACGCGATCGGCGATGCAGTTCGCGCGCGACCAGTTCCTTGCCCGTGCCATTCTCGCCCAGGATCAGCACATTGGCGTCGGTCGGCGCGGCACGGTCGATCAGTTGCTGCACCCGCGCCATCGCCGGCGACGTGCCGAGCAGCGGCGTCTCCCCCGCCGGCGCCGCCGCGATCATCGCCACCTTGTCCTTCTGCGCCACCGCCTTGCGCGACGCGCGCAGCGCTGCGGCCGTGCGCACCGTCGCCAGCAGCCGCTCGTTCGACCAGGGCTTGGTCACGAAATCGGTCGCGCCGCGCTTCATCGCCTCGATCGCGACCTGCACCCCGGCATGGGCGGTAATCATCACGATCACCGCCTGCGGATCGCGCGCCAGGAAACGGCCCAGCCATTCGAACCCTTCCGCCGCATTGGTCGCCCCGCGCGAGAAATTGGCGTCGAGCAGGAACGCTTCGGGGGTCAGGCCGGCGGTCGCGGCAAAGGCGGATTCGGGGTCGCGAAAGGTCAGCACCTCGCCAAAGATCGCGCGCAGCAACAGACGCGCGGCCAGCAATATGTCGTCATCATCATCGATGACGACGCACAGCTCGAATGGCTTCTCCTGTGTCATCCGCCCCTCTGTCATCCGTTCGCTCCCGTACAGCGCCTGTCCGGAACCGTGCAATCAATATCCGTGCCAGACCCGCCACGGCTCCGCGATCCCTCGCAACTTTGCGCAAAAATGCAAATGGCACAGCGCTTGCGAGCCATCGGCCAAAGGGCGTGCGCGCCCATGTCCAGATGGAGACTGACAATGTATCCCCCGCCCGGCTCCTCGCTGTCAAAATCGCTGTCCATCCTGCTCGGCATTGCCGCCACCCTGCTGGTGATGGCCGCGCCGCAGGCCGCTTCCCGGCCGTTCGGCTGCGAAGCGCCACGCCAGATGGCGGTCGAGAGCAGCACGGCCCGCTGCCCGGTCCGGGCCAGCAGCAATTGCAAGCCCTTCCTCGCCTGATGTTCGCTATCGGACAAGCAATGTTCGAAATCGGACAATGGAGCCGCCGCGCATGAGCGTCGTCAGCATGCCAAGCGAAACGCCGCGCAGCGACCAGCCCCGCAGCGGCGGCGCGATGGACCGGGTGGTGGCGCGCAAGACCCTGCCCCTGCGCGCGAAGATCGCGCTGGGCGCCGTCGGCGCGATCGCACTGCTCGGCACCGCCTGGTATTATATGCCCAGCGGCAACACCCAGACCCTGCCGGCCGATCGCATTGCCATTTCGACCGTGACCCAGGGCCGGTTCGACGATTTCCTGCCGCTGCGCGCCCGCGTCACCCCGCTCATCACCGTCTATCTCGACGCGATCGAAGGCGGCCGGGTCGAGGAAGTGCTGGTCGAGGATGGCGCCTCCGTCCAGAAGGGCCAGCTGCTCGCCCGCCTCTCCAACGCCGAACTGCAACTGTCGGTCCTCGCCCGCCAGACCGAAGTGACGCAGCAGCTCAATTCTATGCGCAGCCAGGAACTGGCGCTGTCGCAGAACCGGCTCACCAACAGCCGTGCGCTGCTGGAGGCGGAACTCGACCTTAAAAAGGCGCAGCGCCAATATGAGCGGGAAGCCCCGCTGGCCGCACGCGGCTTCGTCGCCGGCCGGACCTTTGCCGATACCCGCGACGACGTCGCCTATCAGCGCGATCGCCGGGCCGTCCTCGCCCGCACCCAGCAGACCGACGAGCGGCTCCAGACCAGCCAGCTTGCCCAGTTGCGTTCCTCGGCCGACACGCTCCAATCCAGCCTCGGCGTCGCCCGCGCCAGCCTGGAGGCGCTCAACCTGCGCGCGCCGGTCGCCGGCACCGTCTCCGCCTTCTCGATCCAGGTCGGCCAGTCGATGGCGCGGGGCGAGCGGCTCGGCCAGATCGACAGCCCCGGCCGCAACAAGCTGGTCGCGGGGATCGACGAATTCTATTTGCCCCGCGTCCAGCTCGGCCAGACCGCTACGGTCGACTGGAACGGCAAGAACTACCGCATGAAGGTCGCCAAAATCTATCCCACCGTGCGCAACGGCCAGTTCGAGATCGACCTGCAATTCCTGGATGGCGAACCGCCCCAGATCCAGCGCGGCCAGACGCTCCAGGCGAAGCTGACGCTGGGCGATCCGGTGCGCGCGCGCCTCATCCCCAATGGCAGCTTCTACAATGAAACCGGCGGCGCCTGGGTGTTCGTGGTGACGCCCGACGGCGGCGAGGCGGTCAAGCGCGCCGTGCGCCTCGGCCGGCGCAACGCCGATTATATCGAAATCCTCGACGGGCTGGAGCCCGGCGAGCAGGTGCTCACCTCCCCCTATACCGGGCTTGCCGACAAGGATCGGCTGGTTCTCGAACAGAAGTGAAAGGCAAAGACATGACCCAAGCGTTGCTCAGCCTGCGTGAACTCAGCCGCGTCTATCGCACCGACATGGTCGAAACCACCGCGCTCGACGCGATCGACCTCGACATCTTCCAGGGCGAATTTGTCGCGATCATGGGGCCGTCGGGCTGCGGCAAATCGACCCTGCTGAACATGATCGGCATGCTCGACAGCCCGTCGAGCGGCTCCTACCGCTTTGGCGACACCGAGATTGCGGGCCTGCCCGAACCCAAGCTGGCGGGCATCCGCAAGACGCATCTGGGCTTCATCTTCCAGAGCTTCAACCTGATCGACGAACTGAGCGTGGCCGAGAATATCGAGCTGGCCCTGCTCTATCACGCCATGCCCGCCGCCGAGCGCAAGGCAAAGGTCGAGGCGGTGATGGACCGGGTCGGCATCGCCCACCGTGCCCGCCACCGCCCCAGCCAGCTGTCGGGCGGCCAGCAGCAGCGCGTCGCCGTCGCCCGCGCATTGGTGTCGCAGCCACGCCTGATCCTGGCCGACGAGCCGACCGGCAATCTCGACACCAGCCATGGCGAGGAAGTGATGAAGATGCTCCAGACGCTCAACGCCGAAGGATCGACCATCGTCATGGTCACCCACTCGCCCGCCCATGCCGATTATGCCAGCCGCGTCGTCCACATGCTGGACGGCCGCATCCTGCAGGAACGGCGCCGCGCCGCCTGATAGCCCAAGACGGAGAGACTTCCCATGTGGCGCAATTATCTGACGGTCGGCCTGCGGTCGCTGCTCAAGAGCCGCACCTATGCGGCGATCAACATTTTGGGGCTGGCGACCGGCATGGCGGCCTGCCTCATCATCCTGCTGTTCGTCCGCAATGAACTGACCTTCGACGCCTGGATGCCGCAGGCGGACCGGACCTTCCAGTTCCAGACCTATTATACCGATCCGCATGGCGGTCGGGAAAACAACCTCCAGATGGCGCCCTTTGTCGCGCAGGCGGCCCTGCGGAAGGATTTCCCGCAGATCGCCGCGTCCGTCCATCTGCTTTCGGCCGGGCCGGTCGCGCTGCGCAACGGCGTCGCGACCGAAGTGGACGAAATGAAATTCGTCGACGGCCCGGTGTTCGACGTGCTCGACCTGCCGCTGGCGAAGGGCGATCCGCGCACCGCGCTGGCCAAGCCCGGCGACATGGTGCTGACCGACAGCGAGGCGAAGCGCCGCTTCGGCAGCGAAGACCCGATGGGCCAGACGCTGACGCTCATCTCGCGCGGCATCTCGACCGATTATCGCATCAATGGCGTGCTCAAGGATCTGCCCAAGGCTTCGCACCTCAAGATCACCATGCTCGCCCGCTATGATCCGCCCAGCTACTGGGCGCAGACACCCGATTTCCTCAGCCAATATGGCTGGCAGTCGGGCTGGATCTATGTCCGGCTGAAGCCCGGCGCCGACGTCAAGGCGATCAATGCGCAGCTGCCGCAATGGGAAAAGCGCAACATCCCGGACCAGTTTTTCGGCGGCCGTCGCTTCAACCAGGGCGATGACATGGACTTTACCCTGGTCAACGTCCGCGACGTCCATTTGGGCAAGGCCCAGAACGGGTCGATGACGCCGGGCAATGATCGCGGCTCGATCATCACCTTCGCCATCGTCGCGCTGCTCATCCTGGGCATGGCCTGCGTCAATTTCGTCAACCTCGCCACCGCCCGCGCCAGCCAGCGCGCGCGGGAGGTTGCGCTGCGCAAGGTGCTGGGCGCCAATCGCCGCCAGCTGGTGCTGCAATTCATCGGCGAATCCATCCTGGTCTCGGCGGTGGCGATGCTGGTCGCGCTGGCACTGACCGAATTGCTGCTGCCGCTGGTCAGCCGCTTCCTCGACGCGGACCTCGCCCTCCATTATTTCGGCAGCGGCGGCCTCATCCTGCCGATCATCGGCCTGGTGCTGCTGGTCGGCGTGGCCGGCGGCGCCTATCCCGCCTTCTACCTGTCGCGCTTCCAGCCCGCCCGCGTGCTCAAGGCGAACAAGTCGGCCGCAGATGCGGAAGGATCGGGCCGGCTGCGCAGCGCGCTGGTCGTCGCCCAGTTCGCGGTGTCGATCGGCCTCATCATCTGCACGGCGGTGGTCTATGCCCAGACCCTCTACGCCCGCAATTCCGATCCCGGCTACAAGCGCGAGGGGCTGATCCAGATTTCGGGCATCAGCCGCCGCCAGCTCGACCCGGTGCTCGACACGATGGTGCGGGAAATCGAGAAGGTCGACGGCGTAACCTCGGTCGGCCGCACCAATATCGGCATCAGCACCACCAACAACACCAATAGCGGCATCCTGGTGCCCGGCCGTGAAGAGCCGATCAGCATGGGCATCTATCAGGTCGACACGAAATTCTTCGACACGATGGGCATCAAGCTGCTCGCCGGGCGAAGCTTCGACATCAACCGGCCGATCGACGACATCACCCGTCCCTTCCCGGAGGTTCCGGAAGCCGAGCGTGCCTTTGCCGCGCGCGGCGCCAATACCGTGGTCAACGAACTGGCGGTCAAGCGGCTGGGCTTTGCCTCACCGCAGGACGCGATCGGCAAGCAGGTGCGCGGCGGCCTGGTGCGCGACGAATTTGGCGGCAGCGTGCCGATCACCATCATCGGCGTCGTCCAGGATTCGCGCTTCCGCTCGATCCGCGACCCGATGGACCCGATCTTCTTCCTCTTCGATCGCGACAATCATAACGAGATGCTGATCCGCTATCATGGCAATCCGGCGACGGTGCTGGCGCGGATCGAGAGCGTGTGGAAGCGCCTCGCCCCCGAAGTGCCCTTCACCGCCCGCTTCAGCGACGACATCGTGCGCGAAGTCTATCATGCCGAAGAAGCACGGGCGCAGGCCTTCGCCGCTTTCGCCCTGCTGGCGGTGATCGTCGGCTGCCTCGGCCTGTTCGGCCTGTCCGCCTTCACCGCGCAGCGCCGGACCAAGGAGATCGGCATCCGCAAGGTGCTGGGCGCCAGCACCGGAAAGATCGTGCAACTGCTGGTCTGGCAGTTCACCCGCCCGGTGCTGATCGCCAACCTCATCGCCTGGCCGGTCGCCTGGTGGTTGATGCGCGACTGGCTCAATGGCTTCGACTCCCGCATCGCGCTGACGCCCCTGCCCTTCCTGCTGGCGGGCGGGCTGGCGCTGCTGATCGCGATCCTCACGATCGGCGCGCACAGCTTCCGCGTCGCGCGCACCAACCCGATCCACGCGCTGCGCTACGAATGACAGTAAACAGGCCGGCCATCCAACAGGATGACCGGCCTGCCTGTTCGCGGGATCGACCCGCGCCTATTTCACCTGCGCCAGCGCCGCATTCATCCGCTTGGCGGCGAAGGGCGGCAGCTTGACCGCCTTGGCCGCCGTCACATCGGCCGCCGTCGGCTTGCCCACCTGCACCAGCGCCACCATGCCCATCGAATAATGGGGCATGCACTTGATGCCATACAGGCCCGGCTTGCTGACGGTCAGCACCGCTTCCTTGTTCATAGCCCCCTTCATCGGGGTCGCGCCGGCCGGCAACATGGTGGAGATGGTCTCGGCATTATGGCTGGGGTCGGTCGGCTGGAAATGGATCACGTCGCCCGGCGCCGCCTTCACGAAGGACGGCTCGAACACCATCGCGCCATCGGCGCCCTTGTTCTTCATATGGACGGTGATGTCCTTGGCCGCGGCCGGCATCGCACTGGCCATGGCCAGGCCGCCGATGATCGCCAGCGCCGAACGATGAAGCATTTACTCTCTCCCGAAAATCAATGGTTTGAACTACCCCGTTAGCGTGCAACATGCCGAAAAACGGGGGCCAGACAATTGACCTTTGGTCCTATCGGCGCGCCGGCCGGACGGGCTTCAGGTCGCGGCCGAGATCGCGCCAGCCGTCCGTCCCCTCGGCCAGCCACCAGATATTGCGATAGCCCATCGCCCTCAGCCGTCGCGCCGCATTCCAGCCCATCCAGCAATCCGCGCGGCAGAAGGTGACGATCATCCGGTCGCGCCGCCCCCCGGTCAGCCGCGCGACCCCGCGCGCGAACCAGTCGGCGATATCCGGCATCGGCGCGCCCCGCCCGCTTTCGGGAAACCAGTGGGCGCCGGGGATGCTCTCATGCGGCTGCGCCAGCCGCCAGCGTCCGTCCGCCTCGCGATGGCCGCCCTCCGCCGGCAGCACATCGATCAGGATCATGTCGACATCCGGCCGCAGCCCGGCGATCGCGGCCGGCGCGATCCTGCCCACCCCCTCGGGCGGGCGATGCACGGGGCTGCGATAATAAGCGATGCGATACCCCGCCGCATCGAACAGTCCGGCCTCCTTCGCCAGCGCCACGCCGGGCGCCAACAGCAGCGCCGCCATCAGCCCGATCCTCGCCCGCATCCCCATCCCTCCCGACGTCACGACCAAAGGTGCAATGTTAGCGACTTTCCCTCCGCGCTAGGTATGGACTTTGGGAGAAGAGGATGAACAGGCGCAAGACCCTGACAGCCATGGCCATGTCCTGCCTGCTGGCAACCGGCGGCATCGCGCCTGCCCGCACGCCCTATCCCGCCGATCCGCTGCACTCGCCGATGTGGACCGCCCATGCGCAGACCATCTTCGGCGACGATCCGGTCCGCTTCGATCCGCGCGTGAAGGTCAGCTATCCCGAAATCGCGGAAAACCAGCGCAGCTTCCCCGTCGCGCTCGACGCCCGCGGCCTCGGTCCGGGCCTCGGCCCCGTCAGGCGCATGTTGATCCTGGCCGATCTCAATCCCATCCCGATCGCCATCGATTATCGCCCCGACGGCGCGCAACCCTATGTCGCCACCCGCATCAAGCTCGACCAGCGCACCCCGGTGCGCGGCGCGGTGCAACTGGCCGACGGCCAATGGCTGGTCAGCGGCGGCTGGGTCGATGCGGCGGGCGGCGGCTGCTCGGCTCCGCCCGCCAGCCGGGTGAAGGGCGACTGGGCCCAGCATCTGGGCGAAATGCGGGGGGAAGCCTGGCCGATGGCCGACGGCGCCAGCCGGCTGCGCGTCACCTTTCGCCATCCGATGGACACCGGCTTCGTCGCCAATATCCCGACCTATCATATCGAACAGATGCGCGTGACCGGCGCCGACGGCCGCCTGCTCGGCGAGATGGAGATATGGGCCGCCGTGGCGGAGGATCCCGCCATCACCCTGATGCCCCGCGCCCATCCCGGCGACACGCTCTCCATCGACGCGCGCGACACCAATGGCCGCGCCTATCTCGCCAAAGTAACGGTCGCCCGCCAGTCGCCCCTGCCCGCCGCCACCGGCGCGACCGGCCGATGATGCTCAGCCGCCGACAGGCGCTGGCCGGCATGACCGGCGCCCTCCCGCTGCTGACGGGGGCCGCAACCGATGACTATCGCATCGATCCGCAGCCGGTCGCCGATGGCCTGTGGATGATCCATGGCGCCGACGAACCGATGTTCTTCGCCAATGGCGGCGCGATCGCCAATATTACGATCATCGCCACCCCGGCCGGCACGCTGCTGGTCGATGCCGGCCCCTCGATCCGCTATGGCCGCATGCTCAGGAACGTGGCGGAGACGCTGACCGGCCAGCCGGTCGTGCGGGTCTATGTCACCCATCTCCATCCCGACCATGGCATGGGCATTGCCGCCTTCGATCCCGCCATCGTCGCCGCCCTGCCCGGCACCATCACCGACATGGAACGGGGCGGACGCGGCTTTTCCGATGCGCTCTATCGCCTGCTGGGCGACTGGATGCGCGGCACCGACCTTGCCCTGCCGGGCCGGCGGATCGACCAGCCGGCGGAGGATTTCGGCGGTCGCCGCCTCCAGCTGCTGCCGCTCGCCGGCCACAGCAACGCCGATCTCGCCTTATTGGACGAACGCACCGGCACGCTGATCGCGGGCGACCTGCTCTTCCTCGACCGCGCGCCCAGCACCCCGACCGCAAAGCTTGGCCGCTGGCGCGAAAGCCTGGATGCGCTCGCCAGATTACCGCATAAGGCGGCGATCCCCGGCCATGGCCCGTTCGATCCGGGCGGCACCCGCGCCATCGCCCAGACCCGCGACTGGCTCGACTGGCTCGATGCGACGCTACGCACCGCCGTTCAGTCCGGCCTCGACATGGTGGAGGCCGGCAATCTCTCCATCCCCGACCGCTTCGCCACCATGGCCGCCGCCCGCTACGAACTGCAACGCAGCGTCTCGCATCTCTATCCCGCGCTGGAGGCGGAACTGCTGCCCAGGGTGGACCTGCCGGAGGGGTAAAAAGTCGAATTGGATGGGTTTCCGTCACGCCCCTCCCGCAAGCGGGAGGGGCAGCGAGACTTGCGCGCGCGGCGCATTAGTCGCAGCGGGGTGGGCAACCGCCCGTCCCGCTGTCCTACACGCTGCTTTTCTGATCAATCCTCTACGATGCGACAGCGACTTAGCCTGCCAGCCCACCCGACGCGTGCCGCACGCTTTTGTGGCGCGCGGCTGTCGCGTCACGATGGCGCGACAAGGGCAAGGGCGGCGCGCTTCTATGCCCCTCCCCCCATTACCCCCGGCGCGGCACAGGCGCGTTACCGACGCGTCGCAGGTGCGCGACAGGGGCAAACGGCCCCAATAGGCCGTTTACACTGTGAACTTCGGCAGGCGCGCGCCCGATTGCGGGCGCCGCCATGCTTCAGAATGTCGCCTTCACCCCGGCATACCAGCGGCGCGGCGCCCCCGCGCCATAGGCCCTCGGATCGCTCGCCCCCGGCGCCTCGTCCAGTTCGATCTCGTCCACCGCGGTAAAGGTGCCGAAGGTCGCATGATGGCGGTCGAACAGGTTGCGCACTTCGCCGAACAGGGTGACGCCGGGGAGGATGTCGATGCCGGCGCGGATATTGGCGATCAGATAGCCGGGCACCTTGGCATTCCGGTTGGCCTCGTCGCCGACCAGATATTGGCCGGACCGGGCGATCAGGTCGCCGCCTACCGACCAGCCGCGCTTGCCGCCCAGCTTCCCGGCATAGTCCAGACTCAGCGTGGTACTGTGACGCGGGATGCCGGGCAGGCGATCGCCCTTGCCGACGTCGATCGTGCCGTCGTCATTGGATTCCGGGTTGGCCGGGCTGCTCAGTATCAGCGCGCTGCGATAGGTGGCGTCGGTAAAGGCATAGCTGAGGCCGGCGGTAAAACCGCCCCGCGCCGCCTTGACCGATGCTTCGACACCCTGGCGCCGGGTCTTGCCGATATTCTGGAAATAGGCCCGGCCGCGAATGTCCGACGCAATATATTGGATGTCGTCATGATTGCCGGTGCGATAGGCGGAAACCAGCCAGTCGGCGGTCCAGCCACCGACGACGAAGCGGCCCGAACCGCCCGCCTCCCAGCTTTTCGCCACCACCTGCTTGAGCGGCGGATCGGCGATGAAGAAATTGGTAAGGCTGCACGGCGCATTCTCGTCGGCGCAGGACAGTTCCGCCGGGGTCGGCGCGCGGTTGGTCTCGGCATAGCCGGCGCGCAACGACAGTCCGTCCGAAACCCGATAATCCAGCTCCGCGCCGGGGTTCAGCCGCTGGAAATTGTGCCGCCCGTTCAGCGCCGTGCCGATCTGGTCGACCAGCTCGATCCGCGCATGGTTCCAGCGCAGCCCCAGTTCCGCCGTCAGCCCCGGCGCCAGCGGCAACCGGTCCTGCACGAACACGCCCCAATAGTCGCTATGCGCGACCAGCCCGACCGGCGCGATGGCGCCGTCCGGCTGGACGATGATCGATCCCAGCCCCTCGACGCTGCGCTCTTCCGTCATCGCCCCCAATTCGGTCGATGTGTCGAATCGGGTGCGGCTCGTGTCGTAGCTCAGGCCGATCGCAAAATGATTGGTCCCGCCCATCAACGCGCGATCGTCGATCAATTGCACCAGCGCGCCCATCGCATCGGTCCGCGTCCGCCCCCGGTTGAGCACGCCATAGCCCTCGCCGCCCAGGCTGTCGGCAATGGCATTCCCATTCGCGTCGGTCAGGACGCTCTGCGTCTCGTCCCCATCATCATCGCCGCCGACCGTCTCCAGGCAGAGCAGCCCGGCGTCATCCTCCTCCTCGCACCCCTCGATATCGGCGGCATCGCCATTGACGGTGCGCATGGTCAGCCGCTGGGCATAGAGCGTCCCCTCGATCCGGGCGGTGTCGGACAGCGCGACCCAGGGGTGCAGGCTGATCCGACCATAGTGGCTGCGGCTATTGTCGGGCCAGGTGAAGACGGCGCGCCGGTCTACCGCCAGCAGTTCGACCGGCGACACGCCATTGCCGGTCAGGTCGGTCTTTGCCCCGACCAGCGTCATGTGCAACCCGCCCTTCTCGGTATCGAAGCCCAGATCGGCATAGCCATTATAGAGATGCGACGGGCTATGATCGCGCCAGCCATCGTCATGGCTATATTGGAAGGCGCCAAAGGCGCTGAAATTGCCGCGCGCGAAGCCGCCGGCGATGCTCGCCTCGGCATAGCCGAAACGGCCGCCGGTCATGCTCGCCTCCAGCCCCGGATCGCTGCGCCCGTCCTTCGTTTCCAGCAGGATCGCCCCGCCCAGCGCATTGAGGCCATAGACCGGACTGGCATCGAGCAGGCGCAGCTTGCGGATCGCCGCCTCGGGAATCAGATCGAACTGGACGGTATCACCGAACGGCTGGTTGAAGCGGGCGCCATCCATATAGACGGCGAGCCCCTGCGCCTGTCCTTGCAGCGGCGAGGCGACGAAGCCGCGATAGACGAGATTGGGCTGCCAGGGGTTATTCTGCGCGTCCTGCAGGGTGATGCCGGCTATGTTGCGCGTCAGCGCGCCAAGCAGGTCGGGCGTGCCGCCGATGCCGATGTCCCGGCCGGAAACGGACAGCGCATCATCGACATCGATCGCCCCGCCCGGCGCCGTCACGATGATCGTCTGCGCGGGACCAGCCTCCAGTTCCTCGGCCTGCGCCCATACCGGCATCAGCGCCGCGCCCGCCAGACCCGCGCAAAGCCAGCCCCTGCCCCGCATATCCCACTCCCATCTCTGTTTATGGAAAGGACGCTAGGGAGGGCCGGCCATCGCCTCCATTATACCTTGGGTCGCATGCGATATTCAGGCGGCGACCCCGGCACGACTGCGCACCAGATCCGCAACCACGCTGGGATCGGCCAGCGTGCTGACATCGCCCAGCGCCTGTGCCGACACCTCCCCTTCGGCAATCTTGCGCAGGATGCGGCGCATGATCTTGCCCGATCGTGTCTTGGGCAGGCCCGGCGCGAACTGGATCACGTCGGGCGTGGCGATCGGCCCGATCTCACTGCGCACCCATTGGGTCAGGGTCCGGCGCAAATCCTCGCTCGGCTCCTCCCCGACATTCAGCGTGACATAGGCATAGATGCCCTGCCCCTTGATGTCGTGCGGCATGCCGACCACCGCCGCCTCCGCCACGGTCGCATGCAGCACCAGCGCGCTCTCGACCTCCGCCGTACCCATGCGATGGCCCGACACGTTGATGACATCGTCGACCCGGCCGGTGATCCAATAATAGCCGTCCGCGTCGCGCCGCGCGCCATCGCCCGTCGTATATTTGCCGGGAAAAGTGGTGAAATAGGTCTGGAAGAAGCGCTCATGATCGTTCCAGACGGTGCGCATCTGGCCGGGCCAGGACCGGGCGATCACCAGATTGCCTTCGCTCGCGCCATCCTGCACCGCGCCATCGCCATCGACGATCTGCGCCTCGACACCGGGCATGGGGAAGGTCGCACTGCCGGGCTTGAGGTCCGTGGCCCCCGGCATCGGCGCGATCATCGCGCCACCGGTCTCGGTCTGCCACCAGGTGTCGATGATCGGGCAACGCCCCTCGCCCGCGACGCCATGATACCAGCGCCAGGCTTCGGGATTGATCGGCTCGCCGACGCTGCCGAGCAATTTGAGCGACGCTCGGCTGGTCTTCGCAACATGATTGTCGCCCTCCTTCATCAGCGCGCGCAGCACGGTCGGCGCGGTGAAGAGGGTATGGACCTGATGCCGGTCGACCACCTCCCAGATGCGGCTGGGCGTAGGCCAGCTCGGCAGGCCCTCATACATCAGGGTCGTCGCGCCATTGGCCAGCGGGCCATAGACGATATAGCTATGCCCCGTGACCCAGCCGACATCGGCCGCGCACCACCAGACGTCACCGGGCCGATAATCGAAGCAGAGCGCATGGGTGAGGCTGGCCCAGAGCAGATAGCCGCCGCTCGAATGGACCACGCCCTTGGGCTTGCCGGTGGAGCCGGAGGTATAGAGCAGGAACAGCGGGTCTTCCGCGTTCATCACCTCGGCCGGGCAATCGGGTGCGACGCCGGCCATCGCCTCGTCATACCAGCTGTCGCGGCCCGGCTGCATCGCCACCGCCCCGCCGGTCGCCCGCACCACCAATACCCGGCGCACGCTGGTGCAATGGTCGAGCGCCAGCGCCGCATCGACATTGGCCTTGAGCGGTACCCGCTTGCCCCCGCGCCGCCCCTCGTCGGTGGTGACGACGATGCTGGAATCGCAATCGGTGATGCGGCCTGCCAGCGCCTCGGGCGAAAAGCCGCCGAACACGACGCTGTGGATCGCGCCAATCCGCGCGCAGGCGAGCAGCGCCACCGTCGCCTCCGGGATCATTGGCATATAGATGGTGATGCGGTCGCCCCGGCGCGCACCGGCATCCTTCAGCACATTGGCGAAGCGGCAGACCTCGGCATGGAGTTCGCGATAGGTCAGGCTGCGGGACGCTTCCGCCGGATCATCGGGTTCCCAGAGGATCGCGGTAACGTCGCCCCGCTCGGCCAGATGCCGGTCGAGACAATTGGCCGACACGTTGAGCGTGCCGTCGGCGAACCATTGGATACCAAAATCCGCTTCGTCGAAGCTGCTGTCCGACGCGCGGGTCGGCGGGGTGATCCAGTCCAGCCGCTGCGCCTGCTCCAACCAATAGGCATTGCCGTCATCGAGCGAGCGGCGATAATCGGCGGCGCGGGCCGCCTGGTTCATGCGGGCATGGGACGCCCAGTGGGCAGGTATCGGAAACAGGTCTTCGGACATGATGGCTCCCTTCATTGGCCGAACCGCACACCGATCCAGAGCGTCCTGGGCGTGCCCAGGTCGATCGATCCGGCGGCATTGCGGGTGACGACATCCTCGTCGAACAGATTCTCTCCGCGCGCGACCAGGCTGATGCCAGGACCGATCGGCAGCCGGGCGAGGGCGTCCAAGGTCAGCGCATCAGGCAGCACATCGCTCTGCAGATCATCCTCATATTGCCTGGCCGTGTAGCGCAGCGTCGCCGACAGTTCCGGCCCGGCCTTTGGCGCCCAGGCCAGCGTCGCGCTGGCCGAGTGGCGCGGCACC
>Ga0160449_1000254_pt1 | contig 38972 bp, 35 predicted proteins | sample HID1975I_E1MG_FD_108216 | JGI IMG/M metagenome (GOLD analysis project Ga0160449, IMG submission 108216) | Enriched soil microbial communities from UW Madison campus, WI, USA - HID1975I_E1 MG | ecosystem: Environmental > Terrestrial > Soil > Unclassified | place: USA: Madison, Wisconsin...
AAATCACGACCCAAGCCGATTAACGAATTCATCAAGTGGCGGAAATCATTTCCAAACAGGAGATATTTTAGATTTACACAATTATCCAGGACCAGAAATGTATTTGTACGATGCCAGAAGGGTTACTGTTTTGGGTGAATATGGGGGAATTGGTCTTCCGCTTGAAGGGCATTTGTGGAGAGCAAACGATAATTGGGGTTACATCAAATTCAAAAATGAAAATGAAGTAACTACTGAATATGTAAAGTATGCTCAAATTTTAAAGAACTATATAAAAACAGGCTTTTCTGCAGCAGTTTACACTCAGACAACAGACGTTGAAGGTGAGGTAAACGGTTTTATGACTTACGATAGAAAAGTAGATAAAATGGACTTTAAAGCTGTAAATAAAATCAATACAGAGGTTATTGAGGCTTTGAACAGTAAATAGCAATTTTTTCATACGCAACTAACTTTGACTAAGTTTCGACACAAAAAACGACAACAATAAAAAACTGAAATGAAAAAATACTTAATTCTCTTTTTGTTAATTGCTTCGGCTGGATATTCGCAGCAAAAGACATTCACAAATCCCATTCTGCCATCGGGTGCAGATCCTTACAGCACGTATTACAAAGGCTATTATTACTACACCAATACTTTACAAGATCGATTGGTACTTTGGAAAACAAAAGATCTATCTGACTTAAAAAATGCTCAAAACAGAGTGATTTGGAAAGCACCAAAAGACACCGATTACTCTGCAGATATCTGGGCGCCAGAATTTCATATTATAAACGGGAAATGGTATGTGTATTTCGCAGCCGATAGAAACGGCGATAACAATACCCATAGAATGTATGTTCTGGAAAATAAATCATCAGATCCGTTTAAAGGAAATTTTGAGTTTAAAGGAAAAATTGCCGCTAAAACTGATAAATGGGCGATTGACGGAAATGTCTTCGAACATAAAAAACAGCTTTATATGATTTGGGCTGGATGGGAAGGTGACACAAACGGACAACAGAACATCTACATTGCCAAAATGAAAAGTCCATTAGAAATTGATGGTGACCGCGTTATGATTTCTGCACCCACAAACGACTGGGAAACGCACGGAGCATTGCATGATGATGTGAATCCGCCGCAGGTAAACGTAAACGAAGGACCGCAGTTTTTAGAGAAAAACGGTAAAATCTTTATTGTGTTTTCGGCAAGCGGATGCTGGACAGATTTCTATGCTCTAGGGCTATTAACGTTTAATGGCGATGATAATCTGTTAAATCCAAACGCGTGGAAAAAATCACCAGAGCCTATCTTTAAACAATCTGATGCTGCTAAAGTTTATGCGCCGGGACACAATTCATTCTTCAAATCTCCTGACGGAAAAGAAGACTGGATATTATATCATGCGAACTCAAATCCAGGTGAAGGCTGCGGTAATAAAAGATCACCAAGAATGCAGAAAATTAACTGGGATGCCAATGGATTTCCAGTATTAGGCGAGCCTGTAAGTGAAGGAACGAGATTAGCAATTCCGTCAAAATAATAATGAACATTTTAAAATTCACAAAATGAAAAACATTCAGGTAACTGCGGTTTTACTACTGGCACTTTTTCAGTTTAGCTGTAAAGACAGCAAGAAAGAAAATACGACATCAAAAGAAACTGCTGCAATCACTACAGATTCTGTCAATACTTTTTTAGAAACTAAAAATTTTGATACCATAATCGACGGAAAAAAAGTTGGTTTGTATTGGATAGAAAACAAAGGAATCAAAGCTGCTTTTACGAATTACGGCGGCAGATTGGTTGGACTTTGGGTTAAAGATAAAAACGGAAAAGCAACAGATGTCGTGGTAGGAATGAGCAGTGCAAAAGGTTTTAAAACAGCAACAGAACCATATTTTGGAGCGACAATTGGAAGAGTTGGAAATCGAATTGCTAAAGGAAAATTCACTTTAGAAGGGCAACAATACCAAGTTCCATTAAATAACGGGAAAAATGCACTGCATGGTGGTGTAAAAGGTTTTCAAGACGTAGTTTGGAATGCGGAAAAAACAAATGAAAATACTTTGGTTTTTACTTATGTATCGCCAGATGGAGAACAAGGTTTTCCTGGCAATTTAAATGTAAAAGTAACTTATACGATTACAGATGACTATGCTGTCAAAATGGAATACGAAGCTACAACAGACAAAACTACCGTTGTCAATTTAACCAATCATGCATTTTTTAATTTGAATGGGGAGGGAAGCGGAACTATTTTAAATCACGAATTACAGATTTATGCTGATAAATTCACACCAGTTGACGAAGGATTAATTCCAACAGGAGAATTGAAATCGGTAAAGAATACACCTTTTGATTTTACTTCTAAACATACGATTGGTGAAAGAATAGAAACCAAAGACGAGCAATTGAAGTTTGGAAAGGGATACGATCATAATTATGCTTTGAGTGAGGTAAAAAAAGATAGTTTTACACATGCAGCAACTATAAGAGGAGATATATCAGGTATTACTTTAGATGTTTATACAGAAGAACCTGGACTACAGTTTTATAGTGGTAACTTTATGCAGGGGAAAAATACATTTAAATCGGGTGTCAAAGATGATTTTAGAACAGCTTTTGCTTTAGAGACCCAACACTTTCCAGATGCTCCAAATCAGTCAAAATTTGCTGCTATAACTTTAAAAGCAGGAGAGAAGTATCATACTGTTTCTTTGTATAAGTTTTCTATCATTAAGTAAATAATCATGGGGTGAACCAAAGAATAAAATTTGGTTTTACTCGCAAAAATTAGACTGTTTTTTAAATAGTAAAAAATTGAAAATTACGAAGCTGTAAATGTTGTTTTTTTGCTTATTTATACCATAAATTTTTTCTATAGTGTATTTGTAACTATTTAATTGTTAGTAATAAAGTTATATTTAATTAAATAAAAAGTTTAATAATGAAAATTAAAAAATATTTTAGCATATTAAGTTTGTTTTGTGTCTTTATTTGCTGTTCTCAGGAGAAAGAAAAGGATGAAAAAACGGCAATAAAAGAGTCTCCAATTCTATTGGCTGACCCGACAATTTTTTTTGATAATGGAATTTACTATTTGTACGGAACAACAACGGGAGAAACTCCGTTAAATGGAGAAGGTTTTATGGTGTACACTTCGACCGATCTCGCGAATTGGAAAGGTCCTGTTGGAGTACAAAATGGATTGGCATTGAAAAAAGGAGATGCTTTTGGAACAAAAGGTTTTTGGGCGCCTCAAGTTTTTAAGTACAATGGAAAATTCCACATGATTTATACTGCTGATGAAAATATTGCAATTGCAACTAGTGATAATCCGTTAGGGCCATTTAAAAACGATTTAAAGACTCCAATGTTCAATTCGGGGAATCAGATCGATCCTTTTGTTTTTATTGATGAGGATGGTAAAAAATACCTTTATCACGTGCGTTTAACAAACGGTAACAGAATTTTTACCGCTGAGTTGAATGATGATTTGTCTGGAATTAAATCAGAAACTTTAAAAGAATGCATTTCTGGAATGCTTCCTTGGGAAAATACACAAAATGTATCGTGGCCGGTTACCGAAGGTCCAACGGTTTTAAAACACAATGATTTATATTATATGATTTATTCTGCAAACGATTTTAGAAATCCAGATTATGCAGTGGGTTATGCAACATCAAAAAGTCCAGTTGGACCTTGGGAAAAAGCAGTGGATAGTCCAATTATCAGCCGTAAAAATGTGGGAATAAATGGAGTAGGACATGGAGATGTTTTTTATGATAAAAATGGAAAAATGAAATACGTTCTGCATACCCATTTTAGCAATAGCGGTGTTTCTCCAAGAAAGGCTGGAATTATCGATATTGATTTCAAAGGCAATAAAATCGAAGCAGATGCAAAAAGTTTTGTTCTTTTAAAGCAATAAATCTTTACGATTTTAGAGTTAATAACGAGAAAAAGAGATGTTTTTGACATCTCTTTTTTATGCCTTATTGTTGTCTTTGAATTAGTATTTAACAGAGATATAATCTAAAATATTGTCTATTTCAGATCAGATTCGTAAATTGTTGAAAATTACAAATCATGAATCAAAAAATTGAAGATTTAATTCCGCACAGAGCCCCATTTTTATTTGTTGATGAAATTATATCTTACACGACCGACACAATTATCGGTTTAAACACTTTTACGCAGGAAGACAACTGGCTTCAAGGAAGTTCGCCAGATTTTAATTACGTTCCAGGAACAATTTTGATAGAAGCAATGGCGCAATGCGGCGGTGCAGGTGTAAAACTTTTAGGTATTGCAGATGGAGTTTTTGGCTTAGTAAGCATGGATAAAATTGAATTTTTTGCAGGTGTTGAATTTGATAAACTGGTTAAATTTGTAGTAAAGAATATCCGCTTAAGCGAAAAAATCATAAAACAATCTGGAGAAGCTTTTTCAGATGATAAGTTGATTTTAAAAGGCGAATGGATGTGTGTTAAACTTCAGTAATTCTAAAATTTAAGAACTTGAGTACAATAGAATTCTTAACGCGGCTTGTGGTGGCTGCAATTGCAGGATTAATCATTGGTTTTGAAAGACAATGGCATCATAAAGAAACCGGAGTAAAAACAAATACACTTGTAGCTATTGGCGCTGCGGCTTTTGTATTGTTGTCTATCAAAGTTGCAGAAACAGAACCAAACATTGATGTGACCCGTATCACCGCCCAAGTGGTTATGGGAGTTGGTTTTCTTGGTGCAGGAGTTATTTTTAGAGAAGGCGATAATGTACACGGTCTGAATTCTGCGGCTACAATTTGGTGCAGTGCAGCGATTGGAAGTACCGCTGCTTCTGGATATTTTATGGAAGCTTTAATTTGTACACTCTTGGTAATTATAATAAATACGGCTATTGAACCAATTGATAATTGGCTGAAAAATAGGAAAGGGTGATCTTTTAATTCAATCAAAGCTTTAATTTATGTTTGTTCCTTTGAATATTGAAACCAGTTTAGATAAAGCTTCTTTAGAGTGTATTTGTTTTCCATTTTCTAGAGTATCTTTTGTGGCTTCGGCAGCTCTTTCCAGCATTCGTTTTTCAAAACTAGAAATAGCAGTTTTGATATCTTTAAATTGATCAATAGTTAAAAAATCTGCTAGTTCGAGAGCGTCCAGCATGGCGAGATTAGCACCTTTGCCGGCAAACGGAGGCATACGATGTGCTGCATCTCCAATCAGTGTTAAGTTTGTTTGAGTCTCCCAAGTTTGATTTAAAGGAAAATAATATTGCGGACGCGGTATAAAATACAGTTCATTGCTCTTAAAAAGTTCGTGCCATTTCGGATTCCATTCTTTATAAACCTCTTTGAACCATTCAAAAATCTTTTGATTGTCTTTAAAATTTAAATCGCTTTCTTTAATCCAATTTTCTGGAATTTTACTGCTTAATAAAAACATAAGCGAGCCGTCTCCTTTAGTTCCGTACATTATCGTTTGTTCATTGCCAAGAGCCAGAACTTTTCCTCCTTTAGAAAATTCAAAAAGGTTTGGAGCGTTTACTTTTGCATTGTAGATAGTTCCCTCAACCATCATAATTCCAGAATAAATAGGTTTTTCTGCATTTATATAAGAACGAACTTTAGAATTGGCGCCATCTGCAGCAATGACTAAATCGGCATAAACGCTAGTTTCGTTTTTGAAATGCAGTCTCCAGCCTTCATTTTCTTTTTCCATTGAACTAAATTGACTGTCCCAGCTAATTGTATCTGATTGAAGTGAGTTCAATAAAATGCTGCGAAGAATCGAACGATCTATTTCTGGGCGAGGTTTCGAAATGTCTCGCAGTGAATTTTGATTAGCATCTGAAATTTGTACTGCAGTTTTTTCAATACTGTGTTCATCAAAATGCAATTGAAAATCTTTATCTAGAATTCGAGCCTTACTAGCGTTTGGACGAATATTAGCGTAAAATTCATTTAATAAATCCGCATGTTTAATGGCCTTTAATCCGGAATCTTCATGTAAATCTAAAGCAGAACCTTGCACTCGAACCTCTTGGTTAAGATCTCTTTCGTAAACTTTTACATTGATGTTTTTCATTTGTAAAAGTCGGGCAAGTAATAATCCGCCCATTCCGCCGCCAATAATGGCTACTTTTTTATTATGTAAAAGCATAGTTTGGTTTTTAAAAATCTATGCAGCAAAATTATTTTGAAGAAAGAGCAGATAATAGTATAAATCGGTCATTTTTGTTTTGGAATAATTCTTTAGGAAGAGAACCAGAAATTTTTTTGATTTCTTTAATAAAATGCGTTTGGTCCGAAAAGTTTTCTTCTGGATAAAGTTTTCCCATTGCAATATGTTCCAGCGAAGCACGAAAACGAAGAATAGAGCAGAATCCTTTTAATGAAATTCCAAAATATGTATTAAAATAACGGTTAATCTGGCGGCTGCTCCAGCTGGATTTTTCAGATAATTCTTTTACCGTCATTGTGCCATGTGTTTGATAGATAAGGCTGAATAGTTTCTGTTTTCGAGTTTCTATTTCTTTTAATAATAAAGACTCAATTTTTAGAGAGGCTTTTTCACAGAACAATTCAAAATCTTCTAAATCATTTTCATTGAATTCCCAAAAATTGGTTTCTAATTTTTTTCCTGAATTTAAAAGATCCGAAATAGATTCATGAAAAACATATTCAACAGCAGGAAGTTTGAAGCTGATAACAAATGTCAGGCTGTTGGCAGGAATTCTTCCTTTTTCATATTGTTTTGTTCCTAAGCCAAGAAGCATAATTCTAAAAGATTCCTCAGCAGATTGGAATAAAGACAGATCAATACGGCCGTCTGGCAGACCAATTGTTTCTAAAGTTTCATCAGATGTATTACGAATGCACCAAAAGCTATCCACAAAATCAGAAAGATTTTGTTTAGGCTGAATTGATTTGTATTCTAAATTGTCGTGCATTTTTAATAAAAACCAAGATTGGTAGACATTTTTTTTATTACAAAAGACGAAATTATGCAAATTGTTCTTCAATTCTATAAAATCGACAGTCTTTTAATGGCTTCTAAAAGCTTGTTTGTCTTTTAGAATTTCCACATGAAAAACTTAACATTGGGTAATTGTTTGATTTTTAATGGTTTGTATTATGTTTTTTGTTTGCATGAAAAACTTAACATTGGCGAATGTCTTTTTCAATCTATCTTTGGGTATTATTTTTTAATGTTAATTTAACAATTTAGTAACATTGAAAATTAGTAAAATTCAAAATTGATTAAACTAAATTTTAAAAATTAAGATAATAATGACGAAAAATGTACTTACGAATGAAGTTGATCAAGAGGTAGATGCTAATCCAGTTATCTCTAATGATGAAAACGATCAAAATCCAACTCTAAATTCAGAAAACGAATCAGTTTCTACAGAAGTTGATTTAGAGCCAAAAGCTAAAACTAAAAGATCTTCGAAAAAAGCGTCGCAAACTGTTGAAGTAATAGAAGAAGAGAAAAAAGAAGAAGTGACAGCAGAGGATGCAGTATCATCAGAAACTGAAGAAGAATCAGTTGAAGAAAGTGAAGATAAATCTAAAACCAAAAAGAAGAATAAAAAGATGAAAGAAAAAGAGAAAAAACAGTTGGCTGAGAAAAAAGATAAACTGAAAAAGAAAAAAGCTGCAGTTGCTAAAAGAAAAGAAAAAGCGAAAGACAAAAAGAAAGAAAAAGCTAAAAAAGCAAAACTAAAAGCTAAAGCGAAAAAGAAAGACAAAGCCAAAAAAGCAAAGGATAAAGCTAAAGCAAAAAAAATCGCTAAAAAGAAAGCGAAAAGATCTAAAGCAAAAAAGAATAAGAAAAAATGATTGTTAATGGTTAATTGTTAATGGTTGATGGTTGATTATTAATTGTTGATTATTAATGATTGATTGTTGATTGTTGATGATTGATTGTTGATGATTGATTGTTGATGATTGACATTGAAAATCCTATTTAAAAACAAAAAGCGCCTCAGATTAGGCGCTTTTTGTTTTTTTCTTTTCTATAGCCATTCTGTCAATTTTTTGGAGAAATTCTGGATCGAATTGGGAGTAGGCTCTTAGTCGGTATTTGTCGTCTCTGATTTTCATTACCAAACGAATTTTCTGCACCATCAGCCAAATGGGTTCGTATCTTTTGTGGCCCAATAAATATTGAATTTTAAGAATGGAGATTTTTCTATGAGATAAAGTCATTAATTCAATGCAGATCATCCAGTAGCGTATCGGTAAATTAGAATTTTCCATTACCGTTCCAGATCGCAAACTGATTCGGCTTGCGCATTTTCTACATTGGAATTTTAAATCATTTTGCCTAAAAGAATGTGCATCATGTCCACATTTTTTACAGACAATACCATTTTGCAAGCGTTTGTTTTTAAGCTCTTCTATACAAGTAGCTTCATCGGGGTATTTTTCAAAATAAGCGCGTAATTCCATTTAGTATTGGTCCGTATTTACTTTTTAAATATATAATATTTTAGATAAGTAAAAACGCAATGGTCAAAAAAAAAAGGAACATTCAGAGTGAACATTCCTTTTTTGGGGGCAAAAAAAATACAGGTACTACAGTTTTGTCGCGATTTCTTTCTTGTATTTATTCAAGATAGACTTTGTCATACCTAGATTAGCTTTAGTAGAATCTACTGCTAAATAAATAAAATACTGCTGATTATCAGATACATCAATAATATGCATTTGAGAACTTAGCGTAATCATAATATTATCAATAACCTGACCTTGTAGATTTAAAGCCTTAATAGCATTCATTTTTGCTTTAACCACTTCTAAGTTATAAGCTGACGCTAATTCGGGATCAAAATCTGCAACAACAGATTGTGAATAGTATGACATACCACTTGCAATTTCAGCCACAGAAACTGCTATAAAACCTGGGACGTTTTTTTTTAGATCATCACCAAATTGTGTTAAAAAATCTGACATAATGTAGAATTTTAATGTGTTGTAATTAAGATTGAATTGTTTTGGATTGCGCAAAATTAATTATAACATATTATTTAATTATCCGCTTTTCGTACCTATTTTTGTTTGGAACACAAAAAATAGCACTCGGGTAAAAAACGATTTTTAGGGATTTATTGAATAGAAATTTATTTTAACTGAAAAATGAAAATATTTAAAATAAAAATGCTTCTGAAAAAGCATTATATGCAATTTCAGAAGCAAAATTAACAAACGAAAAAATATTTTTTTTACTTGATTTCTGTAATAAATTCGTCTTTCGCTGTTCTTACTTTTTTCAAGTTTACCAGCCAGTCGTTAGCTTCATCTCTATAACCAAGAGGTAAAACTACAACACTTTTAAGACCAAGTTCGCTCAGACCTAAAAGTTTATCCACTTCAGCAGGAATAAAACCTTCCATTGGAGTTGCGTCTACTTGTTGCTCAGCAGCAGCGGCGATAGCGACACCAAATGAGATGTAAGCTTGCTTTGCAGCGTGATTTGCATGCCATTCTTGTCCAAGAGGTTCGTACTTTCCCCAAAGTCTCTCTTTGTATTCGTCCATTGCATTAGCAGGAATTCCTCTTTCTGAAATAGTTTTGTTAAATACTGCAGATATTTTTTCTAAGCTGTAACCATCCCAAGCTGCCCAGATCAATACGTGAGAAGCATCGGTAACCTGGCTTTGGTCAAAACTTACTGCTCTTAATTTTTCTTTTAATTCTTTGTTTGTAACTACAAAAACCTTGTACGGTTGTAATCCAGACGAAGAAGGAGCTAAATGTGCTGCTTCAAGAATATAGTCTACTTTTTCTTGCGGAACCGCTTGTCCGTTCATTTTTTTAGTAGCATAACGCCACTTTAGTGCATCTATTAAGGCCATTTTTTTCAATTGATTAAAAATCTATTCAAATGTAAAAACTTTAAGTGTATTTTTGTCATCTGATTACCAAAAAGTAACTGTAACATCGAGGTAACCTACTACTATATTATGATAAAAGAGCCAGAATACGATCGAAAAGCATGCAATAAAAACATTATGGCTGTGCATGATGCAATGGACATTTTGAACGGAAGATGGAAAATTTCTATAATCGCATCTCTTTGTTTTAATACTTTAAGATTTACCGATTTGCTGCGAGAAGTAGAAGGAATTTCTGGAAAAATGCTGAGCAGGGAATTAAAAAATCTGGAAGAAAACCAATTGGTTAAGCGCACGGTTTTAAAAACTCAGCCCATAACTGTCGAATATCAACTAACAGAATATGGGCATACCTTAAAAGAAGTAATAGATTCTTTAGCAAAATGGGGATATAATCACCGAAAAAAAATTACAGGAAAAGAATAATATCAGCTTTTGAGTTCAGATATTCTTTGGAAAAATCCTTGATTGGCTAATTTTTGTTCGGCTTCTTCAATGGCTTTCAAAAGATTGTTTTGATTATCTGAAATTTCGTTTAAGGTATTTTTCATAAGATTCCATACCGGCTGCATCTTCACAATTAACTCTTTTCCTTTCTCAGTAAGCACAATCAATCTTTTTCTTTCGTCCAATTTATCTTTTTTAGAACTGATAATTTTTTGCTTTTCTAATTCTTTAAGCAGACTAATTGTTGACGGATGGCTGTAACCAATTTCAGTGGCGATTTCTACAACGCTGAGCATTTCTTTTATATGAATTGTATAAATAACGGGAAACCATTTAGGCTCAAAATCAATATCAAAAGATTTGTATACAAGTGCTCCGTCTTTGCGTAACTGTTCGCTCAGACGCTGTAGTCGTGTAGATAGGGCTAATATGCCAATTTCGTCAATTATATTCATTACTTTGAGTTTAGCTGCAAATGGCGGAATACGTTATCAGGTTTCATTAATGGAAAATCAACTGGCAGTGCTTCTTTTGCAATTGTTACAAAATTGTTCTTTTCGTAAAAACGCAAAGCCGCCTGCAGGATAGAAACAGTTCCTAAATATAAGTTTTTAATCCCATTTTCTTCACTGTACGCGATTAATTGCTCTAATAAATGCTGTGCAATTGCAAATTCCTTTCCTCTGAATTCTTTTTTGACAAACATTTTTCTAATCGCACCCGCTTCGGAATTGAATTTTACCAAAGCAATAGTACCAACTAATTTTCCATCAATGAAAGCACCTAAAAAAGTTCCTCCCGGTTTAAAATAAAAATTCTCAATCTCTAATAAATCCGGCTGATCTTCTATGGTAATAGGAACGTTGAACTCTTTTTGCTGAATGTTTAAAATCAAATCTACGATTTCTTTTTCGTATTCATTTTGTATAGGCTGAATGTGCATTGTATTTCAAAATTTAATATAGGTACAAAACTACGTAGTTAGCTACATATATACAAATAAAAAACTGCTGAAGTCCGCAGTTTTAAGTGTTTTTTATGATTTTGAATTGAATTCGAGTGAAGATTTTATTCTTTAACTAAAACAATTACAGCTTTATAACCTGTTCCAACATTCCATTCGCTGGCAGAAATAACAGCGCCTTTGTCGTCGATAACTTTAAATTCTGCAGTATTTGGAGAAGCGAATCCTTCGTTTAAGGCTTCAATATCAATTTTGTTGATTCCTTTAACCAAATTTATTTTAACGCTTTTAAATTCGCCATCCAAAGAAACTTCAGGCTCAATAACTTTATCGTTTAAATATACTTTTACTTTATCTCCGTCTACAAAAGCCGCATCTCTGTACATAACAGTAGAAGTAACTGCATTAGTGTTGAAGTTTCCTAAGAACTGATTTCTTCTATAGAAAATCCCTTCAACATTAGATTCCTGTTTGTAAAGGTTGGTGTCTTTGAATAATTCGTCTGGGTTAACCTGTAGTGGTGCAGGTTTTTCTACAACTGCCGGCGGATTTTCTTTTGGAGAAACTTCTTTCGGCGGAATAACTTCTTTCACGGCAGGATCTTTTGCCGGAATCGATTTGAATTTATTATTTAATTCCTGAGCATAGATCTGCGTTGAAAACGAAGCAATAGCAGTTATCAAAAATATTTTTTTCATACTTTGTAAATATTAATCTTGGGGTAATAATTATTAAAAAATGACCTATTAGGTCTTTCTATATAAACATTTTATGATGTTAATTATTGTATTATGAGGGATTAATTGTCGAAAATTTAACTTCCATCTCATTCCAGATTTGCCATTTTATCGCCGAAACTGACTTATCTTTATGTATTGAAATGAGAATCTGTTTTGCAAGATTCGTTTTCATACAAAATCAAATATTATGGAATGGAAAAATAGTCTAACCGACTTATTCAAAATTGATTATCCAATTATTCAAGCGCCCATGCTTGGTGTTACAACTCCAGAAATGACTGCCGCAGCTTCTAATGCAGGCTCTTTAGGATCGCTGGCACTTGGAGATCTTCCGGCAGAGAAATGCATCGAATTGATAAAAGACACAAAAAAACTAACGAACAAGCCTTTCGCAGTAAATATTTTTTTAAATAAAATTGATGCTATTACGCCAAAACTCCAAGCTGATTACGATAGAACAAAATCGTTTTTAAAAAACTTCACTCAAAAATCTGGAATTGAAGCTGATTTTCCGCTTTTAAGCGAAATTAAACTGACAGATTATCACGATCAAATTGAAGTGATTCTGAAAGAAAACTGTCGTATTGTAAGTTTTACATTTGGGAATTTGGATGCAACAAGTATTTCGAAGTTAAAAGAAAATAATGTGCTTTTAATAGGAACGTGTACATCTGTTGAGGAGGCTGTTGTACTGGAAAATAGCGGTATTGATATTATTTGTGTACAGGGAATTGAAGCTGGCGGACATCGAGGAAGTTTTTTAGAAGAAACGATTCCGCAGATAGGAGGAATGTCGCTGTTGTCTCAAGTAACAGAAACTGTAAAAACGCCTATTATTTATGCGGGCGGCATTTACAATGCTAAAACCTTATTGGCTGCTCAATTGCTTGGAGCAAATGGTTTTCAAATAGGGAGTTTATTTTTAGGTTCTGCCGAAAGTGCTTTACAGGATTTTGAAAAGCAACGTCTTAGAAATTTAAAAGAAAACGAAATTGTATTAACTAAAAGTTTTTCTGGCAGATACGCCCGAGGAATTAGAAATGCTTTTATTGAAGAAGTTGAGAGTAAGGAATTCATTCTGCCATATCCTTACCAAAATAAATTGACTGCCGAATTAAGAAAGGCTTCTAAACTTGCAAAGAATCCGGATTTTGTGAGTATTTGGGCGGGTCAGTCAATTACTGATTACAGCGAAATTTCAGCAGGAAGTCTTATCAAGAATTTAATCGAAGAGGTAGAAAAGTTTAGTACAAAGCAGCAGTAAGATAGTCTAGTTATTTATTTTGATATATTTTAAAATATTGATTATTAATGTTTTATATTTGAATGTCAATTGAAAAGAACTGGATATGATCAAATTTAGTTTTACCTTTTTTCTTTTTGCATTGGGAGTTTTTGCACAAGAAAATAAAATAGATTCGAGTATTCGCAAGCAGATAGAAGATTATAATTCTTCTTTTGCAGCTGCACTTACTGGCGGCCACAATGAAGCTTTATTAAAAGCTTATACAGAACAAACAATTTTGCTGCCCGAGCATAGCAGGCAAAGAACTGGAAATAAAAATATTGCCGATTTCTATAAACAATGGCTGGATCAGGCAAAAGTTATTTCATACCAAAGAACCATTTTGGAACTGCAGGATTTTGGAAGCTATATTTTGGAAATTGGAAATTTTACGGAACATTTGGATAAGCAAAACTTAAAACCCTATACTTATTCAGGAAAATATATGGTTTTGTGGAAGAAAGTTTCCAAAAACAAACCAATGACAATTGCTGCAGAAATATGGGGTTCAGACAGTTATTTTGACGACCGTTTTATTCCTGAAGTAGATGATGCATTAGTTCCTCCCATAAAAGAATTTGTTACATCTGATAAATTAAATCTAGAAGTAATAGAAAGAAACAATTCGATAAAAAGATTAGTACAGAACAGGTTAGGAGGAGAGCATGCAAAAATGTTTCTGCCTGATGCCATGTATTTAACCTATTACACACCAATTTTATCTGGCGAAAAAGACATTACAGCTTATTTTGTAGAACACGAAAAGCCTGGGACATTAAGTATCGATCAAATTTCGATTCGAACTTCTGGAATTATCAATGCCAAAAAAGCGATTATAGAATTTGGTTATTACAGCGTTGACTGGAGTGATGGTGATAAAAAAGGGAATGTAAAAGGAAAAAGTATAAACGTTTGGAAAAGAAATAGTAACGGAGAATTAATGCTTTTTCGACAAATGGTGAATCATGATTAAAACTAAAACCATTCTTGTTTAAAAGAATGGTTTTAGTAAATAATTTTAGGCTAAATTTTTTGCAGCAAAATCTCTGCAATACTCTTTTATTAATTCTCTTACAGTTCTAAACTGTTCTTCGATTTCGGCATCTGTTCCAGCTGCTTTGGCTGGATCTGGGAAATTGTAATGAAATTTTTGAGCTTTTGTTGGAAAAATTGGACAGCGTTCTTTTGCGTTATCACAAACTGTAATCACAAAATCAAAATCGATATTGGTGTATTCATTTATATTATTTGAAGTGTGGTTTGAAATGTCAATTCCATCTTCTTTCATTATAAAGACAGCGTTCGGGTTTACTCCGTGAGTTTCTACGCCGGCGCTGTAAACTACGGCTTTACTTCCTGCAAAATGTGTCATATAACCCTCTGCAATCTGGCTCCTGCAGCTATTTCCTGTACAAAGTATTAGTATTTTCTTTTCCATCTATAAATGAATAAACTTTATTTAGCAGCATCCAGAATTTGGTGTACAGCAAGAACTATTGTCGATTGATTCTCTTAGAGTTATTTTTTGTTTTTCAGATGGAATGCCGCACGCATCTTGTGCTAAACAGGCTGTTGTTTTATTTTTAAGTACAAAGTTTTTTCCATTAAAACCCAAATCATATTTTCCAATAGTTTCACTTTGATATTCTACTTCGATTTCAAGGTCTTGAATGCCAAGTTTATCTTCAGAAAGTGTAATAATATGCAATAATTTATTTGGTTTTAGACGATGTTCAAAATCATCTGCATTCCAAAGCTGGAAGTTTACCACTTCTTCATTTCTAATAACTCCGCCACAGTCTATGAAGTTCTTTTTGATTATTCCCACTTCGGTTACGTGAAAATGTTCAGGAACAAAAGTTCCATTTTCTAATTGAAATTCAACATTTTCTAATGTTGGTAAAATTTGTTTTACTTCTGATAATTTCATGATGTTTATTTTATCGGTTCAATGCAATATTGCGATATACTTTGTCAAAAAAATGCTTAACAGCATTTTGATTTTGAAAGATTTTGAGTAATGTTTAAAAAATACGTATTTATGATTTCAATTGCTTTTTCATCAATACAATAACAAATAGAATTTCCTGAAATATTTCCTTTAATAATGCCCGCATTTTTAAGTTCTTTCAAGTGCTGTGAAACTGTTGGCTGTGCAAGCGGAAGTTCATTTACTATATCGCCGCAAATACATTCATTCACTTTTAATAAATATTCGATAATGGCAATTCTAGCAGGATGTCCAAGCGCTTTAGCAATTGTAGCAATCTGATTTTGTGCATCTGTAAAATGTTCTGTTTTAGTTGCTCCCATTTTATTGTAATTTAATATTGCAATATTACGATATAAAATTTAAAGAACAAAAAAGAAATTATAAATAGAATATATTTTTTTAATAGTACTGTGTTTACTTGGGTTTAGCACTATATTTTTCAAAAAAGCTGTTTCCAGCTTGCAGACCCATTATAAGCGTTATATCTTTGCTCCTGATTTTGGTCTGTTTTTTCATTAGAAAAAATAGTTAAAAGGGAATCAGGTGCAAATCCTGAACAGACCCGCTACTGTAAGTTCTACACAAAGTCTTTAAACATTACTAATGCCATTGCCCGTTTTGCGAGTGAGAAGGCCGTTTAAAGATGGAACAAGTCAGGAGACCTGCCACGATCACATAGTTTAAAACTTTCGTGGTATGAAGTTGATGACAAAGATGATAGCCAGCTGTTTTCAGCGGGGCTAATTCTACGTTTATGTAATTACTGCATCACTGAAAGTTTATTTAATTCAATAGTGATGTGTAATTTAAAGAAAACTTTTTTTACTGCTTTTATTTTATTTTTCCCTTTGTGGCTTCATTCGCAGGCTGTTACTGATAGTTCCCGTGTTTTAAAGGAAGTTATTTTAAAAGGAAAGCCTTATCAGGAAGTTATTCCTGTGCAAAGTCTTTCGGGCGTCCTGCTCGAAAATCTGGCAAGTCACAACGTAGCAGATGCGCTTCGTTATTTTGCTGGAACTCAAATCAAAGATTATGGCGGTGTCGGCGGACTTAAAACGGTTGATGTTCGTAATATGGGAACGCATCATGTTGGTGTTTTCTATGACGGAATTCAGCTCGGAAATGCTCAAAACGGTGTTACAGATCTTGGGAAATATTCTCTTGACGATATGGAATCACTTACGATGTATAATGGTCAAAAAAGCGAAATTTTTCAATCGGCCAAGGATTTTGCTTCTGCTTCTGCAATTTATATGAAAACCAAACGTCCTGTTTTCATTGGTTCAAAAAAAACAAATTTATTGGTTCGTTACAAAACCATGTCGATCAATTATAATGATCCTTCTTTTAGATGGGAGCAAAAACTGAGCGATAAGGTAAGTATGAGCGTAAGTTCAGAATACATCAAATCAAACGGGCAGTACAAGTTTAGATACAAAAGAAAAAATCAAGACGGCAGTATTGCTTACGATACAACCGCAACGAGATGGAACAGCGATATTGAAGCGCTTAGATTTGAATCTGGAGTTTACGGAAAAATAAATAATGGTTCTTGGGACGCCAAAGTATATTATTATGATTCTGAAAGAGGTGCTCCAGGCGCAATTGTAGAAAATAAGTTTTCGGATGGTTTCAGGCAGTTTGATAAGAATTTTTTCGGGCAGGCTTTTTTGACTAAAGATGTTTCTGAAAAATATAAATTTCAAGTAAAAGGAAAATTTGCTTACGATTATACGCATTATATTGCGCGTGATACCACAAACGTCTTAGGTGAAACCGTTACCGAAGGTGCACAGTCAGACGATAGTTATTTCCAGCAGGAAGCTTATTTTTCGGCAGTTAATATGTACAGCATTTTGCCAACTTGGGATGTTTCGCTGTCAACAGATTTTCAATACAATAAATTAAATGCAACCAGAAGAGGAATTCAAACGCAGTTTTCTTTTCCACAGCGATATACGGCATTGGTTTCTTTGGCCACGTCTTACAGATACGAAGGTTTTAAAGTTTTAGCAAATGTACTCGCCACCCGCGTTATCGAAGAAGTGCGGTACAATGCCAAAGCTCCCAATAAAACCGAAATGACGCCTGCTTTATTTCTCGGTTATACTCCGTTTAAAAAATACGATTTCAATTTACGTGCTTTTGCGAAACGAATTTTCAGAATGCCAACGTTCAATGATTTGTATTATACGATGGTTGGTTCGAGCACTTTACGACCAGAATATATGAATCAGTACGATGTTGGTTTTACGTATAATTTCCCCTTAAGGGAAAGCTTTTTAGATAGACTTTCTATTCAGGCAGATGGTTATTATACCAATACAAAAGATAAAATCGTAGCTGCGCCAACAGGAAATTTATTCCGCTGGATGATGACCAACATTGGGCAGGTGAAAGGAAAAGGAATTGAAACTGTTATAAATATGGGAACTCATATTGATAAAGTAAATATTGACGCAAACCTGACTTATACATATTCGCAAAGTCAGGATTTTACAAAGGTTTCAGGCTTAGAAATGTCTTCTTACGGAGATCAGATTCCGTACACTCCTTGGCACAGCGGATCTGGAATTCTTAACGCTGGCTATAAATCCTGGAATTTCAATTACAGCTTTATATATGTTGGAAAACGCTACAACGGAAATGTCAACAACATTAAAGTAAATGAGGTTCAGCCTTGGTATACGCATGATTTGGCAGTTCAAAAAAACTTCACTTTTAATACTTATAAGTTAAATGCAACGGTAGAAATGAATAATGCTTTTAATCAGCAGTATGAAGTCATTTATAATTATCCAATGCCAGGGCGGACATTCAAATTTATAATCAGTTTTGAGTTATGAAAAAGAGAATTACAAAATTACTATTAGGATTCTTAATTACTGTTTGTTTCGTTTCGTGCAGAGAAGACGAAACCATATTTCTTTCGTCAGATGTAAGTGTTGCAGCACCGAGAAGTGACGGTAAAATTGAAGGTTTTTATCTTCTCAACGAAGGGAATATGGGAATGAACCGAGCCAGTATAGACGTGTTCAATTATCGAACAGGAAATTACACCACAGATGTTTATTCCGAACGAAATCCAGCTGTTGTTAAAGAATTGGGTGACGTTGGAAATGATATTAAAATCTATGGAAATAAGGTTTATGCAGTAATTAATTGCTCCAATAAAGTAGAAGTTATAGAAAAATGGACAGCCAAACGCATCAAGAAAATCGATATTCCGAATTGCCGTTATGTGACTTTCTATAAAGATAAAGCGTATGTGAGTTCTTATTCTGGACCTGTAGCGATAAATCCAAACGCTGAAATTGGTTTTGTTGCCGAAATAGACACGACTTCATTAGAAATAAAAAGAAAAGTTACAGTTGGTTATCAGCCCGAACAAATGGTGGTTCATAACGGGAAATTATATGTTGCCAATTCTGGAGGTTATAGAGTCCCGAATTACGATCGGACAGTTTCGGTTATTGATCTTGAGACATTCACAGAAATAAAAAAAATAGATGTTGGCATTAATCTCTACAGTATGCAGATTGACAGCCGAGGCGATATTTATGTGAGTTCAAGAGGCGACTATTATAACACGCCGTCTAATTTATTTGTTATTGATACCCAGGCAGACGAGAAAAAAATGCAATTGGATATTCCAGTTTCGGGAACATGTCTGGTTGATGATTTATTGTATTACTACAGCGTTTCATGGAGCTATTTGACTGGAAGTAATAAAGTGAGCTACGGAATATTAGATACAAAAACAAAAAAAGTAATCAGCGATAAAATTATTACTGATGGAACTGACAAACAAATCATGATTCCGTACGGACTTCAGGTAAATCCAGAAACCAAAGAAATATACATTACAGATGCCCAGAATTATGTGGTAACGGGCTATATCTACTGTTTTACGCCAGATGGAAAATTAAAATGGAAAACCACCGCAGGGAATATTCCCGCGCATATTGCTTTTATAACTAAAAATTAAATTATGAATAAAAAGACTTTTAAATTTTTAAAAATCTCCTTCTTTTTTATCTCCTTCTTTGGGTTTACAGCCTGTGATAAAGATAATCAAGAAGATGAGCTGCCTGTAGAAGTTCTCAAAGAATCTTACACAACAGATCGTTTTAAAGTTCTCAATATTGCTACAAATCTGCCTGCTAATGCAAAACTGACTTGGAGTGTAAAGGATTCTATTATTTCAGAAAATACAGATTTGGATTTTATCAGTCCGTATCTTAAAAATTATCCTTTGACTTTAAAAGTTGAGAACAATGGAGTTACAAAGATTTATAACTCTTCAATCAATATAACAAAAGAAGCTGGAACGTACAGTAAATATATTTCGAACGTATTAGATTTTCGCCCAGCAGTCGGCCAGTTTACAAATGGACTTCCAGAGTATGTTTCTGGGAATACAGAAGCTAATCTAATCAGCGCAGCTAAAAAAGCCCTTGTAGGTGCCAATACGACTATGGTTTCGTTAGGAGGTTTTGGTGGTTATGTGGTATTTGGTTTCGACCATACAATCCCAAATATGAACGGCAGTGATTTTAAAATTTTAGGAAATGCTTTTTGGGGAAATGCTGCAGATGAAGCTCGTTCTGGATCTTGTGAACCTGGAATTATAATGGTCGCTTATGATAAAAATAAAAATGGAAAACCCGACGATGATGAATGGTACGAAATTGCAGGAAGCGAATATTTTAAAAATACGACAGTAAAAAATTGTACAGTCACGTATTTCAAACCAGATCCCAATAAATCAGCAGTTACAGGAAGTGAATTTTGGCAGTTTGATACTGAATACATTAAATGGCAGGATAATGCTGGGAATTCAGGTTATAAAACCAAGAACGTATTTCACGATCAAAGTTATTATCCATCATGGATTTCTGATGCATCATACACTTTAAAGGGAACAAAAGTTCAAAATAACTTTTACGATCAAAGTGGAGACGGCACTTATTGGGTCGGAAAATCATTTGAATTTGGCTATGCCGATAATGCGCCAAATAACGATGAAGCCTCTAATATCGATATTTCATGGGCTGTTGATACAAACGGAAATTATGTAAAACTTCCTGGAATAGATTTTATAAAAATATACACGGCCGTCAATCAAGAAGCTGGCTGGCTCGGAGAAGTTTCTACAGAAGTGGCAGGAGCTTACGACTTACACCTTAACTAATTCAAAAACTTTAAATATATAAACAATGAAGAAAAACTACTTTTTGATACTAATGCTGTTTTTTGCATTTCTTACTAATGCTCAGGTCACTGTGCAGGGCGTACCCAGAAATGACCTGAAAAAAGCACCAACGGCTAAAAAATTACAAAGTAAAAGTGCCGCGGCAACAACTTTTGATGATATTCAATATTGGGTAGGAACAGGTTCTAACCAAGCGGCATTTGCAGTACAATGGAACGATGGCAAAAATTCCGATGCCTTAATCTGGGGTTTCAGATGGGATGGAGATGCAACTGGTGAAGATATGATGAAAGCAATTGCAAAAGCAGATCACCGCTTTTTTACCCTGCTTTATCAAGGAACACAGTTTGGTTCTGCAATTGGTGGTTTGGGATTTGATCTAAACGGTGCAAACACAAACGGACTTTATAAAGGCAATAATGTTACTTATCCTTATTACCCTGTAAACGGAATTGTAAATACGACTGCTTATGATTTTGATGAATATACTGTAATAGATGCTGATGACCACTGGCAGGCAGGATGGATGAGTAATGGTTATTGGTCATATTGGGTAAGAGATACCGCAGAAGATGATTTTTCTTATTCTGGATTGGGAGCAACCAGCCGTGTGCTGCAAAACGGTTCTTGGGATGTGTGGAATTTTAATGTTTTATTTGCCGAAGAACCAACGGTAACAACATTTACCCCAGTTACACCTTATGTAAACAAATTAGATTTTACCGAAGGATATTTTGTAGTAAACGAAGAATGGTTTGGACATACAAACGGATCTGTAAATTTTGTGGATAATACCGGAAATATCAATTACCGTGTTTACAGCACAGCCAATGATAATAAAGCTTTTGGAGCGACTACACAATATGGAACAATCTACGGAGATAAATTTTATTTTATTTCTAAACAAGCTGCCGACGGCGGAGATACGCAATATACGCCAGGAGGAAGATTGGTTGTTGCTGATGCATTGACAATGAAAAGAATTGCAGGATTTGATAATATCGGTGGAGGTGACGGACGTTCTTTTGTTGGAGTCGATGAAAATACAGGTTACATTGGTGCTTCAAATGGCGTTTTTGTCTTTGATATTGCCAATATGAAAGTTGGAAGTCTTATTGCTGGAACAGGAGGAGGAAGTGCTTATGCAGGACAGATTGGAAATATGATTCGTACTTCTCAATATGTATTTGCAGTAAAACAGAATGGAGGAATTCTAATAATAGATCCAAAGACAAATAGTGTGGTTAAAACCATTACCGGAGCATTTCATTCGGTAACACAAGCCAAAGATGGAAGTGTTTGGGGAATTCAGAATCAAAAAATAATTAATATTGACCCTGTTACTTTTGCCACAGTTGAATATGCAATTCCAACCACCAAATATTTGGGATCTTGGGGCGCTTGGAATGCAGGAAGTTTTACATACAGCACCAAAGAAAATGCTTTGTATTGGATGAATTCTATAAATGCATTTACTTCAGGAGTACAAATTGTGAAATATGATATTAGTACAAAAACATTCAACGAGAATTTTGCAACCCTTCCGGGACAGACAGGAACATACAAACAAATTCCGTATGGTGCTGCATTGCGCATTGATCCAGTTTCAGATCAATTAATTGTAAACACAACAGAAAGTGGTTATTTAGCGCATTACCAAAAAAACTGGATTCATACATACGACAATACAGGAAAATTAATCGATACGAAAATCTTAAATGATTATTACTGGTTTCCAGCCTTAACGGTTTTCCCAGACAGTAAAGCACCAGAAGTAAGTTCAACACTGCCTTCTCAAATCGCTGTTAGCAGTCCAACAATAATTGATTTAAAAACAATTGTTTCAGATGAAGACAATTTATCTGCGGCGATTGTAAAATCAGTAAAATCAAATAGTGACACAGGCATAGTTACAGCAGAAATAAATACTAATGATGAGTTAATTTTGACTCCTAAATCGACAGGAAATGCAACAGTCGTAATTAGTTTTAATTCTAATGGAAAGTTGGTCGAAAAATCTATTCTAGTTAATACAGCAACTTTAGGTAGAGATGACTTCGCGAAAGTAGAATTAGCAATTTATCCAAATCCAGTTGCAGATTATCTGAATATTAGAACTGAAGACGAGGTAATTAATGTACTTATTTATGATGTTACAGGAAGAACCATCAATACTAAAGTAAATAACAATCAGATCGATGTGAGTAATTTTGCAAATGGTTTTTACATTATCAATGTAGTAACAGATAAAGCCAATTACACTCAGAAATTTATTAAAAAATAAGCTTTTAAGCATTTAAATAAAACCTCTTTACTAACTTAGTAAAGAGGTTTTTTCGATTAAAAAGATCATTATATTTACTTATAAAACTATTTAATTATGAAAGCACTAGTAATTGGAGCAACAGGCGCAACAGGAAAAGAACTGGTTGATAAGCTTTTAGAAGATAATAATTATAGCTCGGTTTCAATTTTTGTGAGAAGGCCATTTGGTAAATCGCACCCAAAACTTACGGAGCATATTGTTGATTTTTCAGATGTTAATTCGTTTCAAGATTTAATTACGGGAGATGTTTTGTTTTCCTGCCTCGGAACAACATTAAAAGATGCTGGCTCAAGAGACAATCAGTGGAAAATTGATTTTGATATTCCTGCAGCATTCGCAGTTGCAGCAAGAAAAAACAATGTCAATTCTCTGGTGTTGATTTCGTCTTATGGTGCATCAGCAAAGAGCAGTGTATTTTATTCTAAAATGAAAGGAAAGCTTGAAGAATATATAGGTAATCTTAACTTTCCGCAATATATAGTTTTCAGACCAGGACCATTAATTCGCCCAAATACAGATCGTTTAGGCGAAAAAATTTCAATTAAAGTCATTAAATTCTTCAATGCGATCGGTCTTTTCAAAAACGTAAAACCAATTTCAACCTCATTTTTAGCCGATAAATTAGTAAAATCTCCAAAAACGCTTTCTGCAGGAGCTGCAATATTAGAATTGGATCGTATTATTACGCTTTGATTTCTATAAATGATTTCCAGAATTATAATTTCGTATATTTATAATGTTATTTATTTGATTTTTAATAACTTATAATTTTGGAATGTAAATGGAAACGAATAAAAATACTTTACCGACAGAGTCTGATGATGTGTTTTTAACAGATGGAGGACTTGAAACAACCTTAATTTTTTTGGAGGGATTTGATCTGCCTTGTTTTGCTGCTTTTGATTTATTGAAACATCAGCCTGGTTATAAAGCAATCAAAAACTATTACCAGCGGTATTTAAATATTGCTAAAAAATACAAAACCAATTTTATTTTAGAAACTCCAACTTGGCGTGCAAATCCAGATTGGATTCAAAGAATTGGTTATCCTAGAGAAGAGTTATCGGCCATAAATAAAAAAGCAGTGGTATTGCTTGCTGAATTAAAAACCGTATTTGAAAAAGATATACATTCTATTCTTATAAGCGGTTGTATTGGTCCTCGTGGAGATGGATATGTACCTGAAAATTGTATGAATATTGAAGAAGCAGAAGCGTATCATTCTGACCAAATTAAGGCATTAAATATTGCTCCAGTAGATTTTGTTTCTGCCCTTACTATGAATTATGTAGAAGAGGTTATTGGCATCGTAAAGGCTGCAGAAAACGTAAATATACCTGTTGTTATTTCATTTACAGTTGAAACAAATGGAAAATTACCGACTGGCATGAGTCTAAAAGAAGCAATACAAAAAGTAGATAAAAGTGTATCAGTTCCGCCTTTGTATTACATGATTAACTGTGCGCATCCAGCCCATTTTTTTAAAGAATTGAAAGAAGATGAAAATTGGATCAAACGAATAAAAGGTATTAGGGCAAATGCATCTTGTAAAAGTCACGCAGAATTAGACGAATCCACAGAATTAGATCGTGGAATTCCTAAAGAACTGGGAAAAGAATATAAAAAATTGAAAGATTCATTTAGTCACTTAAACGTTTTTGGAGGCTGCTGTGGCACAGATGAAGAACATTTAGTAGAAATTATTGAGCAAATAAGGAGTTAAGTTTTATAAGAAACTAATAGCTAGGTAAATGTCTTATTTTAAATTAGCTTATCTTTGTGCACTTTACCTACGAATACCATGAATAACGATTTCCCCATTCCAGAAAACGAATTACAACGTTTAGCCGCATTAAAACGTTACAATATATTAGATACCCTTCCAGATCACGCTTTTGACGATGCAACCAAACTTGTTTCTTACATCTGTGGTGTTCCAATAGCACATATTTCCTTTATAGACGAGAACAGACAATGGTTTAAGTCTGAAATTGGCATTGGAGTATCAGAAGTTCCGCGTGATATCTCTTTTTGCCGCTATACGATTATGGAATCGAAAATGGTAGAAATAAATGATACCCATTTAAATGATAGATTTAAAAACGATCCTAATGTTACCGGCGGATTTAATGTTAGATTCTACGCGGGAGTGCCGCTTACAACTCCTGATGGATACAATATAGGAACTTTATGCGCCATAGATCATGTTACTAAAGAACTTAATGAAAGTCAGCGAAATGCACTTTCAATAGTTGCCAAACACGTCATTGCACAGTTAGAACTTGGTACAAAGAATGCGCAATTAGACGCTCAGAAAAAAATTGCAGAAAAAGCAGTACTGGCAAGAGATAGTTTTGTGGCCAATATGAGCCACGAAATTAGAACACCTTTAAATGCCGTAATTGGTTTTACTGACCTTTTAGCGCAGACAGAATTAGATGAGGTACAGCGCGAGTATATAGAAAGTGTGCAGATAGCAGGAGAAAATCTGCTGTTGATTGTAAATGATATCCTGGATCTTTCTAAAATTGAATCGGGGAACCTGCCAATCGATTCGGAGCCATTTAATTTAAAAAAGACTCTTAAACACGCTTATAATTTACTAAAAGTAAAGACGCAGAAAGAAGTAGAGTTTAATCTATTTTTAGATGCAGAAATGCCCGATATTGTGGTTGGTGACCAAGGTAGACTCAACCAGATATTGGTTAATTTGATAGGCAACTCGCTTAAATTTACCAATGAAGGTGAAGTAACGGTTTCTGTCAAAAAAATCGAAGAAACAGAAGACAATTATACCTTAAGGTTTTCTGTGAAAGATACTGGAATTGGTATCCAAAAAAATAAACTTACTACTATTTTCGAACGATTCACGCAAGGTGAAGAAAGTACTACACGAACTTATGGAGGTACAGGACTTGGTCTTAATATAGTGAAGCAATTAATTGAATTGCAAAATGGAGAAATTCATGTAAAAAGTGAGTTGAACCGTGGTTCTGAATTTGCCTTTATTCTTACCTATAAAAAGGCAGAAGTAATAGAAGCTCCAGTAAAATTAATGTCAAAAAATGACCTTGGTCATCTTAAAATATTGCTTTGCGAAGACAATGTTTTAAACCAAAAGCTTGCAAAAAGCGTAATTAATAATTTCGGATTTGATCTGGATATTGCGCATAACGGCGAGGAAGGAATAGAACTTTTGTCTCAAAACGAATATGATTTGGTTTTGATGGATCTTCAAATGCCTCTTAAAGATGGTTATCAGACAACAGAATACATTCGTAACGAAATGAATTCTTCAATTCCGATTATTGCCATGACGGCGCATTCTTTAGTAGGAGAGCAGGAGCGCTGTTATAAAGTAGGAATGAATGCTTATGTGCCAAAACCATTTAAACAGTCGGTTCTTTTAAAAGCAATAAAAACGGTAATGAATCCAGATAACGAAGTAATACACAAAAGAGTTGTAAATCTTTCTTTTCTGGACGAAATGGCTTGCGGTGATCCTGATTTCAAGAGAGATATGATTGGTCTTTTTATAGAAAAAATTCCAGCCCAAACAGCGCAGTTAGAAGAAGCGTTTCACAATACAGATCATGATACCGTAAAAAAGCTGGCTCATAATATGAAATCGAGTTTAGATATTTTTATGCTGGAAGATCTTAGCAATTGTGCTGCTGTAATTGAAGAAGAAGCTTCAGCCGGCAAATTTACCAGCGAAACATTGGATAAAGTGAATATTTTGCATTGCGGAATTGCCGAGGTCGTTAAAATTCTGAAAGAGCTATGATAAAAGAGAAATATACTCTAGCTTTACAAATATGATGTTATAATATAAAGTTTGCCCCAAGAAAAAATATAAAAAAAATGAGAATTATTTTAGCAGAAGATAATGACATCCTACGCAAATCATTATCTTTTTTCTTAGAATCTAAAGGATTTAGTGTTGACCAATTTTCGGATGGAAAAGATGCATTGGATGCAATAGAAGCCAATCAATACGATTTAATTCTGACCGATATAAACATGCCTGGCAAAAGCGGAATGGAAATCACGCAATATGTCAGAGAAAGCATTAACTCCGATGTTCCCATAATTATACTTACTTCTTCGGGTGTAGAACAAACCGAATTAGATTCTTTCGATATAGGTGCCAATGAATTTATTGCCAAACCAGTTAGTCCGGCTGTGCTTTTGGTAAGAATCAATAAATTACTAAATAAACGTTTCTAATGAAGTTTATCTATTACTCCATTTTTCTGCTCTTTATTTCGTCCATTGCCATTGGGCAAGAAGTCAATGTAGACGAGACTTTAGCAAACGTAAAGCGAGAAGTTGAAAAAGAAAACTACGATAAAGCATTGTCGCTAATTGAATCATTGCGAGCTAAGTTTCCAGAAAATGAAGATCTTCAAGTTTACACTGGACGTATTTACAGCTGGAAAAAAGATTATAAAACAGCAGTAAAAATTTTGTCTCCAATGACAGATAGAGTTAATCCGAATCCAGAAGCACTGCAGGCTATTATCAATATTTATTTTTGGTCGGAAGATTATGAAAAATGCATTACTTACTGCGATAAATATCTTGTAATTGATCCAAAATCTATTGATGTTTTAAAGATAAAAGCCACCTGTTTAGAAAAACTGAATCGTGATCAAGAAGCATTAGTTCTAATAGAAAAAGCTTCTTTTATCGATAACAGCACTCAGGCATTCAGCGGAATACGTACACTCATCGGACGCAAAGCAAAAAATACCGTTTCTGCTTCTTACTTGAATATTTCAACTTCAGAACCAGGACAGTCGCCATTTCATTATGGTTATGTAGAATATTCACATAAATTCAGCAAATCTGCCATTGTTGGCCGCGCCAATGTCGGGCATATTAATGACGATACACAAATGCTGTTCGAAGCCGATTATTATCAAACTTTCTCCAATAAAAGTTATTTATATGCAAATGCAGGAGTTTCTACGGGCGAAACAATATTTCCTGTCGCAAAAGCAGGTTTAGAATATTATTTTGCTCCGCATAAAAAGTTTGATTATTCGCTGGGAGCCAGATTCATGCATTTTGATACAGATGATATTACGCTGCTTACGGGACAAATTGCATACACAGCAGGAACTTATACAGTAGCATACAGACCTTATTACGACACTTCAAATGAGTTGTTTTCTCATGTTTTGAGTTTACAGAAAGTTAACGAAGAAAAAGAACGTTTGATAAGATTCGAACTGCAGTACGGAAATGTTCCGTATTTATATCTTTATAACAGTTTTACCCAGCCTTTAAAAGCTTACAGAGCAGGAATACAATACCAGCATCGTTTTGGCGAATCCTTCTTTGTGCGCCCTATTTTCCTGTATGAGCGCGAAGAATATATTCCAGGAGAATACAGAAACAGATTTAATGTTCAGTTAATTGTAACTAAACGTTTTTAATATGACAGATATCTGGGAACTATATAAAAATGGCAGCTGGGTAGTGCCTTTCCTTACGTTTTCGATTTACGTATTTGTCTGCGTGTCATTTATTTTGTACTTATTTATTGTAGCAAGCCGAAATAAGAAAATTAAAAGAGAAAGACTTAGAAAGGAATATACTTTAGAAATTGATCAATTGATGACATCTGTGATTTTTGAGGATCTTTCCTTTTCAAAGTTCAAAGAAAATAAAAACTTTTTAGTACTTTTTGATACGTCTTTTTTTAAAGAAGTGCTCACAGAATCAATTATAAATCTACATAAGAATTACGAAGGTATTTATGCACAAAAGCTCGAACAATTTTATAAAGAGTCTAACTTGATAAAAGGTTCATTTAGAAAACTTAAAAGTCTAAAATGGGAAGTAAAATGTAAAGGAATTACAGAACTTGCAGAGTTTAACATTACCGATGCTTTTGATGATATTATAAGTTATTCTAAAGCTCGAAATAAAACTTTAAAAATTACTGCCATAAACGCATGTATTAAACTTGCGGGTACAAAAAGTGTGGTATATCTGGTCGAACATTCGGATCCTATTGATGACTGGACTCAGCTGAATATTATAGCAGCGTTTAAAAAACACGATATAGGAGATACAAAAGGTATTGAGCTTTTATTAGAATCTCAAAATACAACCGTTATTACGCTTGGACTAAAGCTGATAAAAGAATTAAAACTTACGCAGAAAATTCCGTTTGTAGCGCAATTGGCTGCAAAAGCTCCAAACACAATAATAAAATACGAAGCACAAAGTATTTTACAGACATTAACCGTTTAACTTTATAAGAAAATGAGTTTTTTTACTACTGAAATAACATGGTTTTTGGACGTATATATACTTCTTATACTGGGTTATGCTATACTAATCATGTCATCTTATTTGTTGCTGGCTTATCTTTCTACGAAAGAACTGAGAAGTTACCTTAAGAAAAATAGTTTTGTCGATTATGAAGTGCTTCTTACCAGCGAATTTGCACCAAAGCTTTCGCTGATTGCCCCTGCATACAACGAAGGTTTAACTATAGAAGAAAACGTAAAATCGCTGCTATCTCTTAATTACAATCATTATCAGGTAATTTTAGTGAATGACGGAAGCAAGGATAATTCGATGGAAATCCTGATCAAAACCTACGACCTTGCTTTGACAGAATTGGATATTCATCCGCAAATCGAAACCAAAAAAATCAAGGGAATTTACACTTCAAGAAACGCGGCTTATAAAAAACTAATAGTTGTAGACAAAGAGAATGGAGGTAAAGCTGATGCTCTAAACGTTGGTCTTAATATTGCCGAAAACCCTTATGTGGTTTGTATCGATGTTGATTGTATTCTAGATAAAGATTCACTTTTAAAACTGGCAAAACCATTTTTAGAATCACACGGAAAACGCATTATTGCCACAGGCGGAGTTGTGCGAATTGGCAATCAATGTATTATAAAAAATGGTCGTTTGGTTGAGGTTAATATTCCAGATCGCATGCTGCCAAGAATTCAGGTTTTAGAATATCTTAGAGCTTTTCTTTTAGGTAGAATGGCGTGGGGAAGATTGGACGGTTTACTGCTTATAAGCGGAGCATTTGGTGCATTTGACAAAGAAGTTGCCATATTATCTGGAGGTTATAGTACAAAAACAGTCGGCGAAGATATGGAACTGATTGTTAGGATGCGTCGTTATATGCTTGAAAACAAACTTCCTTATGCTGTAAGTTACATTCCAGATCCGCTTTGCTGGACAGAAGCTCCAGAAGATTTTACAATTTTCAAAAAACAGCGCAGCCGCTGGATGAGAGGAACAATCGAAACTCTTAGTTTTCATAAACGAATGTTCCTAAATCCTAAATATAAACTACTTGGAATGCTGAGTGTACCATATTGGACATTATTTGAGTTTCTAGCTCCAGCAATTGAATTTATAGGTCTTATAATCACTATTTTATTTGTAATATTTGGTGTTTTAAACTGGCATTTTTTCTTTTTGCTTTTGTTATTTGTGTATTCATTTGCCGTTTTCTTCTCGGTTATTGCTTTGTACAGCGAAGAACGAACGTATCATAAATATCCAAAACAAATTGATTTTTTTAAGCTCCTTATGGCCGCTTTCATAGAACCGTTGTATTTTCATCCACTTACTGTTTATGCAGCTTTAGTGGGTTATAAAGAAAAAATTATGGGAACGAAAGGCTGGGGAGAAATGACACGAAAAGGGTTTACAAAGAAATGATTGTTAATGGTTGATTGTTGATGGTTTATTGTTGATGGTTTATTGTTAATGGTTAATGGTTTGTTGTTGATTGTTGATTGTTAATTTTTAATTATTACTACTAAATTATATAAATGAAAAAAAGCTGTGTTTTACACAGCTTTTTTGTTTGTCATTTTAATTTTATTTTATTCGTATTTTAAATATTTTAAAACATCGACTTTGGTTACTTGGTAAGCCTTTGCTAAAACAATTGTCAGCGTTAAAAAAAGCAGTGATATAAAAGCGATAAAAAATGGTAAAGCAGGTATATCAATTCGAAACGCAAAATTTTCAAGCCATTTTTGCAGTAATAAGTATGCAGGAATAATTCCGATAATAAAACCTATTATAGAGAAAATTACATATTGTTTGGATAATTCTTTCAGTAATGTGTTGGTTTCTGCGCCAAGAGTTTTTCTTATTGCAATTTCGCGTAATCTTCTTTCCATAGAAAAAGAAGCGAGTGCAAATAATCCGAAAACAGCTATTAGAATCACAACGACATTTAGTAAGGCGAAAAGATTTCTTTGGTCTTCATATTTTCTGTAAGTTCGGGCGTAGTTTTTGTCTACAAAACTGTATTCAAATGGATATTCAGAATCTACCTTTTTAGTCCAAAAACTTTTAAGATCAGCAATTGTATGCGACATGCGTTTTGGCGAAATTTTTACCGAAATATTCTGGATGTTGCCTTCTGTCCATTGCATGGTATGCACATGAAAGAAAATCATGGGACTAATTTCATTTTCGAAACCAAAAAAATTGAAGTTTTTAACGATTCCAACCACTTTACACTTTTTGCCAAGCCATTCAATTTCCTTATTTAAAATATCTTTTTCATTTAAAGTTTTGGCTGCGGCTTCATTTAGTAAAACATTAGAAATCGTATCAGAAGCCAATTTATCGTTAAGTTGTCTTCCTCTTGCGATTTTAATTCCCAGCATCTCCAGCATTCCAAAATCGAATCCTATTTGCTGAACTATGATGGGCTGGCTGTTTTTGTAAATAATGGCACCTTTTGAATTGTATTCTCCAATAGAAAATGCTCCCGCAGAAACAGCTTCTACACCTTTAATTTTCTGAATTTCTTGCTTAAAGCTTTGGTATCTATCAAATTGGTTTTTTTCTCCTTGTTCTCTTAAAGAAACATTCATGATTTGAGAACCGTTAAAACCTAAATCTTTTTCTACCATAAAATTAACTTGCTGATAAACTATAAAAGATCCGATGATAAAAAATGCGGCGATCGAAAATTGTAAAACAAGCATGCCATTTCGAATCAAGAGACCACTTTTACTTCGAGAAAAATTCCCTTTTAGAACATTTAATACTTCAAAATTCGAAATATAAACAGCCGGAAAAACTCCACAAACAAATAGGGTGAAAACAAATATTAACGCTAACTGCCAGAAGAAATTTGATCCTAAAAGAATTAAATTCTTATTTAAAAATTGGTTGTAAAATGGTAAAGAAATCTCAACAATTACAAGTGCGAGTAAAATGGAAAAAAGAATAATTAAACTGGTTTCAAATACAAATTGAGTAATAACTTGCAGTTTTGAAGCACCATTTATTTTTCTAATTCCTACTTCTTTGGCTCTTTTTATGGCATGTGCTGTCGCTAAATTGATGTAATTTACAATTGATAGCAGCAGGATCAAAATAGACAAACCCATTATGATTTGTAAAAACTGAATATTTCCTGTTCCTTCTGGAAATGGAGAACTTCCTTTGTATAGTCTCGAGTTTTTAAAAGGTATTAATTTGGCCTTAAAAGGTTCTCCATATTTTTTTATAAATGCGTTTAGTGTTAAACCTTCTTTTCGGGCCTGCATTTTATAGTTCTTTTCAATAAACATTTGGTTCAGGCTTTTGGCAGCTAATGGCGCATCAGTTTGTTTTTTTAGTTTTAAAAGCAAACCAAAAATAAACCCCCAGTGCTCTCTACGTTCTTCAAGATCTTCTTCAATGCTATTGGTAACAGCATCAGGCATTACAGTCGATTTTCCAGGTATTTTATATACGCCGCGTACTACAAATAATTTTTCGGCATATTTAACCTGTTTTCCTATAGGATTTTTGTGTTTAAATAAACGGAAAGCCGTTTCCTCAGAAAAAACAATACTTTGCGGATCTTGAAGTGCGCTTTTTGAATCACCGTATTTGAATTCAAAAGGAAAAAAAGAAAAGAAACTATTTTGAGCAGAAAAAATTTTATCAATCAATTCTGTTTTTCCATTATATTCTATTGTTTCTCTGCTGTAATCGGTATAAAAATAACAGTAATCTTGTAGATAAGAAGTAGTTGATTTTAAAGTTGGAGCAGTAATAGCAGAGCTTCTAGTAAAGACATTTCCATCTCCAAAATCATTCAAAACAAAAAAAGTATTATTCTGTTCTGGAATCCATTGGTCGTAAGAATTCTCGTCATTCCAATAAAGAAGTGCGAAAATCAATCCCGAGATGCCGATTGATAATCCCAAAACATTCAAAATCGAAAACAATTTATTGTTTTTGATATGGTATATAAATATTCGTATATAATTTTGAATCATGTTATTCGTATTTGAGATATTTTAAAACATCAACTTTTGTAGCTTGATAAGTACGTGATAATACTACAATTAAGGTTAAGGATAATAGAACAATCAAACCAATTAGGAATGGATAAACAGAAATAGTTATTCTAAAAACAAAATCTTCAAGCCATTTATTTAACAGATAGTAAACAGGAAATAAGGCAATTAAAAAGCCTGTAAGGCATAAAATAATATACTGTTTAGAAAGTTCTTTTAGTAAAACATGGGTTTCGGCACCGAGAGTTTTTCTAATGGCAATTTCTTTCATTCGACTTTGAATAGAATAAGATGCTAAGGCAAAAAGTCCAAAAAGCGCAATGAGAATCACGATGACATTCAATAATGAAAAGAGATTTTTCTGATTTACGTATTCTTTGTAATTTCTGGCGTAAGCTTTATCGACAAAATCATAATGAAAAGGATAATCTGAATCGATGTTTTTCTGCCAAAATTTTTCAAGAGTAGAAATTGTATTTTGGATATCGTCTGATTTTACTTTTACAAAAATATGATTGACATTATAATTCATCCATTTAATGGTTTTAAGATGAAAAAACGCCATTGGTGGAATTTTTGCTTTTGGTCCCCAGATATTAAAATCTTTTACAATTCCAATAATTTTGAGGTTATGCTCATTCCACTTTATAATTTTGCCAATCGGATTTTTCTCATCCATTAATTTCAAAGCGGTTTCGTTTATCATCATCGAATCAATACTGTCCGAAGCAATTTGATTGCTAAAATAGCGTCCATCTATTAATTTAATTTTGAGCATCTCCAGCATTCCGTAATCAACAGCCATATTCTGCCCCTGAATGAGTTTGTCTTTATAATTAAATGTTGATGAAGTACTGCTTCCTTCTGCAAATGAAAATGCACCCGTAGTTACTTGTGAAACACCTTTTATTTTTGAAATTTCCTGCCTTAAGGTTTCATATCTTTTGTATAAATTATCATCAGCTTTTGGATCTTTATTGTCAAATTTGGGTTTTCTATATCTTATTTCTAAAACATGATCGCCCTTAAAACCTAAATCTCTTTTGTTTAAAAACTGCACTTGTTCATAAACAATATATGATCCTATAATAAAGAAAAATGCTATCGAGAATTGCAGTACTAATATTCCATTTCGAAGCCATATGCCGCTTTTACTTCTGCTAAAGTTTCCTTTTAAAACTTTTAAACTTTCGAAATTCGAAATATAAACCGCAGGAAAAATCCCGGCAATAATAACCGTAATAATAAAGATGACTATTAACTCATAAAAAAAATATTGGCCTGCAATGCTCAGATTTTTTTCTAGAAAATTATTGCAAAAAGGCAGTGATAATTCAACTACAACTAAAGACAAAAGAATTGCAAAGGCGGTTGTAATAGTTGTTTCGAAAAGAAATTGTAAAACAATATTTCCTTTTGTTGCACCAACAATTTTTCTAACTCCAACTTCTTTCGCTCTTTTTATAGCATTTGCAGTCGCTGAATTAATGTAATTGAATAAAGACAACATTAAAATAAGAAAAGACAGTGACATCATAATCATTAAGAACTGATAATTTCCTTTGCCTTCTGCATAGCCATCTACTATTGAATGCAGTCGGGCATCCCTTAGCGGTTCGAGAAATATTTTCATTTTCTCAACACCATTTTTTTTCTGCCATTCTTTAATTGTCAAGCCTTCTTGTTTGGCCCATTTTACAGTTCGATTTTGGTAAAGGAGATTTTCCATTTTAGCCTTCACTTTAGCAGCATCGGCAGGATTTTTTAATTTTAGTAATAGTCCATAATTAAAATTCCCCCAGTTATCTTTTTCAGTAGGCAAACGTTCCTCTATAAGATTTGTAACAGCTTCAGGAGCTATTGACGATTTTCCAGGAACGGTATATACGCCTGTAATAATTAATTTTTTATCATAAAAAGTAATCGTTTTGTCCAGTACATCTATATTTCCAAATAAATTTAAAGCTGTCTTTTTTGAGATTACAATACAAGTTTTGTTTCTTAATGCCGTTTTCGCATTTCCCTTTATGAAATTAAACGGAAACATTTCAAAAAAGGTTTTTTGAGCATCGATGACTTTGCAGATTGCTTTTTTATCTCCAGCTTGAAGTATTTTATCAGCATACCAAGTGTCTAGATAGCAATAACTTTCAATTTCTTTAAAATCGGTTTTAAAATAATCTTCAAATGAGGAAACGTTAGTTGACCAAAAATTATCTGCACTAACCTGGCTTATAGATTGAAAAACAACTTCTTTATTTGGATTCCAGTCATTGTAGCTTTGTTCTTCGTTCCAATATAAAATGGAAAAAAGTAAGCTGGCAATTCCAATGCTTAAACCCAAAATGTTTAAAGCATTAAAAAACTTGTTATTTTTTAGATGAAAAATAAATGTATTAATCCAGTTTTTAAGCATGCCTCTAATTTTTAGAATTTACCAAAACATCCACATTTCTATGATTTAATTTTTCAGAAAGAATCATTCCATCTTTCATTAAAATTGTCCTCTGCGAAAATGAAGCATCGTAGTCAGAGTGCGTAACCATCAAGATTGTTGAACCGCTTGCATGAAGATCAGTTAAGAATTCCATAACCTCATTGCCGTTTTTGCTGTCCAGATTTCCTGTAGGCTCATCGGCCAAAATAATTTTCGGATTATTAATTAAAGCCCTTGCAACGGCAACACGCTGCTGTTGTCCGCCCGAAAGCTGCTGCGGAAAATGTTTCAATCGATGCGAAATTCCTAATATTTTTGCGATCTCATTAACTCTCGACTTTCGCTCAGCTGTTGGAACATTATTGTAAATTAAAGGCAATTCGATATTGTCAAAAACCGATAATTCGTCAATTAAGTTGAAGTTTTGAAAAATGAACCCGATGTTTTCTTTTCTCGCTTGCGACTTTGCTTTTTCCTTTAAGCCGACCATTTCCTGATCTAATAATTTATAACTTCCGTCAGAAGCGCTGTCCAAAAGACCAATGATATTTAACAAAGTCGATTTTCCGCTTCCAGACGGTCCCATGATCGAAACAAAATCGCCTTGATTGATTGTTAGTGAAATTTCGCTTAATGCTCTCGTTTCTAATTCCTCAGTTCTAAATACTTTTGAAAGTTTTTTAATGGTAATCATAATTGATGTTTGTTTTTTTGATTGATTTTCTTTTAAAATTTTATGCCTTCGGAATAGAAAGAAACAAGTCTGAAAATTAAGATAAATTATTTTCAATTTATCGCTATTTATTTTGTTATTTGTACTTCCGAAAAGGCTTTGTTATTAATGATTTACAAGTCTAAATGTGATTTTCATGCCACAATTTTAAACCTTGTAAGTGCTTTATTTCTAAAGGATTATTTTATTAAAAAAATCTATACTGTCCACAATTGGACACCTTTCGTCCAAAACCGAACAATAATGAAAAAGACAAACGCATCCATTTTAATCATCGACGATCAGGAAGACATACTTTTTGCGTCGAAAGTCTACCTGAAAAAGTATTTTGAAAACATTTATACACTCAATAATCCGAAAAATATTGTCGAATTATTGGCAAAAAATACCATCGATGTTGTTTTATTGGACATGAATTACAGAATAGGTTTTGAAGATGGGAGGGAAGGCTTGTATTTATTGAAAGAAATAAAAACGCTTTCGCCAAAAACAGTCGTCATTTTAATGACCGCGTTCGGAAAAGTAGAAACTGCTGTTGAAGGTTTAAAATCAGGTGCTTTTGATTATATTTTAAAACCTTGGGAAAACAAAAAACTGTTAGAATCGGTTAAACAAGCCGTGGATAAATCTCGCAAAGAACAACGAAAAGTTAAAGATATTGAGATTAAAAACGACTTTTTTATTGGCAGTTCTGAAATTATTAAAAAAGCTTATTCGCTGGCAGATAAAGTGGCTAAAACCGATGCCAATGTTTTGATTTTGGGCGAAAACGGAACGGGAAAATTTGTTTTGGCACATCATATTTATTCGCAGTCAGAAAGAAAAAACCAGCCTTTTATTGCAGTTGATCTAGGTTCTTTAAATTCTAATATTTTCGAAAGCGAATTATTTGGTTACGCAAAAGGTGCTTTTACAGATGCCAAAACAGATACACCTGGACGTTTTGAAATGGCGCAAAATGGGACTATCTTTTTAGATGAAATAGGAAATGTACCGCTTCATTTACAGTCTAAATTACTACAGGTTATTCAAACCAAAACCGTAACCAGATTAGGCGAAACAAAAGCCAGACCTTTAAATGTTAGAATTATTACGGCGACCAATTTGAATTTAAAATTGGAAGTGGCTGATAAAAACTTCCGTGAAGACTTGTATTATCGCATAAATACGATGGAAATAGTACTGCCGCCATTGCGCGAAAGAAACGAAGATAAAATTCCGCTAGCTGAATATTTGTTGGACAAAATGATTGAAAAATACGGAAGGGATGAAATTTCATTTGATAAAAAAGTTTTAGAACAAATTGGAAAACACGCTTGGAACGGGAACATCCGCGAAATGCAAAACAAAATCGAGCGTGCTGTTATTCTTTGTGAAAACAATACTATTACAGTTTCTGATTTGGATCTAGAAATTGTTACTCCTTATGAAGATAATTCAGATGATATTCAGCTTTCGTCTGTCGAAAAAGCAACGGTCGAAAAAGCGCTTCTTAAAAACAATAATAACATTAGTAAAACTGCCGAGGAATTGGGACTTTCAAGAGGTGCTTTATACCGACGTTTAGAAAAATATAATATCAATATCAGCTAATATGTTTAAGACTTTACAAACCTATAAACTCCTTTTTCTGCGGTTAATTTTGATTGTTGCAGGAATAGAATTTTCGATTTATTTCTTTAAAATTGGTTTGCTTTTTACTGGCATTTTCGGGCTTTGCATGGTTTTTCTGCTGGTTCGTGAAATGTATTTTTATGTTCGAAATTTTGTTATGATTTACGACAAAACAATCGCTTCAATGCTGCAGAATGATTTTACTTCGGATTTTTCTAAACATAAATTTAATAGAAGCTATAATGATTTGTTTCAATTGTATGAAACACTGAAAAACAAACAAAACGAACAGATTTCTAAAGATATTATTTATCGTTCGATCTTAAATAATATCGAAACTGGTGTGATTATTTTGAAGAAACAGGAAAACGACTGGGATATTTTTTTAATGAACGATTACTTTTCAAATCATTTTAATGTGCCAAAAGTTTCCAAATGGAAATATCTAAAAAATCAGCTTCCGGCCTTATGTGAAATTATTGAAGAAAATGATTTTCACGAAATAAAAACCGCAATCGAAATAAGCATAAACGAAAAGCACAAACAAACTTTTGTACTGCAGGCTTCACGCACAGAGATTTTTGAGCAGGATTATTTTATTGTTTTATTAGATTCGATTCAGAATGTGGTGGAGAAAAAGGAAAAAGATGCGTGGATCAATTTGATGAAAGTCATTTCGCATGAACTTTTAAATTCGATCACGCCAATTCGTTCTATCTGCCAGAATCTGCAGGATTTAGTGGAGCAGGATTCGCTTTCAACAGAAGATTTAGATGATATAAAAACGAGTGTAGAAACAATGCTGAGACGAAGTGATCACTTGCAAAAGTTTGTTGAAGGTTACCGAAAATTGGCAATGCTGCCTTCTCCAAGAAAGGAAAAAATCGAATTGCAGAATTTGATAGCGAACTGTCTTCAAATTATGAATCCACTATTTCGAAGAGAAAACATTGAAGTCGAAAACACAATTTCGTTCAAATATGAAATAAACGTCGACCAGCAGCAAACAGAACAAGT
>Ga0160449_1000255_pt1 | contig 38931 bp, 39 predicted proteins | sample HID1975I_E1MG_FD_108216 | JGI IMG/M metagenome (GOLD analysis project Ga0160449, IMG submission 108216) | Enriched soil microbial communities from UW Madison campus, WI, USA - HID1975I_E1 MG | ecosystem: Environmental > Terrestrial > Soil > Unclassified | place: USA: Madison, Wisconsin...
GCATGTCGGTACAAGCGTTGTCGCGCTGGGCTGCCTCATCGCAGCGTCAGTCAGGTCTGCTCCTGAGTTTTACCAACTGCGCCACGACTGCTCCAGGCGAGCAGCTTGGCGCGTTGATCAGCAAGTTACTCAGTTGAGGTTGGCCTTGTTCAGGTCGAACAGTTCATCGGACGAGCCCGGGATCGCCTGGAAAGCCACATTGAGACGATTCCAGCCATTGATGGCGACGATCAGGAACGACAAATCCGACAGCTCCTGCTCGGAAAACTGCTCACGCGCACTCGCATACAGGCTGTTGGAGATACCATGAGGCGGCAGTTGGGTCAGGGCTTCAGTCCACTCCAGCGCCGCCCGCTCTGCTGGCGAAAACAGCTGTGACTCACGCCAGACGGCCACGTGGTGAAGACGCAGCTCGCGCTCGCCATGGATCTTGGCCTCTTTCACATGCATATCCACGCAGAACGCACAGCCGTTGAGCTGCGAAGCGCGCAACATGATCAGGTGGGCAAGATCGGCCAGTGGCGGTTTCTTGCTCAGTTGCAGGGTGAGCTCCACCAGTTTGTTGGACGCTTGGGGAGACAGCTTGAAGTAATCGAGGCGGTTGTTCATGGGTAGCTACTCACAGTGGATTGGTCTTCGTTGGGGCCCACTGTAGCTACGCTTGGACTAGCCCCATAGGGCCAAGATGGTAGTTTCGAACTAGGCCATGTCTGTCTCGATGCGCGCCATGACCCCACCGAGCGGTGTGGTCGAAGGGGCGTTAAAGGCCGTTTACGCCTCCCCGAGCGGTCTTAATCGATGGGCAACTGTCACTCACCTGTCGAGTGGGAACTGTCGTCCAAAGCGAGAATACGGCTGGTGTATTACACGACCGTCTTGGCCGGGACGCAGATGGCTCAACCGTTGAAAGGCCCCGAACCGATGGGGAAAAGCCCGCAGCTAGGCGGGCAAGGTCAATATACGTAGGGATGGCTTCAGAATCTCCCATGCTCCGTCAAAATTGAGTGAATGAAATTGAATCAGGTGCCGGTGGCATCGTCAGAATGATCTTGCCGACATTGAGTGAGGCTTCCATTTTACGGTGAGCATCCGCGGCTTTCGCCAATGGGAAGGTGCTATCAACCACGGGCTCGAGACTGCCTCCTCCCTCAAAACGATCAAGCCAGTGTTCGCGGAAGCGTCTGACCATCGCATGTTTTTCAGACTGTGTGCGCGACTTCATCACTGTGCCGATGATCTGCAGGTGGCGGTATAGAACGTCTTCCAACTTGAGGTTCACTTCACCACCCCCACCCAGAATACCGACCTGTACCAGGCGGCCACCCTTGGCGAGCGAGTTGATATTCCTGCTGAAGTAGGCCTCACCTACAAAATCGATGATGACATCCACGCCTTGCCCATCGGTGTGCTTTGCGACGACCTGGGCGAAGTCCTGCGTTTTGTAGTCGATGGCGAAGTCGGCTCCCAAGTTCTCGACGCGGGACATCTTGCCGCCCTCGGCGGTGGCAAAGACCTTGGCGCCTGTGGCATAAGCAAGCTGCACGGCTGCTGAGCCAACGCCACCAGCTGCAGCATGGATGAGTACCGACTCGCCGTGTTTCAGTTTCGCTAAGTGGATCATCGCTTCGTGAGCGGTTACAAAGACTTCCGGGATCGCTGCAGCATGCACGTAGTCGAGTGCAGCAGGGATCGGCATTGCCATGCGGTAATCGATACGCGCGATTTCGGCATAGGCGCCGCCCCCCACAACCCCCATCACGCGATCGCCGACTTGATAGCCTGATACCTCACTGCCTATCTCGATCACCTCACCCGAAATTTCCAGGCCGATGATCAGCGAGTCACCGAAATTGGGACGTCCATATCCACCGGTACGATGGGTTAAATCAGCTCGATTCACGCCGGCAGCATGCACGCGAACCAGCAGGTCGGCGGGGCGGACTTCCGGCACGGGTACCTCACTCACTTGGAGCACTTCAGGGCCGCCAAAGGTTTCAAATGTGATCGCTTTCATGGGTTCAAAGGCTCCGAGTCAACGAGCGTGGAATGGGCGATGGCAGATGCCGTGATCGCTGCAGGAAGTCCTGCATAGAAGGAGAGGTGGGTAATGGCTCCGGCAAGCTCTTCACGCGTTATGCCGTTGGCAACACCCCGCCGCAGATGCGCCGGCAACTCATCGGAATGACCGCCAGCAACCAGTGCCGCGATGGTAATGAGACTGCGGTCACGTGGTGACAGCGAGGTGTCGCCCCAAACCTCCGGGTAAAGCGTTGAGTCAATGAACGCCGAGAGTTTCGGCGTAAAAGCTCTGGCCGCCTCACGAGGGCTTGTAAAGTTGAGACCTGTCATGGGACGGCTCCTCAAACTTGGCTGATGAATTTGTTGGTGAGATAGTGCTCGATACCTTCGATGCCGCCTTCCGAGCCGTGACCGCTCTCCTTGGTGCCGCCGAAGGGAAGCTCTGTAGCGACGATGCGGTATTGATTGATTCCGATCATGCCGGCCTCCAAACCATCGGCAACATCGATGGCCGTCCGTGCATTGGTGGTGAAGGCATAGGCCGACAGGCCATAGGGCAAGCGGTTAGCTTCGGCCAATCCATCAGCCAGGCCATCGAATGGCATCACGATAGCGATGGGGCCGAACGGCTCTTCATGCATGATGCGGGCATCCATCGGCACCTCGGCCAACACCGTTGGCGCGAAGAAGAAGCCCGGGCCAGGTAACGCCTCACCGCCGGCCAATACCTGAGCCCCCTTGGCCACGGCATCAGCCACCAGTTCCTCCATCTTGTTCAGTTGTCGCAGATTGGCGAGTGGCCCGACCTGCGTATGGGGGTGCATGCCGTTTCCAACCCTCAGTGCTTTAGTAGCAGCCACGAAGTGGTCGACGAATTGCTCGTAGACACCCCGTTGAACCAGGAAACGGGTTGAAGAAATGCAGACCTGGCCAGTACCGCGGAAGCGGTTGGCGACGCCTTCCACCGCGGCTCGCTCCACGTCGGCATCGTCGAACACCAGCACTGGGCCATGCCCGCCCAGCTCGAGCGTGATCGGCTTCACGCCTTCGGCTGCGCGACTCGACAACAGACGGCCAATGGGCACAGAGCCCGTGAAGGTCACTTTGCGAATAATCGGGGAAGCGATCAACTGACTCGAGACCTCATCAGGCACACCAAACACGACTTGCAGCACACCTTTTGGCAACCCAGCATCATCCAAGGCACGAGCAAGGGCGAGGGCAGTGGAGGGGCTTTCCTCACCAGGTTTGAGAATGACGCTGCAACCGGCGGCAAGCGCGGCAGACAATTTGCGCGCCGGCGTGATGGCCGGGAAGTTCCAGGGGGTGAAAGCAGCAACGGGGCCTATAGGCTGGCGCTTGACCAGTTGCAGCACACCGGGGCGGTTGGCTGGTACCACACGGCCATCAATGCGACGCGCACTTTCAGCGAACCATTCGAAATACTCTGCCGCCCGGGTGACCTCATCCATGGCCTCGCCAATGGGCTTGCCTTCTTCCAGCGTCATCTGGGCAGCAATGTGTGCCGCACGTTCCAGGATCAAGTCGGCAGCGCGTTTGAGAACCCGGGCACGCTCAGCTGGAACCGTGTTGCGCCATTGCTCAAACCCTCGCTGTGCCACCTCAAGGGCCAGATTGAGCTCGTCACCAGTGGCCAGCGGCACCTGACCGATGATTTCTTCAGTTGCGGGGTTTCTGACGGTCGCCGTTTTGCGGCCGTCTGCGTCGATCCATTTGCCGCCAATAAAAAGATAGAGCGAGTCATAGGGTGTGTTCATGGCTGTGACCTTCATAGGGTTCTCTGGTTGACCTGCGCTGCGAAGCTACGCAGGACTTGGTAGACGGTGGCTGGCGCCGGCCCGTGGAATTGAGTCTATGGAGGTCGCCGGGATGGATTTAGCCAAGCTGAAGGGAATGATTGTTGTGCGAAAAGGTAAAATCGCTTTCAAAAGGACACCGATTTGCACACAGTGACACGTGAATTAGCCGGCACAGGGGAAGAGGGCATGGACAAGTTTTCTAATATGTCGGTGTTCGTGAAGGTCGTTGAGATGGGTAGCTTTACGGCAGTGGCCAATCACCTCGACTCCACGGTGGGGAATGTGTCGCGGGCTGTGTCAGCGCTCGAACAGATGCTCGATACACGATTGCTGCACCGCTCGACCCGGCGCTTGTCGCTCACCGATGCGGGCAGACGATTCTATGAGCGCTGCACCGTTATCCTGGCCGACCTGGAAAACGCTGAAGCAGAAGCGAGCAATGCATTGCTCCAACCACGAGGCACTCTCCGCGTCCATTGTGTGCCTGGCCTTGCTCGACACCTTGTTACTGAGGCCGCACTGGAGTACCGCAAGGCGTTTGGTGACGTAACGGTCGACTTGATGCTCTCGCAGCGTATGCCGAATCTGCTGGAAGACCAGTTGGACGTATCGATTCAGATCGCCAGGGTGCTGCCAGACTCAAGCTATGTGAGCCAGAAAATTGGAGTCAGCCACTGCGTGTTGGTGGCATCGCCAGATTACCTAGCGAACCATGGAGCACCCGAGACACCTGCGGATCTGGTTGATCATCGATGCCTGTTGCTAGGTACCGTCGATTACGCCCGTGATGAGTGGCAGCTCAAGAGTCGAATGGGCGATGCAACGTTCATCCCCAGCGGGCCAGGCTTCAGTGTGAATGACATGGAGGCTATGTCTGTGGCGGTCAGAAGCGGTGCGGGTATCGGCTTGCTCGCGGGCTTCGCAGCCATCGACGATTTACGCGCGGGGAAACTGGTACGTGTGCTTCCCGATTATTTCACTGAGGAACGGAATGTGTATGCGGTGTACTCATCGCGGCAGTTCATCGACGCCAAGATTACCCGGTTCATTGGGGCTCTGAAGGAAAAGGTCGGGAGCCGACTGGCGGTGATTGCCGACGAACTCATAGATACTTGACGTTGGCGAGCGCTGCCACTAACTGGCATCAATTTCATAAGCGGGCAGTCTAAGTGACGAATGCTCCGAACCGATGAAGAATTGGGGGCAAAAGAAAGCCCGCTGCTAGGCGGGCGAGGGAGCTTCTATCACACGTAGGGATAGCTAACGCTCCCACATCGCATGTGAAAAGGACGTGAATAGTATCGGGCGAGGGCTATCGCGTACCGCTTACGTGAACCCAAGCTGTGTAAGCCGAAAACAGGCCTTGTGGGATGCTCGGCAAGCCCTGCTCGATTTCGGCCAACCTTGGCTCCCATCGCAGGTGCATTTTTTCCGCACTACCTATGCAGCCGGGCTTTTTCAGAATACTGTATGTGCATACAGTTAAAGAGGATGCCGCCATGACAGGCACCAATCTGCCGGTGATGTCGATCCAAGAGTGGCGGCAGCTCCTCACCGAAACCGAGGCCCTGCTCCTCGCACCTAAGAAACATCACAGGGAGCTTCTGCATCAGGCATATGCACTACGTGATACGCATGCCGTGGATTTAGCGACCTTGGCCGATATGTTGGAGCTCGCGGACGAAGCATTGATGTACGCCCACTCCGTCCAGGCTGACCAGCATTGGTAGGCTAAATACACGCCCGGTTGGGATGGTGTTGTGTGGGATAGCAATGGCGAAAATGTGTTCTAGCGGCTGCGTAAGGTATTCAGTGCAGGTGACCAGACGTTGTGTCCGCAGCGTTCACACACGACTGAGTCTTGAGGTTCATGGAAGGTTGGGAAGCCGCAGCTGACGCAACAGTGTAGGCCAGCGTTCGGCGGCGCTAGGTACTCTGTACGATGTTCAGCTGGAAGCACTGACAGCCCTGGCCGGGTGTCATCTGGCCCATAGAAATACAGGCTGATATCGCCATCGGTTTCCAATAGGCCGAGTCGAACCTGGCCGAGATGCTCCACGCCTTGTTGGCGCAGTTCCATGAAAAGCTCATTGGACGAGATGTTCAAATTCCGCAGCGAATGGATCTCGTACATGCCGTCCTTTACGACCGTAATGGGCAATCCATCGATCCACGCCTCGCATGTTCTGCTGCGCCTCATCATGTAGACGGTTCCGCGATAGAGCAGCAAAAGCGTGATGAAAACCAGTGCGACCGGGAGGAGGGGTACATCTTCATAGAAAGTGACATCGCCTGCGGCTGAGCCCAGGGTGAGGATCACCACGAGCTCGAATCGGGATAGCTGCCTGATTCCGCGTCGTCCACTGAATTTCAGAAAGAAGAACACAGCTAGAAAAGCCGCTGAAACGCGGAGGGCGACCTCCAACAGAAAGGTCAGCGGGAACTCGCCAATAAGCATTCTCTGCAAATCGAATGAAACCATTCGCTGAATCCCACCTGTTGCTATCTCCTGTTACAGATTGACCGGCAATTCTCGGTCTTGGTTCATGTGCTGGTGTCAGTGAGAGATGTATTGATGCTCACCGGGAGCGACGCAGGTCTTTCATGGTGCCGGCAGGCTCAGCTATTCGCGTTGCTGATTCAGGCGAGTGTACGTAAACGTCATTGCATAGAAATTGAACAAGAATGGTGATTCATGTTCAAAATTCAAGTAGGGCGAGCTGAAAATGGTTTACAGTAACCAACTGATTTCATCCGGTATTTGAGGAAGCATCTATGTCCCGTCTCGCAGAGTTCCGTCAGCTTGAGCAAAAATTGGCCGCGCAACTGGCCGAACTGGAAGCAATGAAAGGCTCCTCCGAGCTGCAATCGGAGATCGAATTTGAGACCAAACTGCGCGATTTGCTGAACAAGTACGGTTACAGCTTGCGTGACATCATCAACCTACTGGATCCGCAATCCGGTCGACGTGCTGCGCCTGCGGTGGTTGAGAGAGCTCCGCGTCGCGCTCGCCAGGTTAAACAATACAAAAATCCTCACTCCGGTGAAGTGATTGAAACTAAAGGCGGCAACCACTCGCGGTTGAAGGAGTGGAAGAAGGAGTACGGCTCTGACGAGGTTGAGAGCTGGGTCTCTAAGTAAGTCGTGATAGCATGCACTAAACCTCCGCTCGCGGGGGGGGTTATGGCTCGTGAATGAGGTCTCATCTGCTGAGCACGAGTCGCTCCTTTACGCCACTTGATACGCAGCCCAGCTGACAATGAGCCCGCCCAAGCGGGATATGACCGATGCTTGGGCGTGTGCGGCTTGAGTAGCTTCGTCAGAAAAACGGGCTTTCTGTGAAGGTGTCAGGGGGGTTAGGAAAAGCGACTAGAAAAAATATTTCGACGCACCCCCTTGAAATTTTTTTTGCGGGACGGAGTATATATTTTGTAAACAACAAAAAGCAGCGCGACAGGGCTCTCTAACCGTCTCCAGCGCTGCTCCTGCGCTTCAGCCTTTGCACGTCAGTTACTACCTACAATTTCTGACTGCTTTTTGATCAGGAAACTTGTCCTGACGTTTTGATTTCTCCGCTGTGGTTTGGCGCTTTTGAAAGACGTCGCTTCCTCCGGCCTTATGGCCGGCTAGATTTGCATTTGTGCTCAAATTCAGTGCAGCCCCCAATTTTTTTAGCTGAGATCGGCGGATTTCGGTTCACAGGCTATACCGGAACAGAGAGAGGCTTTACGAGTAGCGCCAGGCCACTTATCTATGTCGAAGTTCGGTTTGGGTGTTCTTCCATGCCGCAAACAAACGGGCAGATACCCAGGCACAGAGAGGCTTTTCCATGCAGGACGACTACAAAGCTCAGCTCACAAAAGCTACGGAAGGGCTGCACTACTGTGATTTGATCCTGACAGCCCAAGAGGCTGATGATCTGCGGGCCCTGGTGAAAGACCTACAGGCATCGGGTAAGCACCCTGGGCTCAGTGGCGTGTTCAAAACGATCCTGGAAGAAACCTGGAGCAATGATGAACCGTGGCCAACAATCTCATCAGAATCGAAGCCTGCGCTGGATTGATCTGATGCCATTTCCAGCGGGCGGATCGCCCGAATGTTCTTAGCAGTCAAGGCACTGGAAAGTAGGGCTGTGTTTGCTGAGCCTGCGAGGCCTGGGGTTCGTGAGGCTTGCGAGTAGTGATGCAATGGACGGCGTTTTCCAAGCCTGGCACACCCCCATCGCATTCCAGGCCTTCAATTTCTGAGCGAAGGTCGTGAATGAGGTCGGCCGCCGGTTTGCCGGTCTCTTGACTCAGAGTAAGAGTCAGCAGCGTCAAGGGGCTCAGTTCAAGTCGTTGGCTCACTTGCTGGAGCTTGTCCAGCGTCAGGCTTGATCGAGCGCCTTCCAATTTGGACAAGAACGTCCGACTCGTATCACCAAAGTCGCGCTGCGAGAGTTTGCGCTTGCAGCGAAGCGCTCGAAGGACGATGGCGAATGATGACTTCAATGACATGTGCGGCTCCTTCGAATATGCCTTTCTACAGTGATCTTCACGTCGCTACCGCCGCTCCCCAGAGCTACGCGACTAGCTGGGCAAGGTTGCTGGAGGGTGCGCGTCACTACGTCTGAACACTGTTGATGCATACAGTCTACCTCGTTAACCTCGAAAGGAGAACATTTGTACTCTTGGCATTGGCGAGCGTTATGAAGAACTCAGATGAGACCGTCGACGACTGTTTTGCTTTCTTCTCGCGTGAGGAGCTGTTGGAGCAGCAGTGCCTCCTGCTTGAAAGCGAGCTTGCCGTAATGGGGGAGGAGTTGGCGGCCTCCCGCGAGAAAATTGCCACATTGGTCTTGATGTGGACGGGCATGAAGAGAGAGCTTCGGCAAGCTGACGCGGAGCTGAGTGAGGCACGTCGGCAACTTGATGTGAGCTGCACAGCACGATCGTAAACCCCTCACCCTTGCTGCCATCCTGTAATGGCTTTATGACTTCACTCCGGTTACGCTCATTCGCTGCAGGGAAGAGTGCATTGAGCGTGCCGTGTGGGCTTTGAGCGGCAAATCATCGTAGGGCGTTCCGATACCTACCTCGTGCTTCTCCGGTCTATGCATTCGATTCAAAACGAGGAAGGAACCCATGTCGTATAGCGACTATCTGAAAGGCCCAGCTCACCGACAGCGAGCGGAGGCTCTTGAAGCACAGCTTGCGGAGCTCCAGGTACAGCATTCGCAGCTGCAGGAGCTAGTTACCAAAATCGGCGCTATGGATGTAGTGAATATCCAGAAGCTGATTGAGCAAGGGTAGGCGAAGCTGGCAGGTGTACGCGATGAGACCCAACGCTCAGAGAGGGAGTTGGCGGCGCTCTCCCAGCGCTCGGCTGATCTGCAGGGGCAGATACTCGTTTGGGAAGAGACGTTGCTTCTGGAAAGCTTCGCTCTCTATGAGCCCAAGTTCAAACTAACCAGCAGCCAGGAGTACAAGGCTCGACTGGATTACGTTCGTGATCGTCAGAAAGTCCTGATCAAGAATGGGCAGGCAGCCACCGGCAACACGAACTGGACGGTGAACAACAGCCAGGCGCAAGGTCGCAAGCTTGTGAACGACATGATCAAGCTGGTGATTCGCTCGTTCAACAACGAAGCTGATGCCTGCGTGGCAAACGTGAAATTCGACAACGTCGAGCTGGGCGAGAAGCGAATCCTCAAGTCCTATGAAGCTTGCAACCGGCTAGGCAAGATCATGAGCGTAGAGATTTCCGGGGTCTACCTCGACCTTAAGCTCGATGAGCTGCACCTTGCCCATGAGTTCCAGATCAAGAAGCAAGAGGAAAAGGAAGAGGCCAAGCGCGCACGAGAAGAGCTTCGAGAGCAGCAGAAGCTCGAGCAAGAAATTCGCGCGGCGCGTGAGAAAATTGCCAAGGAGCGGAAGCATTTCACCACCGCACTGCGCGACCTTCAGGCTCGCCTTGAGCAGGTGCAATCTGATGAGGAGCGTTCAGCGCTGCTGGTTAAGTTGGCCGAGGTTGAGGCAGGTAGAGCCGAGCTCGAGAGCGAAGAAAAGCTCATTGATTATCGCGAGCAGAATGCTAAGGCCGGGTACGTCTACGTGATCTCTAACCTTGGGGCATTCGGTGAAGGCATTTACAAGATCGGCATGACTCGCCGCCTTGAGCCTATGGATCGAGTTGATGAGCTCGGCGACGCCTCGGTACCGTTCTGGTTCGACGTGCATGCGATGGTGTTCTCGAACAACGCTCCTGCGTTGGAAGCAAAGCTCCACGAGCATTTCGCATCGGGCCGGCTCAACAAGGTCAACGGGCGAAAAGAGTTTTTCCGGGCTGACATTGCTGAGATCGAGAAAGTGATACGCGAAAACTACGATGCTGTCGTCGAGGTCACTCATGAGGCGCCGGCAGAGCAGTTCCGTGAAAGCCTTCGCTTGGCGTTGCCCAAGCCTGCCATTCACCAATCGGAGCGGATGACAGCACAGAGCTAAAGTCGCATGCCTGCACGCGGGAAGGGTGGCCTCTGTTTGTACCCAAGGCTAGTAGCCGTCCGCGAGATCGTTATCGCCCCATGAGAGAGAGGCTTAGCCGTTTTCGGGCCCCCGAGCGGCTAAGTAATGGTGACTCAGATGAATGAGCGTACTCGCTGCCACTCATTCCAGCACTCTTCTGGGACGATGTCTTCATAACCCCGCTCTTTCTCCAACGCAACGGCGGCACTGAAAGGCACTGCTGTCGCGGTTGCATTATCTCGAATCTCAAGCACCTCCTCCTCGCTGAGCGGTGTGCCTTTGCAATCCTCTGCCGCTTTAAGCAGGGATACAAGCGTAGGTATAAATACGAGACACAACGGATCTGTAGACAAAAGCTTGTCTCCTGAGGCGGATAATCGGGATTAGTGGATGCAGCTTATAGACCTGGGCGAGCACGCGCAAAGCCTGAGCACGCCTTGGCAGCTTTAGACGGGCGTCAAGTCATCCTTGGGATCAGCCTAGGGTCATAACGATTGTTCCTAGTCGGCTGGGTCACACTCATGATTGCAGCTGCGAGCCGCCCGTGCGAAGAGTCAGTTATTACATCCGAGCGCCCACGGCCTTATTTGGTTTTTACACCAATTTACTTTCAACGGGTACGTCCCCGTCAGTGAGGCAGCGTCGACTTGGCAATCGTGGTCTCGACGGGATTTGGCTTGATCGTGCCGCTTTTTGCGGGCTGGACTTGCAGCGACAAGCCTTTATCATGGGCTGTCCTACTCAGCCTGCAAGGAAGCAAATGATCATCAACAAGGTATTTCGGCTTGCTGTCTCACTGCCTATTTATGCAGTATCCGTCCTCATTTGGATCTATATTGCAAGCACGATTTTCAAATCTGTGTTACCCGCATTCAAAGGCTATATGACGCCTTTTCAAGTTGGTCAGTTACTGGGGAATTTTCTCATCTGCCTCGTTGTAGCAGCGTTATCAATAGGGGTGTGGTTGCTAGGAAGATATGTGCGCACCTCCAGCTTCAAAAGAGTGCGGAAGCAGGTGGCGATCGATCAGTCCTAATATTTTCAGGCCTAATCTTCAGGGTGAATGGCGGCACAGAAGATCGCCCCGTGGGACGAACATACGAGTAAGCGTCCGGGCAAACCGTCTTGCAAGACTAAACCGTGCCGAGGTGCTTGCCAGGGGGCTTCGTTTACTCACTTCATCGTCCGCTCTGATCTCGGCGAAGCAGACGTTCAAAGTTACGGGGAAACCAGTCCGAGCTCGGCAAGCGCTTTCAGGCCATCAGCATCCACGACTCGAGCGATATCCGCAGGTGTCCAGGTCGAAATCTCTTGCCTGAAAATCTCGCTCGAGCGAAAAGGCATTGTCGACATAGCATCGAGCATTCCAACTCTTGAGTTTTGATAGCGATCGACGTCGTCTAGCTGCAGAAAATAGCAGTCGGCGTACTCGGAGAAGACCAGCTTAGCTGAGGCACGGAGGCGCAGGTGCTCGCGCAGCAACTCGAGGGCAAAGCCTGAACCCCTTACCGCATCAACGGCGACAACCAAGCGATTCGGGCACAACGGCAGATCATGCGGAGTTGCTTCTTTAGGTAGTTCACTCATGGCTGATGCGCACCGCGATTCATATCGTTCAGCTGGCTCATGATTGCTCCTGTCCTTAACGTGTTCTCTGTCTACCGAGTGAGCAATTATCTGCTCCCTTGCGGTTTACAGGGTACACGGCATTCCGCTACATCGCCTATCCCCGGAGGGGCTAGGGGGCGCGATAGGGCTGAGCATCATTGAGCTTTCAATGCGAGCCTGCGATTGCCCACGGAGGAGGGGGATACCGTTATTAAGAGCGGAAAATTTGAGTCGGCAGTCGTTGTTCACGATTGAGGCACCCGGCTACGCAACAAGGGTTAGCAGCTAGGACTGCCGTGAGCCTGGCGATGATCAAACAGGTTTGTGGTCAGCATCCAGGGGTAACCCTGCTTCTACCCTAGCGTGACGTTCTGGCCCACATGACGGATTTGATCACTGGGAGGGCGTCCAAGACCTAAAAAATTCCACTACCCTCTCGAATGGATGGTTAATCGTTGTGCTAGTGACCATTTGAATGACCCTCAAAAAGACATTCTCCTATAGAAGAAATGGTCATTTGAATGTTTCTCAGGGCTTGTGCGGTAATGGTTTAACTTTTGGGTCAGATTTGAGGCGAGATTAGTTCTTGTGAGTCCTGGCTAGAAGGGGCAGTTAACCAAGATTTTTGTCGTAAATTTGACAGTAAGATGACGACGATTCTCAGGCGGTTAATTCCACTGCGACATTATCCGTCGCAGTGAAGAAAGTGCTTCCCTATAGCTATTGTAACAATTCATTTCAAGAAAAATCCGTTAACCCCTTGAGTTATGCGGGCTGTGCATCCGTCCAGTAGTAAAATTGGATCCAGGTGTGCATTTGCGCACAAGATAATTGAGCGACAGACGCTTGCGGGCTCACTTGGTTTTGAATATGTTGTAGCTTCCTCAGGGGTATGGCACTAGATGTAGTGTTCCCTGACGGCCTCGAAACGGATTTCTTGAGGTGGTGCTTGGTGACAGGGAAGCCGGTTGGCTATCCCGCCCCGGCGGCCAGCGAAGAATTGATGAGCTGATTTACGGCTCAAGTGCTCGATTAGTGGCTGGTGTTGGTATGCCTACCAACGCATGATCCGCTCGCCGAATTCATTCAGTTCTCTCGGAATCCGCTCTCAGCACCTTTGCGTTCCTATAACTCGCCAAAGCGATGAGTCACCCGCGCTTAGTTGTATCAGCACGATGACGCATAAACACAAACGTTTTTCAGTGAATGGAAGATGACGCTCAGCTATTGCCAGAGAGTTATTCTACCTATGGTGCATGGAGGTTCGAGTGGCCGCTAAATTTACTTTCTTCCAAGTCGGTAATGGGGATATGACCCTAGTGCGCTTGGCAGACTTCAACGTCACAACTATCTTGATCGATTGCCATATTCGGTCGAAAGCTGATGACCCAAACGATGACACCCCCGATGTGGCTCGGGCTCTGCGTGAGCGGCTGTTACGTGACGACAAGGATCGTCCTTACGTTGACGCCTTCATGCTGAGCCACCCCGACAAGGATCACTGCGGTGGGCTGAGCAAGCATTTCTGGCTGGGCCACCCCGACGAATACCCGGATGACAAAAAGGATCGTTGGGAAAAGCGCATCATCATCCGAGAGCTCTGGTCGTCACCACTGGTTTTCCGGCGGCGGTCGAAGAATCACACCCTTTGCGACGACGCGATTGCGTTCAACAAAGAAGCGCGTCGGCGCGTTCAGTACTGGCGTGATCACCGCTGGGCGTCTAGCGGTAACCGCATCAAAATCATGGGTGAGGACGTCGACGGCAAGACTGATGACTTGCGCTCGATCCTGGTTAAGTCAGACGAGTGGTTCAGCGACATCAATGGGTCTTCTTCGTCAGTGTTCAGGGCTCAGCTCCTGGCTCCTGCACCTCATGAAGATGATGCGAATCTGGAAGAGCAACTGACCAAGAACGAGTCCAGTATCGTCATGAATATGGAGATCTGGCCATCGCAGTTCAGCAGCAAGCGTACCCGGTTTTTCGTCGGTGGCGATGCGGAGGTTCTGATCTGGGAGCGAATGTGGGAACGCTTTGAGAATGCGCCTGAGACTCTCGCTTACGATTTGCTCCTCGCACCGCACCACTGCTCATGGCACACACTTTCCTGGGACAGCTGGTGGGGCAAGGGCGAGGATGCCAAGGTATCTGAGGCTGCGCGCAACGCTCTCGGCCAGGCCAAGCAGTCTGCGACTATCGTCTCCAGCAGCAAGAAGATTGTTGACGATCTCAACGATCCGCCTTGCATCCGTGCGAAGCGCGAGTACAGGGCGATTCTGCGTGAGGTGGATGGCTGGTTCGCTTGCACGGAAGAGAATGGTTCCAAAGGCGTGCTCGAGCTGGAGTCGGCCTCTGACGGTACCGTTATCAAAGCTGCAGTAGCGGTTGCGGCAGCAGCGACGTCGGCTGCAGCAGCTGCAGCACCTCGCGCGGGTGCCCTTAAAAAATGACCAGTCTCTATGTGGTGGGTGAGTCAAAGGGCGAGCAACCCGAGCCTATTCATGCTCGCACCCGAGCGTTGGTGAAAGCGTGTAAGACGTTCTCGGGCGTCGAGTTCCTGGAGCTTCGCCAAGAAAGCGAAGCCGGCGGTGTGACGGAGTACGTCGTGATCGAGGCGGGCGACGGAACTATTGTTGGGGCCAATCCAGGTGGCATCCACCGCGTAGAAGCGCTGGCAATTGCTGTGAACCCGATGCTTCGCGTCCCGGTGACCGTTCACGCACTTCGCCACGACTTTCCCGGGCTTTCACATCTCCATCGCTCAACACCTGGCATGCCAAAGGTGCTCTGCCTATACGACGTAGATTGGAGTGCTGTCGAACGGATCTGGACAGCTGAACGCTTTCTAGAGCGTTTGTTCTGGTGGCTGCGCCAAGCATCGGAGCTGCGCCTGCACCGTGATGATCAGCCGTTGGAGCAGCTGTTTTATACAAGCCCTTTCCAACTCATTTTGCCTGCGCTTGATATGACCAAGTTGGCGAGTGGTGAATCCAAGCTGCGCATCGATATGACTGATAACAGCGACAAAGTCACGCTGCGTGCGGTTGTGGATCCCGAAGCTTCCAAGAAGCAATCCAGCTACAAACTGATCAATATCATGGTGCCGCCCGTGGAGTCGAACTCGGTGGTCATGTTCCCGACCACCCTGGGTGAGCTACATGATCAGTTAGTGGAATGGGGTAGCGAACTCTCCCAGCAGCTTGCGAACACTGTCCGTGACGCAGGTTCCGAGGGATTCAGTAAAACGTCCCAAAGCGATAAGCAAGGGATGTTGATCCTGGCTTGGGTACCTCGGCTTCGCAATGGTGAATTCGAGCGCATGGATGTGAAAGGCTACATGCTGGAGGTCAACCTCTTCGACCTAGCAGCTTCGTTCGAGATGCTAGCACCGCCGACCCCGCAGGGCATCTGCTATCCAGTTGTGCAGCTTGGAGGCTATACGGGGGAGATTTGGAAAGGCCTCGGCATTCTACCCGTGGAGGTTCGAGCCTCCCTAAACGCGGAGTTTGCCAGAGACCTGTCTGCTGTTGATCCTGCGACCGCTACGTTCAAGGGCGTCCTGGCCGGGACGGGAGCACTTGGCGGCATGCTCGCAGACATATGGACTCGCATGGCATGGGGTGCCTGGACGTACGTTGATCCAGATCTGCTTCTACCGCACAACGTGGTCAGGCATATCGCTGACAATGACTTCGTAGGCTTTCGCAAAGCGGATGTGCTTAAAGCGATGATGGGGCACATCTATCCTGGGGAGCCGCTGCCTACGGCTATCTCCAAGGACATCTTGGCCAATGATGAGCGCATTCATCAGGCTATCGAGCAGGCCGACCTGTTAGTCGACGCAACGACTACATTGGCTGCGCCTCGCGACTTGGCGCTAAGGAATCACAAGGCACGTATCGCCAGCGTCTTCCTCTCGCCGTCGGGGATGTCCAACGTCATTCTACTTGAAGACTCGGCACGTACGCAGCGTGTTGATGCGCTGGAGGGGCAATACTACCGCGCTGTACTCAGCAGCATCTGGGGCGAATCCCATCTCATGAACCACTTGGGTGACCGGTGGGTGGGCGGTGGTTGTCGGAATGTCTCGTTCCGTATGTCTAACGAAAATATTCATGTCCATGCGGGCCTGGTCTCGCGTCGCTTGCGCAAAGCGGTAACGCAGGCTGAGGCCCAGATCCTGATCTGCGCGATGGATGACGAATCCGGCAGCATTCAATCCCACCAGGTGCTGGTGCACCCCGTTACCCAAGCAGCGGTGGGGGAGTGGACGGTCAAGTATGACGGCGGGTTCACTGACAAGATCAAGGCCCAAAGGCTTGCTGCCCTACCCAACGAAACCGGAGGGTCGCTTCTCGGCATCACCGATCTCAAGACGAAGACCATCATTCTGGTAGATGCCCTGCCACCGCCCCCAGACAGCGAGTCGAGCCCCACGCACTTCATCCGAGGTAAGGAGGGCCAGTTGGAGGCTCTTAAGAGAGTACATGGCCTGACTGCCGGGATTGTCGATTACGTGGGCGACTGGCATTCGCATCCAAATGGTTGTTCGGCTATGCCCAGTGCCGACGACCACGCCCTTTTCGCCACCTTGGTGAGCAGGATGAGGGCGGAAGGTCTGCCGGCGATGATGATTATCGTTTCTGATGCTGATTTAGGTGTGTATGTCACCTAAAAGCTGAAGGCTTTAGATCAGGCATTTCCAGAATTATTGCGAGTAGCAATAGCAAAAGACTGTCTCCTGGTTTGGCTACAGCTAGGCATCGGCGGGAATTTACAACAATTCATGCCTGTAAAAGCTAGGCAAAAAAGACGCGAGGTGTGCGACGTGGTAGAGAGCATTGAGATCGATTTTCTTCCGGTGGGAGAGGGCGAGCATAGCGGAGATGCGATCGCGATTCGCTGGCGAGAAGACGGTGAATTCAAAGTGATGATCTATGACGGCGGAACGCAAGCTTATGGCGCGAAGCTGGTCAAGCATGTCCAAGAACATTTCCAAACCAGCTACGTCGACTACGTCGTCAACTCTCACCCAGATAATGACCATGCGGGAGGGTTGCTGCATGTCCTGGAGACCCTGACAGTTGGAGAGCTGTGGATGCACCGTCCGTGGGAATACAGCGATGTGATCCGAGAATATTTTCACGACTGCAGGATGACTGATGAAAGCCTTGCGAAGCGGCTGAAACAGAAAATGTCGGCTGCCCACGCCTTGGAAGAGGCTGCATTGAAACGGGAAATCCCGATTATGGAGCCGTTTGCTGGAGACCAAATAGGGATCTTCACGGTGCTGTCACCTGGCAAGTACCGGTACGTACATGACTTAATTCCAGCCTTCCAGAAGTCCCCTGAGCTGAAGGAAAACCAAAGTGCTTTAGCTGCTGTGTTAGACGCCGTCAAAGGTGCTGCAGGTTACGTGGCTGCGAAATGGGGGTATGAATATCTACCTGAGTCGGTGTCTACGTCATCGGAAAATGAAAGCAGCGCTATCCTCTTCGCGGAGACCGGCAATAAGGGCTACCTGCTTACTGGAGACGCAGGTATCGAATCGCTGCGAGCCGCTGCAATCTTTGCCTCTGAACGTGGAATTGACCTGCCTACACGCGTTACCTTTGCTCAGATCCCTCACCACGGAGGCCGTCACAATGTCTCGACCGAAACGTTGAATCTGCTGGTAGGCAAACCGCTTGAAACTCCTCCGGACGAACCTGTTCGTAGGGCCTTTGTGTCGGCGGCAGCCTTAGCACCGCGTCATCCCAAGAAAGCTGTGACTAATGCATTTATAAGTCGAGGTTTCAAAGTCGTTAAGACCAAAGGAAACCATATTGTTCACCGCTCTCCTGGCGCTCCTGAGCGTGAGGGATGGGGCCCAGTTACCTACGAGCCGTTCTATGAGGAGGTCGAAGAATGAGCGGGGAAGCTAGCGTATCAGGCATCGCTAAAGCCATCAGTCAGTTCTCTGATCCTTATGAACGCCAGGCCCGCCTGAATCCTGCTCTTTTGGCCCTTTCTCCAATTATCGTCACAACAGTGGCGCTGTACGGAGATAGGCTGGGACTAATTTCAGGGGTCGTATCTCTGCTAATCGCCTTAGGGCTGCTTTTCCTGCTTTCCGACTATGCCAGGAGCCGGGGTAAGGCAAAAGAGCAGGCATTGTGGAAAAAATGGGGCGGGGCGCCCAGCACCCAGGTATTACGCCATCGCAACGGGACATTCGAACGTGGTGAGCTCTTAGGTTATCACTCCAAGCTTGCCACGCTGCTGGGTAAGCCCTTCCCCTCGAGCGCGGAGGAGGCATCAGACTCGCAGGGAGCTGACGAGGTGTATGCAGAGGCGTGTGGGATGTTGCGTGGCGCAACGCGGGATACCAAAAAATTCAACCTTTTGTTCAAGGACAATATTTCTTACGGGTTCCGCAGAAATGCTTTAGGGCTTCGAAAGGTTGCCGTCGCTTCGGCTATCTTCAGCCTGATCTGGGTCGCGGTTCGTCAAGGCCCTTCTGTGTGGCTATCTCGCTATCAAGAAGCGACGACTCCGGAGGCGTTTTTCTCAGTTGGCGAAGTCACTGCTATAGGAGCGTCACTGGTCATGCTGCTGATCTGGACGACATATATAACGGAAAAATCCGTGCGCGATGCAGCATTTTCCTACGCCCGAACGCTTGTGTCTGCTAGCGGACTGTTGGCTGCAAAGCCGAAAGTCAGCCGCGCAAAGAAAGAAAAAGTTAATTGAGGCCACCTTTTCTCATGCGCGCTCAGGGTGATGAAAATTTCGGCGCCCTACGCGAAACTTTGGCCCTTGAGTCGGGCCGTGTAATGGTGGTCGAAGAGGTGGGTTTTAGTGATGTTTAGTTAATACTTCGTTCGCTGAGAAGGACTGAAGCTCGACTTTTAGAGAAAATCTAATATTCATGGAGTATTTACATCATGCAGATGCATATAGCTCGGCGCCTTTCCGAGGCCATTGGTAGTTGGCTTCACATGGAGTTCTGTTGCTATAGAGCTGGGTTGTTTTCCGAAAGCTCGTTAAAGGCAGCGGTGGGCCAGGTTCTCAGCTCATTTCCAATTCTAGTCAAAGGCGAGCGCGTTCATTCTGATTTTCCACACGAACTCTTGAATTCTGGTGCTCAATCCGGGCGTAAAAGAGAAGTTGACTTTGCACTAGTTCTTGCAGGAAAGGGACTGCCAAAACGTAAAGCACAAATTGCGGTGGAGACAAAGTGGGCAGGGTCATCGCATTGCACTCCATCAAAAATGTTTCAAGATTTCCTGCGGCTCGCGGAAATTAAACGAGGGGATCCCGATACGGTCTGTATATTCGTCCTTGCAGGGGCGCACCGGGAGGTATCTAAGCTATTAAGTGGAATGCCTTTTACTGCGTCAGGTAAGCTGAACACGGGGATAGGCTCATCTGGTAAGGAGAAAAGACTAAAGCCAATTCCTACAAATTTGGTTCATAGAAATTGCTTTTCTGAACCCATCAAGAATCTCTCCGCTGTTGGTTTTACTATTCCTGAATCATTTGTCTGTCAGTCATATGGTCTACATCCGCTTCAAACAGCTGGTGGTACGGTGGATTTTCAAGCAATAGCGTGGGAGGTAAAGTACGTTTCCGATGCTAATCTAAATGTGACTGTTTGGTAGAAAACGGCTCATCATTCATTCTAGTTGAGCCGCTAAAGCGGGTGGCTCAACACTAGCGTCGGTGGAGACCATGTCGGGCCTTTTGTGCCTGGAACGAAGAATCATAGGGGCGATGACAGGTGCATTGAGATGTTTCGTTTGCCCCCAATGCTGTTGCCGCTCTGTCTGTCTACAGTAAGTTCTCGGCGAGCCTTGCGGAGCAGCTTGGCAAGCGGAGCTTGAGCCAACGGGTAGATACTTCCCTTGAGTACAATTGCGAGCCAAATTCACATATCCGATACCGTTCATCAGGATCTTATCAATGATGTTGAGATTTCGCGTTGACCCACTGATGCCTTGGGTGGCGTATGAGGCCGCCAAGAGATATATGGGGCGCCTCAACAAGCTTGGTCATTTGGTACTGGCGGTTGCCGCAAGCAAAGCCGTTGGTTTTGTAGTCACTCCGCCAATCGCAATGGCGGTCTCTGCTGTGGTAATAGCTTTCGCCTTTCTTCTTGCTGATGACTACCGTCGTTACGACAAGGAGCTAGTTAAAAACACCAACCTTTGGGGCCTTCTTAAACTGCTCAGTCATGCGTGGCAGTTTTGGGTTGCCATGTTCTTCTTTGCAAGCCTCGGGGTTGGAACGGTGAAGTGGGCAGAGCTTGGGCTCTGGTCTGATTTAGCGTCTTGGATCGGTGCTTGTGGGTTAGTCTATGAGTTCCTGATCAAACCGAACCTGAATTCTTAATGCCGTTCGCGCTTGGTGAGAATCTAGGTGGTGATCAGTTTGCGGACTACAGCAGAGGGAACGAAGTGATCTGGTTTCTAGGCGACGTACATGGGCGTTTTGACCATGTCATTAGGCTGGTGAAGCTTCATCGGCCTGAGGCTGTGGTCTTCCTTGGCGACCTTGAGTGCGGCTTGCCACTCGACACGATCCTGCGTCCGATCCTTGGCCTTACTGAGATCTGGTACATACATGGCAATCACGACACGGATCAATGGAGCTACTGGCACAATCTGCATGGCAGCGGCTTCGCTGACCGCAGCCTCCATGGCCGGGTAGTGGAGGTTGCAGGTCATCGCATAGCTGGTCTGGGTGGTACGTTCGAACAGCGAGTTTGGCTACCAGGCAGCCTTGATACCGGCATCCAGAATTATGAGGACTTTCTCGAGCGGCTGGCCCTCAGGCCGCAGCGGGCAGACATCGTCGCCACCAAAAAGCAGAACGCGCTTTCGGCAATTTTTCCGGACGACTATTTTTCCCTCGCAATGGAGGGGGCAGACATTCTGGTCTGCCATGAGGCTCCTAGCTGCCACCCGCACGGTTATTCAGAGATCGACGCACTCGCCCAGGCAATGGGCGCAAAAATGGTCGTGCATGGACATCATCATGATTGCCTAGATTACAGGTCTCACTGGCCGAAGCTTGGTTTTGAGGCTCATGGCGTAGCGTTCAGATCGATCATGGCCATCGACGGCTCAGTCATCAGCTGAGGTTGAGTGTCTGCACGGTGTCGCAAGCTGCTTGGTCATAACCATCGACGCTACGGGCTCGAAGAGGCCGGCTGAATCGTCGCTAGGTCTTCTATCCTGAACTTGTAGGGTAGGGGGCGAGCAGTTGCGTCAGGTGATAGTTCCAGAGCGGGGTGAGTACATGAGGGTCGGTGATTTGATTCAGCTCCTGCAAGCGTTAGATCCTGAGATGAAAGTGCTGATGACACGTTAAGATACGGGGCTGGAGGACGTTGCCGCGTGCTATGAAGACCTGGTTTGCCAAGGGCGGGTTGCCGGGTATGACCAGTTCGATGAGTACGTTCTGTCAAAGGGCGCTGACGCAACTACTGGAGAGAAAGTGATCGTCATCGACATGTGCGAGCGCCTAGAGGACTGGCAGAAAAAGCAGTGAGCGCTGAATCACTGAGCCGTGCGGCGTACTTAGACTCGCATAAAGCCGAAACCCTGCTGATGCATGGCTCGTCTCAAATCCGGAATCTCTTTGTGTATCCCACTCTGTGCTGTGGGCCCCTGTGAGGCGGATGGTCGCTTTCACCGGTCTGCGCTACCTCTTCTCTCGATTATGGCGGATGTGCGACTACAAGACCTACGTGGATTGATGGGAGTAGGAGATCTATCGCATTTCCCCGCAGGGGCTGTGCTTTTCATTTACGGGCTCGAGGACGGCTGAAGAATCTAGTGGCCTTCCACGTGGAGATGTGCAGGACAGCGGCTGAGTACAAAAGCATCGTCAGCCGTTTGTCACAGATGGAAGAGATCACCAGCCAGCATAATGGCTCACGAGATGAGCCCACGTTTTCAATGCCTGGCCGTCTTGGCGCAGGACTTTGAGAGCTTCTGCCGCAGAAATATTGGTCGGACATCCACCGGTGAGGAAGATTTTGTCACTCTCCTGAAGGTAAAGATGCAGCAGGGTAAGAACCATAATCTTCTGCACTGGCTCCATGGCTCTGTATGACTTGCGCATGGCCTTCAAAAGTTCTGGAGTGGGCTTCGATTGCTCATAATCAATGCCCTGCGGTCGCATTGTGTAGTGACGGCCTTCATCACCATAGGGGAATACTTGCTTGAAGCAACTCTCTAAGCCGTAGTCGTTGACAATCTGCCAAGCGGTTTCGCCAAAGATCTCTCCACGCTGGGCTGATGACGAGAAGAGCGGCGGCTCTGCACCGCAAATGATAGCGAGCGCAGTGCTTTCAATGGCGTCCATGCAAGAAATTTCAAGAACCAAATCTACAAGTGCGTAATTTGGGATGCGACCTGCCGCGAAGACAGGGTCAATAGCCGCATAGGCAGCCACAGCCACCGGTCTGCGGGAGTGGTGAATGTAGCAAGAGCTTGCTCTTTCCCTCTCGGTAAACGCCCACATGCCTGAAGACGGTTGGTAAACACCCAGTTCATTGATGAGTGCATTTGCTTCAGCTACGTATTCGTGTGAGTTGCGCAGGTCGTCATGTTCGACTGAGGTCATTGTGGTAGCCCTTGAGGTGGATCTTCTGTGGGGACTGCAAACGCGGGTATTAATACATGGAAATCGTGAGCTGAAATGAACAGCCTAGTGGTGATCATCCTCGAGTGCGTAGTGAACGTACGATGAAAGGTAAGGTTGTTGAGGGGGCTGGCTGTCCACTACTTTATCGACTTTATCTAGCTCATTTATAACTTCCATCGTTGCCTCCTCGACCATGTCGTTTACGCTTCTGGTGTCCTTATAAAAATGCTGCAGCATTGTTGTCACGCGAAATCTGTCGGCTACTTAACGAATCTGATGCAGATCGGACACTCTTTATGATGGTTTGACACGAGAGGAGGTCTCTCGGTATTCGAGGGGCAGGTTCCGAAGTCTGTCTTGTGTTGAATGCAAGGCCCAATCAGGGTAGAGATATTTTGGTGCGATGCACGCACTGCAGAAATTTCAGTCGTTATGAGGATATTGTTATTTTTCATGTCGGAAAGCCCTTTGGGTTGAGAAGTTTTCGAATGCCGCAAACGAAAGGTATGCATTCATAGGCAAGCAGCCAAACGCCACACGCCGGCCCCAGTGATGGACTGTCAAAACGAGTCAGTTAATGAAAAGCACAGCCCCTGCGGGGAAACGCGATAGGTCTCCTGGCCCCTTCAAGTCAGGTAGATTTTGTAGCCGCACATCTGCGACTACGTAGAATAGTGTCCTTTAGTATGCAGCATCATCGATGATCCGGTACGGAATGCTAATGATCTTATAAAGTACAGCCATTTTTGACTGAAGTAACTCAGACAGTTGATTGCAAAAACGCTCACCCTCAGCAGACTCGAGGTCTGCAGATATTGTGATATCGATAGATGGAGACGAAATAGGTTGGGACACAAGCCTATTGAGTATTCCGTTTCCCACAACATTGGATAGTTGAACGCACAGAGCCTCTCCAAACCCCAAAGATCTGAACTGCGGGCGGACGAATGCAGCGTGCAAATTCACCTGGATTTTGAGTGGGGTCTCCGCGTCGGAGGGCGCTCGGCATTGATTGTTTTCATCCTGGTCGCCATCTCCGGTCACTTGAAAGCGGCACAAGCCTGCTAGCTCTGCGTCGATCCACATCTCTAAATTTTCGACGCTTAAAAAGTAAGCCACATTCAGTGGGTTTCCGGTAGCAGTAACCTCATTAATAAGACGGAGCTTTTGGTCATTCGAAGCCATGCCCAGTGTAAAATGCACTTCCCATTTTCTATTGTTACTGAATGAGTAGTGGGGGTACGGAAACGATTGAGTCTGCTGCGAGCCTAAGAAACGATCCTGGTGATTGCCGTTAATTAGGTCGTTGAGTGGCGCCAGTCTATTAATGCCTGCTGTTTTTGAATGCTTGGCCATGGAGCTGATTCTCCTTGAGAGCATGCGTGAAAAGTCTGACTAATCTAAATGGGTTTTTTGAAGGGCTGTGTGGTGAGTGTTTAAGATTTTTTGATGGTGTGGCGGATATATCTTTGTTCAACTTTATGATGTTTTGTCATCGCGATAATTACAGCGGGCGGGATCTTTATCAGTGACTTGGCAGCCTAGTGGGCAATGCTTATTCTCAGGTTGTGGGGGGTGCGACCCTTAGGATTTATACCTGCAGCGGCTAGCCATTCGGAGAAGATTAACTGCAATTCTTTTGGTGTCACGTTTGAGATTTCATCGGGGCGTGCGCCAGAATATAGAAGCTCGAGTGTATGGATGTTGCGAGAGATTCCAGAGCTGATCACTGAACTGCGTAGTGCCTTGAGCTCCGTGGTTGTAAAAATGTCTTTCGAAGCGTGCCTGATTTTTTTGGTTTTGCTTGGATCTAGATTTGTCATTTGCCTTTTCCTGTAGTTGGTTTTCGAAATCCCAATAAGAATATGCAGGAGGTTTTCCAAAAGGCAAATTTTTTTGTGCGTTTTTTTTGCTTGAGCTAAATCGCCATAAACATAAGGTTAGTATTGCCGGGTCAAACAATTTTAATTAAATGACGAAATCCAGTTAAATATATGGCGTAAATTGTCAAAAGTTTGACTGTTTTGAGTGCTATGTATTGTCACGAGGCTGTCGCTGATGCCTGTCAATACTGTTGTATTGTTGTGCGGTTTTTTTGGGTTTTATACGTTTGGAGTGGTGATAAAAAGTTGCGGAAGTTTTGAAAAGTGTATAGCGTGGAGTTCAGGTTTTTTGATTTCTAGGTTTTGGGGGTTTCATGAAGGTGTCAGATCGCTCTAAGTTGATATCTACCACCCCAGCGCTTTTTTTGGATTACGATGGAGTCCTACATCCAGATTTGGTTTCCTTAACACCGAAAGGCTACGAACTATTGTGTCCTGGTCATCTTATGATGCATGCAGGAATTTTGGCCGAAATCCTAGAGGATTTCCCGAGCGTAAGTCTGCACCTTAGCACCTCCTGGGTGCGCTTCATCGGCCTCCGTCGAGCTTGTGAGGCTCTGCCGACTGCACTGAGAGACAGAGTGTTATCAGCGACGTGGCAGTCACGGATGTCCCCCCAGTCCCGGGCCACGTATGACACCCAAAGCAGGTTTGAACAGATTCAATCGGCGACTACTAGGCTAGGGATCGGGCGATGGCTAGCCATTGATGCTGATCCGTTGCACTCTTGGCCATTCGCTGATGATCGCCTTATTCGCTGTAATCCGGCCCTAGGGCTCGGTGAGGTAAGAACCCAAATATCACTTTGGGACAAACTGGATTTGCTGGTTCCCGCGCAAGGATGAGCTGCTACGAAGCTCTAGGCGCCGAGCCGGCCATCTGAGTCACCTATCCGCACCAGCACCTGCCCATTCCATCATTGAACGTGCGCCTTGTTGTCCCGCAGCGACGAGGCGCATTTGCCGCTCTCTCACGGCTACTCCAGCCCATTGCAGTCAAACGGTCTGTCCCATGTGCATTCACCGCAACTGCAACAGGCTCGGCCCATAAGACCCACAGTTCATCCTTGGCTCGGAGTAGCTAGGTGAGCAGGGGCGGGCTCAATCGCTTGGGAAGAGGTATACCTGCACCGGGGTGCAGCATGCGTCCTTAGCGGGCTCTTAAATTCTACGAGCCGCCGATGCTCTGCTTCGGACGGATAAGGTGCAACACATAAGGCGCAACTAGTTGCATATTATGGCTGTGCTGATGCGTCAGGGCGAGAGCCCTTCTAAATCGGGGGCTTGACAGGCTCCGAGGTCTTTGTGATGATGACGTCACTAGGTTGGTAGCTAGGTAGAACCTTAGATAAGGGTTCGAATCTCTACGCTTCCGCCAAATTTCTCATTAAAGCCCCTGGAAATGGGGCTTTTTTGTGGGTGATGGTTTTCTACCCAAGGTCCTGTGCGTGGCTTGATACTCGCTGGGGCGGAATCGGCCCGTGCGCGGGCCCCGGCTGTCCATCCTCTAAGCGGAATGAGGCAGGGGCCAGCAGGCGCATCAGTACCCAGGCCGCCAGGTAGGCGATGGCACAGGCGATGAAGATCAGGTTGTAGCCCAGGTTCAGTTGCTCCAGGGCCTTGTAGTGTTCCAGCACCAGGCCGACGATCAGCGGGAAGATCATCCCGCCCACGGAGCCCGCGGTACCGCCAATGCCCATGACCGAGGCGACTTGGGCCTTCGGGAAGTTGTCCGCGACGGTGGTGAACAGGTTGGCCGACCAGCCCTGGTGAGCGGCAGCGGCCAGGCTCAACAGAGCGACCATGACCCACATTGTGTCGATGTAACTGGCAAGGGCGATGGGCAGCACCAGCAGCGCCATGACCAGCATCGCCGTGTCGCGGGCCTTGCGTGTCGACCAGCCGGCGCCGATCAGCCGCGACGACAACCAACCGCCGAAGATGCTGCCGATGGAGGTGGCGCAGTACACAACCATCAACGGCAGGCCGAGGTGCTTGAGGTCCAGGTCGAAGCGGCTGGAAAAGTATGACGGCAGCCAGAACAGCATGAACCACCAGATCGGGTCGGTGAGGAACTTACCGGTCACGAATACCCAGGTCGCACGCAGGCGCAGCAGCGTACGCCACTTGACCTTCTCCTGCGGCTCGGGTTGGTCACCCTCGTTGATATGGGCGAGTTCGGCGAGGCTGATGCGGGCGTGCTTGTCCGGAGTCCGGTAGAGCCACTGCCAGAACAGCAACCAGACGAAGCCGGTCAGCCCAGTGACGATGAACGCCGCTTCCCAGCCATAGGTCGCCGCTAGCCACGGCACGCAGGCGGGCGCGAGGATGGCCCCGACACTGGTGCCAGAGGTCAGGATGCCGACCGCCAGCGCACGCTCCTTGCGTGGGAACCACTCGGAAACGGCCTTGATGGCCGCCGGGAAGTTGCCAGATTCGCCCAGCCCCAGCAGAGCCCGCATGAACAGAAAGCTCAAGGTCGAATGGGCTGCCGCATGGCCGATGGCGGCCAGGCTCCAGACCAGTATGCACAGGGCATAGCCAAGCTTGGTGCCCAAGCGGTCGATCAGCGTGCCAAATACCAGCAGACCGATGGCGTAGCTCGCCTGGAATACAATCACCAGGTAGCTGTAATCGGTCTCGCTCCAGTGGAACTGCTGCTCTAGCAGTGGCTTGAGCAGGCCGAGAACCTGACGGTCCAGATAGTTGATGGTGGTAGCGAAAAACAGCAGGGCGCAGATCTGCCAGCGGTAGCGGGACATGGGGGCGTTCTCATTCTTCTTGTTGTAAGCAGGGGGTCAGCAGCGTTTCTGCAGGCGTTCGGCACAGGTGCGTAACACCTCGTCCGGCGCGCGTTGCCACCAGTTGTCGCGGGAGAAGATCTCCACCTCGATGGTGCCTTGATAACCGGCGGACTCGACGTCATGGCGCAGGCCCTGCAGGTCGATGACGCCGTCGCCCATCATGCCGCGGTCGAGCAGCAGGTCACGGGTTGGCACCAGCCAGTCGGACAGGTGCAGGCCCAGGATGCGTTGTTGGCGGCCGGCGCGCTGTACTTGCTCGGCGAGCTTGGGGTCCCACCAGCAGTGGTAGGCGTCGATCGCTACGCCCAGATGCTGGAAGCCGTCCGGCTCCAGGGTGTGGCACAGGTCCAGGGCCTGCTCCAGGGTCGACAGGCAGGAGCGGTCCGCGGCGTACATCGGGTGCAGCGGCTCCAGGGCGAGGGCGACGTTGTGCTGGCGGGCATGGTCCAGCAGCAGGCCGATCCCCTCGCTCACCTGACTGCGTGCGGCACTGAGGTCGCGAGAGCCTTCGGGGAGTCCGCCGACCACCATGATGAAGCACTCGGCCTGCAACTCGGCGGCGTCTTCGATGGCCCTGCGGTTGTCGGCCAGGGCCGCCTCGAAACCTGCGCGGGTGGCTGCGGGCAGGTAGGTGGAGCGGCAATAGGCGTTGACCTTGAGCCCGCAGTCGCGCAACTGTCGGCGTGTCTGCTTCAGGTCGCTGTCCTGCAGGTCGCGGCGCCAGGGTGCGACGTGGCCGAAGCCGGCGCGGGCGATAAGCTCCAGGGTTTGTCCGATAGGCAGGCGGTGGCCGAGGGTTGCGGTGTTGATCGAGCAACGGTCGAGGCGCTGCTCCAGGGTTGAATAGGTCATGCGGCAGTTACCAGGGCAGGTGGACGGATATGGAGCGCCGCATATCGCGGCGCGTCACGTGACATGTGGTCTGAGTGGTCAGCCCGACTCAGCGGACTGACCGTACCGGTCACTAGCCGTCGACGCCGTAGAGCGCGAGCAAGCGCTTCATCCGCGTGACCGCCAGGACCGGGTCGGCGAGCAGGCCAGCCCGGTCAGCCAGGCGGAATATCTCGCAGAAGTACGGCAGCGGCCGCATGGCCTGGTGGCCGCCGAGCATGATGAAGTGCTCCTGGTGGCCGTTGAGGTAGGCCAGGAACACGACGCCGGTCTTGTAGTACTGGGTGGGGCTGCTGAAGATCAACCGGGCCAGTGGCAGCGTTGGTTCGAGCAGGCGCTGGTAGCCGGCCATGTCGCCCTGGGCCAAGGCGGCCAGGGCGTGGGCAGCGGCCGGCGCGATGGCGTCGAAGATCCCCAGCAGGGCGTGGGAGTAGCCATGCTCGTCGCCAGCAATCAGCTCCGGGTAGTTGAAGTCGTCGCCGGTGTACATCTTCACCGAGGCTGGCAAGCGCCGGCGCATGAGGATTTCCTTGTCCTTGTCGAGCAGGGAGATCTTGATGCCGTCCACCTTCTGGACGTTTTCATGGATCACCTCCAGGCAGGTGTCCAGAGCCTCCTCGAAGCGCTCGCTGCCCCAGTAGCCCTGCAGCGCGGGGTCGAACATATCGCCTAGCCAATGCAGGATCACCGGGTGTTCGGCCTCTGCCAGTACCTTGCGGTAGACCAGGCGGTAGTCGAAGGGGTTTTTCGCCACTCGGGCCAAGGCCCGGCTGGCCATGAGGATCATGCGCCCGTCGAGTTTGGCGATGGCGTCGCGCTGCTGCCCATAGGCGCGTACCACGTCGTCCAGGTTGCGGGCTTGGTCCGCTGGCAACTGGTCGGTGCCACAGCCGGAGAAGATCACGGCGTGAGGGATGTCGCGGGTTTCGGCCAGGGTACGCTCGATCAGTTCGAGCGCCGTGGGCCAGTCCAGGCCCATGCCGCGTTGAGCGGTGTCCATCGCCTCGGCGATACCCAAGCCTTGTTGCAGTAGATAGCGGCGGTATTCCAGGGTCCGCGTCCAGTCGATCGCGGCCTTGCCACCTGGCGGGGCGGCGCTGAGCGGGTCGGCTACCACGTGGGCGGCGGACAGGGCGATGCGGTTGGCCGGCAAGGGGGTTTGCGGTGGCAGTAGCGGTTCGCCGGAGAGGGTGTAGCGCTGCAACGGATGACCGGCTTCAGCGGCGGGCAGGTTGATGCTCAAGGACATGCGAATCGCTCCAGGTCAAAACTTGGGAATCAGCAGGCCGCCATCCACAGGGACGGCATGACCGACGGTATAGGGCAGGGCGCCGGTGGCCATGCTGACCACCACGCGGGCGACATCCTCGGGCTGCCCCCAGCGTTTGATGGCGGTCAGTCCCCGGTCGATCTCGGCGTCGTAGCGGGCTTTCGAGGGCGCGGTCATCTCGGTGGCGATCAGGCCGGGCTGCACCTCGTAGACACCTATGCCGATTTCAGCCAGGCGCACCGCGAAGAGGCGCGAGGCCATGGACAGGCCGGCCTTGGAGATGCCGTATTCGCCACGCAGCACCGACACCGCCTGGGCGTTGGAGGAGGTGATGGTGATGATGCTGCGCTGCGCCTGGCCCACCTCCCGCTGCAGCAGGCGACGGGCGAAGGCCTGGGTCAGGAAGAAGGTGCCGCGTGTATTGATCTGCATACAGCGATCGAAGCTCTCGGGGGTCACCTCCAGCAGGTCGCCACGCGACAGCACTGAGACACCGGCATTGTTGACCAGACAGGTCAGCGCGCCGATGGCCTGCTCGGCGGCATCCAGCAGGGCCTCATGGCGGTCGATGGTGGCGATGTCACCGGCCAGCGCAACGGCCCGGGCGCCGTGTTGCATGGCGAGGGACGCGGTTTCCTGCAGCGCGGCATCGGCTTGCAGATCCACCAGGGCGAGGTCGAAGCCGGCTTGAGCCAGGCCGATGGCGATGGCCCGGCCGATACCGGCGCGGGCGCCGGTGACCAGAGCGGTTGGGCGTGCAGTCATGCGCGTGCCCCTTGGTTGAGCAGCTCACGGGCGATGATCGTTCGCTGGATCTGGTTGGTGCCTTCGTAGATCTGGGTGATCTTGGCGTCGCGGTACAGCCGTTCTACCTCGAAACCGCGGATGAAGCCGCTGCCGCCGAACAGCTGCACGGCGTTGGCGGTCTGGGCGACGGCGATGTCAGCGGCGAAGCACTTGGCCATGGAACAGGCGATGGTGGCGTTGTCGGCGCGGTCCAGGCGGTCGGCCGCATCCAGTACCAGCAGCCGTGCTGCGCGGATGTCCTTGGCCATGTCGGCGAGCATCCATTGCACGCCTTGGTTGTCGGCGATCGGCTTGCCGAACTGCTTGCGCTGTGGCACGTATTCCAGCGCCGCTTCAAGCCCGGCCTGGGCGATACCCACGGCCAGCGAGGCGATGCCAACGCGGCCCTTGTCCAGGGCGCTCATCATGATGTGGAAGCCACGGCCTTCGACACCTAGCAAGGCATCGGCCGGCAGCTCGACGTTGTCGAAGTTCAGGCCGCCGACCTGGGACGCGCGCTGGCCCATTTTGTGTTCCTTCGGCCCCTTGGACACGCCCGGCGAATGGCAGTCGACAATGAAGATGCTCATGCCTCGTTTGCCAGCGGCCGGGTCGGTGCGCGCCAGGACAAAGGCCAGGTCGGCCACTGGGGCGTTGTGAATCCACAGCTTCGAGCCGTTGAGTAGCCAGCCTCGTTCCGTGCGCACGGCGGTGGTGCGGATGCCCGATACGTCGGAGCCGGCCTCGGCTTCGGTGATGCAGTACGCCGGGTGTTTTTCCGCGCGCAGCAGCGTTGGCAGAAAGCGCTCGCGTTGTTCGGCGGTGCCATGCACCGAGAGCAGGGTGCCGATCAGTTCGAGCAGGCCGCACTGGTCGGCGACCGAGGCGTAGCCGCGGGATAGCTCTTCCATTACCAGTGCATAGGCAATGGTGTCCAGGCCGGCGCCGCCAAGGGCGTCCGGCACGGTGATCCCGAACAGGCCGAGCTCCCCCATCTGCCGGTACAGCGGCGCAGGGAAGCTTTCGTCGTGATCGAGCTGCTCGGCCATGGGGCGGATGGTCTGGTCGGCGAAGCGCCGGGCAAGGTCCTGGATCTGCAGATGGGTTTCAGAAAGCTGCATTGTTTTTTTCCTTTCTGTGGGCGGCGATGGGGGCTTCGTCGCATGGGTTGTGTTCTTTTTCGGGCTGGACTAAAGTGTTTTTAAGTAACCAACCGGTTATTTATTTAAAGCGTCCTTTGGCGGGGCGTCAAGCACTCTCTTGCAAACCCGGATTCGCCTGCGACCCGGCAATCGATGAGGAAAAACAATGAAAAGAAGCTGTTCATCAGCGTCGGATGTGGCCAGTCGGATTGCCGATGGCTCGACCCTGGCCATTTGTGGCTCGGGCACCTTGCTGGAGCCGGACGCCCTGCTGGAAGCTATCGAAGACTCGTTCCTGCGCACCGGCCACCCGCGTGACCTCACCCTTGTGCATGCCCTGGGTATCGGCGACGGACGGGGCAGCGGCCTGGAACGCCTGGCTCACAAGGGGCTGGTGCGCAAGGTCATCGGCGGGCATTGGAGTTGGTCGGCGAAGATGCAAGCGTTGGCGCGCAACGATGAGATCCAGGCTTACAGCCTGCCTGCCGGGGTGATCATGAGCCTGATGCGCGAGATCGGCGCGGGCCGGCCCGGCCTGATCACCCACATTGGCTTGGGTACCTTCGCCGATCCGCAGGTAGCCGGTGGCAAATGCAATGCCAGCGCGAACGAGGACATCGTCGAGCGCCTGCAGATCGATGGGCAGGACTACCTGCGCTACAAACCCTTCAAGGTCGATGTGGCGATCGTGCGCGGTAGCCTGGCCGACCCCAGCGGTAACATCAGCCTGTGCCACGAGGCCGCAGACCTGGATGCCTATGCCTTGGCGCTGGCCGCCCACAACAGCGGGGGCAAGGTATACGCCCAGGTGCGTGGGTTGAGCGACACCGCGTTCGTACCGGCGCGTCTTGTGCGCATCCCTGGTGTTCTGGTCGATGAAGTGGTGGTGGTGACGAACCAACGCCAATGCGTGGCGGCCGATTACGACCCGGCGATCAGCGGCGAGTGCTTGCCCCAGTCGGCGGCCAGCGACCAAGTGATGGCCGATGATATCAGGCGCATCATCGCCGAGCGTGCCGCCAACGAGTTCATTGCTGGCATGTCCCTGAACTTCGGCTTCGGCATCCCGGGTGGCATTCCCTCCCTGCTCGCCGAGCGCGGCTTGCGGGACAGTTATTGGGGCAGCATCGAGCAGGGCATTCACAACGGCCGCATGATGGGTGGCGCCATGTTCGGCGCGGCGCTCTACCCGCAAGCGATCGTCACTTCACTGGACCAATTCGATTTCTACAGTGGCGGGGGCGTCGATCTGGCGTTCCTAGGCATGGGCGAGATGGATGGGCTGGGCAACGTCAATGTGTCGAACCTGGGCGGCACCCTGGTCGGTCCGGGTGGTTTCATCGACATCACCCAGGGGGCGCGCAAGGTGGTGTTCTGCGGCGCCTTCGAGGCCAAGGGGCTCGAAGTGGCCAAGGTGGGCAATGCTTTGCAGCTCGAGCGCTGTGGTGAAGTGCCGAAGTTGGTCGCGCAAGTACGCCACATTACCTTCAGCGGCCCGCAGGCGGTACGCGCCGGTCAGGAGGTGCTGTACGTGACCGAGCGTGCGGTATTCCGCCTGCTGCCTGAGGGCATCGAGTTGATCGAGGTGGCCCAGGGCGTGGATATCCAGCGCGATGTGCTGGCGCGCATGGCGTTCACGCCGATCGTGCGTGACGTCAAAGTGGCCGGTCTGGCATGAGCCAGGCAGCCCCCTGCGGCGCCGTTGGTGGTCGGGAGGGGCTGCGCACGGCGTGGGCGTCAATCCGGGCGGAGCATGCCGAGGATGGTCTGGACGTTGAAATCGATCCGTGCCTGCAGGGCTTCGGGCGACATCAGGTCGAAGCCGTAGATGATCTCGCCGGTGAAGCGGTTGTTCAGGTAGTAGTAATTGATCGCAGCAATCGAGATGTTCAGCTGGACCGGGTCGACGCCTTCGCGGAACACACCCTGGGCCACGCCGCGGGCCAGGATGTCGCCGACCATCGACACCATCGGTGCGTGCATCTGGTGCATCTTGTCCCGGGAGCGCTTCAGGTGTGCGGCTTTGTGCAGGTTCTCGCTGTTGACCAGATTAAGGAAGTGCGGGTTCTTCAGGTAGTACTTCCAGGTAAAGGTCACCAGTTGGGTGATCGCTTCGACCGGGTCCAGCTCTTCGAGTTTGAGCTTGCGTTCGGCCTGGCGGATGTCCTGGTAGGCCGACTCGAGCACAGCCTCGAACAGCCCCTCTTTGTTGCCGAAATACTCGTAGATCATGCGTTTGTTGGACTTGGCGCGCAGCGCGATGCTGTCGATGCGTGCGCCGCCCAGCCCCAGTTTGGCGAATTCGACCTTGGCGGCATTGAGGATTCTCAGCCGCGTCGCTTCGGAGTCACGGGTGGGTCGCGGGGTGGCCTCTTCGATGGGTTTCCTGGGCATGTAAAGCGCTCTCCAGAGCTTGAGTACTGTACTTCCTGGCGCAGGTCGCAATGGCCTGCGGCGTTAAGGGCGATGAGCTTAGCCGCGAGGGCATAAGGCTGACAAACGAAGCTTAGCCCGAGGCTTGTATGTAAACAACTGGTTAGTTATACGTATTGGGTTGGTAACTGCTTGAGGCGAATGCTTGCAGCGAGGTTGCCAGAATAAAACGCTGTACTGAGGATGTTTTCCGTGAACAACAATGACAACACGCCACACCTTGCGCTGCCCCAGCAGCCGCGTCTTTTCGAGATGTTCATCGACGGCCAGTGGACCCGCGGCTCTGCGGTCAAGCAAGTCACCCGGTTCAGTCCGGCCCATGATGTGCCTGTCAGCGTTTATCCCTCCGGCGGTGTCGCGGATGTCCAGCAGGCCGTCGCCGCTGCCCGCCGGGCATTCGACCAAGGGCCTTGGGTGCGCTCGGGCGCGGCGTTCCGTGCAGGCATACTGCTGCGCACTGCTGAACTGATCCGCCAGAACAGCGAAGCCCTGGCCCTTTGCGAAACCCTGGAGACCGGCAAGCCGATCAGCCAGTCCCGGGGCGAGGTGCTGGGTGCCGCTGGCATCTGGGAATACGCCGCTGGCCAGGCCCGTGCACTGCATGGCGACAGCTTTAACAACCTTGGCGACAGCCTGCTTGGCCTGGTCACCCGGGAGCCAGTGGGCGTGGTCGGCCTGATCACACCGTGGAACTTCCCATTCTTCATCCTCGCCGAGCGCTTGCCCTTCATCCTGGCCTCCGGTTGCACCGTGGTGGCCAAGCCCAGCGAACTGACTTCCGGCACCACCCTGATGCTGGCCGGGCTGATGAAGGAAGCCGGCCTGCCCGATGGTGTGCTCAATGTGCTTACCGGCCCGGGCTCGGTACTCGGCCAGGCGATCAGTGAGCATGCCGACATTGACATGGTGTCTTTCACCGGCTCCACCGAGGTAGGGCGCCTGACCATGGCGGCCGCCGCGGGCAACATGAAGAAGGTCGGCCTGGAACTGGGCGGCAAGAATCCGCAGATAGTGTTCGCCGACGCCGACCTGGATGCCGCTGCCGACGCCATCGTCTTCGGCATCTGCTTCAACGCCGGGCAGTGCTGCGTCAGTGGCAGCCGGTTGATCGTCGAGCGCTCGGTCGAACGAGCGCTGACCGAGAAGATCTGCGCTTTGCTCGACAAGGTGCGTATCGGCGAGCCGTTGGAGGAGGGCACCCAGGTCGGTTCGATCACCGAGGGCCGGCACTTGGAGCGGGTTTTGAGCTACATCGAACAGGGTCGCAGGGAAGGGGCGCTGCTGCTGCGTGGCGGCCAGCGTATCGACGCGCCTACCGGTCTTTACCTGCAGCCTACCGTGTTCGCTGATGTCACCCCGCAGATGGTCATCGCCCGTGAGGAGATCTTCGGTCCGGTCTTGACCATCACCGCTTTCGACGACTTCAACGAAGCCATGGCGCTGGCAAACGGAACGCCGTTCGGCCTGGCCGCGAGCATCTGGAGTCGCGACCTGGAGACCTCGATGCGGGCAATGCGTGAGATCAAGGCCGGGCGGGTCTGGGTCAATACCACCATTGCTGGAGGGCCGGAACTGCCGTCCGGTGGCTTCAAGCAGTCGGGCATTGGCCGGGAGACCGGACGCTACGGGGTGGAAGAGTACACTGAACTCAAGGCTGTGCATGTGCAGATGGGGCCGCGCACGCCGTGGGTCAGCGCCTGAACGTCGACAGCAGTACAACAAGACTGGAGATAACAAGAATGTACGATTATGTCGTTATCGGCGGTGGCTCCGCCGGTTGTGTGCTGGCGGCGCGCCTGAGCGAGCAGGTGGATGTGCGGGTGTTGTTGCTCGAAGCTGGGCCTGCCGACACCAACCCCTATATCCACATGCCCGTGGGTTTTTCAAGATGACTGGCGGCCCCCTGACTTGGGGCTTCGATACCGTGGCCCAGGGCACGATGAACAACCGCTCGGTGCTCTATCCGCAAGGTCGGGTGCTCGGCGGCGGTGGTTCGATCAATGCCATGGTCTACACCCGGGGCAACGCCAAGGATTATGACGACTGGGAGCAGGAGGAGGGTTGCCGTGGCTGGTCCTTCCGCGATGTGCTGCCGTACTTCCGCAAGGCCGAGGACAATGAGCGCCTGTCCAACGAATACCACGGCACTGACGGCCCGCTGGGCGTATCCGACCTGATCAGTGTGAATGAAGTGACCAAGGCCTTCATCCGCTCGGCCCAGGAAGCCGGTATTCCCTACAACGCCGACTTCAACGGCGCCCGCCAGGAAGGCTGTGGCGCCTATCAGGTAACCCAGCGCGGCGGCCGTCGTTGCAGCGCTGCGCAGGGCTACCTGGGCAATGCCCGCCAGCGGCCGAACCTGACAATCCAGACCGGCTGCCTGGTGACCCGGGTGCGTGTGGAGAATGGTCAGGCCACGGGGGTCGAGTACGTCCAGGGCAGCGATTCGCGCGAGGTGCGCTTTGCCGCCGCCGAGCGGGAAGTGGTGCTGGCCGCTGGCGCCATCGGCTCGCCTAAGATCCTCATGCTCTCGGGGATCGGGCCTGGAGAAGAACTGGCGCGCCTGGGTATCGAGGTAAAACAGGACCTGCCAGGGGTAGGGCAGAACCTGCAGGACCACTTCGATATCGACATCGTCTACGAACTCAAGGGCAAGCAGAGCCTGGACAAATACACCAAGCCGCACATGATGCTGATGGCCGGGCTGGAGTACAAACTGTTCAACAAGGGGCCGGTCACCTCCAACATCGCCGAGGGTGGTGCCTTCTGGTACGGCGACTCGCGTTCCACCACCCCAGATCTGCAGTTCCACTTCCTGCCTGGCGCCGGCGTGGAGGCGGGCATACCGCCGGTGCCGTCGGGTGCCGGCTGCACGCTCAACTCCTACTTCCTGCGTCCGCGCAGCCGTGGCACTGTGCGACTGCGCAGCGCCGACCCGCTGCAGCCGCCGCTGATCGACCCCAACTACATCAGCGACCCTTACGATCTGCATGTTTCGGTCGAGGGTATCAAGCTCAGCCGCGAGATCATGGCTCAGCACTCGCTCAGCCGCTACATCAAGGCTGAGCACTTCCCTGGCGACAATGTGCGTACCCAGGCCGACTACGAAGACTATGCGCGGCGTTGCGGGCGCACCGGCTACCACCCGGTGGGCACCTGCAAGATGGGCATCGACGCCATGGCGGTGGTCGATCCGCAATTGCGCGTGCGTGGCGTGCAGCGCCTGCGGGTGGCTGACTCGTCGGTGATGCCAAGGCTGGTCAGCTCCAACACCAATGCGCCGTCGATCATGATCGCCGAGAAGGGCGCCGATCTGATCCTGGGGCGCAGCCTGGCGGCATCCGAAGTGCAGTTGCAAAGCGAGCGCAGCGCCCTCCACAAGGCGCTCTGAAGCACTGCCGCGGCAAGGCAGTGCGCGCCTGATGCGAGAGCTGCAGGCGCAGGCGTGCCCGCGAAGCGTCAGTGCGGACAACGCTGTTGTGCCTGCTGGCGTTATCGCGTTAAGCCCCCTTCCATTGGGTCGCTAACACACCGCAACGATTAGGGATTGCATCCTCGCTGCGTTCGATTTATAAATAACTAGTTGGTTACAAAAATTACAACAAGGATCACTCACCCGGTGCACAACACCCGGAGGCCGTATGAATAACAACAATGATCCCGCCCGCTTCCTTGCGATCAACCGGCGCAAACTCTTGCTCGGCGCAGCCAGCCTGGCTGGCGTGGGAGCCGCGTCTGCGCTCATGCCCGGCATGCTGTGGGCACAGACCACGCTGACGTTCTCCAACTCCTTCCGCTCGCTGACCAACCCCTACCACGCGATCTTCAATCGCGGTGGCGCAGCCTATGCGGCAGGCCAGAACATGCCTTATTCGCCTTTGGTGACCGAGGGCAACAGCCAGAAGGGCATCGCCGATATCCGCGCACTGATCGCCAAGACCGAGGGCAATCTGGTCCTCAACATCGAACCCAACGACTCCGCCGATGCACGGGCGATCATCGAGCAGTGCGTCAAGGCCGGGGTCTATGTCACGACGGTATGGAACAAACCCGATGACATGCATCCCTGGGATTACAGCCCCTATTGGGTGGCGCATATATCCGAGGATGGCCAGGCCGTGGGCGAGGCCGTGGCCACTGAGCTTTTCGAGGCCATGGGTGGCAGCGGCGGCATCGTCGCCCTGGGCGGCATCCTTAGCAACGTGGCGGCCATCGGCCGGCGCAGTGGCTTGGAAGCGGCGTTGAAGAAATACCCTGGCATCACCTTGCTCGACTTCCAGGCTGCCGACTGGAGCGCGAACAAGGCGTTTCCCATCGTGCAGTCCTGGCTGACCCGCTTCAACAGCGGCATCAAGGGCATCTGGTGCGCCAATGACGACATGGGCATGGGCGCGCTCGAAGCGCTGCGTGGCGAGGGCCTGGCCGGGATGATCCCGGTGGTGGGCATCGACGGCATCGAGCAGGCGGTCGAGGCTATCCGCACTGGCGAATACATCGCCACCACCAGCCTCGATCCCTACTGGCTCGGCAGCATGGGCCTGGCCCTCGGCCACGCGGCCAAGACCGGGCGCATCGACCCGGCCAAGGAGCCCCACGAGCATCGCGAGTTCTACGTGCGCCCGCAGCTGGTGACCAAGGCCAATGTCGAAGAGTTCTACGCCAGCAACTTCAAGTCCACACCTGTGGTGGACGTGAATGATTTCTGGGGACGTGTCGCAGGACCGATCCGCTACACCTCGTAGAGCCAGCGCTCCTGTCATTCGGCCTGCCAGCGGCGTATTTGCCGGGTTGCATGCCGAAGCTTTCTCAATGCCTGTTTTCCGGAGTTCTCGTCATGGCCCGCCTGCGACGGTTTTCATCGCTGATTGTCTTGCTGCTCATTGGCCTGCTCATCGGTTCGATCAATACCAACTTTTTCGACCCGATGAACCTGGTCCGCATCGCCACCACCTGCTCGATTCCGCTTCTGATGGCCCTGGGGGGCATGTTCGTGATCCAGATGGGCAGCATCGACCTGTCCGTGGAAGGGGTGGTCGCGGTAGCGGCTGTCTGCTTCGCCCTGTTGGTCGGCAACAACATCAACGCCCATGCCATCGGCCTATGGGCTCTGCCCGTGGCCATCCTGGTCGGCGCCTTGA
>Ga0160449_1000257_pt1 | contig 38290 bp, 37 predicted proteins | sample HID1975I_E1MG_FD_108216 | JGI IMG/M metagenome (GOLD analysis project Ga0160449, IMG submission 108216) | Enriched soil microbial communities from UW Madison campus, WI, USA - HID1975I_E1 MG | ecosystem: Environmental > Terrestrial > Soil > Unclassified | place: USA: Madison, Wisconsin...
AGCCGAACGTCTGGAGCAGGAACGTCTTGCGCAGGCCGAAGCCGAGCAGGCCGAAGCGGCACGACTCGAGGCCGAGCGTGTCGAAGCCGAACGTCTGGAGCAGGAACGCCTCGCGGAGGAACAGGCCGAGCAGGCGGAAGCAGCGCGCCTCGAAGCCGAGCGTCTGGAGCAGGAACGTCTCGCGCAGGAACAGGCCGAGCAGGCGGAAGCGGCACGACTCGAAGCCGAGCGTGTCGAGACCGAGCGTCTCGAGGCGGAGCGTCTCGCCGCCGAGCCCGCCGCGCAGGAACACGCCGAACAAGCCGCCCTGGCCCAGCTCGAAATCGAACGTGCCGAAGCCGAGCGCGTCGAAGCCGAACGCCTGGAACAGGAACGCCTGGCTGCGGAGCACGTGGCCCCGACGGACGATGCCGGGGCGGCGCCGGATCTCGTCACGTCCGAAGACACGGAACAGGATGCAGCACGCCAGTCCGATGCGGCACGAATTGCGGTCGAGGCGTTCGAAGCCCTGCGACGCCAGGCGCAGATCGATGCCGCCGTGCTGGTCTCCGAGCGCGACCGATTCGAGCAGGACGAAACCGCGCGTCGCCTGCGCGACGCAGCGCAGGACGCAGCGGAGACGGTGACGCCGCCTGCGGTGGAGGCGGGCGACGATGTCACCGAAACGCGTGACGCGGGTGAGGTCGGAGAGGACGTCGCCGCTCCGCCTGCGATCGATACGGTCGACGATGCCGACATGGCGGACGTGGTCGACGCGGGCGACGTGGACGCAGAAGCAGCCGCCGACACGATCGATGACGCCGATGCCGTCGACACCACGGTGCCTGCACCCGAACCCGAAGCGGACGCACCGGCGCTCGACATCGACGAGCCGGTGTCGACATCGCCAATCGAAACCGATACCGCGCCGGCCAGCCTGGTCGACGAAGCCGCGGAAGCCGCGATCGACACCGGCGCGGACGAAGCGCTGGCCGATTCCGCTACGGCCCCGGAACTGCCGGCCAGCGAAGACGATCCCGACGCCGCGCTGTCGCTCGACGGTCTCGATCCGGAGCTGATCGACATCTTCGTCGAGGAAGGCATCGACCTGCTCGACCATTCCGACGCGCTGCTGGCGCAGTTGCGCGCCGCGCCCGACAGCCGCGACGCGGTCGCCGGGCTGCAGCGCGACCTGCACACGCTCAAGGGCGGTGCGCGCATGGCCGGCCTGATGGAGATCGGCGAACTCGGCCACGCGATGGAGACGCTGCTCGAATCCGTGGCCGAGCGTCGGCGCACGCTGCGCCGTGGCGACGTGATGCTGCTCGAGCGCGGATTCGACCGTCTGCACACGATGGTGACCCGTGCCGGCGAGCGCCGTGCGATCGGACCGTCGCAGGCGCTGGTCGATGCGTTCAGCGGCAAGCCCGCCGGCGAGACACCGGCCGTGTCGCCGGGGCCGGCGCACGAAGCACCGAAGATCGAACTCGCGCCGTTGTCCGCACCGCTGCCGCTCGACAGCGGCGCCGCCGACGACGAGGAAACCGCACTGCGCGGCTCGCAGGAGCAGGTGCGCATCCGCGCCGACCTGCTCGACAAGCTGGTCACCTACGCCGGCGAGGTCGCGATCTACCGCGCGCGTCTGGAACAGCAGCTCGGCGCGTTCCGCGGCGCGATGAACGAACTCGCGCAGACCAATACGCGTCTGCGCGACCAGCCGCGCCGTCTCGACATCGAGACCGAGGCGCAGATCGTCGCGCGCTACCAGCGCGAAGGCGAGACGACCGACACGACCTTCGATCCGCTGGAACTCGACCGCTTCTCGACGCTGCAGCAGCTCTCGCGCGCACTCGGCGAGACCGCGTCCGACTTCGGCAGCCTGCAGCAGATGCTCGACGACCAGACCCGCCAGTACGAGACGCTGCTGACCCAGCAGTCGCGGGTGAGCTCGGACCTGCAGGAAGGCCTGATGCGCACGCGCATGGTGCCGTTCGACGGTCTCGTGCCGCGCCTGCGCCGCGTGGTCCGCCAGGCCGCGCAGGACACCGGCAAGCACGTGCAGCTGCGCCTCGAAGGCACCCAGGGCGAGCTGGACCGCAACGTGCTCGAACGCATGGTCTCGCCGCTGGAGCACATGCTGCGCAACGCGGTCGCGCACGGACTGGAGGCGCCCGAAGCGCGTCGCAATGCCGGCAAGCCCGACGAGGGCAGCGTCCACATCGCCGTGCGCCGCGAAGGCTCGGAAGTGGTGCTGGAGGTGGGCGATGACGGCGCCGGGCTCGACCGCGCCGCGATCCGCCGCCGCGCCGAGGAACGCGGCCTGCTGCAGGCCGATGCCGACGTGGCCGAGGTCGATCTCGACGCGTTGATCCTGCAGCCGGGCTTCTCGACCGCGACCGAGGTCAGCCGCCTCGCCGGCCGCGGCGTCGGCATGGACGTCGTCGCCAGCGAAGTGCGCCAGCTCGGCGGCACCTTCGACATCCACTCGCGCGAGGGTGCGGGCACCACCTTCATCCTGCGCCTGCCGCAGACGCTGGCGGTCACCCAGGCCGCGTTCGTGCGCATCGGTGAGACCAGCTTCGCGGTACCGATCGCCTCGGTGCGCGGCGTGGGCCGCATCGCCCGCGCCGACGCGACGCCCGGCGCGATCTACCGCTACGGCGGCGAGGACTATCCGCTCTACGATCTCGGCCGGCTCGTCGGCCAGCCGTCGGCGCGCGCGGAAGGCCAGCTGCAGATGCCGTTGCTGCTGATCCGCGCCGGCGAACTGCGCGCGGCCGTCGCGGTCGACGAGATCGTCGGCAACAAGGAGATCGTGGTGAAGCCGGTCGGCCCGCAGATCACGTCGATCCCGGGCATCTTCGGCGCGACGATCATGGGCGACGGCCGCGTGGTCGTGATCCTCGACATCGCACCGCTGGTGCGTCGCCACGGCGCGCAGGCGGCGCAGCCCGAGGCCATCGTGCAGACGGCGGAGCCTGCGGTCGAACGCCGTGCGGTTCCGCTGGTCATGGTCGTCGACGACTCGGTGACGATGCGCAAGGTCACCGGCCGCGTGCTCGAACGCCACAACTTCGAGGTGATGACCGCGAAGGACGGCATGGATGCGCTCGAGCGCATGGACGAGCGCGTGCCCGACCTGATGCTGCTCGACATCGAGATGCCGCGCATGGACGGCTACGAACTAGCGACGCACATGAAGGCCGACCCGCGCCTGCGCGACGTGAGCATCATGATGATCACCTCGCGCACCGGCGAGAAGCACCGCCAGCGCGCGTTCGAGATCGGCGTCGACCGCTACCTCGGCAAGCCCTACCAGGAGCCCGAGTTGCTGCGCCACGTCTACGAACTGCTGAAGCTGGAGCGCGACGATGACTGACGCGATCCGTACCGTGGTGCTGGCGCGCGCGGGCGCTGCCTGCGACCGCGTGGTGGAAGGGCTGACCGAAGCCGGCGCCGAACTGGTCGCGACGCTCGACCCGTCGCAGCACGCGCCCGATGCGCTCGACGCGCTGGCGCCTTCGGTGCTGGTCGTCGTGCTCGATCCGGCCGACGAGGATGCGCTCGAACCCTTCGAGCCGGCCTTCGCCACGCCCGGCCGGACCGTGATCTTCGAGGAAGCCGCGCTGGTGCTCGAACGCACCGGCTGGGACGCCGCGCGCTGGATCCGGCATCTCGCCGCGAAGCTGCGCGGCGTGGGCGACGTGCTGCCGCCGTCCACGGCCGGCGATGCGCCGGTTGTCGGCGAGCCGCTGACACTGGAATTCGACGCGCACACGGAATCCGCATCGTTCGTCGCACCGGACGCGCCGGTGACGCCGGACATCGAAGCGCCACCCGCGCCGGAATCGACGTCCGACGATGCGATCCATCCCGCGTTCGATCCGGTCGCCGCCGAGTTCGATGCGCCGCCAAATGTGCAGACGCCTGCGGTGGAGTTCAGTTTCGACTTCGAGCTGGCCGACTACGACGAGACCAGCTACACCCCGCCGGCCGCGCCGCCGGGCGAAGTCCGCGATCTGAACGAGAATCTGGCTGCGTGGTCGGAGGCCCCGACGTCGGAATCGACGACGGCGCCCGAACAACCGCCGGCCGTGGCTGCAGCCGAGACCGACGCGGCCGTCGAGCAACCGTCCGAACCGGCTGTCGAGTCGACCGCCGAGCCGCTGACACTGCTCGACGACGAGGCATTGCCGTCGTTCCGCGCCGCCGCGCCAGCCGACGACGACGCGCCTGTCGCGGCCGCGCCGGCCAAGACCTTGCAGCGCGATCTGTCCGACCTGGAATCGCGTATTTCCGGCCTGAGCCTCAGCGATACCGACAGCTACGGCCACGGCACGGTCAAGGGCATCGTGCTGATCGCCGGCGGCCTCGGCGGCCCCGATGCGGTGCGCCAGTTGCTCGGCGCATTGCCCGAAGGATTTCCGCGCCCGCTGCTGGTGCGGTTGCAGCTCGACGGTGGCCGCTACGACCGACTGGTGCGGCAGATGGAACGTGCGACCGCGATGCCGGTGCAACTGGCCGAGGCGGGCATGACCGTCTCGCCGGGCGAAGTCTATTTCCTGCCGCCGGACCTGCTGCCCACCGCGGCCGGAGGCGCACTGCGCTTCACCGAAGTCACCGACAGCACCGGTCTCGCGGACCTCGCCGGCGCGGTGCCGGCCGACGACAGCGCCGTGCTGTTCCTCAGCGGCGCCGATCCCGCGCTCGTCGACGTGGTGATGGGGCCCGCGTGGCAGGGCGCACTGGTCGGCGGCCAGAGCGAAGACGGCTGTTACGACCCGGTCGCGGCGCGCGCCGTCGCGGAGCGCGGCGGCCCGTCGGGCAGTCCGACCGACATCGCCGACTGGCTGATCGCGCGCTGGATGCCGAGCGAGCGGCGTTTCGATTCAGGAGGCTTGTCGCTGTGAGTGCGAACCAAGAGATCCGCGGCGTGCTGATCCGCACCGGCACGACCCAGTTGCTGCTGCCCAACGCGACGATTTCCGAAGTGCTGTCGTATTCGCCGCCCGAGGCGGTGGCGAACGCACCCGAGTGGCTACTCGGCCGCCTGCGCTGGCGCGGCTGGCGCCTGCCGCTGGTCGCGTTCCCGGTGCTGTCGAATCAGGGCGACGAACGCGCGGACCTGGCCAGCAAGGTGGTCGTGCTCAAGACCTTGGGCGGCGATGCGCGCCTGCCGTTCTTCGCGCTGCTGACCGAGGGCTTCCCGCGGCTGGTGACGATTTCCGAAGCGCACCTGCTCGACGAATCCGACGGCGACGGCGACGCGCTGCCGTTCGCGGTGCGCGCCCGCGTGCGCCTCAACGACGACGTCGCGCTGATTCCCGACATCGACGTGATCGAACAGTCGGTGCGCGAGGCGCTCGCGGCCTGACACGCCGCCGGCCTCAGCCGGCGAGATCGCCGAAGCGCGCCTGCAGCGCCGCGATCGCGGCCATGCCCGCGGTCTCGGTGCGCAGGATCCGCGGGCCCAGCCGCAATCCGCCGAAGCCGGCGGCGACCAGGGCCGCGCGGTCGTTCGCGGACCAGCCGCCTTCGGGTCCGATCGCGAGCACGATGCCGTCCGATGGCGGCGCCAGCGTCGCGATGCCGGCTTCGGCGTCCGGATCGAGCAACCAGCGCGACGTGCCTGCCGGCAGATCGGCGAGTGCGGCCGCGAGCGATTTCGGCGGTGCGACGTCCGGAATCTTCGAGCGCCAACTCTGCTCGCAGGCCGAGACTACGACGCTGCGCCAGTGCGCGAGGCGCTTGGCCGCGCGCTCGGCGTCGAGCTTCACTTCGCTGCGGTCGCTCGATACCGGCACGAACGCGGTAACGCCCAGTTCGGTCGCCTTCTGCAGGATCCAGTCCATCTTTTCGCCGCGCGCGATGCCCTGCACCAGGGTGATCGACAGCGGCGATTCCAGATCGATCGCGCGGCTGCCGGTGATCTGCGCGACTGCGCTGCGCTTGTCCACGCGCAGCAGGCGCGCGTCGTGGTCGACACCGTCGCCGTTGAACAGCACGCAGGCATCGCCCTCGCGCAGGCGCAGCACGCGCACCAGATGCGCGACTGCATCCTCGGGCAGTTCCACCGGCTGGCCGGCGACGAGCGGGCGATCGACGAAGGCGCGGATCACACGCATGACGTCCCCGCCTCTATGGCCTCGGCGGTAACCTCGGCCAGCAGCTGCAGTTGCGCATCGTCGATGCAGTAGGGCGGCATCCAGTACAGGATGTCGCCGAGCGGACGCAGCAGCACGCCGCGCTCTACCGCGTGTCGATACGCACGCAGACCGACGCGCAGCGCCGGATCGAACGGCGTGCCTTTGTCGCCGTCACGGGTGAGTTCGAACGCGAGGATCATGCCGCTCTGGCGGGTGTCGGCGACATGCCGATGCGCGCCGATCTGCGCGGCGAGCGTCTCCATCTTCGAAGCGGTGTCGCGGTTGCGCGCGAGCACGTCGTCGCTGCCGAAGATGTCGAGCGAGGCCAGCGCCGCGGCGCAGGCCAGCGGATTGCCGGTGTAGCTGTGCGAGTGCAGGAACGCACGCTCGCGCGAGGCATCGAGGAAGCCGTCGTAGAGCGCCTGCGTCGCCAGCACCGTCGACAGCGGCAGGAAGCCGCCGGTCAGGCCCTTCGACAGGCACAGCAGGTCCGGCTGCACGCCGGCCTGTTCGAATGCGAACAGCGTGCCGGTGCGGCCGAATCCGACCGCGATCTCGTCGGCGATCAGGAACACGCCGTGCACGTCGCACAGCTCGCGCACGCGCCTGAGATACACCGGATCGTGCATGCGCATGCCGCCGGCGCACTGCACCAGCGGTTCGAGGATCAGCGCGCAGATCTCGCCGGCATGCGCGTCGAGCAGGTGCGCCAGCGCGTCGGCCGCGTCTTCGGCATGGCCGGCGGCGCTCTGGCCCGGGCGCGCGGTGTAGGCGTCCGGCGACGGCGCGAATACCGCCTCGCACAGCAGCGGCGCATAGACGCGGCGATACAGCGGAATGTCGCCGACCGCGAGCGCGCCGAGCGTCTCGCCGTGATAGCCGTTCTGCAGCGCGACGAACTTGGTCCGGCGCGGCTCGTCACCGCGGTTCTGGAACCACTGGAACGCCATCTTCAGCGCGACCTCGACGCCGGCCGAGCCGTTGTCGGCATAGAACACCTTGCTCAGCGGCGGGCGACCCGGTTCGCGCGGCGCGAGGGCCAGCAGCCGTTCGGCGAGTTCGACCGCCGCCGGATGCGTGCAGCCGGCGAGGATCACCTGCTCCAGCGTGCGCGCCTGGGTCGCGATGGCCTCGGCGATGCGCGGCTCGGCGTGGCCGTGCAGGTTGGTCCACCAGCTGCTGCCCGAATCGAGGATCCGGCGGCCACCGGCTTCGATCAGCCATGCGCCTTCGCCGCGCACGATCGGCAGCAGCGGCTGCACGTCGGGATGCTCGCGCATCTGCGTGCAGGGGTGCCACACCGCGGCGAGGTCGCGGGTCCGCCAGTCGTTGCCGTCGGCTAGAATGGCCGCATCGTGAATCTGTCCAGTCATCCCCGCATTATCGCCCCGCAGTGCCGGCACCGTGCAGGCGGGGGCGCGCCGGCATGAGCAGGACGCTGCCGACCATCCACGACGTCACCGAGCACGAGGCGGCGCTGTACCGGATGGAGCGCCTGGATCTGGAATTCTCCAACGGCGAGCGCCGCCTGTACGAGCGTCTGCACGGGCGCGGTCACGGCGCGGTGATCGTCGTGCCGATGCGCGATGACGACACGGTGCTGCTGGTGCGCGAGTACGCCGCCGGCTTCCATCGCTACGAACTGGGTCTGGTCAAGGGCCGGATCGACGCCGGCGAGACGCCGCTCGAGGCCGCCAACCGCGAACTCAAGGAAGAGATCGGCTATGGCGCGCGCAGCGTCGAAGCGCTGCGTTCGCTGTCGCTGGCGCCGCAGTACATGAGCCACCAGGCGACGCTGGTCGTCGCGCGCGACCTGTATCCCGAACGCCTCGCCGGCGACGAGCCGGAGGAGCTGGAAGTCGTGCCGTGGAAGCTCGATGCGCTGCACGAGCTGATCCTGCTGGACGAGTTCTCCGAAGGCCGCTCGATCGCCGCGCTGTTCATCGTCCGCGACTGGCTGCGCCACCACGGTGGCTGACGCCGCCGGGCCCGTCAGCGCGGCAGTCCGCGACGGCGTCATCGCGATCGCGCGCGCCGCGGCCGATGCGATCCTGGCCATCTACGCCGAAGACTTCGACGTGTTGCGCAAGGCCGATGCCAGCCCGGTGACCGCCGCCGATCTCGCCGCGCACCGCGTCATCGTCGACGGCCTGCGTGCACTGACGCCCGACATTCCGATCGTCTCGGAAGAGTCCGCGGTCGCCGTGCCGGCTGCGCTGCGCCGCACGTGGAATCGCATGTGGCTCGTCGATCCGCTCGACGGCACGCGCGAGTTCGTCAAGCGCAATGGCGAGTTCACGGTCAACATCGCGCTGATCGAAGACGGCGTCGCGGTGTTCGGTGTGATCCAGGCGCCGGTGACCGGCGCGCTGTGGCATGGCGCGCCCGGCCATGGCGCCTTCGTACGCGAAGGCGACCGCGACACCGCGCTGTATGCGCCGCGCCACGATCCTGCCGCGCCGGTCGCATTGCGCGTCGCGGCGAGCCGCTCGCACCGCGACCCGCGCACGACCGCGCTGCTCTCACGGATCGGCGACGTCACGCCGGTGCCCTTGGGATCGTCGCTGAAGTTCTGCCGGCTCGCCGAAGGCGGCATGGACGTCTATCCGCGCTTCGGTCCGACCAGCGAATGGGACACCGCGGCCGGCCAGGCGATCCTCGAAGGCGCAGGCGGCGTCGTGCTCGATCCACAGGGCCGGCCGTTCCGCTACAACCAGCGCGACACGATCCTCAACGGCGATTTCATCGCGCTCGGCGATCCTGCATTGCCGTGGCGGACGTGGCTCGATCCGCGCGACTAGGCAACACCCCGGCGTCATGGCCGAGCGTCACCCGACACGCGCAGATGCATTCGATGATCGACGGCCACCGGCGACGAACTGCAGATGCGCATGGCGCTGGCTAGACTGGCGCACGCCGCATTCCACGTCAGGCCACAGGATCTTCCATGCCGCATGCTCCCGGCGACATCCATCGCATCCTCGACATCATGGCGCGCCTGCGCGACCCGCAGAACGGCTGTCCCTGGGACGTCGAACAGGATTTCGCGTCCATCGCCGCGTACACGATCGAGGAGGCCTACGAGGTCGCCGATGCGATCGACCGCGGCGACCTGCCGGGCCTGTGTGACGAACTGGGCGACCTGCTGCTGCAGGTGGTCTTCCACGCGCAGATGGCGCAGGAGCAGGGCGTATTCGCGTTCGGCGATGTCGTCGATGCGATCAGCGACAAGATGATCCGCCGGCATCCGCACATCTTCGGCAATACGAGCGCCGGTGATGCCGAGACGGTCTTGCGCAACTGGGACGCGATCAAGCGCGGAGAGCGTGCGGCGGCGGGCGAGACCGACACCTCGGCATTGGCCGGCATCGCGCGCGGCCTGCCGGAGTGGCAGCGCGCGGTGAAGCTGCAGCACCGCGCGGCGCGCGTCGGCTTCGACTGGCCGGGGCCGCAGCCGGTGATCGCCAAGTTGCACGAGGAGATCGACGAGGTCCGCGCCGAGTTCGACGCGGTCGCCGCCGATCCGGACGACGCCGCGGCGCAGGACCGGCTGGAAGAAGAGCTCGGCGACCTGCTGTTCGTCGCGGCGAATCTCGCACGGCACGCGAAGGTCGATGTCGGCGCGGCGCTGCGGCGCGCGAACCGGAAGTTCGAGCGCCGTTTCCGCGCGATGGAGGCGATGGCCGATGCCGAGGGCCGCTCGCTCGCCGGCCAGACGCTGGACGCGCAGGACGCGTACTGGAACCGCGCCAAGCAGGCCGAGCAGGACGCATGAAGACGCTGCTGCTGTTCGTCGCCACGGCGTTCTTCGAGATCGTCGGCTGTTATCTGCCGTGGCTGTGGCTGCGCAAGGACGGCAGCGCCTGGCTGCTGCTGCCGGCGGCTGCGGCGCTGGCCGTGTTCGTGTGGTTGCTGACCCTGCATCCCACTGCGTCGGGGCGCGTGTACGCGGCCTACGGCGGGGTCTATGTCGCGGTCGCGCTGCTGTGGCTGTGGCGGGTCGACGGCCTCGTGCCGAGTCGCTGGGATCTGCTCGGCGCCGCGCTGTGCCTGTCCGGCATGGCGGTGATCATGTTCGCCCCGCGCAGCGCCTGACGCGGTTGACGCGTGCCGGCGCCGGTGCGATCAATGACGCGTACCACGCCTGCCCTGGGAGGACGCATGCACCGCTTCGCCAGCTTCCGCGAGTTCTATCCGTTCTATCTCGGCGAACACGCGCACCCGGTGTCGCGGCGCCTGCATTTCATCGGCAGCTGCGGCGTGCTGGTCCTGCTCGGCGTGGCGCTGTGGCAACGCGATGCGTGGTGGCTGCTGGCCGCGCTGCTGTGCGGCTACGGCTTCGCCTGGGTCGGGCATTTCTTCTTCGAGAAGAACCGGCCGGCCACGTTCAAGCACCCGATCTATTCGTTCATCGGCGACTGGGTGATGTTCAAGGACATCCTGACCGGCCGCATCCCCTTCTGAAAATCGTGCCGCCGAAGGCGGCGCGCGCCGATGCCCCTCTCCCGCCGGGAGAGGGGAGGACCGCCCGCGGAGCGGGTGGTGGGGTGAGGGGTTTCCAAGCGCGTGTGACTACTCCAGAAAAATTAGCCACGCCGCGACGACGATCAGCGTGAACCCCGCCCAGTGGTTCCACTTCAGCGGCTGTCCCAGGTACCAGGTCGAGAAGCCGGCGAACACCAGCAGGGTGATGACCTCCTGCATGCCCTTGAGTTGCGGGGCCGAGTAGACCGCGGCGCCGATCCGGTTGGCCGGCACCATCAGCAGGTATTCGAAGAACGCGATGCCCCAGCTGACGATGATGACGGTCACGATCGGCACGCTGCGGTACTTCAGGTGTCCGTACCAGGCGAACGTCATGAAGATGTTCGAGCCCACCAGCAGCAGGATGGGCAGATAGCGCTCGTAGCCGGGCATGACGGGATTTCCGATGGGGCGGGAAGGCCCGAATCGTAGCGCCAAGCCCGCCGTGAAGCGGTCGGGCCACGAAATCTTCACAAGTCCTGCACCGCGAAAGTGGGAAATTCACAAAGCTTAATCCACTGCATCCAGCTACGGAGTCGTTTCATGCGCGCAGGTCAGGAACCCGGAGGACTCGTCCTCATCGTCGAGGACAACCGCAACATTTCCGAGATGGTCGGCGAATATCTGGAAGGTCGCGGATTCGAGGTCGACTACGCCGCCGACGGTCTCGACGGCTACCGTCTGGCCACCGAGAACAACTACGACGTGATCGTGCTCGACCTGATGCTGCCGCGCCTGGACGGCATCGAGGTCTGCAAGCGCCTGCGCGAGGACGCGCGCAAGTCCACGCCGGTGCTGATGCTGACCGCGCGCGACACGCTCGACGAGAAGCTGACCGGCCTGAGCTCGGGCGCCGACGACTACCTGACCAAGCCGTTCGCGATCCAGGAGCTCGAAGCGCGCCTGCGCGCCCTGATCCGCCGCGAGCGCCGCCAGGTCGGTTCGGAAGTGCTCAAGGTCGCCGACCTCGTGCTCGACCCCGCCAGCATGCGCGCCACCCGCGGCGGCACCGAACTGCAGCTCTCGCCGATCGGCATGAAGCTGCTGACGATCCTGATGCGCGAGTCGCCGCGCGTGGTCAACCGCCAGGAGATCGAACGCGAGATCTGGGGCAACAGCCTCCCCGACTCCGACACCCTGCGCAGCCACCTCTACAACCTGCGCAAGATCATCGACAAGCCCTACGACAAACAGCTGCTGCACACGGTGCAGAGCGCCGGCTACCGCATCGCCGACATCGAGCAGTCACCGGCCTGAGCCGGCGACCCGGCGCTCGACGATGCCCCAGGGGCTTCCCAACCGTATCCGCGATGCGTTCACCTTCCAGGCGGTGATCGCCGGGATGACGCTGATCGTCTGCGTGATGACTGCGGCCTTCATCGGCCGCGAGGTCGTCGCGCGGCAGTGGCTGCAGGCCGAGGCCGATGTGTGGTGGCAGGCCAGGTCGACCGACGCGGCGTATCCGCCGCCGTTCTCCGTGAATCTGCAGGGGTACTTCGTGCCGGACAATGGCGAGCTGCAGGCGATCATCGGCGGCGACCGCGCGATCGCCAACCTGCTGTGGTTCAAGGGCGCGCCGGAAGGCTTCTCGCCGCGGCGCGACACCGAAGGCGTGCTGCTGGTCGACCGGCGCCCGGGCGGCACCCTGTATCTCGCCGCGTCGCTGTCGCTGTTCGACCGCATCCTCGCGCTGGCTGCCGGCGGGCTGGCGTTGCTGATGGTGGCGACGATCTTCGTCGTCTCGTGGATGACCTACCGCACGTCCAAGCGCATGGTGCTGCCGATCCATCGGCTCGCCGACGAGGTGGGCCGCTGGAATCCCTCCGACAACGACGACGGCGCGCCCGCGGCCCTGTCCACCCGCGACGATGCCGGTCGCGAGGCGCAGGCACTGACCAGCGCGCTGCACGGCCTCGGCGACCGCATCGGCGCGTTCGTGCGCCGCGAGCGCGAATTCACCCGCGATGCCAGCCACGAACTGCGCACGCCGCTGACGGTGATCCGCGTCGCCAGCGACATGATTGCGGCGGATCCGGCGACGCCGCCGCACCAGCAGCGGCCGCTGCTGCGCATCCGCCGCGCCACCCAGGACATGGAAGCGGTCATCGACGCGCTGCTGGTGCTCGCCCGCGAACGCGGGGTGATGCCGCAGAGTGAAATCTTCGACGTCGTCGAGGTGGTCGAGGAGGAACTCGACAAGGTACGCCAGCTGTTCGAGGGCAAGCAGCTGACACTGACGCTCGACGTCCAGGGGCGCCCGCGACTCGACGCGCCGCCGCGCGTGCTCGGCGTCATGCTCGGCCATCTGCTGCGCAACGCCTGGGCGTTCACCGAAACCGGTGGCGTCGAGATCGTCGTCGACCTCGACCGCATCGTCGTCCGCGACACCGGCATCGGCATGACGCCCGACGTGCTCAAGCGCGTCTACGATCCGTTCTACCGGGCCGATCCGTTCTCGCAGTCCGGCAAGGGCATCGGCCTGTCGATCGTGCGCCGCCTCGGCACGCGCTTCGGCTGGCCGGTCGCGCTCGACAGCGCGCCGGGCGAAGGCACCACGGTCACCATCGTGCTCGGCGACCGCCTGGTCTGAATCGACGCCGACCCCGCGCCGGCATATCGGGCATCCGGCAGAAAAAAATCGACGCCACGGTCAACTCCACGCCACGCGATGCGTTAGCGTCTCCAGTTGCCCATCAAGACCGGACCCATGTCGACCCGTCCCAAGCCCCGTCGCCGCGCCGTATCGCGGTTAGTGCCCGTCATCGTCATCGCCGCCGTCGTCGCCGGTGGCCTGTGGTTCTGGTCGCAACGCAACGCCGCCGGCGCGGAAGGCGCCTGGCGCACCACGCCGGTCGAACGCGGCGACATCCGCGTGGTGATCTCGGCCACCGGCACGCTCAGTGCGACCTCGACGGTCGTCGTCGGCAGCCAGGTCTCGGGCCAGATCACCGAGGTGCTGGTCGACTTCAACGATCCGGTCGAGCAGGGCCAGGTGCTGGCGCGCATCGATCCGGCGACCTACCAGGCGCAGATCGAGCAGGGCTCGGCGCAGATCAACAGCGCGCGCGCGTCGCTGGCGCAGGCGCAGGCGGCGCTGCGCAATGCGCAGCTCGATTACGACCGCAAGGCCTCGCTGGCCGGCCAGCAACTGGTCGCGCGCAGCGATGTCGACCTCGCCCGCGCCGCGCTCGACCAGGCCCGTGCGCAGGCCACGTCCGCGCAGGCCCAGATCGTCCAGCAGACCGCGTCCACGCAGACCTCGCGCATCAACATGGAGCGCACGGTGATCCGCTCGCCGGTCGACGGCACCATCCTCACCCGTTCGATCGAACCGGGCCAGACGGTCGCCGCGAGCCTGCAGGCGCCCGAGCTGTTCACGATCGCCGAGGACCTGCGCAAGATGCGCATCGAACTGGCGGTCGACGAGGCCGACATCGGCCAGGTGCAGGTCGGCCAGGGCGTCACGTTCACCGCCGATGCGTTCAACGACCGCCGCTTCAACGGCACCGTCGAGCAGGTGCGGCTGGCGGCGACGACGACGAACAACGTGGTCACCTACCCGGTGGTCGTCGCCGTCGACAATGCCGACGGCACGCTGCTGCCGGGCCTGACCGTCAACGCCGAGATCGAAGTCAGCAACCGCGAGAACGTGCTGAAGATCGCCAATGCCGCGCTGCGCTACCGGCCCGCCGATGCGGCCGAGATCGCCGCGGCCGCACGTCCCGAGGGCGGCGCCGCGCCACGTGGTGGCGGCCTGGCCGACGATCTCGCCGCCGCCGCGGCGGCGATGCAGCTCACCGCGCCGCAGCAGGCGGCGTTCGAGGATGCGCTGGCGGCGATGCGCGAGCGGCAGCAGGCGCCGCGTGCCGGCGCGCCTGCAGGCGGCCAGCGCGCGGGCGCCGGCGGCCCGCCGCCGGGCGTGATGGTGATGGGCGGCGGCAGCGATCCGCGGGTCCAGGCGCAGATCCGCCAGCGCATGACCGACCGCTTCCAGCAGACCTTCGCCGGATTCACCGCGACGCTCGACGCCGATCAGCGCGCGCAGTGGAACCGTACCCTGGCCGCGACCGTGGGCGCGACCCGCGTCACCGTCTACCGTCTGGTCGACGGGCGCCGCGAGGCGGTGCCGGTGCGGCTGGGTGCGAGCGACGGCAGCATGACCGAGGCCTCGGGCGCATTGGCGGAAGGCGACCTGATCGTCACCGGCGAGCGCGCGGCCACGCGATGAGCACGTCCGCTTCCGCACAGTCCGGGCGCCCGCCGGTCATCGAAACCCGGGCGCTGGAGAAGGTCTATTCCGCCGGCACCGAGGCCGAGGTGGTCGCACTCAGGGCCGTCTCGATGTCGATCGCGCACGGCGAGTTCGTCGCGATCATGGGGCCGTCGGGCTCGGGCAAGTCGACGCTGATGAACCTGGTGGGCTGCCTCGACACGCCGACGGACGGGCAGTACCTGTGCGACGGCATCGACGTCGCCACGCTCGACCGCGAGCAACTCGCCGAGCTGCGCCGCGACAAGATCGGTTTCGTGTTCCAGGGCTTCAACCTGCTGCCGCGCATGACCGCGCTCGAGAACGTCGCGATGCCGCTCGGCTACGCGCGCGTGCCGAACGAGGAGCGCGCAGAACGCGCGCGCGAGGCGCTCGCGGCGGTGGGCCTGGAGAACCGCGGCACGCATCGGCCCAGCGAACTGTCGGGCGGCCAGCAGCAGCGCGTGGCGATCGCGCGCGCGCTGATCAACCGCCCGCCGGTACTGCTCGCCGACGAACCCACCGGCGCGCTCGACACCAAGACCGGCGAGGAGATCCTCGGCCTGTTCAAGCGCCTGCGCGACGATGGCCACACGGTGGTGCTGATCACCCACGATCCCGAAGTGGCCGCCCATGCCGACCGCACCTTCGTCATGCGCGACGGCGAGCTGCACGAGGAAGCACCCTACGACACGCGCGCGCACGCGCAGACCGGAGCCGCGCCATGACCTTCCTCGATGTGCTCCGCACCGCGATCTTCGCGCTGCGCGGCAACTGGATGCGCAGCGCGCTGACCTCGCTCGGCGTGATCATCGGCATCGCTGCGGTCATCGTCATGGTGTCGGTGGGCCAGGGCACGCAGGCCGAGATCGACCGCATGGTGTCTGGCCTGGGCTCGCAGCGCCTCGACGTCTCGCCGGGTTCGCGGCGGACCACAGGCGGCGCGCGCCAGGCCGGCAGCAGCTTCTTCACCCTCAGCGAAGGGGACGCCGAGGCGATCCGCGGCGAGATTCCCGAAGTGCAGCTGGTATCGGGCTCGCTGCGCGGCAGCAGCCAGATCGTGTTCGCCGAGAAGAACTGGGCCAGCAGCTGGCAGGGCGTGCAACCGGACTTCTTCGAGATCAACGGCTGGACGATCGTCGAGGGCTCGGGCTTCGAACCGCAGGACTACAGCGGCGCCGGCAAGAACGTGATCATCGGCGAGACCGTGCGGCGCGAGCTGTTCGGCGAGGACAGCGGCGTCGGCCAGACGGTGCGCATCGGGCGCACGCCGTTCGTCGTGGTCGGCGTACTGAACTCGAAGGGGCAGGGCGGCTTCGGCCAGGACCAGGACGACGTGATGATGGTGCCGCTCGAGACCGGGCGCCGGCGCCTGCTCGGTGCGATGGGCATGCCGGCCGGCGCGGTGATGCAGATCGCGCTGACGGTCGCCAACGCGGACGACCTGCCTTACGTGCAGGGCGAGGTAGAAGCGCTGCTGCGGCAACGCCATCGCATCGCGCCCGGCGCCGACGACGATTTCAGCGTGCGCAATATTTCCGAGATCGTCGCCACGCGCACCGCGACCACGCGCCTGATGTCGCTGCTGCTCGGCGCGGTCGCGACGATCTCGCTGATCGTCGGCGGCATCGGCATCATGAACATCATGCTGGTGTCGGTGACCGAGCGGATCCGCGAGATCGGCCTGCGGATGGCGGTCGGCGCCGGCCCGACGGACGTGCGCCGGCAGTTCCTCGCCGAGGCGATGCTGCTGTCGCTCGGCGGCGGCGTGCTGGGGATCGCGATCGGCGTCGGCGGCGCGCTGCTGGTCGGCCGCTTCAGCGACCTGCCGACCGCGCTCAACAGCCAGGTCGTGCTGCTGGCAGCGGGCTTCTCGGTCGCGACCGGACTGTTCTTCGGCTACTACCCGGCGCGCAAGGCCTCGGAACTCGATCCGATCGACGCGCTGCGGCAGCAGTAGCCGGGGGGCGCCGCGGGCCGCGTCGACACCGGCCCGCGGATCCGCGATGAACAGGATGCGCCGTTCGACCTAGGGTCGCTCCCGGGTTGAGCGGCGCGCGTGCGACCGCGAAGCTGGGGCATCCGTCCGATGCGCGTGGCGCGCTGCGGGCACTTCGATTCCGAACTGGAGGCGATGCAATGACCGCAGTCGCAGGCGCAACCCACAACATCGCGTGGGGCGATACCTTGTCCGGGCTCGCGGCCCGCTACGGCACGTCCGTCGACGCCCTGATGGCGGCCAACGGCAAGATCAGCAATCCCGACCTGATCTATGCCGGCGATACCCTGGTCGTACCCGGCGGCTCCCGCGCCGGTGGCGGCGACGGCGCGGGCCCGGTGTCGGGGCCCGGCACCGTCAGTGGCCCAGGCACCGTCGCGGGCGGCAACAACGCCGCCGCGATCGCCGAGCAGTTCATCGGACGCAACGCCGGCGAGCTCAAGCACAGCGACGAACTCCCGATGCAGTCGTGGGTGCCCAACAATGTCAACTGCGCGAACTTCGTATCCGCGGTGCTGCAGAAGGCGGGCGTCATCGAATCCGGCCAGGCCAGCGCCTCGGTCGACCAGCTGGCCCGCAACCTCAAGGGCGACGGCTGGCAGACGGTGTCGCTGCAGAATGCGCAGCCCGGCGACGTCGTGCTGATGCAGCGCAACGGGCAGTCGCATGTCGTGCTGTTCGCCGGATTCGAGAACGGGCAGCCGAAGTTCATCGGCTCCAACAACGTCAACGCCGACGGCTCGCAGCGGATCAGCTGGGGCGGCGCATCGGGCAACTACGAGATCATCACGCCACCGCGTTGAGTGCGGGCGTGAGCAGGACCGGAAGGCCGACATCGCGTCGGCCTTTCGCGTTTGCGGACATCAGAAGCCGAACAGCTGGCGCGGCGCCGCGTGGTCCTGCGGCCAAGTAAGCCAGCTCACGTCCGAGGGACCGATCGAATGGTCGACGAGGGTCCAGTCGGACACGGGCGCGCCGGCGTCCGGTGCACGCGTCTGTTCCCGCGCCGCGTCGTCGCCGGGGCCGGCGGGCGCGGCTTCCGCATCGTCCGTGGCCGGCGCATCCGGCACGGCATCGGCGGACGCCTGCAGCAGTGCGACATAGACGTCGGACATGCCGCCCTGTTCGGCGCGTTCGGCATAGGGCGTGCCGGCGTAGTCGGGACGTCCACCGTCCGCACCGCGCAGGCTGCCCTGCAGGAACGCCCAGCGGCCGAGCCGGTCGAGACGCTCGACCTCGACCCGTACAGAATCCCCGAACCGCTCACGGACCGGCGCGGTGGCTGCTTCGAGCAGCGTGTCGTAGCCGGGATCGCCTGGATGCTGCGGCGAGACGGTGGACTGGGCGAAAGCGGGCTGCATGGCGGCTCCAAGTATCAGCGCAGCGACGGCTGCGGACACGACAGTACGCATCGATGGACTCCTGCGGACGACAGGTGTCCGCAGTGTGCTGGAGACGGAATTGCGTTGTGGTGAAACCCGTCACCAACGGATCGGCAGACGATTCTCGATCGCGGCCTCGCGGTCGACAGCATGCGCGTGGGGCGTCATGCGCCGCTGCGTCGGAACACGGAAAGGGCGCCCCGAGGGGCGCCCCTGTTTCGACATGTCGCGGTCAGCGCGTGTAGAGCAGGCGGTTCGGCGAGCCGGTCCCGGGATTGCTGACCCGGTTCGTGGTCGCGTTGCTGTAGAGCCAGTTGCGTACCGTCGCCGGCGAGGCCGACGGATTGTTGGTCAGATACAGCGCCGCGGCGCCGGCGACGTGCGGCGAGGCCATCGAGGTGCCGCTGATCGTGTTCGATGCCGAGGTGCTGGTGTACCAGGCCGAGGTGATCGACGAACCCGGCGCGAAGATGTTCACGCACGAACCGATGTTGGAGAACGACGAACGTGCATCGGTCGAGGTCGTCGAGCCGACCGTCACCGCATTGGCCACGCGCGCCGGCGAGTAGTTGCAGGCGTTGGCGCCGTTGTTGTTGCCCGCCGCGACGACCACGGTGACGCCGCTGTTGATCAGGTTGTTGGTCGCGGTGTCGGTCGCGCTCGATGCCGGCCCGCCGAGGCTCATGTTGGCGACGGCCGGCAGCACGCGGTTGGCGCGCACCCAGTCGATGCCGGCGATGATCGTCGAGTTGGCGCTGCCGCCGGTGCAGCCGAACACGCGCACCGGCACCAGCCGCACCTGCTTGGCGACGCCCCAGGTCGTGCCGCCGACGGTGCCGGCGACATGGGTGCCATGACCGTTGCAGTCGTTGGTGCCGCGGCCGTCGTTGATCGCCGAGTAGCCCGCCAGCAGGCGCGTGCCGAACTGGTTGTGGCCGGTGCGGATGCCGCTGTCGATGATGTAGGCGCGCACGTTCGCGGCCGTCGGCGTGTAGATGTACGTGCCGTTGAGCGGGCGGTCGCGCTGGTCGACGCGGTCCAGTCCCCAGGTCGCACCGGTCTGCGTGGCCGACAGTTCGACGTAGCCGTCCTCCTCGACGAAATCCACGCGCGGATCGTTGAGCAGGCTGGCCAGCTTGCGGTCGTCGGCGCTGACGACCATGCCGTGCAGCGCATGGGTGTAGAGCTGGCTGACCTTCAGATCATGCTGCGCGGCGACATCGACAACGCGCTTTTCGACTTCGGCGGCGACGGCCGCATCGGGCGAGGCCACGACGGCCTTGTCGAGACGACCGGCGAGCCGGTCGGCATCGACGCTTTCGCGGATCTCGTCGCTGTTGAAGACGACGATGTACTGGCCGGGGATCGGGTTGTCGACCTTGCGCAGTTCCGCGGCGAAGGCGGGCGAGGCGAGGACGGCGGAAACGGCGAGAACGAGCAGGCGCTTGTGGGTCATCTTGAGATTCCTTGATGAAGGGTGGCTACCTCGGTGTTCCCCCTGTTCCTGCACTGGCGACACGCATGCATGCCGCACTGGCCGACCGACGCTGGCGGGCATAGTTGCGACTGTCAATGAATGGGTCGGCGTGCACACCGCGCGTCCGGTCATGCTGTGCGCACAGACACGGAAATCGGCCTGAAACCGTTTCAGCCGTGTTTGAGAATCATTACCATCGCGCAGGGTCGGCAAAGTTTTCCGTCTGCGGAACGCAATTCCGAGTTATCGGCGCAGGGCGCGCGGCGCCATCGAATCCCGGTCGATTGCATGCCGGCACGTGGTCTGCGCCTCGCCCGGGATCGAGACCTGCGGGACGCAGACAGACGGCAGGACGCGGCCGGCGCTCGCCGGCCGCCGGGCAGCGGCTCAGCGGACCAGATACGGCCCGATGATGTCCCGCCACAGTGCGTAGCCGACGGCATTCATGTGCAGCCGATCGGCGATGAACAGGTCCTCTCGCGGCACGCCGTCGGCATCGAGCATCGGCGTGAACACGTCGATGTAGGCGACGTTGCGCTGGGTCGCGGCCCACGCACGGAGCGCGTCGTTGGCGGCGCGCTGGACGTCGAGCAGATGGGCCCGCGACGGGCTGGGCTTGATGCCGAGCAGGGCGACCGGCGTGCCGGGCTGCGCTGCGCGGATGCGGGTGACGAACGCCTCGGTGTCGGCCAGTACCTGCGCGGCGCTGCGGCCCTCGGCGATGTCGTTGTCGCCGGCGTAGAGCACGATCTGCCGCGGCCGGTAGCGCAGCGCCACTTCGTCGGCGTACCAGATCGCGTCGCGCACCTGCGAGCCGCCGAAGCCGCGGTTGAGCACGGCCACGTCGGAGAAGTCGGCGGCCAGCGTCTCCCACATGCGCACCGACGAGCTGCCGGTGAAGACCACCGGGCGTTCGGGCGGCGGCGTCCTCGCGTCTTCGGCGGCGAAGCGCGCCATGTCGGTGGCCCATTCGGGCGAGGACACCGGGTCCAGACCGGCAGGCACGCCACCCCCGCTGGCGCAGCCGGCGAACAGGCCCGCCGTCAGCAGCGCGGCGACGCACAGGGCGCGGACGGGGCGGAAGAAGTCGGGGATGCGCATGGCGTCGTTCCTGGAAAATCCGCCGGTCAGTCAAGCAGTCGCCGCCCGGCAATGCAAACCGCTGCGTCCGTCGCCGATTGGACGATGTGTCAGAATTGCCGCAACGCGACTGCCCGACGTCCTCCCCGCCATGTCCTCGACTGTTCCGCGGCCCGCGCCTGGCCGCAGCGTGGCGCGCCTCGTGCGTCGTGCCGTCCGGCAGGTGCGGTGAGCGATGGCGGACGGGATCGGTCATCGCCCGCGCGGGTTCGGTCGCATGTTCCAGGCGACGGTCTGGTCCTGCCAGGGCCTGCGCGCGGCCTGGCTGCACGAGTCCTCGTTCCGGCTCGAGGTGTATCTGCTCGCGGTGCTCGCGCCGCTGGCGATCTGGCTCGGCGCCGATGGCGTGGAACGCGCGCTGCTGCTCGGCAGTTGCCTGCTGGTGCTGGCGGTGGAACTGCTGAACTCGGCGATCGAAGCCGTGATCGAGCGTTACGGCCCCGAATTCCACGAACTCGCGGGCCGGGCCAAGGACATGGGCTCGGCGGCGGTGTTCGTCACGATGCTCAACGTATTAGTGGTGTGGGGCCTGATCCTGCTGCCGCGCTGGCTGTGAGCGTGGCGGCCGGGCGCCGCGCCGATCGAATCTCAATGAGGATGTGTCCCCCATGATGGAATTGCTCACCGACCCCCAGGTCTGGATCCTGCTGATCACGCTCAGCGCGATCGAGATCGTGCTCGGCATCGACAACCTGGTCTTCATCTCGATCGCCGTCGCCAAGCTGCCGGTCGAACGGCGCGAGTTCGCGCGCAAGTTCGGCATCGCGGTCGCGTGCATCACCCGCATCCTGCTGCTGCTCACGCTGGCATGGCTGGCGCGCCTGACCGATCCGCTGTTCGAGGTGTTCGGGCGCGGCGTGTCGGTCCGCGACCTGATCCTGATCCTCGGCGGCCTGTTTCTGGTCGTGAAGGGCGCGATGGAGATCCGCGAGCAGCTCAAGGGCGAGGACCCGGAGGCGCACGGCGCGACCGGCAAGGCGGTCGCCTCGTTCGGCACCGTCATCGCGCAGATCGCGGTCATCGACATCGTGTTCTCGCTCGACTCGGTGATCGCGGCGGTCGGCATGGCCGGCGACTACATCCCGGTGATGGTCGCCGCGATCCTGATCGCGGTCACGGTGATGCTGCTCGCGGCGCAGCCGCTCGGCCGGTTCATCGACGCCAACCCGACGGTGAAGATGCTGGCGCTGGCCTTCATCGTGCTGATCGGCGTGTACCTGATGCTCGACGGCATCGGCCTGCACATCCCGCGCGGCTACATCTACGGCTCGATGGGCTTCTCGGCCGCGGTCGAGATCCTGAACCTGTGGGCGAAGCGCAACGCGATGCGCGTGCGCGGCGAGCCGACCCCGCCGGTCGACGAGCCGACCCACCCGCTGCCGCGCTGAGCCGATGACGATCCTCCACCAGATCGATCCGATCGCCGTCCACCTGCCGCAGGTGGGCCCGTTCCAGCCGTCGATCCACTGGTACGGGCTGATGTACCTGCTGGCGTTCGGCGTGGCCTGGCTGCTCGGCCGCAGCCGCATCCGCGCCGGGCGTCTGCCGGGGGTGAACGTCGAACAGTTCGGCGACCTGCTGTTCTACGGCATCCTCGGCGTGATCCTGGGCGGACGCATCGGCTACGTGCTGTTCTACGCCTTCGGCGATCTGCTGCGCGACCCGCTGATGCTGGTCAAGGTCTGGGACGGCGGCATGAGCTTCCACGGCGGCCTGCTCGGCGTGCTGGTGGCGGCCTGGTGGTGGACGCGCCGACAGGGCCTGCACTTCTTCGACGTCATGGATTTCGTCGCGCCGTGGGTGCCGCCGGGCCTCGGCCTGGGCCGTATCGGCAACTACATCGGCGCCGAACTGTGGGGCAAGTACACGCAGGCCGGGTGGGGCGTGGTGTTCCCGACCGATCCCGCGTTCCGCGGCTGGTCGGCCGAGCGCCTGCAGAGCGAATTCGCGACCGGCGCGCTGGACCAGTTCGCCCGTCATCCGTCGCAGCTCTACCAGGCGTTCCTCGAGGGCCTGGTGATGTTCGTCGTGCTGTGGTGGTTCTCGCGCAGGCCGCGGCCGCGGTATGCGGTGTCGGGTCTGTTCGCGCTGCTCTACGGCGTGTTCCGCTTCATCGTCGAGTTCGTCCGCGTGCCCGATGCCGAGCTCGGCTATCTGGCCTTCGGCTGGCTGACGATGGGCCAGGTGCTGTCGCTGCCGCTGGTCGCGCTGGGCCTGTTCCTGCTGTGGCGCTCGCGCAGCGCGCCGACGCTGCAGCCGGTGCCGCCCGCGGCTACCGTCGACACGAAGTAGGCGATGCACGCGTCGCCCCGTTTGATCCGGAGATCGAGATGAAGCAGTACCTCGACCTGCTGCAGCACGTGCTCGAGCACGGCGCCGAGAAGTCCGACCGCACCGGCACCGGCACGCGCAGCGTGTTCGGCCGGCAGATGCGCTTCGACCTCGCCGCCGGCTTTCCGCTGGTGACGACGAAGAAGCTGCACCTGCGCTCGATCATCCACGAACTGCTGTGGTTCCTGCAGGGCGACACCAACATCGCCTACCTCCAGGCCAACAAGGTCGGCATCTGGGACGAGTGGGCCGATGCCAACGGCGATCTCGGCCCGGTCTACGGCAAACAATGGCGCAGCTGGGGCGCCGCCGACGGGCGCACGATCGACCAGATGCAGTGGCTCGTTGAGGAGATCCGCCGCAATCCGGATTCGCGGCGGCTCGTGGTCAGCGCCTGGAACGTCGGCGAGCTGTCCGAGATGGCGCTGATGCCCTGCCATGCGCTGTTCCAGTTCTACGTCGTCGACGGCAGGCTCAGCTGCCAGCTCTACCAGCGCAGCGGCGACATCTTCCTCGGCGTGCCGTTCAACATCGCCAGCTATGCGCTGCTGACCCACATGGTCGCCCAGGTCACGGGCCTGGGCGTCGGCGACTTCGTGCACACGCTCGGCGATGCGCATCTGTACTCGAACCATTTCGCCCAGGCGCGCGAGCAGCTGACCCGTACGCCGCGTGCGCTGCCGACGCTGCGGCTCAATCCCGAGGTCACCGACCTGTTCGCGTTCCGTTTCGAAGACATCGCGATCGAAGGATACGACCCGCTGCCGGCGATCAAGGCGCCGGTCGCGGTCTGAGCGGCGCCCTGCGCCGGTTCAAGGCGCGTCGCGCGTCGCGCAGGTGATGCAGTCGAACCACGCCGTGGCATCGGGGTAATCCACAGTCATGACGAAGTGGCGCAGCGCGTTGCCGCCCAGCGCGCCTTCCACGCGCGCGTCCATCATGCTCGACATGAACTGGTGGAAGTTCGCATCCGGTCGATGGGTGAACCAGACAGGGCCGACGCGCCAGCCGGCGATCTCGACCTCCGGGACCTCGATCATCGCCGAGCCGGTGCCGGCCTGGGCCGACTCGATGATCCGCCAGTCGGGATGCGCCGCACGCCAGGCGTCGAATACGGAGTCGGTGATCATGCTGGTCGCGCGCTGTGCCGGCATCCCGTCGGCGAGCGTTGCGAGCGCGGCCGGCGTGAGGACGGTCATCGCGCCGGTGTCGAGCAGCATCGGCAGGGGCCGGCCGTCGACGACGACTTCGATGCGCGGGAAGCTGGTCCGCCGCGTGCCATCGTCGTCGGTGGGGAATCCGAGCGGGGCCCGACGCATGTCCGATGCCGGCCGCCATTGCGGCGATTCGAGCCGCAGGCGCGCACGCGGATAATCCCAGGTCCAGACGCGATCGGCGAACCAGGCCTGGCCGAGCATGCCGTCGTCCTCGCGCATGCCCGGCAAGGATGTGTCGTGCGCTGCTGCTGCGGGCATCACCGGCAGCTTTCCGTCCGGAGATCCCGCGGGTGCCGGGATGCCCGCTGCACGCACGAAGTCCGGCAGGTGCGTGTAGCCGGCCCCTTCGCCCAGTTCCGCGACGAGTTCGGCGGCCGGTTCGCTCGGCAGCGCGAGGCGTTCGACGGCGCTCTGCTTCAGGAACATGCCGCCGCCGGTATCGGTGTACAGCAGCAGGCTGCGATCGCCGTCGCGTGGTTGCAGATAGACGAGGTCCGCCTCGAAGCGTGCGGGCAGATCCTGGGCGAATGCCGCCGGGGCGAGGCCCAGGCCGATGAGCAGAAGGGATGCGGCTTGCGGTGCCATGCCGGGTTCCGGAAGATGTACGCCTCGATGTTCGCAGCGGCGCCGGCACCGCGCATGCCGCCAAAGTCACCATGACCAAGCTCACCCTCGTCGCCGCGCTCGACCGTCGCCGCGCGATCGGCCGCGGCAACGCGATGCCCTGGCATCTGCCCGACGACTTCCGCCACTTCAAGGCGCTGACGCTCGGCAAGCCGGTGCTGATGGGCCGGCGCACGGCCGAATCCCTGGGACGCGCATTGCCGGGCCGGACCAACCTCGTGCTGACCCGCAGCGGCCGCGTGCCGTTCGATGGCATGCAGGCGGTCGATTCGCTGGATACCGCGATCGCGGCCGCTGCGGCGCAGGGCGCCCAAGCGCTGTGCGTCATCGGCGGCGGCGAGATCTACACGCTGGCCTTGCCGCGTGCTGACGTGCTGCAGCTGACCCATGTCGACACCGAGGTCGAGCACGCGGACGCGTTCTTTCCGGCCTGGGACGCCGATGCGTGGCGCGTGGTTTCGCGCGAGACGCATGCAGCCGATGCGCGCCACGCGCACGCGTTCGAGTTCGTCGAGTATCGCCGCGCCTGACCCCGCCGCCGGCCGTGGCCGAGTACGCATGGCGTGATCCCATCCGCAAGCCCCCTCGCGCGCGAGCGCGCTCCTACAGGAGGCAGGTGCGGGCGTGAACCGTCACGCGCCTTTGCGCGACGGCAGGCCGGACACGTCGCGGCCCGGCACCTGCACGATGTGCAGCGTTTCGGCATCGAGCTGCAGCGCGGTGAGCTTGCCGCCCCAGACCGCGCCGGTATCGAGCGCATGCACGCCCAGTCCCAGGAACAGGCCCAGTGTCGACCAGTGGCCGCAGACGATCTTCAGATCGCGCTCGGCGCGACCGGGTACCTCGTACCAGGGATAGATGCCGGGCTGCTGGGTGCCGGGCGTACCCTTTTCCTCGAACGCGATGCGCCCGCGCGGCGAGCAATAGCGCATGCGCGTGAACACGTTGATGATCGCGCGGTCGCGGTCGTAGCCGGTCAGGTTCGGCGACCACGCGGGGCGGTCGCCGTACATGTTGCGAAGCAGTTTCCTGTAGCCCGGACCGCGCAGCTTGTTCTCGATCTCGCGCGCGTGGCGCTGGGCGAGCTCGACATCCCAGCGCGGCGCCAGGCCCGCGTGCAGCATCATCCAGCCGAGTTCGCGGTCGACGTGCAGCAACGGGCACGCGCGCAGCCAGTCGAGCAGCACGTCGCGGTCGTGCGCGAACAGCACACCCTGCAGGTCGGCATTGACCTTGCGCTGGTCTTCCTCGCGCCGCTCGGCGATCGCCAGCAGCGAGAGGTCGTGATTGCCGAGCACGCTGACGACGTTGTCGCGCAGCGAGTGCACCAGCCGCAGCGTCTCGATCGATTCACCGCCGCGGTTGACGAGATCGCCGCAGAACCACAGGCGGTCGACCGCCGGATCGAAGTGGATCGCTTCGAGCAGTCGCTGCGTCGGGCCGTAGCAGCCCTGCAGGTCTCCGATCGCCCAGACGGCCATCAGTGCAGGGTTCGCGGAATCGAGAGCGTGAACGGCGGGATCGGCGCATCGAACTGCGCACCGTCGTCGCCGACCATGTCGTAGGAGCCTTCCATCGTGCCGACCGCGGTCGAGAGCACCGCGCCCGAGGTGTAGGTGAAGGCTTCGCCCGGTTCCAGGCGCGGCTGTTCGCCGACCACGCCGTCGCCGTGCACTTCCTCGATCCGGCCGTTGGCATCGGTGATGACCCAGTGGCGGGCCATCAGCTGCGCGGGCAGGCGGCCGATGTTGCGGATGCGGATGGTGTAGGCGAACACGTAGCGGTCGTCGTCGGGCGTCGATTCCTCGTCGAGGAATCGCGTCGCGATCTGGATTTCGAGGGTGTAGTCGGCTGTCTCGTCCATGCTGGAGACAGTGTATCCGCAGGCCATGAATGCTTCGACTACGTTGTGACCGGATGATTCGCCAGACGCACGAAATCCGCGACCGCGAGCTGCTCGGCGCGCAGTTGCGGATCGATGCCCGAGGCCTGGATCGCATCGTCGTCCATGACGCTCGACAGCGCATTGCGCAGCGTCTTGCGGCGCTGGCCGAATGCGGCGCGCACGATGTCGGAGAAGCGACGCGGATCGTCGATGCCGACGCTGCCGGCGGGGCGCGGTTTCAGGCGCACGACCGCCGAATCGACCTTCGGCGGTGGTCGGAACGCGCCGGGCCCGACGACGAACAGCATCGTCACTTCGCAGTAGGCCTGCAGCATCACGCTCAGGCGGCCGTAGACCTTGCTGCCGGGGCCGGACGCCATGCGTTCGACGACTTCCTTCTGCAGCATGAAATGCATGTCGGTGATGACCGCGGCATGGTCGAGTGCGTGGAACAGGATCGGCGAGGACAGGTTGTAGGGCAGGTTGCCGACGAGGCGGATCGGCGCGCCGTCCGCGAGCGCGGTGAAGTCGACGTCGAGCACATTGGCGTGGATCAGCGTCAGCGTGCCGTGCGTCGCGGCCTGCGCGGTCAGCGGTTCGAGCAGATCGCGGTCGAACTCGATCGCGGTCAGCGCGCCGTGGCGCTTGAGCAGCGGGAAGGTCATCGCGCCCTGGCCGGGGCCGATCTCGACGAGCCGCTCGCCGGGCTGCGGATTCACCGCGAGCACGATGCGGTCCACGACCCCGCGCTCGTGCAGGAAATTCTGGCCGAGGGATTTCTTCGGCGGCTCGGAGAAGGTGCCGGGAGCGGCAGGGGAACGCGTCATCGTGTGGTCGAGCCAGGGCGAGCGGGAAAGGACATCAGAGCAGACGGGTGCCGGGCGCGACATCGCCGTCGGGCATGCACAGGCGCACGTGGCCGTCGGCGTCGTGGAAGCCGGTGACCAGGCATTCGGACATCAGCGGGCCGATCTGCTTCGGCGGAAAGTTGACCACGCCGACGACCAGCCTGCCGACCAGCGCCTCGGGCGTGTAGTGCGCGGTGATCTGCGCGCTGGACTTGCGCACGCCGATGTCCGGGCCGAAGTCGACATGGAGGATGTAGGCGGGGCGGCGCGCTTCGGGGAAGGCTTCGGCCGACACCACGCGGCCGACGCGCAGGTCGACGCGCATGAAGTCGTCCCAGCCGATCGTGGCGTCCACGCTCATGCCGCGCGCCTGCGGTTGCGGCCGAGCGCGGCGCACTGGTCGATCGCGGCGAACAGGCTCGACGGATCGGCGCGGCCGCTGCCGGCCAGTTCCAGCGCGGTGCCGTGGTCGACCGCGACACGCGGGTAGGGCAGGCCGAGGGTCAGGTTCACCGCCGATTCGAAGCCTGCGTACTTGAGCACCGGCAGACCCTGGTCGTGGTACATCGCCAGCACCGCGTCGACGTTCGCCAGGCGCGCCGGCAAGAATGCGGTATCCGCCGGCAGCGGGCCTTCGAGCAGCAGGCCGCGTGCGCGCAGGCGTTCGAGCAGCGGCGTGATCGTCTCGATTTCTTCCAGGCCGAGATGTCCGGCTTCGCCTGCGTGCGGATTGAGGCCGAGCACCGCGATCCGCGGCGCGGCGATGCCGAAATCGCTGCGCAGCGCGGCATCGAGAATGTCGATCACCCGCTCCAGCAGCGGCGCAGTGATCGCGTCGGGCACGTCGCGCAGCGGCAGGTGGGTGGTCGCCAGCGCGACCCGCAGGGTCGGGTTGGCCAGCATCATCACGACATCGCAGCCGGCGTCATGGGCCAGCAGTTCGGTGGTGCCGGTATAGGGCACGCCGCCGGCATTGATCGCGGCCTTGTGCACCGGGCCGGTGACCATGCCGTCGAAACGGCCGTCGCGGCAGCAGGCCGCGGCGTGCAGCAGGCCGTCGAGCACGCTGTGCGCGTTGCGGGGGTCAGGCGTGCCGAAGGCGGTCGCCGCGGCATGCGGCCGTTCGATCAGGCGCAGCGTGCCGGGCGCCACGTCGGCGGCCTGGGCATCGGTGAAGGCGATCGACAGGCCGATCGCATCGGCCGCGCGTTGCAGGGTAGGGCGATCGCCGACGGCGACGAGTTCGCAGTCCCAGGCGCGCCAGGCGGCACGCACACACAGTTCCGGCCCGACGCCGGCCGGTTCGCCCGGGACCAGCGCCAACCGGACGGGTCGCATCTCAGCCGCCGCTGCCGATCTCGGGATCGCGGTTCGGGCCGACGCGGATGCTGACGTAGGCTTCGCCGCGCAGCTCGCGCACGTAGCGGTCCCACTCGTCCTCGAGCTTGCGCTGGCCGATGGCCTCGCGCGCCTGGGCCCGGCGGTTGTTGTCGTTGCCGGCGGTCTGGCGCGTGGCCTGGCGCTGGACGATGTGCCAGCCGGCCTGGGTGCGGAAGGGCTCGGACACGTCGCCGTCGCCGATCGCCGCGACCTGGCCGCCGAAGTCCGGACCGAACTCGTCCTGGGTGAACCAGCCGAGATCGCCGCCGTTGGCCTTGGTGGAATTGTCCTCGGAGCTTTCGCGGGCGACTTCGGCGAAGTCGGCGCCGCCGACGAGGCGGGCGCGCAGGCTGTCGGCGCGGGCCTTGGCGGCGGCATCGTCGCCCGGCTGGCTGCGGATCAGGATGTGACGCGCCTGGTATTCGGTGACCGAACCGGTACCGGCCGACTGCGAGGCTTCGCGGCGGTCGACCAGCTGCAGCAGCTGGAAGCCGCTGGGGCCGCGGATCGGGCCGATCGTCTGGCCGGGCTGCAGCGACGTGACCGCGTTCGCGAACGCAGCCGGAATCTCGTCGGCGCGGCGCCAGCCCAGATCGCCGCCTTCGAGCGCGTTCGGGCTGTCGGAATAACGCACGGCCGCGGCCGAGAATTCCATCTCGTTGCGGTCGAGCAGGGACTTGATGCCGTCGATCTTCTGCTGGCCGGTCTGGATCTGCTCCGGCGTCGCGCCTTCGGGCAGGGCCACCAGGATGTGCGCCAGGCGGTACTGCGCGCCGGTCGCCTCGGCCGACAGCGCCGCATCGACTTCGGCATCGCTGACCGAGATGCGGGTCTGCGCGAAGCGCTGGCGCATGCGCTGGATCATCAGCTCCTCGCGCAGCGAGGCACGGAAGTCGTCGAACGACATGCCGTCACCGGCCAGCTGCTCGCGCAGCTGGTCCATCGTGAAGTTGTTCTGCTGGGCGATCGCGGCGATCGCCTGGTCGACTTCCTGGTCGCTGACGCGGACGCCGGTGCGCTGCGCGTTCGCGGTCTGCAGGCGCATCGTGATCAGGCGCTCGAGCACCTGGCGTTCGAGGATCTCCTGCGGCGGCAGCTGGTCCTGACGGGTCGCGTACTGGCCGCGGATGTTGGTCACGGCGCGGTCGAGTTCGCTGGCGAGGATCACGTCCTCGTCGACGACGGCGGCGATGCGATCCAGCGGCTGCAGGTCCTGCGCGTGCGCAGCCGACGCGAACAGCGCGGCGGCAGCCGCGAGGGAATAGATCAGTGTCTTCATTGGCTCAGGCCGGGGGTCAGGGTCTCATCGTCGTCGCTGTTGCGCAGCTCGGACGGCGGCACGAGATAGAGGTCGTCGCGGTAATAACCGAGAATAGCACGGCGCAAACGGTCTTCCGTGTTGGGTCCGGCCGAGCCCAGACCCTTCAGTTCAAGTTCGAACATGAGGGCGTTGTTCATCTCGCCCTGGCGATTGCGCAGATAGCGACGTGCAACGACCCGGGCGGCCAGACAGCAGCTGTCCCACTGGAAGCCTGCGATGCTTTCAAGCAGCCGGTTGTCGGTCAGCGAGTAGTAATACCGGCCGATGACGCTCCACGCCGGCGAGATCGGATAGAGGAATGAGAGGTCGACCTGCTCGAGCAGGTCGCCGCGGCTGCGATACGCGAAATTCGCGATGCCTTCGTCGCCGATGAGATAACGCGTGCGCAGGCTGGCCAGATCCTCCTGCCGGCTCTTGGGATCCCACTGGTAGCTGGCGCCGATGGTCCAGCGGTCGTTCACCGCATAGGTCGTGTCGGCGACCCAGGCCGAGCGCCCGCGCTCGATCGGCGCCCGGTTGGGCAACGAAACCCGTGAGTCGTCCAGATAAAAGATCTGGCCGACGCTGGCCGACAGTTTTTCCATGCCGTCGGATTCTCGGATCAGGCGCGTGCTTGTCGCCAGCGTGATCTGATTCGCATCGGCCTGACGGTCTGCACCCGAAAAGCGATTGTCGCGGAACAGCTGACCCCAGCTGAAGGTCAGGTCGCGCGTCTCGAACACCGGCAGGTCGGACTGGTCCCGGTACGGGGTGTGGAGGAAGAACACACGCGGTTCGAGTGTGTGCAGGAATTGCTCGCCCCGGAAGAGGGTATTCCGATCGAAGAAGAGACCAGCATCGACAGACGCGATCGGCAGATTTCGGCTCGGCGATTCGTTGGGTGTACCCCCACCGTTGGTGCGGGCAACCTGTTCGGCGAGTTCGTTCGAGAGGTCGTAGCCGGTGTAGCGCCATGCCACTGTAGGCCGCACGAACCAGCTCGCGCCTTCCAGCGGCATGCTGATGTAGGGCTTGATGTCGACCCGGGCGCCGCCCGGTCTTGCGTCCGAATCCAGATGACTGAACTTGGTCGCCTCGGCGTTGAGGCCTGCCACGAACAGGCGGCCGACAGGCTGTTCCCAGCTGACCTGCGCGTACGGGAGCCGGTGATATGCGAGTCTGCTTTCTGCCAGGGTGTAGTCCGTCAGCTGCTGGTAATCAGCGCCGATCGCAGCGTTCCAGTACAGCCCCCGACCGAACACCCCCAGCGTGCTACGCGTGGACGTGCTGGAGAGGCCGTCGATGTTGTTGCTGAAATCCTCGAGATAGCGTGGATCGCTCATGTGCGTCAGGTTCGCACGGGCCTGCCAGGTGCGATTGATCGCCTGGCGACCGATGTAGCTGAACAGGTAACGGTCGTCTTTTCTGCGGTTCGCCGCGATAGGTACTTCTTCGCGCTCGATATCGCGGTCATCGCGGGTCAGGCCGTCGGAGGGCAGGTAGGCCAGATCGAATTCACCTTCGCCGCCCTCATTGCGGTACCGGAACTCCGTGCCAAGCTGCACGCCGCGCTTGCTCATCCAGCGTGGTTCCAACGTCATGTCGTAGTGCGGCGCAAGGTTGAGGTAGATCGGCTGGCTGTAGTCGAAGCCGTTGCGGCCGGACTGCGAAATGCGCGGAAACAGCAGGCCCGACAGGCGGCGCTCGTCGATCGGAAAGCGGAACCACGGCACATACAGCACAGGCACCTTGCCCACGCGCAGGGTCGCGCTACGCGCGGTGCCCATGCCCATGTCGGTGTCGATATCGATCTGGCCGGCCTTCAGTTCCCACCAGCGGTCGCTCGGGGGGCAGGTCGAATAGGTCGAGCCGAGCAGGGCGCCGACGGTGCCGTCCATGCGGATGTGGTCGGCGCCGCCGTTGCCGCGGCGTGCGGTCAGCTGGTACTGCACGTTGTCCATGCGGTAGGACTCGGCGATCGTGTCGCCTTCCACCCTGTCCGCCACGATGCGCATGCCGCGGTCCTGGTAGCGCACGTTGCCGTCGGCGACGAAGGTGCCGTCGTCCTGCGAGAACTGCAGGTCGTCGGTGCCGAGGAACTGGTCGCCGCGGCGCAGGGTCACGTTGCCGCTGACGTTACCGGTGAAGTCGCTGTCCACGCCCGCTAGGCCGTCGAAGGCGTCGCCGTCGATGTCGGTGGGCTGGGCCTCGCGCTGTTCGACCGTGCCGACCGGCGCCTGAGCGTCGATGAAGGCCGGCACCGCGTCCTCGATCGGACACAGCGCCCAGTAGTTCGGGCGGAGCCTTTCGTCGGCGTTGGCGGACAGCGAAACCGCAATGCAGAACGGCAGGGGAAGCAGGCGGAGGGCTGTGCGCACGGTCGATCCGTTCAGCGGGAAAAACGGGCGCCAGCATGACCGATCCACAGGGCAGCGGCAATGCGGCTCAAATACATCCTGTTCACCTGCGATATCGGCGATTTCGGGCCGGCTGCGATACCGGCTGAAGACATCTCAGCCAGCCAGCGCGCGCAGGTGTGCGACGCTGCTTTCGCGCAGCGCCTGCAGGTCGTAGCCGCCCTCGAGCATCGAGACGATGCGGCCCTCGCAATGCCGCTCGGCGATCGCCACGAGTTCGCCGGTCAGCCAGCCGAAATCCTCGGCGTCGAGCTGCAGCTGGGCCAGCGGATCGCGCCAGTGCGCGTCGAAGCCGGCCGAGATCAGCAGCAGCTGCGGGGCGAACGCGTCGATCTCCGGCAGCAACCGTTCGCGCCAGGCCTCGCAGAAGCGCCGGCTGCCGGTCCCGGCGGCGAGCGGCAGGTTGACGATGTTGCCGACCCCGCGCTCGTCGCGCCGCCCGGTGTCGGGAAACAGCGGCATCTGGTGCGAGCTGACGTACTGCACGCGCGGCTCGGCGTCGAAGATGGCCTGGGTGCCGTTGCCGTGGTGCACGTCGAAATCGACGATCGAGATCCGGGTCAGGCCGTAGCGGTCGAGCGCATGCGCGGCGGCCACGGCGATGTTGTTGAACAGGCAGAAGCCCATCGCGATGTCGGCGGTGGCGTGGTGGCCGGGCGGGCGCACGGCGCAGAACACGCGGCGCTCGTTGCCGCCCTGCACGGCGTCGACCGCGGCCACGCCGGCGCCTGCGGCATGCAGCGCGGCCTGCGCCGAGCCGGGCGAGAGCACGGTGTCGCTGTCGAGCGGGATGCGCCCGCTCGGCTGCGAATCGAGCACGGTCGCGAGCAGCGTCGCGTCGTGGACGCGCAGCAGCTGGCCGCGGGTCGCGGGCGGCGCCTGGCGCAGGTCGAGATCGGGGAAGGCGGCGCGTAGCGCCTCGATGACGGCGGCCAAGCGTTCGGGGCGTTCGGCATGGCCGGGGCCGGTGTCGTGGTCCAGCAGGCCCGGATGCGAGAACACCGGCACCCGCCGCTGGTCACCGCCGCCGAAGCCGACCGGATGGTGCATCGCTCAGCGCCGCCGCTCGTGGTGCCAGAGCACCTCGCCGTGGCCGCTGGCGCGCGCCAGCACCCGGGCGAGCACGAACAGCAGGTCGGACAGCCGGTTGAGATAGCGCACGGCCTGCGGCCGGACGTCCTCGACCCGCGCCAGCGCGACCGATTCGCGCTCGGCGCGGCGGACCACGGTGCGGGCGACATGGCAGCGCGCGGCCGCCTCGCCGCCGCCGGGCAGGATGAAATCCTTGAGCGGCGGCAGGTCGTCGTTGTAGCGGTCGAGCTGCTGCTCGAGGCGCTCGATGTCGGCGTCCTCGATCGCGGCATGGCCCGGGATGCACAGCTCGCCGCCGAGATCGAACAGCTGGTGCTGCACGGTCGTCAGCAGGCTGCGGATGTCCTCAGGCACGTCGGCGGCCAGCAGCAGGCCGATCGTCGAGTTCGCCTCGTCGACGGTGCCGTACGCGGCGACGCGCAACGAATCCTTGCCGACCCGTGCCCCGTCGCCGAGCCCGGTCGAACCGTCGTCGCCGGTGCGCGTGTAGATCTTCGAGAGGCGGTTGCCCATCGCCGCGAAACGTCAGTCGGCGTGCAGCGGACGGGCACCGGTCGCCGGCTTCGGCAGCACGCGCGTCAGCAGCACGTGCGCCATCGCCGCGGCGCCGACGTACATCGCGGCGGTGCGCATGTACGGCAGCAGCCAGTCGCTGTAGTTCTTCCACCAGCCGGCGAGAGTGGGATCGGCGACCGAGGCGCTGATCCAGTAGAAGCTGCCCTGCGCCAGCAGATGGCAGACCGCGACCGAGGCCACCAGGGCGACGACCAGCTGGCCGATCGCCACCGGCGCGGACGCCGACAGATGACGCCGCAGCAGTCCGCCGCCGGCCCACAGCGCGAAATACGCGGGCACCAGGCACCAGTAGGCTGGCGAGACGCAGTAGTGGCTCCAGAACGACAGGCCCTGGCTGGTGATCACGAACCAGTCGACCGCGACCGCCAGCGCCATCAGCGCCGGAAACGCCCAGCGCTGCCAGCCGGCGAGGTAGAAGCCGCCGATGAAGAACACCGCCCACGAGGCATCGGGGATCGCGGCGAAATGGTGCAGCCGGGTCGCGGCCATCAGCGCGGCCAGCAGGGCGAGAATCGTGGCGCGGCGGGCGGTGAGGCTCATCGGAGGGCTCCGGTGCAACGGCGGGTCGAATGCGCATTCTAGCGGAGCCGCAGCGCGGCGCGCAGAGGGCGGCGCGTATCATCGCGGCCATGGTCGAAACACATCCAGAACCGGCGCATCCGGTCCTCATCGTCGGCGGCGGGCTGGTGGGCGCCAGTCTCGCGATCGCACTCGACCGCGCCGGCATCGATGCCGCGCTGGTCGAGGCCACCCCGCCGGCGTCGATGCCGGCGGTCTTCGACGAGCGCAACCTCAGCTTCGCCGAGGCCACCGTCAACGCGCTGACCGCGCTCGGCGTGCTGCAGAAGCTGCGCGCGCCCGGCGGGCCGATCCGCGAGATCCATGTCAGTCGCGCCGGCGATTTCGGGCGCGTGAAGCTGGCCGCGGCCGACTACGGTCGCGAGGCGTTCGGCCAGGTCGTGGTCGCCCGCGACTTCGGTGAGGCGCTGGAGGCGCGGTTGGCAGAATTGCCGCGGCTGGTGCGGTACCGGCCGGCGCGCTTCGCCGGCTTCGACGGCATCGAGGATGGCCACCGCGTGGTCCGACTCGACGGCCCCGACGGCGGGATCCGCGTGCGTGCCCGTCTCGTGGTCGGCGCCGACGGCGCCGACAGTACGGTGCGCCAGGCGCTGGGCATCGGCGCCGAAAGCCACGACTACGCGCAGACCCTGTTCATCGCGCGGCTGCGTGCGGCGCGCGCGCCGGATGGACGCGCCTTCGAGCGCCTGACCGACACCGGCCCGACCGCGCTGCTGCCGCGCGGCGATCGCCATTACGGCCTCGTCCACGGGGTCGCCAGCGACGAGGCCGATGCGGTCGCGGCGCTCGACGACGCGGCGTTCCTCGCGCGGGTGCAGCAGGCCTTCGGCTGGCGCGCCGGGCGCCTGCTCGCGGTCGGTCCGCGCAGCCGCCATCCCGCGCGGCGCGTCGTCGCCGAACGCTGCATCGACACGCGTGCGGTCCTGGTCGGCAATGCGGCGCAGAGCCTGCACCCCATCGGTGCTCAGGGCTTCAACCTCGGTCTGCGCGATGCGCTGACGCTGGCTGAATGCATTGCCGGCACCGCCGATCCCGGCGCGCCGGACCTGCTCGAGCGGTATGCCGCGCGCCGCCAGGACGACCGGACGCGCACCCTCGCGTTCTCCGACGGCCTCGCACGCGTCACCGCCAATCCCGCGCCGCTGCTGCGGCCGCTGCGCAGCCTCGGCCTGCTGGCGATCGACCGCGATTCGGCGCTGCAGGCGATGCTCGCCGGCGGTGCGATGGGCTACCGCGGCGACGTGCCGGCGCTGTGCCGTGGAGCCGCCGCATGAGCCGCCGTGAGCGACGCGACGTCGTGATCGTCGGCGGCGGCGTGGTCGGCGCCGCGTGCGCGCTGGCGCTGGCCGCGCAGGATCTCGACGTGGTGCTGGTCGAGGCGCGCACGCCTGTGGCGTGGTCGTCGGCGAGGCCGGACCTGCGCGTCTATGCGTTCGCGCACGACAGCGCCGGCCTGCTGCGTTCGGTCGGGGCCTGGGACGACGTCCGCGCTGCGCGCGCACATCCCTACCGGCGCATGCAGGTGTGGGATGCGGGCGGCGGCAGCGAGCTGATCTTCGATGCCGATGCACTCGGCATGCGCGAACTCGGCTGGATCGTCGAGCACGGCCTGCTGGTCGACCGCTTGTGGGCGCGGCTGGCCGCGGCCGGCGTCGACGTGCGCGCACCGGCGCAGGTCGAAGCGCTGGAGCAGGATGCCGACGGCGTCACGCTGCGCCTCGATGCGGGCAGCCGGATCGAGGCGCGTCTGGCGATCGCCGCCGACGGCGCCGCGTCGACGCTGCGCACGCTCGCCGGCATCGGCACCCGCGCGCACGACTATGCGCAGGCCGGTGTCGTGGGCTACGTCGAGAGCGACGCGCCGCATCGCGACACGGCGTGGCAGCGCTTCCTGCCGACCGGTCCGCTGGCGCTGTTGCCGGTCGGGCAGGGCCGCAGTTCCATCGTCTGGACGCTGCCAGCCGATGAAGCGACCCGCATGCGCGAACTCGACGATGCCGCGTTCGGCGATGTATTGACGCGCGCGTCCGGCGGCCGGCTCGGCGCGCTGACGCCGGTCTCGCCGCGCGCGGCGTTTCCGCTGCGTCGCCAGCTGGCCGACGCGCAGATCCAGGGCCGCGTGCTGGTGATCGGCGACGCCGCGCACGTCGTGCATCCGCTGGCCGGGCAGGGCGTGAACCTCGGCCTGCGCGACGTGATCGGTCTGGCCGACAGCGTCGCCGACGCGCGTCGCCGCGACGCGCGCTGGGACGCGCCGCAGCGTCTCGGGCGCTGGGCGCGCACGCGGCGCAGCGAGAGCGCGGTCGCCGCGCATGCCTTCGAATCGATCAACCGCGTCTACTCCAACGAGGCGCTGTTGCCGGTACTGCTGCGCAGCCATGCGCTCGGCATCGCGCAGGCGCTGCCGCCGCTGCGCAACCTGCTGTGGAAGCGGGCGGCCGGGCTTTGAGCGTGCGTCCGGTCAACGGCAGCCATGGTCGCCCTGGTCATTTCATGCGCGGCGCTGCCGGTATTCGATGCTCCGGTGCCCGATCGAACCGATGACGCCGGGCTGATTCGTCGCGCGGTCACGGCGTGTTCGTACTCGCGCTGTGCATCTGACGCGCAGCGCCGCTGCTGACGTGGCGGTGCAACCACGTCGTGCCCCGAGCATGCGCGCGCTGTGGCTCGGCGGCGCTGCCTGATGACGCTGGGGCCGTGGCTCGATGGCCTGCTGGTCCAGCTCGGCGTGCTCGTGCTGCCCTGCTGAAGCTGCGCCGTCAGTGCGCGGGCGCGGACTTGCCGCGCAGGCGCCGCAGCAGCGTGACGACAGCGACCACGATGCCGCCGGCGACGATGCCGACCCCCATGTTGATCACCGTCGGCAACATCGCGCCGAGCACGATGCCGATCTCGGGCAGTGCACCCAATCCGGTCGCCGCGTCGTCGATCCAGGTCTGCACGTCATGCACGCCGTGGGTCAGGATGCCGCCGCCGACGAGGAACATCGCCGCGGTGCCGACGATCGCCAGCGCCTTCATCAGCCACGGCGCCATGCGCAGGATGCCGCGGCCGATCGCGCGTGCCGCGGCGGATGCGCGCTTGCTCAGATACAGGCCGGCGTCGTCGAGCTTGACGATGCCCGCGACGAGGCCGTAGACGCCCG
>Ga0160449_1000261_pt1 | contig 38021 bp, 49 predicted proteins | sample HID1975I_E1MG_FD_108216 | JGI IMG/M metagenome (GOLD analysis project Ga0160449, IMG submission 108216) | Enriched soil microbial communities from UW Madison campus, WI, USA - HID1975I_E1 MG | ecosystem: Environmental > Terrestrial > Soil > Unclassified | place: USA: Madison, Wisconsin...
AACCTGTCCGCATTCAATGCGGACGCGATGCGGACACCTTTCGGACTCGTCGCGAGATTCGTCCGCATCTTGATCCAGTCGCCAGCCATCACCGAACCCCGCTAGGATTCGAGGCTCCAACAGAAGGAGCTGCATGGATGAGCGTCAAGTCGTTAACTAGGATGTCCTCGGTGCACGAGGCGCGTACGCAGGCCGAAGCCAACAAACTCCTTGACGAGGGGTGGAGCCTGATCGCTGTAGGAACCGTCGGCGTGAGCGAAGGCACAGACAGCTTCGTGTCTGTGAAGTACGTGCTCGGCTTTCCAATGCGAGCGCCATTGGACGATTGAGTCATCGCGGCGCCCTCTCGCATTCGAGACGGGCGCCGCTGCAGAACCAGTTGAACCGTACGATTCGGATGGCGCGGGCAGTCGCGTTCATGAGCGCATTGCGCCCGCCCTTCCGCGCTCCGTGGGAATAACGCGCGTTAGTGCTCACGCCTGCACCAGCCCCGCCGCTGCCTTGGCGTTCGCGTGGCGGCTGACCTCGGTCATCGCCGCCTGGACTGCAGCGCACGCCCGAGCGATGTCAGCAGCCTCGTTCGGCGTGATTCGGTTGTCCGCCAACGACTGGGCGAGAATCGATGCGAGATCGCCCTTCGCCGCAGATGCCGCCAGCATCGCGCACATGATCGTGTTGACGTTGGGCGCGTCTGTGGCCTGCAGCGTGTAGCCGTGCTCGGCCGCCAGCGCGTGCAGCATGCGGTGGTCACCGGTGACGCCCATGATCTCGCTGGCCTCGGCCAGGGTCAGGTGGTGCGTCGAGTTGTTGGGATTGACCTTGTTGCGCAGCACTGCCGCAGATATGGCGATCCGAGGCGCAAGAGCCTCGCTGCCACCGGGATAGTCCTTGACGGTCTTGTGCGCGGCGTCGGTGATGTTCATTGGGGAACTCGCTGAACGTGGTTCTGGGAGCCGCCATGCCGGACGATGCCGGCCATGGAGACGATCGAATCAGGGAAGAAAGGCGCCGCCCGCCCTGCGGTACGCTGCGCTGGCCACAGACACAGCCCGCACGGAGGGCGACATGGACGACAAAGAGCTGAAGCTCGAGATGCTGCTGCTGATGACGGCAATGGAGGGGGTCTTGTCTGCCCTGGCACGAAGAGCCATGGCAGATCCCCGTTTCTCGATGGAGGTCAGCGAGGCGCTTTTGGAACTGACCGCGGAGATGCCACCCGATCGGGCCGCGCGCGTCATCGGCCTGTCCAAGCTGATGACCGGCGAGAGGTAGGCGCCCGCCTGCCGATAGGATTGGTGTTGCTGAGACACCCGATCACTACCGGAGGCGGACATGGACGAAATGAACTCGGACGAGATGCAGTGGGTCGCGGAGACAACGACTGCGATTGCACACCTGCAAGCGAAAACGCTTGCGCAAGGCTTGATGCTCGAAGCGCTCATCACGACGCATCCTCACCCGACTGCTCTTCGCGACCAGTGGGATCGGCTCGTTTCGTTGATGGCAGCAAAGTCGATGGAGGCGAAGGCGCGATCGGGCCGCGAGGATCAAACCCGTCCGGAGCTGACTCGGCAGATGGGTCTCCTGACGGAGAAGGTGGAGCGCTACGCTCCTCGAACGCCCTGACTTGGGCCCGGGTAAGAATCGATCCCGAAGCCAAGACGCCGGCGAAGAATTTGTCACGAGCGCCTAGGACCGGCGATAGCTGCACCTGCAGGCCGCCCTCAAGCACGATCGGGCTGATCCCTCTCGGCTTCGCCCATGCATCGAGGTGTGCCTGCACCGCTTGGCGCTGGGCCGGATTGAGGTGGCCGGGATACACCAGGGCGACCGCGACTCCATCCGGAATCACCACCGGAAGGAACCCGATCGGCTTGGGTGCGGAACGGCGGATCAGGCGCCGTAGCCAGTCGAGGGGCATGTCAGGCGGCCTTGGCTTGGTCGGCAGCGGGCGCGCCGCGGTAGGCGCCGGCACTCCTGCGGTAGGCTCCCGATACCACAACCGAGAGGCCGCAGGAGGCCGACATGAGCAAGGTCGAAAGGCTGGACGCCGAGGACGAGAGCGGCAACGCGACGAAGATCGTCCGCACCACTTCGCAGAGGGACGCCAGCACCTTCCGGGGTGCGGCAAGCTTCACGTCCCTGCCGACGTATCGGACGCTGGACGGCGAGCACCTCAACCCGTCAGAGGACGGATGGGTCGGGATCGAGACCGGGCGGAAATTCAGGCTCATCTAGCCGCCCTCCCCGCTGAACTCCGCGGGCATCAGATCGGTCAGGAATGCGCGCGAGGCGAGCATTCCGCCCTCGAAGATCATGCGGACTTGGGCGCCGGTGAGGTTCCGCTCGTTGGCCCAGACTGTGATGATCGCGGCCACGGCCTCGACGGACTCGTCGGGATTCGGCTCGAAGCGGGTGAAGTCGCGAGCGGCCATTTATGCGGCCTCCTGACGCACGGCCGAGGACGGCGCCACTCCAAAAACGTCGGGGCGGAGCGCCCTCGCCTGCCACTGACGACCGTCAGGCAGCGGCTCGTCCTCACCCCAGCGGCTGACCGCCTGCTTCGTGGTGTCAAAGAACTGGGCCAGCTCACGGTCAAACTGAAAACCGAGAGCCTCGCGTACTGCCTTCTTCGTCAGGGGTTCGTTCATTGGCGCAGTAAACCATCGTTTACGGCAGGAGGTCAACCACTATTTACCCGCCTCAGTCAACACTGATTGACATGAGCGTAGGCAAAAGACTTCAAGAACTGCGGGATGGTGCTGGCCTGACGTTAGAGCAGGCCGGGAAGATCGCGGGTACGACCAAGCAAAGTACGTCCCAAATTGAAAAGGGCGTCACGAAGGTCCCTGGCGGCCTGTTCCTCTACAACTGGAGCAGGCACTACGGAGTCAATCTGGAATGGCTGATCACCGGCAAGGGGCCGGTTCGGCAAACGTCTCAGCCTGCGCGACTGTCTAAGGACACGATTGCCGCCGCTGTCCATTTGGCAACCGGAGCTTCCCTCAAGGGAGGCGGCGGCCACTTCGCCATAGAGACCGAGGATGACGCTGAATTTTTCGCGCTGGCGATCGATGAGGTTTTAGACCAGAACATCGAAGCCGTCTCCGACAGCGATGTAGAGCGCTTTGCGCTCAAGTTCAAATCGCGGAAGGAGAAGGTGGATGGAAAGGTCGGAAAGGCTGGATCGGATGGCGGAGCTGATCGCTCTTCGCGCCAGGCGGAAGCTGGGGGAAAAGACCGAGTTGCGGCTGGTCGGAAGCGAAAAGCCGGCTAAGCAGCCAGCATCAGAACGCCGCTCTCTGGAAGACGCAGAATTTCAGCCGGTTGATGTTTCGGACCGAGCAAAGACCATGCGCGCAGTTGTCCGTATTGCTGATACTCACAACTGGAAATCAGCGATCACCCATTTCTTGGAAATGAAGGGCGTTCAGTACATGTCCGACCTCACAGACCCTCAACTCGAAGACCTGCTTGACCGAATGCACGGCTATGTGGACGCTGCAGAAATGGGCGCGAGCCTGGCGGACTGCTTGCCTGCTTGTTGAACCGACTGAGGATTCAAGGATGACCCGTGCTACCGCCGCAGCTGTTAGTGTGCTTCTCTTGTGCGCCTGTTCGAACGGCTCGCCAAATCCTGCTGCTGCGCCGTCGGCCGCCGAGCGCTTGCAAGTGTGCACGTCGATATCGTCGTTGGCTGGTTCGATCATGACACTTCGCCAGAACGGCGCGCTCATGTCGGAACTGATGGCCAAGGTCGATAACGAGGACCCCATGCTTGGCCCGATGACGAACGAGCTGATCGCGCTGGCATACGAGAAGCCCAGGATGTCAGTCGAAAAGAACCGTGAGCGCTACGTCGTCGACTTCCAGAACAAAGCATTCTCAGGCTGCATGAAAGAGTTTCGTTGATGCCACAAAAAAGCCCCGCAGTGCGGGGCTTTCTCGTTCGACCTTAGGCTGCGGTCGGGTAGATCAAACCCAACTGCCCAGGTTTCTTGAACAGGCGCATGCAGCGTGCTTTGAAGTCCGGGTAACCCGACGACGAGTCCGCCTGGTCCATCACACGGAGGATCTGCAACTCCAACTTCTGCAATCCGCCGTCCGTGAGCCATTGGTGCAGCTTCTGGCTGTTCTCGCGCCGATCGCGCATGTCCGCTAGGACTTCAGCCGGGAGCACAACCTGATAGACCCACTCGTCGGTGATCTTGCCGAACACGGGGGGTGTGCCTGAAGCGTGCCCGCTGTAATTGAGCCCCATGAGGCGAGCCAACGACTGGTAGTACGGCGGTTCGAAACGCCTCTTCCACTCGCGCGGGGCCGGCAGCAGAAGAATGCTGACTGCTGCTTCGTGAGCAAACCTCTCTCGCAGTTGCTTCTCACACTCGATGAAGTAACGGCGGGCGATCCTGCCCTGCACCGTTCGCTCGACCATTGCCAGTTCCTTGGCCATGTCTATGCTGATGGCGTAACCCCTAGCGGGCCTGCCGCCGGTACTTTCGCGCAGAAATGCGCAGAAGTCCTTCCCTTCCTCGAACGAATAGTCGGCGATGCGCCGCGTGATCCAGTCTTTGAAGGGAGTCTGCACGCCAAGGTAGCTATGCAGCTGCCGTGCATCGATCGTCAGCACCTGGTCGGGGCCGATGTTCTGCACTGTGATCGAAAATGCTTCACTCACATCGTTCATCTAGAAGCTCCAGTTGGAGCGCCTCTGTGCGGCCGGAGGTTAAGCTGGCTTGACGCCTAGGCTCTCCCTACCCCACTATCCGCGGCGTCGGCAGGCGGTTACCTGACGACAGCGGCCAGCACATTGGACGCGTTGTACACAAGGGAAAAATCATCGACCCCGTTCGGTTCCAGCCGGCGGGGTTTTTCTTTGCCCGCGATGCTCGGGCGCAGCTGGTTCCGTGATGGGGGTCGCGGAACCGACGGGAATCAGGATGCGTCGCGCCGCATGCAGCGTCAACGCTAAATGTAGTGAACACCCGCCTCCTAAAAAGAAATCAACAAACCGCGTAGCGGAGCCCAGTCTATGGCGGTCTTCTGTGGACACGCGACCCCACAACCTGTGGATAACTATTCGTGCCGCAGGGCGGTATCCCTCTGCTCTGCCGTCGAGCATGACGTTCCACAGTGCATTGACCGCCAACTCTCAAAAGTCCTGAAGTAAATTGTTGTTGACCTTTTTTGTAAACGATGGTTTACTGCGTCCATCGCCCCACGACACAGCTCACGACGAGCCGGGGCATTGGACGCAGACGGATGTCCCCCGAGACTGGGCAGCTGTTGATTCTGGGAGCGGTCAGCGCGTCGGCGCTGGCGAATGCTGCTACCACCTATGTGCTGTGGCGCGATGGGCGCGGGCCCGAAGTCCGCATCATCCAGTTAGCCGACGCGGCCGGCGGTCGTATCCGCTCAGCCCTTGGCCGATATGGATTCGGCCGCCAGTGCGAGCCTGAGTTCCTCTACAAGCCGGCGGAGTTTGCGGCCCGCGTATACGGCGACCAGTCCGCACTCGGTCCGGACCTCGATGCGTCGAGTGATCGAAAAGTGTGGCTCGTAGCCTGCCGATGCGAAAACGGTTCGCGCTGTCCCTGGTTCGTAGCTGCCTCGAAGCTGAGCTTCCAGCTGAGCATCGCCGTAGATCGGCATCTCGTAAGGCTTGCCCTCTGCGAAGACGTGATGGCGGACGGATCTGACCGTCACCGGTACGCCACCAGGGTTTACCACCTCACACCAGAGGCGCTGGCCGCGGGTCCGAGCGCGTTTGTCGAAGCCGCATCGAAGCCAGACGCGGCGAGTTTTCCGCCGGTAGCCGCTGACGGTGTTGAACACACCGAGGCCGGCGCCGAGCAACGCGATTCCGAGGGTCAGCCAGTCGGTCCATTCCATGACGCCGAGGATAAGGCTAACGCCAGGCTGGCGCGCTCGTATCGACTTCTCTCGTCCGCCATTACGGACGATCCCGAGCTAGCGGAGAGCTACAGCGAGCTTGCCGCGCATCTCGAATCGAAGACACGGCGCAGTGCGGAGCAGCAGGCATGACCGCCCTCGCCGACCAGCACATCCCCAGTTCCGACCCGACCCGCGGCCCGTTCGTGGCGCACGGTATGACGGTCTGGAACCACGACAGCACGATTGAGGTGGCCCGCTGCGTGAGCCGGCAGCTGTGCCCGGCTGGCAACGCGGCGAACGCTCGGAAGCTGGCGCTGGGCACTGAGGCGCTGGCGCTGCTGGAAGAGCGGCCGGCCGACTTCGAGGCGCGCGTGGCGGAGTTGCTGGAACGTGCCGGCCTGCGCACTGCGCTGAAGGTGGTGGCATGAACCGCTGGCAGCCCATCACCGAACGCATCGACCAGCCTGCTCGCGAGCCGGCGCAGGACGGCATCGACTTCGAGCTGACGCCGGCCGAGCGTCAGATCGCTTCGATGGCGATGCAGCGGGTGCGCAAGTCGATCGAGGCGAGGAATCGCGAAGACCTGGCGCGCGCGGTCGGCGTCGAACTCGAGCACGCGGCATGAACGCGCACGACAAGCTCGACATGATGTTCGCGGCGTTGACGGTGCTGTACGTGGCGACGTGGCTGTGTCTCGCCGGCTGGGCATCTGTCGCGCTCGGCGACGCGGTGCGCACGTGGACCGGCTCACGCCGGGGCGGTGTCATCGCGACGCGCCTGCTGTTCCTGATCGTCGGCATCGGTGGCGCTGTCGTCATCCAGGCGGTGGCGTTGTGAGCGCGGGCGTCGATGTGCTGGCGGTGATGAAGCGAGACCAAGCCCACGCAGAGGCGTACAGAGTGGCGCATGGATACGTGGGCGGGACGCTCGCAGAGGCTGCACACGAGTCGTCGGAAGCCTATGCCGCCGTGGCCGCGCTGATCGAGTCGGATCAGTTGCTGGACGGCTGCAACTGGTTCGACGAAGACCCCTGCGACATCGACGATCTTGCAGCGGCAAAGCGCCTCAAGCTCGCCGCCCTCGCCCGCGTCACCGGCGGTGCCACATGACCGCGCGCAACACCCCGACCCACCGCATCTGTCGCGAGTGCGACGGCGCCGGCGAGGTCATGCGCAACGACAGCGCCTCCGGCGACCCGCAGACCGAATACCCCGTCGAGTGCGGCGCGGATGGATGCGTCGACGGCTGGGTGCGCTGTGTGCCGACCGACCCGATCACCGAGCTGTCGCATGCGCGCCGCTGGGCTCGATTCCCCGGCTTCCACGCCGCGCGCTACGGCGAGATTCGCGCGCGCGTGATCAGCGACGTGCCCCTCCCCGCCGATCTGTCCCCTGAAACCCACGCGTGGCCGAAGGCCGCATAGGAGTCGTCATGTCTGCAGTGCTCACCGCCCCGTTCGGCGACACCGTCGCCATCCGCGAAGCATCCGTTGCGAACGCCGCGCACTACCGCGCGCGACAGCTCGGCTACTCGCGCACGACCGCCGCGCAGTTCGCCCGCCAGGCGAAGCGCGAGGCCTCGGACTGGGAATCGCCCACCGAGACCGCGCTGCGCATCGTGCGACCGCCGCATGCCAGCGCCACGCGCACCGGCCCCGGCCCGTTCCGTCCCGCCGCCTGACCATCCGCCGGCGGTGGCCGGCATCACAGACGAGGTATCCCATGTTCCAGCTGGAAGCCCAGAACGCCGAGTACTCGCACCTGAATCTCCGCAAGGAGAAGCACGGCGAGGAGAAGGTTCCCGCCGCGACGCTGACGTTCAAGCTCGGCGCGAGCGCGCTGCTGCTCGACAGCATCGATCCGAAGCTCCGCCCTGCGTTCTACGAGAAGCCCGGCAAGGGTGAGCAGCAGACGCTTCCGATCGACGGCAACAACCTGACCGCGCTGAAGCTGCCGTACCTCAAGCCCCAGAAGATCGGCATCAAGATCAAGGGCTACGAGATCAACATCGCGTCGCTGTTGGACCACATCGAGCCGCTCTTCTTCGCCGATACCGAGCTGGTCATCGACACGGTCGGCTTCCTCGAAGGCGGCAGCTGCGAACTGGTCATCAAGATCAACACGACGATCGAGGACGACGACTACCAGCCGCTGCTCGAAGCCTGGGATCGAGAGGAAGTCGTGCTGACGCTGACGCCGCCGACGAAGGCCGGCGCCGAGGACGAGCAGAGGGAGGCCGCCTGATGAAGCTCGAGATCAAGAACCGCTGGACCGGCGCCGTGCAGTTCGAGTGCGAATTGTCGGCTGAAGTCGCCGGACGTAGCTACGGCGCGCGGCTTGGATTTGCGGTGAAGCAGGCACACGAGAACGATGCCGACCTGAGCGGTGCCGACCTGCGCGGTGCCGTCCTGCGCGGTGCCGACCTGAGCGGTGCCGACCTGCGCGGTGCCGACCTGCGCGGTGCCGTCCTGCGCGGTGCCGACCTGAGCGATGCCGACCTGAGCGATGCCGACCTGCGCGGTGCCGTCCTGCGCGGTGCCGCATGCCCCATCACCATTCCGGACATCCACAAAGCGGTGTACACCGCCGCGTCAAAGCCCGGCGCTCTGGCGATGGAGTCATGGCACCACGCATGCGGTACGGCCCATTGCCGAGCAGGCTGGGTCGTGACGCTCGCGGGCGATGGCGGCCGCGCACTGGAATGGGCGCTCGGAACGCCGGCCGCAGCGGCGCTGATCTACCAGGCCAGCGACCCGAAGCTCGAACGCGTCCCTGATTTCTACTGCAGCAATGACGACGCGTTGGCCGACATGAAGCGGCTCGCCGAGGCGGCGTAACGACTACGGAGAGGAATGCGCAGGCTGATGCGCGGGTAGGCAATCCCGCCGAGGTGAACATGCCAGTGCCTTAGCTGTGCCGGAGATCAGCACCGGCCCTCTCCACCTACCCCGCGGCGCTTCCCCGGCGCCGCTCTACCCGCCCCGGCCGGGCAAAGCCGGGATCCATTCCAACCACCGGGCTGGCGCCCTCTTTGACCGAGTTGCGCCTGCGCGATGCCAGACCACCGATCGGAGATCACCATGAACCTTCCCGTGCACCAGCAGCCGAGCACCGCGCTCGCGCCGCAGCAGCGCCAGCAGTTCGACCTCAGCCCGCAGACGTTCGAGCAGGCCCTGACGTTCTGCGACTACCTCGCCGAGAGCGACCTGGTCCCGAAGGACTTCAAGGGCAAGCCGGCGAACTGCCTCATCGCCATGCAGTGGGGTGCGGAACTCGGCCTCAAGCCCCTGCAGGCGCTGCAGAACCTGGCGATCATCAACGGCCGGCCCGCGCTGTGGGGTGACGCGGTGATCGCGCTCGTGCGCAGCTCGCCGCTGTGCGAGTACATCACCGAAACCGACGACGGGAAGGTCGCGACCTGCAGGGTCAAGCGCCGCGGCGAGACGGAGGAAATCCGCACCTTCAGCATGGACGATGCGAAGGCAGCCGGCCTGCAGGGCAAGCAAGGCCCGTGGACGCAGTACCCGAAGCGCATGCGCCAGATGCGCGCGCGTGCATTCGCGCTCCGCGACGTGTTCCCCGACGTGCTCCGCGGCATGCCGATCGCGGAAGAGATCATGGACATCCAGCCGCAAGGCGAGGGATCACGCCCTGCCGTCGCAGCGTCGACGCCGGCAGAACTGCCGCTCTACTCGGATGTCGACTTCGCGGCCAACCTGCCGAAGTGGTGGGACATCGTCGCGAAGGGCCACAAGACCGCCGACGACTTGATCGCGATGCTGCAGACCAAGGCTCGCTTCACGCCCGAGCAGATCGACGAGATCAAGAACCCGCCGGCTGCCGAAGCCGAGCAGGCGCAGGAAGAGGAGGACGCGGAATGAAGGTCGTCAACCTCATCCAGGGAACGCCGGCATGGCACGCGCATCGTGCCGCGCACCTCAATGCGAGCGATGCGCCGGCGATGCTCGGAATTTCGCCCTACAAGTCCCGCAGCGAGCTCGTGCGCGAGACCGCCACCGGCATCGCACCGGAGATCGACGAAGCGACCCAGCGCCGCTTCGATGACGGTCACCGCTACGAGGCGCTGGCCAGGCCGCTGGCCGAAGAGATCGTTGGCGAGGATCTGTTCCCGTGCGTCGGCACCGAGGGCAAGTACTCGGCCAGCTTCGACGGCCTGACCCTGATGGCCGATGCTGCGTTCGAGCACAAGTCGCTCAACGACACGCTGCGCGCGGCCATGGTCGACGGGTGCAAGGGCGCCGATCTGCCCGAGCACTACCGCGTGCAGATGGAGCACCAGTGCATGGTGTCCGGCGCGGAGTCGGTGCTGTTCATGGCGTCGAAGTGGGACGGCGACATGCTGGTCGAGCAGCGGCACTGCTGGTACTACGCCGATCTCGATCTGCGCGAGCGCATCGTCGCGGGCTGGGCGCAGTTCGAGGCAGACGTGGCCGCCTACGAGGTGCCGGCCGCCGCCGCGCACGTGGCTCCCGGCCGCGCGCCGGACCAGCTGCCGGCCCTGCGCGTCGAGGTCACCGGCATGGTCACCGCCAGCAACCTCGCCGAATGGAAGGACGCGGCGATCGCGGTGTTCCGCGGCATCAGCACCGACCTGCAGACCGATCAGGACTTCGCCGACGCCGAGAGGACCGTGAAGTGGTGCGGCGACATCGAAGACCAGCTGAAGGCGGCGAAGGCGCACGCGCTGAGCCAGACCAGCAGCATCGAGGAGCTGTTCCGCACGATCGACCAGATCAGCGCGGAGGCCCGCGAGAAGCGCCTGGACCTCGACAAGCTCGTGAAGCGCCGGAAGGACGAACGTCGCAGCGAGATCGGGAACGCCGCGCGCCGGGCGGTGCAGGACCACATCCTCGGCATCAACGAGACTCTCGGCGCGCACGGGCTGGCAATGCCGACGACCCTGGTAGCCGACATCGCGGCCGCACTCAAGGGCAAGCGCTCGTTCGCAGCGATGGACGAAGCCGTCGGCGCGGTCGCCGCAAACGCGAAGATCGCCGCCAGCCAGCAGGCCGACCGCGTGCGCGCGAACGTGGCGATCCTCGTCGAGCACCAGTCGCATGCACACCTGTTCGCCGACCGCGTTGCACTGTGCGCCGGCAAGACGCCGGAGGATCTGCGGAACCTCGTCGCCGCGCGCATCGCCGAAGCCCAGCGTGTCGAGGCCGAGCGCCTGGAGCAGGAGCGCGAGCGCATCCGCAAGGAAGAGACCAATCGCATCGAACGCGAGCAGGCCGCCGCGCGCGAGGCAGAGGCCAAGGCCGCAGAAGATGCCGCCAAGGTCGAGCCGGCACCCGCAGTAGCCGAGCAGCCGACGCCGGCGGCACCTGCACCGGTCAAGCACTCGCAGGCCGCGCCGCGGCTGGTCGAACGCGCTGTCGCCGCGGTGCAGTCCGATGCAAGGATCCGGCTGGGCGAGATCAACGAGCGCATCTCGCCGATCTCGATCGACGCGGCCGGCCTGGCGCGGATTGGCTTCCAGTCTGTCGGCAACGAGCGCGCAGCGAAGCTCTACGCCTGGTCGGACTTCCCGGCCATGTGCGAGGCCATGCAGGACGTGCTCCGCAAAGAGGCGGAGTTGGCGGCCGCACTTCCCAACGGCCCGGAGAAGAAGGCCGCATGAAGCACTGGCGCACCACCGAGCTGGCCACCCTTCGCGCGCACGCTGGCGGAAACGTGCTGTGTGCCGCCGCCGACCTGGGCCGCACGCCGCGCGCGGTGCAGGACAAGGCCCGGTCGGTCGGTGCGCCTGCGCCAGTCATGCCGCACGCCAGGTACTGGCCAGACGCCACCCGTAGCCGCGCCTGCGCACTCCGCGCGGCCGGCAAGACCGTCGCATCCATCAGCGAAACCCTCGGCGTCCCCTTCGGGACCGTGCGCCGCTGGGTCTACGAATCTCAGGAGCAAGCCGCATGAGCGGACACATCGACCCTCAGGACAAGATCGACGCGCTCGCATGGGCGATCTCGATCGTCAACCAGCACGCGCCGGCCGCCGGTTACGATCAGCTGGACCGCAACCGCCTGCACGCGCTCCAGACGATGCGCGATGACGCGCAGCGCGACGCACGCTCGGGGACGAAGCCGTGAACGCCGCCACGATGACGAATGCGCAGGCACTGGAGCTGCTGACCCGCGCGGTGGATCTGGCTTACGACCACGATCAGAACCAGCCGCCCGATGACGGTTTCAGCATGGCTCTTGAGCACATCGCCGCCCGCCTGCGCGGAGACGGCGAGCAGGGGCAGGCGGTGGCGTACTGGCTCGCCGTTGACCCCGAAGGGACTGTGCACTACGGCTTGACCACAAACGATGCGAATGGCGGGGCGGTCGCGCGTCAGCTGGTCAACGACTGGATCAACGAGACGGACGCGCGGCAGCGGATCGTAGGCGTCTACGACCGCCCGCAGCCTGTTGCCGGTGATGCGGTGCTGGCGCTGCGTGAACTGCGAGACGAAGCCCTGCGCGGCTCCTTCGCTGACACGCTGTCCGGCGACCACGATGCCGTGAAGCGCATGCTGCGTCGGATAGCAGACCAGTGCGACGCCGCCCTATCCACCCAGCCCGCACCATCCGCATCACCTCGCAGCCTGTACGACTTCGAGGATGATCCCTTGCCCGCACCATCCGAACAGGTGGCCGCACCCGTGGCGGTGGTGCCGGAGGGTTACGCGCTGGTTCCTGTGCAGATGGCGCTGGCACCTGAAGACGTGGAGAACTTCCTCGCGCAGGTCACGAACGACCCCGACGCGGAGGACGTTGACGACCGCTATGCCGGCGCCACGCTCGTTGTGGGTCGTATCGCACTTGACGGGGAGGAAACGGACGCCGACGCAACCGGCCCCTATGGCCTGCACGTTTTCAACCCGGACTATCCGGACGAAGGGTGCGTGACTCTCGTCGAGTTCGCCGCCGCGCCCCAGCCGGCCGCCGAACCGAACCTGACCGGAGCGGCGCCCGACGGCGCGACCGAGGCGGGCGCGATCGTACAGGACGGGGGTAAAGGCTGATGGCCATCCCCGCCTACCCCCTCACCTGGCCGACAGGCTGGAAGCGTACCCCCGCGGGCGCGCGCGATCGCTCCCGCTTCCGCAAGGCGTCCCGCGCGCGCGCCGGCGGTGGCTGGGACAACCAGCGGCAGCTCACCATCTCTGAGGCCGTCGAGCGTGTGCGCCTTGAGCTGGACCGCATGGGCATCGCATCCGATGACCTGGTGATCAGCACCAACCTGCAGCTGCGCCTCGATGGTTTCCCCCGAAGCAACCAGGCGGAGCCGGCTGACCCGGGCGTCGCCGTCTACTGGTCGGATCGATTCGACCGCAGCCAGCCGCCGAAGTGCATGGCGATCGACCGCTACGACCGCGTCGCAGACAACCTCGCGGCGGTCGCGGCGACGCTGGATGCCATGCGTGCGATCGAGCGGCACGGCGGCGCCACCATCCTCGAGCGTGCGTTCTCCGGCTTCACCGCTCTGCCGTCGCCGGTCGCGCTGTCGTGGCGCGACGTGCTCGACCCCGCCGATCCGCTCGGCAGCTATCGCCGCCTCCGCTCCCAGGCACATCCTGATCGCGGCGGCAGCGATGCCGAGTTCGCGAAGGTAGAGGCTGCATGGGCGGCCTACCAGAAGGAGACTGGCACGCATGCTTAAGCACAGCAGCGATCTGTCTCAGTACCGCGCCGAGCCTCCCCAAGTTCGCCGATGCATGGCTACCTCCGTGACCAGCTCACGGCGCCATCCGGCCGGTACGTCGATCTGGTCCACCTCGCTCCACAGTCGTCGCAAAGCAGCGGCACGTGCTCCCAGCCGATTGGTTCCCGTTGGAATCCGTTCTGCAGAAAGCCGGATAGCGGCCAGTTTTTATTGGGAGACGCGGCGATTTGAGTGCACTTCTCGCATAGGTGATCGGTCATGAAGCCCTCCATGTCTGTGACCCTACGCAGCGTAGCCCACTTAGGTCGCCGCGCGCCGCGCAAGAACAGGGGCTTCAGCTGGGGCCGCTTCCCGTCGGCGCGCGGCGGCCTGCCGCCGGCAGCGGTGGAATGGCGCCTGTTCCGCCGCGACCACACGGGGCGGCTGCATTTCGCCTACCGCGGCTTCTCCGTCGACACGCCGCGCGAGCACATCGCGCGCGTGCTGCTGGCCGCCCGCCGGCAGTTGCGTGAGGCCGTCGACGAGATCGATCTGGCCGCGCTGATGCAGGAGGCCGCTTGAACCTCCTCGACTACGACCAGTTCCTGCGCGCGAAGGCCGCGGTCGCGCCGCGCACCGGCGTCCAGGTAATGCCGGCGGAGATCAGCGCGATCCTGAAACAGCACCAGCGCGCAGCGGTGCAGTGGGCTGTCGACGGCGGGCGCCGCGCACTGTTCGCTGCGTTCGGGCTCGGCAAGTCGGTGATGCAGATCGAGGCCGTGCGCATCGGCGCCGAGCGCGCGTTCGGCATGGGCCTGATCGTGATTCCGCTCGGCGTGAGGCAGGAGTTCGTGCGCGACGCGGCGATGCTCGGCGTCCCGGTGAAGTTCATCCGCACGATTGAGGAAGCCACGGACCCGCGCGGCATCTACCTCACCAACTACGAGACGGTGCGCGACGGGAAGCTCGACCCGCGCGCGTTCGTCGCGGTCAGCCTGGACGAGGCCGCAATCCTGCGTGGCTTCGGCGGCTCGAAGACCTTCCGCGAGTTCATGGCCACGATTGCCGGCGACGATCGCGCTGCAGGCGTGAAGTCCGCCGGCATCCCTTATCGATTCGTCGCGACCGCGACACCCAGCCCGAACGAATACATCGAGCTGCTCGCCTACGCCGCGTTCCTCGGGATCATGGATGTGGGCCAGGCGAAGACCCGGTTCTTCAAGCGCAATAGCGAAAAGGCCGATCAGCTGACTCTGCATCCGCACAAGGAGCGCGAGTTCTGGCTCTGGGTCGCCAGCTGGGCGCTCTTCATCCAGAAGCCGTCGGATCTCGATCCCAGCTTCAGCGATGAGGGCTACGACCTCCCGCCGCTGGATGTGCGCTGGCACGAAGTCGCGACCGACCACGGCGCCGCCGGCGTCGAGAAGGATGGGCAGGCGCGGCTGTTCCGGTCGACATCGCTCGGGCTGCAGGAGGCCGCGCGCGAGAAGCGCGACAGCCTGCCGACGCGGCTGGCCAAGCTGATGGAGTTGCGCGCGGAAGATCCCGACGCGCACCGGATCCTCTGGCACGACCTCGAGTCTGAGCGCGAGGCGCTGGAGCGTGAGATCCCCGGGCTGGCGACGGTGTACGGCTCGCAGGAGCTGGATCACCGCGAGTCGCTCGTCATCAAGTTCAGCGAAGGCGAGATCCAGGAGCTGGCCGGTAAGCCCGTGATGCTCGGATCCGGCTGCAATTTCCAGCGCCACTGCCACTGGTCGATCTACCTCGGCATCGGCTTCAAGTTCGCCGACTGGATCCAGTCGATCCACCGGCTCTACCGCTTCATGCAGACGCACGAAGTCCGCATCGATCTGATCTATACGGAAGCCGAGCGCGACATGCGCCGGCTGCTCGAGCGCCGCTGGCGCCAACACAACGACATGGTGGACAAGATGACCCAGATCATCCGCGAGTACGGTCTCTCGCACGCTTCGATGGCCGGCATGCTGGCACGATCGCTCGGCGTCGAACGCGTCGAGGCCGCGGGCGACGGCTACACGATGGTGAATAACGATTGCGTGCTCGAAACCGCGCGCATGGACGCCGACAGCGTCGACCTGATCGTGACGAGCATTCCGTTCGCCACGCAGTACGAGTACACCCCCAGCTACAACGACTTCGGCCACACCGACAACAACGGGCACTTCTGGCAGCAGATGGATTTCCTGATCCCGAACCTGTTGCGCGTGCTGAAGCCCGGCCGCGTCGCCTGCATCCACGTCAAAGACCGGATCACCCCGGGCTGCATCAACGGCCTCGGCTTCCAGACGGTGCAGCCGTTCTCGGACGAGTGCATCGCCGCATTCCAGAGGCATGGGTTCGCGTTCCTGTCGCGTGTCACCATCGTGACCGACGTGGTGCGCGAGAACAGCCAGACCTACCGTCTCGGCTGGTCGGAGCAGTGCAAGGACGGCTCGCGCATGGGCAACGGCATGCCGGAGTACGTGCTGAAGTTCCGGAAGCCGCCCAGCGATCTGGCCAACGGCTACGCCGACATCCCGGTCGCGAAGGACAAGTCGACGTTCACCCGCCCCCGCTGGCAGTTCGACGCGCATGGGTTCTGGCGCTCCAGCGGCGACCGTCCGCTGGCTCCGGAGATGCTCGACGGCCTCGACCAGGCGGCGATCTTCAAGCTGTTCCGCCGGCACAGCCTGGAGAGCGTCTACGACTTCCGCCACGATGTGCGCATCGCCGAGCGCGTCGCCGAGTCCGGCTGGCTGCCGTCGTCCTTCATGCTGCTGCAGCCGCAGTCGTGGCACCCGGATGTCTGGACCGACATCACGCGCATGCGCACGCTTAACAGCCACCAGGCGCACAAGGGGCAGGAGCAGCACCTCTGCCCGCTGCAGTTCGACATCGTCGAGCGCTGCATCGAGCAGCACTGCATGGCCAGCGAGCTGGTGCTCGATCCGTTCGGCGGTATCGGGACCGTGCCCTACATGGCCCTGAAGATGGGACGCCGCGGCTACGCGTCCGAACTGAATCCCAAGTACTTCCTCGATGCCGCGGCCTACTGCGCGAGCGTGGCGCGAGATCAGTCGATGCCCGGCTTGTTCGACGCGCTGGAAGCGGCGGCGCCGGATCTGGAGAAGGCGGCGTGACGCTACAGCCCGAGTTCCGCTCGCCTCTTGGCATACGTGTCGTCCGGGTCAAGCGTCTTCGCCAAGGCTCGTGCAGCGTCGATGCCGCCCTGCACAGCATCCTCTCGCGAGGGGAAGGTGTCGCCCGCCTTTACCATTTCGACGGCATCGTCTTCGCCGGCAGCGTGGACGAATCCGGCCGCATGCCACTTGCGCGGATCGTCGATCGCCTGCCCCACTACGGCGACCAGTCTGAAATTTCCTTCGGTGTGCATGCCGGCGCTCTCGTGTGTGTTCTAGGGAGCGTACCTCAATGACCGACCAGCTATTCCCTCGCCCACCACGCCGCATGAAGCAGCCGCGCAAGGACGTGCTGCGCGACCAGCTGGCCCTCGCCGCGGACGAGATCGAGCGGCTGAGGGTCGAGAACGAACGACTGCGCCGGCCATGGTGGTGGCGCCTGATTACGAGGAAAGCAGCATGACCGAGAACGAACAGAAGCCGCCGCGCCTCTTGAAGATCGCTGAGGTGATGGGCCGCGTCGGCCTGGCCAAGGCGACGATCTACGCGCGGATCCAGAACGGCGGGTTCCCGAAGCCGGTATCGCTCGGCTCGTCGTCCCGGTGGGTCGAATCCGAGATCGATGCGTGGATCGCCGATCTCGTGGTCGAGCGGGACAAGGCGGCTTAAGGCCTCTCCTCACGCCTGGCGTCGAGATAGTCGGCCCAGGCCTGCATCATCTTCCGGCGCTCCTCGAGGTGCGCCGTCCGGTTGTAGGCGCGTCCGTTCGGATCCTTGACCGTGTGTGCGAGCTGGTGCTCGATGATGTCCGGCCGGAACTGCAGGATCTCGTCCAGCACCGTCCGCGCCATCGCGCGGAATCCATGGGCGGTCATCGTCTCCTTGTCGAACCCCATCCTGCGCAGCGCGGCGTTCAGCGCGTTGTCGCTCATCGGGCGCTGGATCGACCGGCCACCAGGGAACACGTAGCGCCCTCGCCCGGTCGCCGGCTGCAACTCGCGGAGCACCGCCAGCGCCTGCTGTGACAATGGCACCACGTGGGCCGCGCCCATCTTCATCTTCTCGGCCGGGATGGACCACTCGGCATCCTCTAGATCGATCTCGCGCCATTCGGCATGCCGCAGTTCCCCCGGCCGCACGAACACCAGCGGCGCCAGCTTCAGCGCGCACCGGGTCACGTGGCCGCCCTTGTAGTCGTCGATCGCGCGGAGCAGGCCGCCGATCTCCTTCACGTCCGTGATCGCGGCATGGTGCCGCTCGGGCGCCGACGTCAGCGCGCCTTTCAGGTCGGCGACTGGGTTTCGGCTCGCGCGCCCAATCGCGATCGCGTAGCGCATGACCTGGGCGCAGTTCTGCATGATCCGGTGCGCGGACTCGAGCGCGCCGCGCTTCTCTACCCGCCTGAGCATCGACAGGAAGTCCGGAGCGCCTAGCTCGTCGACAGGCCGCGCGCCGATCCACGGGAACACGTCGTTCTCGAACCAGGCCTCGACCTTGATCCGGTAATTGGGCACCCAGTCGCGCTTGGCCAGCCACTCGCGGGCCACGACCTCGAAGCTGTTTGCCGCCCGCTCGTCGGCTGCGGTCCGCTGCGCGCGGCGCGTCTCCCCAGGGTCAACCCCGGACGCCAGCAACGTGCGCCACTCGTCCCGCCGTGCGCGTGCCTGCCGCAGTGGGACGTCGGGATAGACCCCCGCCGCCAGCAACTTCTCCTTCCCGAGGAAGCGGTACTTCCAGCGCCAGTACTTCGAGCCGTTGGGATGGACCAGCAGGAACAGGCCGCCCCCATCGAACAGCTTCTGGGGCTTGGCGGCTGGCTTGGCGGTGCGAACGAGGACGTCGGTTAGGGGCATAGGCTGGGGGTACAAGGCACACGCGGATCGCGATGTACCCCTTGATATACCCCCACGGTCTCAAAGCCTGCAACAGACCGGACCGAACAACAGCAGACAAGAAAAAGGCCGGGAACCGCGTTGGAGCGCGAATTCCCGGCCTTCTGTGGCCTCAGAGAGACCGGTTTATGGTGGAGGTGGCGGGAATCGAACCCGCGTCCGAAGGCACTCCATCCCCGGTACTACATGCTTAGCTCACCGTTGGATCTCGCCCTGTGGCAGCACGGTGTGCAAAGCGCACCCCAGGACCAGCCTGCTTTGGTTAAGCCGTGACTGACAGGCAGCCATCACAGCCGGTTCCGTGATAATGACCCTACATCTACGAGCACGGGCACAAGTAGGTTCGGGGCTTACGCCTTAAGCGGCGAGAGCGTAGTTGTCGTCGTTGGCAACTAAAAGTTTGCTACTGGATTAACGAGGAAAGTCGCCCCCTCGGCATGCACCAGGCAATTTCGCAACCCCCGTCGAAGCCTTGGCACCCCCGGGAATCAGAACTCGCGCTGACCCGGTCAGTATAGGGGCAGCGGCATGCATCTCAAGCGACGACGCGCCGCCATGCGCCTGCGGTTCACCCGATGTCTGCCTTCGCATCGCGTACCGCATTACGCGACGCATCGACATGGGCGTTCCGATCGTTCCATCTATGATGCATGCCACCTGCTATACGTGTGCATTGTCCGGAACGCGCTGCTAGCATGCGCGTCCCATTGGGGAGTAGCCGGCTTCCGCATCGCGGAAGCGCCTGCATCAACACACTCGATCCATCGCGATCGTGGTGCAGGCAACCAGTCCGGGTAGGCGAGACCAGCGGTGCATCGGCGCTACGGAGGTTGGGCGCGCCGGTCTGCCGTGCGTCGTCTCCGCCCGACCCGAGCAATCGTCTTCATGTCCTTTCTCTCGATCATCCTGATCGGCTTCGCCATGTCCACCGATGCGTTCGCCGCCGCCGTCGGCAAGGGCGCGGCGATGCAGCGCCCGCGGTTTCCGGACGCGCTGCGCGCCGGTGCGATCTTCGGTGTCATCGAAGCAGCGACGCCGGTCGTCGGCTGGGCGCTGGGCCTCGCCGCGGCGGCCTACGTCACCGCCTGGGACCACTGGATCGCGTTCGTGCTGCTCAGCGCGCTGGGCACGCGCATGGTGCTGGCGGGCTTCAAGCGGGATGCGCCCGACGCCGACGAAGACGATGCCCGTCCGCACGGATTCTGGAATCTCGCCGCGACCGGCTTCGCGACCAGCATCGACGCGATGGCGGTCGGCGTGGGCCTGGCCTTCCTCGACGTCAACATCCTGCTGGTGGCCGGCGTCATCGGCATCTGTACCCTGGTCATGGTGACGACCGGCATCATGCTCGGCCGCGCACTCGGCGCGATCGTCGGCAAGCGGGCCGAGATCATCGGCGGGCTGATCCTGATCGCCATCGGCTGCGTGATCCTCTACGAACACCTGTCGGGCAAGGGCGGCGCGATCGGCCTCGGGTGACGATTCACGGCAGACTGACGACAGGCGCCGGATGCTGTCGCGACATCGCCGCTGGTCGGGAGCCGAACATGAAAGTCCGTCGCGTCTACAGCACGCCGTCCCTGCCTGCCGCCGAGTCCGCGGTCCGGGCCGTCCGTGAGGCAGGCATCGCCGACACCGACATTTCGCTGGTCGCACGTGGCGACATCGAACTCGAGTCGATGCCGGAACACCAGAAGGAAGCGCCGACCGACTTCAAGCACGCCGCCGTGCGCGGTGCCGGCATCGGCGGCGCGACAGGGCTGCTGGCGGGCCTCGTGGCGGTCGCAGTACCGCCACTTGGTTTGACCTTGGCGGGCGTCGCACTGACGACGCTCGGCGGCGCCGCGGTGGGCACCTGGGCATCATCACTGGTCGGTGCATCCCTGCCCGATCCGATCCGCCAGAAGTTCGAAGGCGAAATCGAGGCCGGGCGGGTGTTGATCGTCATCGACGGCGAGGGCGACACGCTCGCAGGTGCCGAGGCCGCGTTGCGCGATGCGGGCGCGATCCATCTGCCTTACGGGGATCCTGCTGCGCTGAGTTGAGCGCGCGTCTCAGGCGACTTCGCATGCGGTGTGTGCGACCAGTTCGCGTCCGCGATCGATCCAGACCGATGGCGCACGGTCGGGACGCATGATGACCACGGCCTTCGAATAGACGCTTTGCATGCCTGCATCGTCGTCTCCCGTGGCGACTTCGAGACAGACCACTTCCCCGCCCTGCAATACGCGCACATTGCGGAAACGTACGCCGACCGGGTCGTTCAACTGCTGGAGGATCAGGGCTCGGGCAGTCTGCAGGAGATCGGCTGCGGGTGGTGCGGGCGGCTGTCCAGGCTCGGCTGCAAGCGACGAACGACTGTCGACACCAGTGCGCGCCGCACCTGGAGTCTCGACGGTGTGCACCGCAGGGATTGTTCGATCCGATCGTCCAGTCCAGAGCAGTGCGATGAGCACGACGCCGGCTGCTGCGATCGCAAGTGGCGGGATTGCACGATTCAGACGTCACCTCGGCCGTGCGGCGCGCTTGCGATGCCGGATGGTATGCCTAGAGGAACGCGCGAGAGGGGGACGAGGTCCAGCCAGCCAAGAACCGGACCCGGTCGTCTCGATCGGAGAGCCGAGACCTGAGCGCGTATTCGAGATGAGTGCCGCGCCGGGACAGCGGTTGCCGGATCGATCGGCATCGCAGGATTGGCGGAGAGAGTGGGATCGGGTCAACTCTCACCCAACCCATTGATCTCATTGCAGAACCCAAATCAGGATGTGTCCTGTTTTGTGTCCCGGGATCATAGCGAGCCCCGTGCTTCATGGCCGTTGCGTCTACTGGGGCGGTTGGCATGCAGTCATGTGGAGCGGCCCAAGGCTCAGATCATCGAGCACTTTTGACTAATTATCACAAATGTGAATTGGGGCTCGTTTCAGGCATTGCGAAAGTTTCCAGAGGTGATTCGCTGCAAGGGTCTCTACTTCTAACTTCCGGAATTCCCATGCCTCACGACCCACAAACCCAAATCGCCAGTCGGATCCTCGCTGGTCACATCGAAAACGCGCGCCGCCTCCCACAGTCAGAACGCTCGGCTGACATCAAGTTGGCGTGGGAGCTTGCGGGTGAACTGCTCCAACACCGCGCAGCTCAGCCGCCCCGACTAGACCACTCGCCGCCAGAGGGCAGCTCTCCGGCAGTCCTAACGAAAAGCCAGATCGTGGTTCGAGATCCGCCGCCCCTGGCGGAGTGGCGCGCGAGCCGGCGCAAGCCGACCTCACCCGCCCCCGGGGCTTCTGGCTCTCCGCCAAAGGGGCCAACGCTGCATTGAGCGTGCTCGCCTCTGCGGCAAAACCAAAGGCGCCCATCAGGGCGCCTTTTCAGTGGAGCCGCGGCGACTTTGGCGGTGATGTTGTCCGGGGCTGAGACGGTTTGATGGGACCGAACGGGGGCGCCATCTTGTCTTCGGCCACGGGATAGCGGCCAACGAGATCTTGGCTCCAGGCCTCTGCATCGATAACAGCCCTCTCCAGCTGCTCGTGGCACTCAGCCTCCGCCGCCGGCGATATCGCCTCCGTTGCACGCTTCAACGCGACCAGCCGCTGCTCCAGAGCCGCGAACCGCCGTCCACGGCGAGTAGCCCACTCTTTGGATGACCACTCCCCAGGCGTCGGGTGGTGCTCGGAGAATTCCTCCAGCGCCCGCTCAGCTCTCCCTAGGCTTGCTGCTGCGCGTCGTTCCAAGCCCAAGCGCCGCTGCCATTCGACCGCCCATCGCCGAACCGCCTTCAAACGCTTCAATAGTTCGCGAAGGTCGGCGCGCAAGCCCTTGGCTGCCGCATGGGTCGCCAAGCGTGATGCGTGCTCTTCCAGCAATCGCCGGGTCGCCCGGAGGCGATCCATCACGCCAGCCAGTGGGTCGTCCAGCCACAGCTCCATCGCCTCTCCGAACAGCGCTTGGGCGTCTGGGCCTTCGCCGCGAGGCGGCAGCGCGTAGGAACCAACGCCCTTAAGTCGCAGGCCACGCACCCCACGCAGCTGCCCTCCCCCATGGTCTTGGGCCAAGTCGACCATCGCCCCGGGCCGCGCACGCTGCCGATCGCGCTTGGCTTGTTCCTCGCCATGTCCCTCGGACGGCGGCACGGCACGTCCCCGGGGCAACGGCTTCCTGCAGCAGCGCTTCAAACTGCTCAGTGTTCGCACGCTCGATGCCAGCGGTGACATCGGCTCGCTCGGAATCCATTCCGCGGCGGAAGAGTGCGGACGCGTTCTTTCCAACGTGCTTCGTGGGCTGACGCGTCAGCGCGAGCGCCGCGCCGAAGTCGCCACGGTCTAGGGCGGCCTGCGCTTGGGCATCCAAGCTGCGATGGTCCACGGTCGTATCCACCTCGGCAGCAGCGAGGTGTGCATTGGTGACTCGGGCCACCATTTCTCGAACCCACTCGATCTCTGCTCTTCCCGCGGGACCGCCGTCGAGCTCGCGGGTTTTGTCTGCAAACCCATCCGGGGCAAGGCGCCTGGTCGTGGCGAGGATGTGCGCATGCCAGTTGAGGCCGTCCTTTGCATCCGGGGAGTGGATGCTGACCTGGGCAGCAAAGCGGTAGCGCTCAACCAACGCCCGGGTGATCTCTGCCGCCAGGTCCGAGCGTTGCTCATCGGTGAGCTCGTGGGGCAACGCCACTTCGAACTCCCTCGCCACCGTCGCGTCTTTGCGACGTTCCGCGCGTTCCGCCGCGGGCCAAAGCTCGGCCGGGGTCAACGTCCACTCGGGGGCGTCGTCTGGCACCACGCAGCGCGTTTCCACGACTCCACCTCGGCGCCGGTAGTCGTGACGAGTGCCCGTGATCTCGTCGAGGAGGAGAAGACCAGCCCGATAGGCTGCGGCTGCGAGGGACGAATGGCCCTTAGCTCGGCTAAAAGTTTTGACGCGTGCGTGGTAGATCGCCATGGAAGAGCTCGTGGTTGTGCTCTGTCCTTTATGCCCTGGCTTTTGATTTGCGCAAGCGCAAAGCGCTTGGGGTTCAAGGGGCGCCAGCCCTTTGCGCACGCATTCCGTAGGAATGCCTAAGTGCGCTCTTGCTCGATTCGCTCTGGGCTTGTTTTTCAGCTTTTCATGATTTCGACGGCCCTCGAAATTTCGAGACGAAGCACTCTTGACGGGCTCGGTTTCTTTGCTTCACTCGAAGCAACGCAAGCGGAGACCCCGGCATGAGTGAAAAAAGCCATTACCACGAACGCATCCATCGGGACACGCAACAACTGGCGCAGCTTCAAGCCAAGGAGTTGTTGGCCAGCCAACGCCGCGACGCTCAAGCGAAGAAAGAGGCAAAGCGAGATGAACTTCGCCGCAGAGCGCAGGTGGCTGAGATCGTCTTTCAAGCCGGAGCCAGGGAACTCCCCGACATGGAGCTCGCAGCACTGCTCACGAAGCACATGGCCAACAGATGCAGCTCGGAGACACGCGCCCACTGAGGCTCTGAACGGTTGAGCACCGGGGCCTTCTCGATCCATTATTCTTGGGTGCGGCTTGGGGGCCGCCACAAGATGCCAAGGGGGCAACGACATGCGCTTGGAAGCAATCAGCATCCAGAACTTCCGATGCTACGCAGAAGAGATCCGCGTCGAATTGGATGACCTGACCACGTTCGTGGGCCGAAATGACATCGGTAAGTCCACGATCCTTGAAGCCCTAGAGATCTTCTTCAACTCCGGCGTGGTCGCCATGGAGCCCGGGGACGCCAACGTTCACACAGTGGACAAGCAAGTGTCCATCACTTGCGAGTTCTCAAGCATGCCGGAAACGCTGACCCTCGATGCGGGGGCGGAAACCACCTTGGCTGACGAATACTTGCTCGCCGCCGACGGGCGCTTGAAGATCCGCAAGCGTTTCGATTGCTCCAAACAAAAGCCGTCAGCTGAAATCCACGTCATTGCCCAGCACCCCACCGCGCCCGACTACGGTGACTTGTTGGAGTTGAAGGAGTTGGAGCTTCAAAAGCGCGTCAAGGCGAAGGGGCTGAACGTTTCGTTGAAGGGTAACCCCGGGATGCGGCGCGCCCTTTGGAGCGCGGTCGACGACCTCCAATTGCAGGAAGTCGCCATTCCGGTGGGAAAGGCGAAGGAAGATGCCAAGCGCATCTGGGATCAGATCGAACCCCACTTGCCGATGTTCGCATTGTTCCAAAGCGACCGAAGCAGCCGAGACTCTGACGACGAAGTGCAAAGCCCTATGAAGGCTGCCGTCGCGGCTGCCATCGCCGAAGTGCAAGACGACATCGCGAAAATTCAAGCAAAGGTGCGCGAGAAGGCTGAAGAGATCGCCCGAACCACGCACGCCGCCTTGGCCACCATCGATCCGAATTTGGCCCGGGAACTGACGCCGGAGTTCAACCCGCCAACGCCTGCCAAGTGGCAATCGCTGTTCTCGCTTGGCCTCAACACCGACGACGGCATCCCATTGAACAAGCGTGGCAGCGGTGTGCGGCGCCTCGTTTTGGTCAGCTTCTTCAAAGCAGAGGCAGAGCGACGCCTGAAGACCAGCGCCAAGCGCAGCATCATCTACGCAATCGAGGAACCCGAAACCGCGCAGCACCCTAATAACCAGCGCATCTTGATCGAATCTTTCAAGTCGTTGTCTGAGGACCCGGGTTGCCAGGTGTTGCTCACCACCCACAGTCCGGGCTTTGCCTCATCGCTGCCCCAAAGCAGCATCCGCTATGTCTCTCGTGAGCCGACAACCGCCAAGCCCCAGGTCCAAGCAGGCGTCGACGTTTTCGGGTCCGTCGCCGAAGCTCTGGGTGTCACGCCCGACAGCCGTGTCCAAGTCCTTCTGTGCGTCGAAGGGCCGACCGACGTCTTGGCTTTACGGGGCCTGTCCCGAGCCCTGCATCTCGCCGACCCGGTGCTTCCTTGCTTGGCCTCAGACGAGCGCGTGGCATTCATCGTCTTGGGCGGAGGCACCTTGGAACACTGGGTCAACGAGCGCTACCTCCGCGCATTGAACAAGCCGGAAGTCCACATCTATGACGGCGATGTCGCCGCGTATGTCGACCGCGCAGCGCAGGTCAACGCGAGGGGCGACGGCTCTTGGGCCGTCGTAACCCTCAAACACGAAATCGAGAGCTATCTACATACCGACGCCATTGCGCTGGCGTTTGGCCTCGAGATCGAAGTCACGGACCAGCCCGTGGATGGCAAGGCCACGCCCAAGGTCTTCGGAGAAGCGTTTGCAGCGCACCGTGGCCACGGTGAGCCGCTTCGCGACAAAAAAGCCAAAGCCAAGCTGGCCGAACACGCGTTCCCGCTCATGACCGCGGCTATGCTCGACCAACGCGATCCGGACGGCGAGGTGCGTGGCTGGCTTCAGCGATTGGGAGGAATGCTGTCGTGAAATCCGACTCTTGAGAGATCACCGACATCACAGTGCGATTGATGGCGGCTGGCATCTCGCTGGGCTGGCGGGTCTCAGCCGATGAGTCTTCGACCGGCGAGACTTGGCGGCCCATTCGGTAACCGGCATAGTCATGGGATATTTTTCAGATCTGGTCAAGGAAGCGGTCATGCCAAAGCGCTCCCATGCACCTTCGAATGAGGCTCTCTTCGAAGACGACTACCTTCTTCGGACTCTGGGGCGGGTCGCGTATGACCCGGAGACGGCGCTCGCCGAGTTGGTGGCTAACGCATGGGATGCTGGCGCCGGCTGGGTGAACGTCATCATCCCCGACGAGCGTGGAGGGCTCCTGACGGTCGAAGACGACGGCCATGGCATGTCCAGGGAGCAGTTTCGGGCACGCTGGATGAAGCTTGGATACAACCGCTCGAAGGCGCAAGGACCCAAGGTGGAGTTTCCACCCGAACGGTCGGACTGGTCTCGCCAAGCATTCGGGCGGAATGGCATTGGACGCCACGGCTTGCTCTGCTTCTCCGACGAATACACGGTCGAGACCGTTCGCAAGTCAAAGCTTTCTCGGTTTGTCATCGGCACCCAGAACCATTCCACCTCGCCGTTCTACATCAGGGAGGAGAGCGAAGAGTTGGGACAAGGACACGGCACTCGCTTGATCGTGGTCGTAGACCGAAACCTACCGAGCAGTGACGCGGTTCGCCACGTGCTTGCCGCGCGATTTCTGCATGACCCTCGATTCATCGTCGAGGTCAACGGGGTGTCTGTCCCACTCTCTGAACACCAAGGGCTGATTGAAACTCAGACCTTAGAAATCGCCCCCGGGTTCAACGTCACCGCTCACGTCGTGGACGCCAACTCTCCCGGCCAGTCCGCGCGTTATCAAGGCATTGCCTTCTGGGTCAATCGGCGTCTTGTGGGGCTTCCTAGCTGGTCGGTCGGTCCCGTCGCAGTGATCGATGGTCGCTCTCGGTTCGCGAAGCGCCATGCGATCGTTGTCGAGTGCTCCGGGGACTGGATGAGGGAGATCGAAGGCGACTGGTCTCGATTCAAAAAGAGCGACCTTGTATCGAAGCTTTTTTCGGAGGTGGCTTCCTATGCAATTGGCGTCTTCGAACGGCTATCAGAAGGGCTCATTGAAGAGCAATCCGAAGACGCGTTGATGAGGAATCGAGAAAGGTTTCGAAACCTCCCGACCGGCGCTCGTCTGGAGGTGGCTCGCTTCACTCAAGAACTGGTGCACGAGCAGCCCGGTATTCAAGGAGAATCGCTCAACCAGGCCGTCCGGGCCGCGATCAAGATCTACGAAGCGCGAAGTGGTGCCAGCCTGCTGGCAAAGCTTGAGAAGCTTGGCGACAAGGATCTCGAGGGTCTGGACCGACTGCTTGAGCAATGGACCGTCCAAGACGCTCTTACAGTGCTCGATGAGATAGACCGTCGCCTATCGGTCATCGCGGCCATCGAAAAGCTCGAGGGGGATCCCGAGGTCGATGAGCTGCACACGCTTCATCCGCTGGTGACGCAGGCCCGATGGCTCTTTGGACCAGAGTTCGACAGCAACGAGTATGCGTCCAATAAAACGCTCCGCTCGGTGGCAACCCGGGTATTCAAGTCAAAGGTGGAAGACCTATCGTTCCCCCACCCCAAGCAGCGGCCCGATATCGTCATCCTGAAAGACTCGACGCTGTGCCTCGTCGGCACTGATTCGTTCGGATCGGCTGAAGACCAGCTTTGCACTGTCCGTGACATCTTGCTGATCGAACTCAAGAAGGGGCACTCCACCATCGGTAAGACGGAGATGTCACAGGCCGAGAGCTACGCAGAAGACCTCCTCGCCGACGGCGGCCTATCGGGCATGCCCACCATCCATGTCTTCGTTGTCGGGCATATGGTCGAACGAGGTCGGCTCAGCAAGGAGCTCAAAGACGCCGACAACCGCACCCGCGGCTACATTACGCCGGTCACCTATGCGCGGTTGACGGACACTGCGAACAAGCGGTTACACGGCCTGAAAGAACGCATTCCGGCGAAATACGAAGAAGACAGCGGGTTCGCCCTTGCCCAGAAAATCATGGGCATGCCGAGTCAAGCACCCTTGCTGTAGGTCGCTTCCTCCAAGCTGTTCCTTGATAAAGTCCGGCCGCCCCATGCAACCTTGCGCTCCAAAAAATACTCCGTTTTAATAATATTAAGAATTAAGCTAACCATGGCGATCCCTATTTGTTAGCTTGATTCTTTAAACAGTACGGTAATGACTCCGAGACCGCGCCCCTGCTCTCGACGTAAGCCACTGATTGGTAAAGCAAGCGCCTTGAAAATAGGTGAGGATTTTTCAGCCAGGCCCTTCCGTTTATCCCTACCGTTTCCCGATGCCTAAGGTGATAACCGCTCGCGAAGAAAAACGCCGAACACGGGTTGACGAATTCTAAAGCTGATTGAACTTGCTTCCATCTGAAAGATGGAAGTAGAGAAATGACCAAACCCCCAAGCGATGACCTCCAGGATTACATCGACTCCCCCTTCGGCGTGATGCAGATGAAGGGTGTCCGCATCGGCCGCATCTCGATTGATGAGGTCTCAATTGCAGGACGCGAAGCGGCTATCCACCTCCAAGAGATCCTCAACGCTGCTTGCGACAAGACTAAGCGCGTCAGGTCAGGCAAGGATGGCACGCGCTACCCCGAGCCTTTGCCGGTGGCCTATCCGGCCCGATTGCTCTCGGTCGAGATCGAAGACTACTTGAAGGACATGGACCGTCGCGAACTGGCGTCTGGCACCATCGCCGACTGTGGTCGCACGCTGGGGTGGCTGCGCTTCACCTGCGGGGACATCCCCGTCAGCCGCATCGACCACAAGCACATCTATAAGGTCTGGGATGTCATGCGCTGGGCGCCGTCCGGCGTCGCCACGTTCCCAGGCTTTCAGAAGATGACACCAGAGCACGTCATTGCCCTGGGCCAGAAGCAATGCGTGGAGCCTCCTGCACGCGCCACCTTCGAGAAGCATCGCCGCTTCCTCTCCGCCTTCTTCAATCAACTGGTAAAAACCAAGGCCATCCCTGCCTCCCCCATGGATGCGTTGGCCGAAATCAAGAGGGACTTGGCGGTAGACCCCCACAAGGCCGAACGTCTCTTCGATGACGCCGACCTACAGCGGATCTTCGCGCCCGACAGCTTCATCCCTTGGGCTAAAAAATACCCCCATCGATGGTGGGTGCCACTCATCGGGCTTCACACCGGAGCGAGGATCAACGAGGTCTGCCAGTTGAAGGTGGCCGACATCGTGCAAGAGAGCGGCATCTGGTGCATCCGCATCCAGAAAACCGTCGACCCCGACCTTGCCTACAAGACCCGGGGGCGCAGCCGCCAGAGCCTGAAAGGAAAAGCAGCCATTCGCACGCTCCCGGTTCCCACTCCCCTTCTGGACGCCGGTTTTCTCGACTTCGTTGCCGACATCAGAGCGTGTGGCCACCCCCGCTTGTTCCCGCATCTCTCCGCAGGTGTCAGCAAGAAGACCGGCGAAACAAATGCGCGCTACAGCCAGGGTGCGTTGAGCCAGTTCAGCGCTTACCTCAAGACCCTAGGCGTGCCGAAGGGCGTCGGGTTCCATGCTTTCCGCCACACTCTAGCAACGGAACTCCACCACCAGGGCGTGGCGGAAGAGGAGATCGCCCTGATCACCGGACACTCTGTCAGCAAGAAGGTGCCCGTGCTCCACGAGGCCTATTTCCACAAGAAACCGGCCCTCGCCCGGGCGAAGCAAATCAAGGCGCTGGAGCAGTATCGGCCCGCTGTGGGGCTACCGGTCTACCAGCGGGGACAATTCCGGCAACAACTGAAAGACCCGAGCAAGTTCTATCCCTGACTGTGCCAGGGTCTTACAAAGCTAGAGGGATCTTTCCCGCACCTGCCGGCGAAGCGAGACGCCTACGTCGTAGATCCGCCGGGCTTCGCCAAGAGACTTCGAGTATTTGACAAAACCGTGCTGTTCCATGACCCAGAAGATATGGTTGATGAGGTAGATGGGCCGCTCCACAGCCTGTGCAATCTCTTGATTAGACCTCATCTCTCGATTGACGATGAGGTTCATCACCTCCCCGGTAAGAGAGTCGTAATCCTCAATGCAGGAACGCGCATAGAGCTCGAAACCGGGTTCGGTAACTCGGTATGGGCGCAGGCCTCCTCCAAGTGCCTTCAAAACCTCGACAGAGCCGTAGCTATCGAGGATCTCTAAAGAATCCTTGAGCTCATGGGCAGGCACTTTCGGCGTGCCATCGAGATCGAAGACCTCCACTGGATTGAGAAAAACATTTCCCTGCTCGAGCATTGCCTCGCAGGAGAGCTGCATGATCAAACTATCGAGGGCATTGAGGGATCCAACCTGCGCTATCGACTTACCTGCGTAGGGAGGAAGCGGTCCGAGTGGCGGGCGCTCGTCCAAGTTGAACACTGCAGAAAGAATCCTGTCTAGCGACGGCTCGTAGTTCTGGAGGTCGGGAATTTTTTCCCAAAGCGTAGATTTCAGGACCTCCGGAACTTCGCAATCGTCAATGACGACGGGGATAAGCTTGGTTCCACCCTCGATCCTCTTCACTGCAGCAACATCGAGCTCTTGGCGGACCCACGGCTTCGATACGCTGTTCGACGACAGCACGATAATGAAGACAGACGCCTCCTTTATCCCCTCTTCGAAGATTTTGTCGATCAAGCTGTCGCCGGGCTTCATTTCCCACTTATCCAGCCACGCATCGACACCGTGGCTCCTTAACTTTTCAGCAAAGCCCAACACAAAACGCGCCTTGTCTTCACTAGCATGGCTGACGAAGACCTTCGGTGCTGCCTGTTGATTCATTCACTACTCCTTGTGAAGCTGACGGTTGAAATCTATCTAGCCTTCGATCCTTGTTTGAACAAGTGGTTGCGAGCTTGGAGCCGATCTTCGGGCGACATTTCGCTCAGCCACTGGACCACCTCAGCGATCACCTCATCTTCTGCCACCAGGTAGGCCATCGGCACGCCGAGCGTCTCGGCCAACCGGCCAAGACCATCGAGGTCTATGCCGCTCGTTTCGTTCTCGTAGCGGTTGACCCGGCTGCTCGCCAGTTTTTTGTCCAAACCCATTAACACCCCCAGCGCACGTTGGCTTTCGATGCCACGCAGTGCCCGCGCCTGCTTGAGGCGTGCGGCAAACAGACTGCGGGGAGAAGGCTTCGGCACGTGAACGGGCGTTGAAGGATCGCCAGACAGCATGACGGCCCGCCCTCCTGCATGGCAGACTCTTCATGAAATGTAGCACCCTAACCAATCAGCTAGGGGATCTTCATGAGGAAGGAAAGTGTGGTCGGCGCCGCTCTGTTGGCGCTGTCGTTCGGCGCGTTCGCCCAAACCCAAGGACAGGGGGAGGCCCCCAACCAACCGCAAAGCCAGAACGCGGAGAAGCCGCCCGGCTTCTGGCGCCAACTTGGCCGGAGCGTCAGCGACGCAGGCAAGCAGATGGTGGGCCTGCCCGCCGATCAGACCCGCGGATCACAAGGATCCGGTGCTGCGGGCAGCGTCGCGCTCTACAACCCCATCAGCGGTGCGGGTCGGATCAATGGGCTTTTCAAAGCGGAAGATCATCAGCAAGCCCAATTGGGACGTCTGGAATGGCCCCGGGTCGCACTGACGTTCAAAGAGTGGGGTTCCGGCCTTCAATGCTGGACCGTCGAAGCACGCATCTGGACCGCTCCCACCACCTCGACCACCGAAACGTTTCAGGCCTGCGCGGATGCGCCGCTCACGATCACCGACGACCTCGGCGACACGGCCGAGCTTTCGCACGCCGCGCGCATCAAAGCCACGACCGATGTCATGGTCGGCTTGCGCGTTAGACCGAACAAGCCCAACTCGGGTGACCAGCGCACCACCGGTCCCAATCCTCCACGGGAGCCTTTCAACGTGCGCGTGGCGCGCGGTGATGTGGCCTTGCAAGCCCGCAAGGTCGCGCTGAGCGCCGCGTGGATTTCCGGCTTCCTCCGCGCCGAGGACCTCAACCCGGGCCCGGGCGGAATCTTGGTTCCCTTCAGGGATACGCGGATGTGGATCGCAGGCTTCGACGCCGACGGGAACCGCGACCGGTGATTGACGACCCGCTTCTCAACAGCCCCTCAACCCAAGGACGACCCATGAACCTGTGTCGCAGCGCCCTGCTTGCCGCAACCCTTCCCCTCGTGCTGTCCGCCTGCAGCGGTGGCGCCCCTTCTAAATCTCAAGCGGAAGGCGCCCTGGTGCGTCAGGCCGAAACAGCCCTGGGACGAATGGGTTCGGTGAAAAGCGTGGAGAACTTTGGTCTTGCCGGGTGCAAAGAAGATCGGGTGTCCGATGGCTACCGATGCGATGTATCGGGCCACATCGTGCTGAACCTTTCTGGTATGGAGCAGCGCCGGCCGCTGAGCGGCGCTGTGCGTTTCAGTAAGGCATCCGGCGAGTGGACTGCCCACCGCTGACTTCAGGAGTTGATCGCATGTCATATGCCGCAAACCCCACTTCGACGAAGCGGGTCATGATGCCGACCACCCGTTTCACGTGGTGCTTCTGCCTATCCGTTTTGATGCTGGGCCCCTTTGGCCTGGTCGTCGGCCCGGTGCTGTCTCGCCTCCTTCGTCGTCGCGCGGAGAGGCTCTATCCGGCCGAAGCCGGGCACGCTGCGCGGCGCGACCTCGGATTCGGCTGGGGCCAGATGTGGCTCATCGCTGCCGCCGGGGTGATGGGTCTGGTGGGCGCACTCGTGTTGCTGCCGACGCTGGCGTTTGTGTTCTTGGGGTAGAACGCCGCAGCTGAAGCAGCGCGCAAGGCGACGTTGGCTACCCCGACGTCGCCTTTTCTGTGCGCCCGCAATGGCCACCTAGATGACGGTCACCTCAGCCGGCATGTTCGGCGCTCCGGCTATATCCTTGCGTGAGGAAGCCCAAGAGCCCACCGCATGGAAAACCTGTTTTCAGAGGCAGCGCCCCTCCTCGTCTTTCTCTTGCCCGGCTTCCTCGCCGCCTGGATCCTCTACGGGCTCACCTCGCATCCGAAGCCGAGCCAGTTCGAGCGCACGGTCGAAGCGTTGGTTCTCACCTTCCTGATTCACGTCTTCGTCGAGAGCGTGGGGCAAGCCCTGACGTGGGTCGGGCGATGGGCGACCCTCGGCGAATGGAACGCCGGCGCCCGGCTCGTCTGGGCCGCTGGCGCAGCGATAGCCTTGGGGGGCGGCCTAGCGAATGCACTCAACACGGACACGTTTCATTCCTGGCTCCGCCGCAAAGGCTTTACGTCGCGGACCTCTCATCCGAGTGAGTGGTTCTGCGTCCTGGACGCCAATCCCGCGTTCGTGGTGCTTCAGCTCCAGGACGGGCGACGGCTCACCGGCTGGCCCAAGGAGTGGCCCATAAGCCCGAGCGCAGGCCAGTTTTACATCCAACTACCGGCCTGGATTCAGGAGGACGGGGCGGTCCTTGATCTGCCGCAACTCGACGGCATACTCATTCAAGCCACTGACGTGAAGTGGGTCGAGCTCTTCCCAAAAGAGAAGGAACTGAACGATGACAAATCTTCGTAAGGGGTCAAACCCGCCTCCCCCTCAGCACGCATTTGACAATGCGAATCCACCGGCGCGCGGCGCTCGCCCGACTCCACCGCCGAATCCACCGCCGCCACCCTCGAAGAAAGGTTGATGCCAGACCGCTGCCCAATCAATCTTTCCTTCGGATCGGTAGTCGGCCGATGGATTGCACTGCGAGCAAGCGATTAGGGCTTTAGCTTTAGACATGCCATCCGCTGCGCGCGCCCTTCCAAGTAACGCTCCATCTCCAGTCCTGCTCGGGTGACTGTGTGGTTCTCCTCGAAAGCGCCTACCCCAGAAGCAATCAGCGCTGCGATCACACAAAGGTTCGTGGTGGCAACAGTGTTGACGGTAGTTTGAAAGAGAACTTCCGCGGAAACGTGTGCCCCAACCTGTCCCTTTTCGTCGCGATACAGCGCTTGAACGGCTCGACCTCCGTGCACCAAGCCGCATAACGGATCCCAAACGTTAGACAGGGTTCGGGCTAGTTTTTGCGGCCCGTCGTCATGGCCAAGGCGGGCGATGGTGGCCTCAACCTCTAGCGCGAGATCTTTAAATTTGATGGCCTCCCACTTCCCCCTTGGGTTAAGACGCCGCGGCCCGCGGTCCTCTTGGAGGAAGTCTTCGAGCTGCTCGCCGTCGGCGATGAACTGCACGAAAACCGCTCGCAAGAACAACTCGGTCTGTGGTCGGTGCATCCCAAGAGCGACCGCTGCCATGTCTGTGGGGTGGCTGGCCAGCAAGTAGAGCAACGCGCGGGCGTAATCCAGTGACGCCCGAAGCAGTTGAAGTGCCACGACGTTGCGCAGGTCCGCATTCGGCATGCCGAGGCCAGCAAGCCCTTCCATTTGGGCCTCCACGCAGGCTTGGGCCGCGGCAGCTTCTTCCGCAACGTCTAGCGGGGCAGGAGTTCGACGCGCTTGCTTGAGCTCAGCCAGTGCCGCTCGGATGCCCCTCGCCAACTCTTCGCTGCTCATGCTTGCTCTGCTCGGGTTCGCGTAATCTGTGGGACTTGCAGCGCTCCACAACTACGTCCGCCGCATCCCTCGACCAGATTTCAGCCATTTCAAATCAAGAAGTCCTCGATCTTTGCGCCTCGCTTAGTCAGCGCCTCTCTCAGCCAAACGGGTTTCAGTCCCCGCCCTGACCAAACCTGCTCCGGAGCTTCTGGATTTCGATATTTCGGCGCGACCTTAGACCCAGACCGTGACTTGGCATACGCCTTAGAAGGCGCAGTAGCTTGAGCTGACGCCCCGAACAGTTCCGCGATGCTGTAGCCATGCGTCGCTGCAGCCGCCTGAAGCTTCTTGCGCACCAGTGCGACCGGCTTACGCTTCTTCAGAATCTGCTTTCGCTTAGAAGCCTGCGCAATGAGCTCGGTGAGCTGCGCTGGGGAAAGGTCCGTAAGTAAAACTGCCATGTCTGAGTGCCGTGTGTTGGGTTTCGCAGCTTAGCGCGCACGATAGTCAGCGTCTAACCACGACAGAACCAACTGCCCCGTCCACCAGGGAGCCAATGGCGATCTTTCATCAGAGAGCAGCAACCCGGCGACAGGGAAACCGGGCTTGCGAAAGTCGGACTGGCGCTGGATCCCCTGCTGAGGTTCTGTTTTACGTCGAAAACATCCTTTCTTGACATAAGCCCGCTATGAGATAGGTTACGTCACACTTCAGTAGTCAGCAGCAATGGACACCAAAACTCCATCCACGCCCGACCAGCGATCTATTACCAAAAAAATTTGGCTGACTTCTTACATGTATGCGCTGACGCACATGGATCCAGCAGCATCATGTGAAACTGCTAACAACGCTGTGGCTATCTACATTGAGAAATGGGGTTTGCTAACTGCTGAGCAGAGGCAACATCTTTCCGTTTTCAAAGAAAACGCTTAACCTCCTAACTTAAAGACTCGCCCTCTCCCACTCACAAAGCTACTATAAGGTGCAGGCTTCTTTCTAGGAGAAGAATACAGGTCACTTTTCGGATCCATGAGCAGCTTAAGTTCTTTTGTTGAACCTATCACTTTGAAAAAGCTGCCACTATTCGAAAGGACAACGGCGAATATTGACTCGTCTTCTCCATTCCAGTCTTCCACTAAGTAGCTCACATATTTCTGAAATTGTTGCAAAGGCAGCCCGACCTTTAGCTTCTGCTGAACGCTCTCATCGCTTGAAGAGATAAAAACCTTCAGGTCCCGATCTGAGAAAATATCTGATAGGCCAACGACTTCTGAGGCGACAGCATCGTTCGACATGCCCCTCAGAAATCCAAAGTAGTTGCCCGGCCAAGGCTTTATAAATCCTTTTCCTTCATCTCTGCTCTCCGCAAAATATCTTGCGCACGCAGGGACGTATGACTCGAGGACAATTTCTCCTAGCTTATCTTGATCGTTCTCCCACTCGTCCCAGTATGCGAAATGGTGTGCAGCGAACGAGCTCAAGAAGAATCGAGTCAGCGTGTCACGATCCTCAGCGGCCCGCTCCCCTCGACCACCTGAGCAGAGAACTTCCAACTGTTCCCACAACGAAGAAAGCGACTTGTAAGCTAGCTTGCTATTCAGGCGATCCTTGATTCGCCATTCCGAAGATATACCAGCCCTAGATCCTTTAACTTCAATTAGGTAATACCGCTCTTCAGCAGAGTAGATGACATCGCCCAAGGTAGACTCTGCCGACCCATCAAGCTTTAAGAATCCGGACGGGATAAGAGACGCTGGGATGTTTCCAGCCCTGCGACAGTTCAACCACTGAGCGTCTCGAAGCGCTATAACGATAGTGTCTTCCCAAACTCGGCTCACACTCTTCTCCCTAGAGACCCGACATCCACTTTTCAGAATTCGATCTTACGGGTTGCGACAGCTACATGGCCCCGACCACATGTGGCGGGTAGTCACCAATCGCTGGCTTCATGGGCCAGCGACGCAACCTAAGAGTCGCCAGACTGGCAGGACACAACAACAGGGCAACCGCCCGGTTCGCGTCCTGTTGGGAAAGCGAGGGGCTTAGTTCGAAAGCGATCCTCGCAGGCGTCCGGACTCGAGACCGTATTCAAGGGATTTAAGGCCCGGCGAATGCGGCCCTAGTCCCTCTAGCTTCTCCTTGGTGGAGAAGTCTCGGCTGTAGGTCGCGTGATGTTCATCGTCTAACTCATGCCCCACGAGTTGCGCGCGAAGCTCCGACACGACGCCAGCGCCCTGTAGCTCTTGAATCAACGTCTTTCGAAGGGAATGAAAACCGCGCTTTCCGGGCGCCCACCCCGCCCCCACTTCCGCCAGATGCCGGCTGAAAGCTTTAGAAATCCAATTGCCCTGCCCGTTTTTGGCCTCCGCTTTGGCCGCTGGGAATAGGCGCTTATGGCCTGCCCTGCGTCGACCTTCGACCCACGCCAGGAAGCCCAGCTCAAGGAGCTCGGGATGCACAGGCACCGTGCGCAGGCTGACATCGGTCTTCACCTTCTGGTGTTCGCCTTCATCTGAAATGCGGATGCAGGGGATGCCCTCTTCCTCAATGACGTCTCGGGAGAGGAGCTGCCCCACCTCCGACGCCCTAGCCCCCGTGTAGAGCCCGATGAGCGACGCCCACTGGGCGGACTCGGACAGCTTGCCGAAAACCGCCGGCGCGAACAGCGCTTGGATCTGGTCGCGATCGAAAGCTCTAAAGCCCAGCTTCCTACGAGCACGCTTCTCGCGGGCCGAATAGCTCACGTGGCCGCTGGCCGGGTTGTCCCCTTTGGGGTAGTAGCCCGATGCCATTGCCCAGTCGAAGAAGCCCGCCCGTCCGCCGATGTAACTTTGTTTGTTCGTGATCGTGGGCGTCGATGCGCCCGCCTTGCGCATGGCCTGATACCAGCGCGCCAGATCCGATCGAGTGATGCTCGCGACCCGCGTTTTCTCGCCCAGGAACTGGACGAGGGCTTGGACAGCGGTCTTTTTTATCGTGTAGGTCTTAGGGAGCGTGCTGCCCTTGAGCGTCGCGAGCCACGCGTCTCGGGCTTTGCCTAATAGGATAGGCTCCAAGCCGGTCCGGGATGCGGCTGACGTCGGCGCCGGCACGATGCCGTCCACCAGGTCCTGAAGCGGGTCGTCGCCCACACGGCGCTGCTGGACTGCGCGGAACAGCCGAACGTCTTTCTCGTCGTCGATCTGCCACCGCTCGCTGACGGTGCCATCAGGCCCCAAGGTCCGATGCAGCGTCAGGTCGCGAAGGTTATCCGCGCCACTCAAGCGCCCGATGAGCGCGTCCACCTCGTCCTTGGACAGCTTCGCCACGCGTTGATCCCTCAACAGGCTGAAGAGCCGAGCATAGCCCGCCGCGAGCATGACGGCGCGCACCCGAGCTTCTAGGAGATCAGCCGTGCGAAGCGAGCGTTTAAGGAGGCGGCATCCCAAGATGCCTTGAAGATCGGACGGCACACGCTGGCGAAACGCCCAGCGCCCCGACGGGGAGCGCGACAGATGATGGGGAATCCGCATCGGG
>Ga0160449_1000264_pt1 | contig 37807 bp, 28 predicted proteins | sample HID1975I_E1MG_FD_108216 | JGI IMG/M metagenome (GOLD analysis project Ga0160449, IMG submission 108216) | Enriched soil microbial communities from UW Madison campus, WI, USA - HID1975I_E1 MG | ecosystem: Environmental > Terrestrial > Soil > Unclassified | place: USA: Madison, Wisconsin...
GAAGACCACCACATCCCCATGCGCCAGACCACCGACACCCACGGCATCACCCGCTGGCAACTCGGCACCCCCGGCACCTACCAACCCGACGGCACCGGCCACTTCCCCGACGACCCCGGACACGTCCCCCGAGACGCCAAAGCCAGACGAGATCCCGAAACCCGGCGAAATCCCGAAACGCGACACCTCTTAGGAGTCGCGCCCACGCCCGCGCGGCGCGAACCACCTCGGATCTGGGCACGTGCCCACCGAACCGGTGGCGCTCCGCCGCTCGAGCTCGTCAGCAAGACGGGCACCGACGTGGGCGTACGGGCCGAGGCAGGCGCCGTCGTCGGACACGGGCGCGCCGTCGCCTACACGGCCCTCGCGCACTGGGGACCCAGATCGCCTGCCGGCGAGGCGCCACCGCCGCCTGACCACGCGCCACCAGTCCACGCGCCACCCGTCCAACCGCCCACCCGCCGCCCGACCTCACGCCGCAGGTCCTCGCGCGGATGCGGGCGATCGGCGAAGGACCGCTCAGTTCCGCTGCGGCAGCACGGTGAGCACGCGCTCGACGAAGATCGCGAACTGTGCCATGAACTCCCGCAGGAACTCCTCGGTCTCGGCGTTGGTCACCCGCCCCTCGTCGTCGACGAGTCCCTCGGTGAACTCGATGTACGCCTCGGGCGCGTTCATCTGCGGCGCATCGAGATAGCTCAGGATCGAGCGGAGGTTCTGCTGCGCCACGGCCGTGCCGATCTTCCCGGGCGAGGCACCGATGACGGCCGAAGGCTTGCGCGCGAAAGAGTTCTCGCCGAAGGGGCGTGAGGCCCAGTCGATCGCGTTCTTGAGGGCCCCCGGGATGTCACGGTTGTACTCCGGCGTCACGAACAGCACCCCGTCGACCGCCTTGACGTCCGCCTTGAGCTCGCGGGCCTCGGGCGGGTAGTCGGAGTCGAAGTCGCGCGAGTAGAGCGGCACGGTGTCGATCGGGATCTCCCGGAACGACAACGAGTCCGGGGCAAGGCGGATGAGTGCGTCCGCGAGGCGTCGATTGATCGAGTCGCTCGCGAGCGAGCCGACGAGGTAGCCGATGGTGTACGAGTGATCGCTCATGCTCCACGGTCCGCCCGCACCGCCGTCGCCGCAACTCGACGCACCTCGCACACCCCGACGCGCCCCGACGCACTCCGGCACACGGCCGAGCCCTCCCCCACGCCGACCGCGCGCAACCTCCACGCCCCTCAGGGGACCCGAGCGGCTCAGCGCCCCGCGCCCAGCCCTTCCGCCACCGCCGTGTAGGCGGGCTTGATGCCGAACTCCTCGTCGAGCAGGGTCGCCGCGCCCTCACCGGCGAAGAAGAAGGGCACCCACGAGTACGCGTCGCTCATCCCCCACACCGTGAACGAACGGCACGTATCGACCGCCAGGCACGCGTCGACCATCGACCGGAAGTAGTCAGCCTGGACCGCGAGGTCACCGGCCGACGCGACACCGTCGCCGTCCACCGACATCCGCACGTCCGCCTCCGTGACCGCGACCTCGAGCCCGAGCGCCGCGAAGCGCTCGAAGTTCTCGGCCATGCCCGCCGGCTTCGGGTACTGCATGCTCAGGTGCCCCTGGAAGCCCATGCCGTGCAACGGCACGCCGTCGGCGAGCAGCTCCTCGGCGAGGGCGAGGTAGAGGTCCGCCTTGGGGCCGGCGCTCTCGATCGCGTAGTCGTTGAGGAACAGCAGGGCATCCGGGTCGGCCTCGTGCGCCCACCGGAACGCGTCCGCCACGATCTCGATGCCGAACCGTGCGAGGAACGGGTTCTCCTGCGTGCGGAGCCGGGCGTCGTCGCCGAAGATCTCGTTCGCGACGTCCCACTGCGCGATCCGCCCCGCGTAGCGGCCCACCACGGTCGTGATGTGGTCGCGCAGCACCTCGCGCAGCTCGTCGTCGGAGAAGTCCTCCGCGGTGAGCCAGTCCGGGTTCTGCGAGTGCCACAGCAGCGCGTGACCGCGCACCACCTGCCCGTTCGCCTCGGCGAACTCGACGATCTCATCCGCCACCCCGAAGTCGTAGCGGTCCCGCTCCGGGTGCACCCACTCCCACTTGAGCTGGTTCTCCGGCGTCACCGACGAGAAGTTGGCCGCGAGGAGCTGCGAGTACGTCTCGTCCGCGAGCGGGGTGCCCGTGCCGAGCGGCGTGTCGAGGTGGTGCCCGCCACCCGCGACGGCCATGCCGATCACCAGGTCCGCGGGGGCGGCGGCGAGCAGCTCGCCGTCGGGCAGGATCGGGGCCGACGGCGGCTCACCGTCCGGCGAGCTCTCCCCGCTCGGTGTCGGTTCGCTCGTCGGTTCGCTCGTCGGTTCGCTCGTCGGTTCGCTCGTCGACTCGCTCGCCGGCCCGCTCGGGCTCTCGCTCGCAGGTCCGGTGCACGCCGCGAGCAGGAGAGCCAAGGCGACGACCCCGGCGAGGGCGGCCCGCTTCGTCGTGCGATCGCCGGTCGACTTCCGAGAGTTTCGGTGTAGCTGCATGCCTCGATGCTACGGGAACAGCAGCATTCCTGGGCTGGTGGGCCCGACAGGCGCCGATAGTTTCGAGCGGGTACCGGGCGCCTCGACGGCCCTAGCGCGACTCGACGGGCTCGACCGGCCTAGCGCGACTCGACGGGCTCGACCGGCCTAGCGCGACTCGACGGGCTCGATGAGCCGAGAGACGATGGCGGGCAGCCACTCCCCGATGAGTCGACGTACCTCGGCCGCGTGATCCTCGGCACCGAGGAGCAGCGCGTGCTTCGCCGAGACGGTGTAGCCGGCCATCAGGAGCGCCGTCGCCTCGTGCGAGGCGATCACGAAGCGCTGGCCGAGTGCCGCGGCGACATCGTCGAGCACGGTGGCGAGCTCGCGCACGAGCTGCTGCTCGTAGGCGAGGAACCTGGGCGCGACCTCGGGCTGGCGCAGGGCGAGGAGCTCGAACTGCATCGAGATGAGGAACCAGTCCCGTTCCGACGGCTGATTGCCCAGGACCCGCTCCACGAGATCCGTCACCTGCTCCGCCGAGAGCTGTGCCGCCCGCAAGGGCGGCGTCTCGTGCAACGCCATGACCGCCGCCCGCAGGTGCTCGAGCCGGTGGCGGTGCTCGCGCTCGATGAGGGCGAGGAAGAGTTCCGTCTTGGTCTCGAAGTTGGAGTAGAAGGCGCCGCGCGTGAACCCCGCCGCCTCACAGATCGCCTCGACCGAGGCGCCCTCGAGCCCTTCCCGGGCGAGCACCTCGTACGCCGCGTCGAGGAGGCGGTCCTGGGTCTGACGGCGACGGCTCGACGGCGCACCTTGCTCGTCCGTCATCGCACCTCCCCGTCCACCGTGCCAGTCCACCGTGCCAGTCCAGCACCGGCATCGCACCGCGGGGCGTGACCTTCGCCACGGGCGGGTGCGATACATGAGTGTATCGAATACAGTGATGTCTCGAATACGTCTATGTATCGGGACGGTGTCGTCCCCCGTCCCCTCCCCCTGCCTCGACCTGGAGTCCCGGGTGTCCTCGTTCCTGTACCGGCTCGGCCAGCGCGCCGTCGTCGCGCGCCGCGCCGTCATCTCGGCCTGGCTCGTCGTCCTCCTCGTCATCGGCGGGGCGGTGCTCGTCGTCGGCGGTTCGCTCGACGACGACGTGTCGATCCCCGGCACCGAGTCCCAGGCTGCGCTCGACCGCCTCGCCGCGACGTTCCCGCAGGTCAGCGGCGCGTCCGCGCAGGTCATCGTCGTCGCTCCCGAGGGCGGCCAGATCACCGACCCCGCCGTGCGCGAGGCGATCGACGAGGCGACCGCCCGGCTGGCCGCCGTGGATCGCGTCGCCGGCGTCGTCACGCCCTTCGACGAGCTGGTCTCGGGCACCACGAGCGCGGACGGCCGCGCGGGACTCATCGCGATCCAGCTCGACGGCTCCTCGACGGCGGTCCCCGAGTCCACCAAGGAAGCCCTCCACGACCTCACCCTCGAGCTCGACACCGCGCTCCCCGACGGCGCCCGGGCGAGCCTCGGCGGTCAGCTCTTCAGCAACGAGTTCCCCGAGATGTCGCTCGCGGAGGGAACGGGCGTGCTCGTCGCCCTCGTCGTGCTCGTGATCGCGCTCGGCTCGCTCGTCGCCGCCGGGATGCCGCTGCTCAACGCGCTCATCGGCGTCGGGATCTCCGTCGGGCTCATCTTCGCGGCGGCCGCCGTCGTCCCCATCGCCTCTACGACCCCGATGCTCGCACTCATGCTCGGCCTCGCCGTCGGCATCGACTACGCCCTCTTCATCGTCTCGCGCTATCGCGAGCTGCTCGGCGAAGGGCTGTCGGTGGCGGAGTCCGCCGCGCGCGCGACCGGGACCGCCGGCTCTGCCGTCGTGTTCGCGGGCCTCACCGTGATGATCGCGCTCGTCGGGCTCGGGGTCGCGGGGATCCCCTTCCTGACCACGATGGGTGTGGCCGCCGCAGCAGCCGTCGCGGTCGCCGTGCTCATCTCGCTCACGCTCACCCCCGCGCTCCTCGGCGTGGCCGGGGAACGGTTGCGCCCCAAGCACGCGCGGGGCCGCAAGGGCGGCGCGGTCGCGGAGGGAGGCGGCGGCGTCACGACCGCCGACGAGGCCGCCGACGACGACACGCCCACCGTGTCCGACGACGGCGCGAACCCCGCCGTCGTCCGCGACGGTGCCGCGCCTGAAGTCGTTCCCGCCGACTCTTCACCCACCAGCACCCTTGCCGCCTCGTCCCCTGTCCGCGTTCCCGCCGCTGCCCCAGCGCAGACGAGCCGGGGCGCTCGCTTCTTCGCCGGCTGGGTGCGCGCAGTCACACGCTTCCCAGCCCTGACGGTGGCCGTCGTCGTCGCGGGACTCGCGCTCCTGACGCTGCCCGCCACGGACCTGCGCCTCGCCCTGCCCGACGCCGGGGCACTCCCGCCGGAGAGCTCCGCGCGCCAGACCTACGACCTCGTGAGCGAGCACTTCGGCCCCGGCGCGAACGGTCCGCTCATCGTCACGGGCTCGATCGTCACGAGCACCGACCCGCTCGGCCTCATGGCAGACCTCGCCGACGAGATCCGGGCCATGCCCGGCGTCGCGTCCGTCCCCCTCGCCACCCCCAACGAGTCGGCCGACACGGGCATCATCCAGGTCGTTCCGACGACCGCCCCGGAGTCCGAGGAGACGGCAGAGCTCGTCCAGGCGATCCGCGACCGGCACGACTACTTCGAGCAGACCTACGGCGTCGACCTCGCGGTCACCGGGTTCACCGCGGTCGGCATCGACGTCTCCGCGAAGCTCGGCGGGGCGCTCGTGCCGTTCGGGATCGTCGTCGTCGGCCTGTCGCTCCTCCTGCTGACGATGGTGTTCCGCTCGATCGCCGTGCCCGTCAAGGCGACCCTCGGCTACCTGCTCTCGGTCGGCTCCGCGTTCGGCGTCGTCACGCTCGTGTTCGAGCGCGGCTGGTTCGCGGGGATCCTGCACGTCGACCACCTCGGGCCCGTGATCAGCTTCATGCCGATCGTAGTGATGGGCGTGCTGTTCGGGCTCGCGATGGACTACGAGGTGTTCCTCGTCTCTCGCATCCGGGAGGAGTACGTCCACATCGGGGACGCGCGAGGTGCGATCGTCGCCGGGTTCCGCGGCGCGGCCGGTGTCGTCACGGCCGCGGCCGTCATCATGTGCGCCGTCTTCATCGCCTTCGTGCCGGAGGGCGACTCCAACATCAAGCCGATCGCGCTCGGTCTCGCCGTGGGCGTCGCCGTCGACGCCTTCGTGGTGCGCATGGTGCTCGTCCCCGCCGTCCTGCAGCTCCTCGGCGACAAAGCCTGGTGGATGCCGCGCTGGCTCGACCGCGTGCTGCCCTCCTTCGACGTCGAAGGCTCGGGCGTGCGCCGGGAGCTCGAGCTCGCCCACTGGCCCGAGCCCGGGGCCGACGACGCCGTCGCGGCCGAAGGGCTCCGGGTGCCGGGCGCGGGACCTGCGGTCTCGCTGCGCGTGCCCCGCGGTGGCGTGCTCCTCGTCCACGGGGCCGAGGTGGGCGACGTCTCCGCGCTCCTGCTCACCCTGACCGGCCGGCTCGAACCCGTCGACGGACTGCTCAAGGTCGGCGGGCTCATGGTGCCCGAGCGCGGCGCGAGCGTGCGTCGCCGCGCGAGCTACGTCAACCTCGACCTCGCCTCGACCGACGCCGTCGCCGAGGCGCTGGCGGAGCGGCCCCGGCTGCTCGTCGTCGACCGCACCGAGCTCGTGGGCGACCCCGGGCGCCGGGCCGCTCTCGTCGCGCTGCTCACCCGCGCCCGCGAGGAGCTCGGCTGCGCGCTCGTGCTGGGTGGAGTCGGCCCCGTTCCGGGCGAGCACGACGCGCTCGTCGACCTGGTGCCTCCGGGTGCGCCGGCGCTCGCGCTGTCGATCCACGCAGAGTCGGCCCGCACGGGGCCGGCCCGAGCCCCGCTCATCCCGGCCGGGCCGTCCCAGCCCACCCCCGCCGGCCCCACGATGGCCCCGGCGCGCTGACGCCCGGCCCGAAGGACTCCCCCATGCCTGTCACCGCCACCACCCGCCGCGGGCGCTCGCCGCTCACGACGATCGGCGTCGTCGCCCTGCCCGTCGCACTCCTCGCCCTGCTGCTGTGGGGGCTGTGGGACCCGGCGGGCCGGCTCGAGACCGTGCGCGCCGCCGTCGTCAACCTCGACGAGCCCGTGACCGTCGACGGCCAGATCGTCCCGCTCGGCCGTCAGCTCGCCGCCGAGCTCGTGGGTTCCGACGCCGAGGGCAACCTCGCGTGGGAGATCACAGACGCCGACGGCGCGACGCAAGGGCTGCGCGACGGCACGTACACCGCCGCCGTGACGATCCCCGCGGAGTTCTCCGCCGCGGCCACCTCGTTCGCCGACGCCGACGGCGGGGCACGCCAGGCGACGGTCGAGGTCACGACCGCAGCCGGCGGGCGCGACGTCGACAGCTTCGTCGCACGCGCCGTCGCCGCGGGTGCGGCGGACGTGCTCGGCTCGCAGCTCACCGAGACCTATGTCGACAACGTCCTGCTCGGTCTCACGACGCTCTCCGAGCAACTCGGCGAGGCGGTCGACGGCTCGGCGCAGCTCGCGGGCGGGGTGCGCGAGCTCGCCGACGGGACGGCCGAGCTCGCGAGCGGGGCGAGCGCCTTCGCCGAGGGCACGGGTGAGCTCGCCGGCGGCGCCTCGGCCCTCGCGGGTGGCGTCCGGACGCTGCGTTCGGGCACGACGGAGCTCCTGACGGGCGTGCGCGAGCTCGACAACGGTGCGGGCCGGCTCGCTGACGCCGCGGCGGGACTCGCGGACGGCGCCACGGTGAGCGCGAAGGGCGCGCGGCAGCTCGCGAGGGGGACCACCGACCTCGCCGACGGCGCGGCCGATCTGGCCGACGGTGCCGACGACCTTGCCGAGGGGGCCGAGGAGCTCGCCGCGGGCGTGACCGCCTTCGCCACCGGCGCGGGCGAGCTCAGCGAGGGCGCCGGGGCACTCGCCGACGGCGCCGACCTGCTCGCCGGCGGGCTCGACGACCTGCGCGCCGGGAGCGCGACGCTCCCGACGCAGGCGGGTCGGCTCGCGGGAGGCGCCGCGGGCGTCGCCGACGGTCTCGCCCAGCTCGTCGCGGCGCTCGAAGGCCAGTCGGCGGCGCTCGGTTGCGGCAGCGCGACACCGATCGATCCGGTCGCGTGCGCCGGGCTCGAGGCCCAGCTCGGGCAGCTCGGGCAGCTGCTCGAGGGCGCCCGAGGCGTCGCGGCCGGCACCGCCGCGCTGGCCGGGACGGCGGGATCGGGCACGAGCGCCCCCTCGGGGCTGCACGCCCTCGCGGCCGGGATCGATCAGCTCGCGGGTGACGCCGCCGCCGACACCGGTGCGGCAGGACTCGCCGCGGGTGCACGCGGCGTCGCCGACGGGGCTGCCGCGTTGGCCGAGGGTGCGGACGGCCTCGCCAAGGGGACCGACCTGCTCGCGGGCGGCGCGGCGCAGCTCGCCGACGGCGCGGGCCGGCTCGCGGACGGTGCGGGCGAGCTCGCCGAGGGCACCGGTGGGCTCGCGGAGGGTCTCGGTGAGCTGCGAACGGGCGCCTCGTCGCTCTCGCACGGTGTTGCGGGCCTCGCCGAGGGCACAGGTGGCCTCGTGTCCGGCGTCGGACGGCTCGACGGTGGCACGCGCGACCTCGCGAACGGCGCCGGGAGCCTCGCGGACGGAGCAGGGGAGCTCGCGGACGGAGCGACCGAGCTGTCCGAGGGGATCGGCCAGGCCACCGGCGGGGTGGGGCAGCTCGCCGACGGCGCGGGAGAGCTCGCCGACGGCCTCGGCCACGCCGTCGACCAGATCCCCACGTACGACGACGACGCGCGGGCAGCCGTCTCCCAGACCGTCGCGAGCCCGCTGACGACCGAGGCGGCGAGCCGCACCTCGGGCACCCCGGCGGCGCTCGCAGTGCTGGCCCTGTGGCTCGGTGCGCTCGCGACGTTCGTCGTCCTGCCCGCCGTGCCCTCGCGCACCCTCGGCTCGACCCGCAGCTCGCCGGCGCTGGCCGTGCGGGGACTACGGACACCCGCGGGGCTCGCCGTCGCCCAGGGCGCCGTCGTCGGCCTCGTCCTGGGGCGCGTGGCCGGGGTCGGGCTCGGCACCCAGCTCGGCCTCGTGCTCGCCGGGGTGATCGTCGCGCTCGCCTTCGCGGCCGCCAACCAGGCTGCCGTCGCGCTGCTGGGCAACCTCGGACGTGCGGCGGCGCTCGCCGTCGCGGTGCTCGTCCTGGCGACCGCCGTCGTCGCCACCGTCCCAGGCGTCCTCGTGACCGCCCACGCGTTCCTGCCGGTCGGACCGGCCCAGCTCCTGCTCGCCGGGGTGCTCCATGCGAGCGGGGCTGTCGGCTGGCCGGTCGTGGCGCTGCTCGCATGGGCCGGTCTGTCGTTCGCCGCGACAGCGCTCGGGGTGGCGAGGTCCCGCCGCTCGCTCGCCCGCACCGTCCTCGCCCATGCTCCGGCCGTCCCCCCGGCGTCAGCCGTGCGATGAGTCCTGGCGCCGGCGCGAGTCGTGATGTTGAGTGGTGCACCACAGCACGTGATGCCGGAGGAGACCCGCCATGTCGTTCCAGGCCTACCTCGACACGATCGAGGACCGCACCGGGCTGACGCCCCGCCAGCTCCTCGAGCTCGCGCACGAACGCGGCTTCGACTCGCCGTCGACGAAGGCCGGAGAGGTCGTCGCGTGGCTCAAGCAGGACTACGACCTGGGACGCGGGCACGCGATGGCCCTGTGGCACGTCATCAAGAACGGCCCGGGGATCAGCGACAAGCACGTGGGCTCCACCGGCACGCACCGCGACGAGTCCGACACGTTGTGGCTCGACGGGAAGGCGACCAAGCCGTCGGGCTAGGGCAGCGCGTCCGGCAGTTCCTCACCGGCGAGCGAGTCGGTGGTCGCGAGCAGCACGAACGCCTCGCCGGCGAGCGCGTACGTCGCGATGCGGCTCGGCCCCTCCGCGTCGCAGCGGTACACGAACTGGAACTCTGGGTATCCCACCTCGTCCGGCACGGGGGTGAGCGAGACGAGCACGAGCTCGGCGAGCACGGACTCGGAGGGCCGAGCGGTCCACGTGACGTCGGGGTTGTCCGGGAACACCGCGACCGCCTCGCCGGGTGCCCGCAGCAGGGAGGTGTCGCCGCAGTCCATCGCCCCCTCACCGTTGCCCGACGACGGGGTGGTCTCGACGGGTGACGCCGTCGGCTCCGTGCGGCCGGGCTCGCCGCAGCCGCTGACGACGCCCAGCAGTGCCACGACGACAAGCAGCTGGGCGGCGCAGAGCGCCCGGGGGGTCATGCCCTGATCGTAGGGCGCCCCACCACGTCGCGTCTGGGATTGTGGCGACCAAGATGCTCGACCGACGTGGCCGGCGTCGGCCTTGTGCTGGCCGTCGGCATCGAGTTGAGTGGCCGTGACGCACCATCGGACCCTGGAGGACCCATGGCTCACCTCGATCGCGTGGGCGCGGAGCACCTCGCCGCCGCCCAGTCGTCTCCGAACGGACGTAGTGCCGAGCTCCTCGTGCACGACGGCGTGCTGCGGCAGTCCGTGCTCGCACTCACGGCCGGTACGCAGCTCGCCGAGCACAACTCCCCCCACGCGGCGAGCCTTCAGGTCCTCGTCGGCACGGTCGCCGTCACGGGCATCGAGGCATCGGCCCCCCTCCGCGCCGGCGAGCTCACGGTCCTCACGCACCAACGGCACGCCGTGACCGCCGTCGAGGACGCCGTGTTCCTGCTCACGACGGTCACCGGCGTGCCCCAGGACGGGCCCCCAGAACGCGCGCGCTGACCAGCGATTCTGTCGATCTGAGACACCCTGTGTCAGCATGGACCGCGATGCGAGAACTTCCCCGCCCGCAGGTTGTGCCCTCGGAACGGTCCTCTCGGACCGTGATCCAGCGCTGCCTCGGGCTGTCCCGACGTCTCGGTCTGGCCGTCGCCACGACCCTGGTCGCGACACTCGCCGTCGTCGCGCCGGCCGCTCCCGCGAGCGCCGCCGCGAACGGCTCCGACTTCGATCCGGGCAACATCATCACGGACGAGGTCTTCTTCGATCGTGCCGCCCTGACGGCGGGACAGGTCCAGGCCTTCCTCAAGCTCAAGGTGCCGAAGTGCCTGGCCAAGCCCGGCAGCCCGGACTGCCTCAAGAACTACCGCATGAAGACGCCGACCCGGGCGGCTGACGCCTACTGCAAGAAGTACACGGGCGCCGCCAACGAGCGCGCTTCCGCGATCATCGCGAAGGTCGCCAAGGCGTGCGGCGTCTCCGCGAAGGTGCTGCTCGTGCTGCTGCAGAAGGAGCAGTCGCTCGTCACGGCCACTGCGCCGACGAAGTACCAGTACGAGCGGGCGACGGGCTTCGCGTGCCCCGACACCGCCCCGTGCGACTCGCTGTACTTCGGGTTCTTCAACCAGGTGTACCACGCGGCCCGCCAGTACCAGCGCTACGCGGACAAGAAGGTCTACAGCTGGCGCTCGATCGGCGTGAACAAGCTGCCGTACCACCCGAAGTCCGAGTGCGGCACGGTTCAGGTCACGATCAAGAACCAGGCGACCCTCGGCCTCTACTTCTACACGCCGTACGTCCCCAACGCGGCGGCGCTCACCAACATGTACAGCACGGGCGACTCGTGCTCCTCCTACGGCAACCGCAACTTCTGGCGCGGGTTCACCGACTGGTTCGGCTCGACGCGCATCGCCGTGCGCGGAGACATCCAGAAGGCCTGGCTCGCGGCCGGTGGCCTCGACAGCGCCGTGGGTACGCAACGAGCGAACCAGGTGTGCCGCAAGGACGGCAAGTACTGCGCGCAGCGGTTCGCCCGGGGCACCGTCGCAAAGACCGCCACGAAGGGCTCCTTCGTGATGACGGGCAGTCTCGAGAAGGCGTGGCGCAAGGCGGGCGCCCAGAAGAGCACGCTCGCCTGGCCGTACGCCAAGGCCGCCTATCGCAAGGCCGACAAGTCCACCGCGCAGCGCTTCACCGGTGGCTACCTCGTCGAGTCGGCGAAGTATGGCACCCGCCAGGTGCTCGGCAAGGTCGCGACGGTGTGGCGCTCGAACAAGACCCGCGCGGGCACGCTCGGACTGCCTCGGGGCAATGCCTCGTGCGTCGGCGCCAAGAAGGACCGGTGCGTCCAGCGATTCGTCGGCGGGTACATCAGCGCTCACCCGAAGTTCGGCAACTACCCGGTCACGGGCAAGATCGCGACGTACTGGAGGAACAAGAAGCTCCAGAAAGGTTGGCTCGGCTACCCCACCTCGAAGGCGAAGTGCCCCAAGGTCAAGGGTGTGACGACGTGCCGCCAGTCCTTCGGCACCGACCGCGTGGTGTCGAGCACGAAGCTGCCGACGCGCGTGGTCCGAGGGGAGATCGCCAAGGTCTGGGACTCCAAGCGCACCTCGGTCGGCAACCCCGTGAAGAACCGTTCGTGCAGCACCAAGGGCAAGGGCAAGAAGAAGCAGAAGATCTGCACCCAGCAGTTCACGCGAGGCTGGATCTCCTCGAGCTCGAAGCTCGGCACGCACTTCGTCTCTGGCACGTTCGCCACGCTCTACACGAAGAACAAGTCGAGGCTGGGCACGCCGACGTCGAACCGCAAGTGCACCAAGAAGTCGGGCACCACGACGTGCACCCAGACCTTCACCAAGGGCAAGATCGTCAAGAAGGGTACGAAGAAGCCCAAGGTCCGCACCTAGGACTCGACACTCCGGCCGGCCGAACCGAGGAGCGCCCTGGCCGGGAGCAGCCGGTCGATCGCGACGACGGCGAGCCCGAGCACGTAGAACCCCACCCCGTACATCGCGATGTTGAGCAGGAAGCCTCCCCAGCCGAGCGCCCCGAGGTCGACGAAGCCGTAGGGGTAGTCCGGCGTCGCGATGAGCTCGGCTCGGATCGTCGTGAACGTGGCGTAAGCGACGAGGTAGAGCAACCACAGCGCGGCATGGTGCCAGCGCAGGCGCCGGTGGGCGTCGAAGAGCACGAAGTCGACGACGGCGAGGAGCGGGTTGAGCTCGTGCTCGATCGTGCCGGACGTCATCCCGAGGGCGAGCACGGGCGCGTCGGCGGCCTCGGGGGCGAGCACGAAGAGGCTGACGAGGGCGGTGATGACGAGGAACACCACGACCGCGCCCTTGAACCACGCCGGCGGTTGCCGCAGCCTCGTCACCTGTGCCACCGCGCCCCACACCATGACGACGGCGAGCATGAAGCCCGTCTGGTTGGTGAAGAACACGAGCCCGTGGAGATCGCCCTCGAGCCAGATCTCCTTCGTCCCGAGCAGCGCGAGGGTCGCGACGCCCAGCCGGAGCAGTGCGATGACGTAGTCCACCGAGAACCTCCAGGTCAGCGACGTTGCTGGCTCATCCGAGGGTAGTGGGCACAGCCACGAGAGACGGCGAACCCGCCACCGCAGGTGTGCGATGGCGGGTTCGAAGCGTCTGGCTCGACGAGTCTGCTGCTGCGCCGTGCCGGTGCACGGGCTGTGTCAGAGCGAGGACTGTGTCCGAGCGAGGACTGTGTCCGAGCGATAGCTGTGTCCGAGCCGGAGCCGTCTCAGCTCGCGAGGACGGGCAGCTCGCCGCGGATCGCGTTCTCGAGGACCTGCTCGGCCTCGTCGTCGGAGATGCCGAGCGAGAGCCCGACCTCCACGATGATCGGCTGCATGGCGCTGCGCAGCATGTCCTTCTCGCCGGCGGACAGGCCCTTGGCCTCGCTGCGCCGGGTGAGGTCACGGACGACGCCGGCGGTAGAGAGGAGATCACCGAGGCGCAGTCGCTCCTGGTTGTCCTTCATCCGGCGGGACCACTGCTCCTCCTCGTGCTCCGTCGCACGGCCGAGGACCTCCCAGAGCTCGCCGAGCTCCTTCGCGGTGCGCGGCTCACGGATGCCGATCTCCTCGGCGATCTTGACCGGGACGGAGACCTTGAGGTCCGAGCGCTGGACCTCGAGCTCGATGTAGGTGTGCTGCTCGTCGCGGATGGTGCGGTGGAAGACCTGGGTGATGGTCGAAGGTCCGTGCTGGGGGTGGACGACGGTCTGGCCGACTGAGAACTGCATACCTCTACCTCTGCGCTAGCGCTGCTCCGCGCTCAGCCCGGTCCGGGGAGACGGGCCGCACAGCGCACCGCACCCGTGGGGACGGGTGTCGGTCCGCGGAACGCGCAAGGAACGGCGGGTGCACAGGTGCGCACTGGCGAGAATCTCTTGCGAGCCGGAGATGGACCCATTTTCTCATACTTCCTGGCCTAATTCGAGCCCTGACGTGGGGATCTGGAGGGCGGTGGCTCGGGAGAGGCGGGAACCCCTGCATCCGCGTCGGCATCTGAGCCGGGGTCCGAGCCAACGTCCGAGCCAGGGCCCAGGCCGACGACCGAGCCGGGGCCGGCCACGGCCGCCGCGATCGCCGTCGTCGCCGGGATCGCGAGCACGAGCCCGATCGAACCGACGAGCGTGCGGACGATCTCCTCGGCGAGCTCCCCCGCCGTCAGGGAGTGCAGGAGCGGTCGATCACTCATGGAGACGAGGAGCACGAGCGGCAGTGCCGCCCCGACATAGGCGAAGGCCACCGTGTAGACGGTGGAGGCGATGTGGTCCCGCCCGATGCGCATCCCACGTGAGAACACCTCGCGCCGCGAGGCGAGCGGGGCGGACGCTCGCAGCTCCCACACCGCGGACGCCTGGGTGATGGTCACGTCGTTGAGCACGCCGAGCCCGGCGAGCACGAACCCGCAGAGCAGCACGCCGCTCAGCGACATCTGCGGCGCGAGGTGGAGCAGGTCGAGCGAGAACTCCCCGGACAGGCCGGTCAGCCGAGCGGTACCCGTCGCCCAGGCGGCGATCCCCGCCGTGAGCACGACACCGGCGAGCGTGCCGAGGAGCGCCGTCGACGTCCGGGCCGAGAAGCCGTGGGCGAGGTACAGGACGACGAACATGATCGCCGACGCACTCACGAGCGCGGTCGCGAGCGCCGGTCTCCCCACGAGAAGCGCCGGGAGGGTGAACACCGCGAGCCCGGCGAGCGAGAGCCCGAGCCCGACGAGCGCCGCGAGCCCGCGCAGCCTTGCGACGAGCACGACGAGGAGTGCCATCACGAGGGCGAGCGCGAGCATCGGCGGGGTCCGGACGAAGTCCATGAAGACGTGCGTCGGCCCGCCGCCGCCCAGGTCGGGGCCGAGCGAGACGACGCGCAGCCGGTCGCCCTCGCGGACGTGGTCGACGTACTCGGCCGGAATGTACACGAGCACCGTCTCGCCGTCGCCGCCGCGCGCCTCGACCTGGGTGCCGATCTCCGTCTCGACGTCGGTGGCCGTCACGAGGACGTCGACGACCGCGGCCCCCGGGGCTGTCGACTCGAGCACCGGCCTGCCCTCGCCCCCGGGCCACAGCGCCCACACACCCCACAACGTCACGAGGAGAGCCGGCACGAGGAACCCGGCGATGATCCGCCTCGCCCGCCGACTCGCCACGACGGTGACGTGGCCGTGGCCGTCACCGCGCCCGCGGGGGTGGCTCTGGCTGGAGGGCATGAGTCGAGCATTCCGCATGTCGAGCCGCGCCGCGAACGTTATTGATAACGCTTCTCATTCTCTGTTACGGTTTTCCGCGGAGCGCCGCTCCACCACCGCACACCGACCCACCAGCTCTGCAGACCAACCCACCAGCACCGCACACCCACCCAGGAGTCTCGATGTCCCATCCCTTCCCCCACCGCCACCGCGGCCTCGCCGTCGCAGCGGCCGCAGTCCTCACCCTGCTGACCGGCTGCGCAGCCGCCACACCGAGCGGCGGGCCGTCGTCGGCCACCGTCGGTTCGCCCGGCACCTCGACGCCCGCGACCGAAACCGAGTCCGGCACCGATGCCGACGCCCCGGTCACCTCCGACATCACGGAGGCGCCCGCGGTGCGCCCACGGCTCGCACTGAGCTACGACGGGGGCGTCGCGGTGCTCGACGCGGGCAGCCTCGAGCTCGTCGGCACCGTCGCCCTCGACGGCTTCGTGCGTCTCAACGCCGCGGGTGACGGCCGGCACGCACTCGTCTCGACCACGGGCGGGTTCCACGTCCTCGACGTCGGCACCTGGGGCGAGGCGCACGGCGATCACGCGCACTACTTCAACGCCGCCCCGCTGCTGACCGACGTCGTGTTCCCTGCGGAGATGCCCGGCCACGTCGTGGTGCACGCGGGGCGGACGGTCCTGTTCGACGACGGGACCGGCACCGTGCTCGCCGTCGACTCGTCCGCCGTGAGCGCGGGCCCGGCCGCGGGCGACCCCCGGGGACTCACGACGCCCGAGGCTCACCACGGCGTCGCCGTCGAGCTCTCCGACGGCACGATGCTCGTCACCGAGGGCAACCAGGAACGGCGCACCGGGGTGCGGGCCCTCGGCGCCGACGGAGAGGTACGCGCCGAGTCGACGCAGTGCCCCGGCGTGCACGGTGAGGCGGTCGCGGCCGGCGAGGCCGTCGTCTTCGGTTGCACCGACGGAGCGCTCGTCTACGCCGACGGCGGCTTCACGAAGATCGACTCCCCCGACGCCGACGGGAGGCTCGGCACGCTCGTCGGCTCGTCGGCCTCCGGCGTCGTGCTCGGGGACTACACGTCCGAGTCGCACGTCACTGCGGACGGCACCTCCCAGATCGCGCTCGTCGACACGGACAGCGGCTCGATGCGGGTCGTCGACCTGCCGACCGGCTACACGTTCCGCTCGCTCGGGCGCGGCACGCACGGCGAGGCTCTCGTGCTCGGCACCGACGGCGCGCTCCACGCGATCGACCCCGACTCGGGCCGGGTCATGGCCTCGATCGCCGTCGTCGAGCCGTGGGAGGTGCCCGCGGACTGGCAGGAACCTCGACCGACGCTGCTCGTGTTCGACGGCTCGGCCTACGTCACCGACCCCGCGCGCCGCATGGTGCACGCGGTCGACGTCGAGACCGAGCAGGTCTGGCGGAGCGGGGAGCTCGAGGTCGCGGCGAACGAGATCGTGGGGATCACCGGCGAGGCGCCGGGCGGCCGTGGCGAGCACGCGGACGACGGCGACCGCCACGGCGATGGTCACCACGACGACGAGCACGACGGCGACCACGACCACGAGGACGAGGACGAGGACGACCATGAGGACCACGACCACGAAGAGCACGACCACTGACCCCCCGGTCGCCGAAGCACCGAGCCCGACATAGCGTGGAGGCCCTACCGAGAGGAGCACACACCATGTCGCACCTGACCGGAAAGAAGATCGCGTTCCTGGCGACCGACGGCTTCGAGGACAGCGAGCTCACGTCGCCGTGGGACGCCGTCACCGAGCACGCCGCGACGGCCACGCTCGTGTCGACGGAGTCGGGCACCATCACGGGCAAGAACGGCCACGAGGCCCAGGTCGACCTGACCTCGGCCGACGCCGACGCGGCGGACTTCGACGGCCTCGTCCTGCCCGGCGGCGTCGTCAACGGCGACACGATCCGGCTCGACGAGCAGGCGGTGGGCTTCGTGCGGGACTTCTTCGCGCAGCACAAGCCCGTGGGTGTCATCTGCCACGGGGGCTGGATCCTCACGGACGCCGACGTCCTGCACGGCCGCACACTCACGTCCTACGCGAGCCTCCGCACGGACCTGCGCAACGCGGGGGCGACGTGGGTCGACGAGGAGGTCGTGGTCGACGCCGGGCTCGTCTCGAGCCGCGCACCCGACGATCTGCCGGCGTTCAACGTCAAGCTCGTCGAGGAGCTCGCCGAGGGGAAGCACGCCGAGCAGACGGCCTGACGACTTGGCGACCCCGGGGCGCGCCCGCCGCGGCGTCGCCCACCCCTAGCGCGACGCCACCGCCCCGCCGACGTATCGGCCGGGGCGGTGGTTCATGATGAGCACGAGGTTGAGCAGGCCGGCCCCCACGGCCGAGGCGACGACGACGGCGGGCTCCGTGACGGTGAGCGCCGCGGCGATGATGAGGACGTCGCACGCGAGCTGCACGTAGCCGGCCCGCCAGCCGAGCAGGTCCTGGGCGAGCAGCGCGAGCGTGTTGAGCCCGCCCATGCTCGCGTTGTGCCGGAAGAGGATGAGCATCGAGATCCCGACGAGCAGGTTGCCGGTGAGCGCCGCGTAGACGCTGCTGATCTCGGCGAGGTCGAGGAACACCGGGTGCAGCTCGGTCCACGCACCGACGAGCACGATCGCCACGAGGGTGCGCACCCCGAAGCCTGGGCCACGCTTCCAGACGCCGAGCGCGAGGAACGGCACGTTGACGGCGAGGAAGAGCACACCGAAGGACCCGCCTGAGGCGTAGCTCAGCAGGAGGGCGAGCCCAGCCGTCCCGCCCGTGACCGCCTCCCCGGAGTGCAGCAGGAACACTCCGAACGACGCGACGTACGTGCCGATGAGGGTCGCGACGGCGTCCTCGACCCACGAGTGCCGTGCCGGGGTGATCGCCTCGCGCTGTGCCACTCCGTCGATGCTACTTGCGCCCAGTCTTTGCCCCCGCGTCCCTTCGCGTTCATCGCCTGCACACGCACGGTCACTAGACAGTGAAATGTCCCCTTTGACCCGATGGACTCGCGAGAGGCTCACCATGTCATCCAGCTTCACGAGGCACGGCGGCGCACGCGTCGTCGGCGCCTGCCTGACCGCGGCGCTCGTCGCCACCGGTCTCGTGGTCCCCCTGGCGCACGCCGCCCCGGTGGCCGAACCCGTCACCGGCTCCGCGCCGGACGCCGCGCTCGAGCTGCGCGTGCTCGGCAGCTACGAGACGGGACAGTTCGAGCAGGCCGCGGCGGAGATCGTCACGTACTTCGGCTCGCGCGTGTTCGCCGTCAACGCGTTCGCCGGCACGGTCGACGTGCTCGACGTCGCGGACCCGAGCAACCCGACCAAGCTCTTCTCGTTCGACGCCGGACACCCGGCTCAGTCGGTCGCGGTGCGCGCCGACGGCCTCGGCGTCGTCATCACCGAGGGCACGACCAAGACGGCGAACGGCTTCGCCGTGTTCTTCGACGCGAACGCGACGACGACCGAAGACGCCACGCTCGGCTCGGTCGAGCTGGGTGCGCTCCCCGACTCCGTCGCGATCACGGCGGACGGGCGCTACGCCGTCGTCGCCAACGAAGGCGAACCGGCGGACGACTACTCCGAGGACCCGGAAGGCTCCATCTCCGTCATCACGCTGCCGACGACCGTCGCGGCCGCGACCCAGGCCGACGTCCGCACGGCGGACTTCCACGCCTTCGAGGCCGACGGCACCAAGCCGCTGCCCGAGGGCGTGCGCATCTTCGCCGGCATCGACGGCCTCGACAACCCCGTCTCGCGCAACCTCGAGCCGGAGTACGTCACCACTGTCGGCGCGACGGCGTACGTCACGGTGCAGGAGGCGAACGCGATCGCCGTCGTCGACCTCGATGCCGCTGAGGTCACCGAGCTCCTCCCGCTCGGCCTCAAGGACCACGGCGTCCGGGGCAACGGCCTCGACGCCTCCGACCAGGCCGCGGCGATCGAGATCGCGACCTACCCGGGCCTCAAGGGCATCTACATGCCCGACGCGATCGACAGCTTCGTCGCCGACTCGCGGACCTACCTCGTCACGGCGAACGAGGGCGACGCGCGCGAGTGGGGGTCCTACGTCGAGCCGGCACGCGCCCGGTCGCTCACGGTGTGCGACTCCAACCCGGCGCTCCAGGCGGCCGCGGCGGACAACACCAAGCTGGGCCGGCTCAACATCACGATCACGAGCCCGTACGACGAGGAGGCCGAGTGCTACACCGAGCTCCACGCCTTCGGCGCGCGCTCCTTCTCGATCTGGGACACCTCTGGCAACCTCGTGTTCGACTCGGGCGACCAGTTCGAGCAGATCATCGCCGACGTCGAGCCGGACTTCTTCAACTCCAACCACGCGGCGAACGCCCGCAAGAACCGCAGCGACGACAAGGGCGTCGAGCCGGAGGCCGTGACGATCGGCCAGGTCGGCGGGCGCACCTACGCGTTCATCGGGTTCGAGCGGCTCGGCGGCGTCATGGTCTACGACGTGACCCGGCCCGCCTCGTCCCGGTACGTCACGTACCTCAACAACCGTGACTTCACGGCCGACGTCGAGACCCCTGCCGCGGGCGACCTCGGCCCCGAGTCGATCGCGTTCGTCCCCGCGGCCCAGTCCCCGACGGGCGAGGCGCTGCTCGCCGTCGGCAACGAGGTCTCCGGGACGACGACGCTCATCGAGGTCACGGCGAACACGATCGACCTGCAGATCCTGTCGGTCAACGACTTCCACGGTCGCCTCGAGGCCGACCCCGCCAACCGCGTCGCCGGAGCCGCCGTCGTCGCCGGCGCGGTGGACACCTTGTCGGCCGCCCGCCCCAACACGGTGTTCGTCTCCGCCGGCGACTCGATCGGCGGCTCGACCTTCACGTCGTTCTCGCAGCGGGACAACCCGACGATCGACGCGCTCGTCGCGGGCGGTCTGCAGGCCTCCGTGGTGGGCAACCACGAGTTCGACCGCGGGTGGGACGACCTCAGGAACCGGGTGATCGACCGCTACGGCGACCCGCGCTACGCGCTCGGGGCCAACGTCTACGCCAAGGGCACCAAGACCCCCGTGCTCGACGAGTTCTGGGTGACCGAGGTCGACGGCGTGCGCGTGGGCTTCATCGGCACCGTCACGCAGCAGACCGCCTCGATGGTCTCGCCCGACGGGATCGCGGACATCGAGTTCGGCGATCAGCTCGAGGCGGCCAACCGCGTCGCCAAGAAGCTCACCGACGGCATCAAGGGCAACGGCGAGGCCGACGTCGTCGTCCTGCTGACGCACGAGGGTGCCGCGGCGGCGTCCTGCTCGGGCATCCTCGCGGAGAGCTCGACGTACTCCGAGCTCGTGACGAAGGCCTCGCCGAAGATCGACGCGATCTTCTCCGGTCACACGCACCTGCAGTACGCGTGCGAGCTCCCGGTCGCGTGGGGCGGCGGCAAGACCCGCCCCGTGCTGCAGGGCTGGGAGTACGGCAAGGCGCTCGCGCGCCTCGAGCTCAAGGTCGACGCCGCGAGCAAGAAGGTGCTCTCGGCACGGGGCTCCGTCGTCGGGCTCCACGACGGCACGAACGCGCTCTTCCCGGCCGACCCGACCGTGGCAGCCATCGTCGCCGACGCCAAGGCCGCCGCGGACGTCGTCGGCAACGAGCCGATCGGCAAGATCTCGGGCACCATCTCGCGCGCGTACGCGGCGGGGGCGGAGGACCGGGGCAGCGAGTCCTCGCTCAGCAACCTCATCGCCGACATCCAGCTCTGGGCGGCCTCGAACGAGAGCTTCGCCGGGGTGCCCGCCCAGATCGGGCTCATGAACCCGGGCGGCGTGCGTGCCGACCTCACGTACTCCGGCGACGGGACGGTCACCTTCAAGGAGGTGGCGAACGTGCAGCCCTTCGGCAACACGCTCGTCGCGCTCGACCTGACCGGAGCCCAGCTCAAGGCGGTCCTCGAGGAGCAGTGGCAACCCGCCGGGTCCTCGCGGCCCAAGCTGCACCTGGGCGTCTCCGAGGGGCTGAGCTACACGTACGACGACGGCGCACCGCGCGGCTCGCGCATCAAGGAGATCACCTTCCAGGGCGGTGTCGTGGGGGCCACGGACACCTTCCGTGTCGTGACGAACTCGTTCCTCGCGGCGGGTGGCGACAACTTCCCCACCTTCGTCGAGGGCACCGGGCGCGCCGACACCGGCACGGTCGACCTCGAGGCCACCGTGCAGTACTTCGAGGCCCACCCCGTGGTGGCGCCAGCGCCCGTTGGTCGCGCGGTCGTCTACACCGGGCCGATCACGCCGGAGGAGCCGGAGGAACCGGAGCAGCCGGAGGAGCCCGAAGAGCCGGAGCAGCCTGCCTCGCCGGTGGCGACGACGACGAAGCTCGCACTCTCGAGGTCGAGCATCGTGGTGGGCAAGTCGGCCACGCTCACGGCGACCGTCGCCGGCGCCAAGAGCGGTGTCGTGGACTTCTACCGCGGCGCCAGCAAGCTCGGGTCCGCGAAGGTCTCGTCGTCGGGCAAGGCGACGTACCGGTTCTCCCCGAAGGTGGGCACCTACTCCCTCACGGCCAAGTTCCGTGGCACGGCGGACGCGAAGGCGTCGTCGAGCAAGGCCGTCAGGCTCAAAGTGACCAAGGCGGCCTCCAAGCTCTCCTCCGTCAAGGCGAGCAAGAAGACGCTCAAGCGGGGCAAGACGCTCACGGTGACGGCGAAGGTGTCGCCCAAGGCGCTCGCCAAGTCCGGCTCCGTGGCCGTGTACTACCGCGGCACAAAGGTCGCCTCGGCCAAGGTGAACGCGAAGGGCGTCGCCAAGGTCAAGGTGAAGACGAGCAAGCTCGGCAAGAACACCGGGAAGCGGACCCTGACGGTGAAGTACCTCGGTACCTCACAGGTCAAGGCCTCCAAGGCGAAGTCCGTGAAGCTCACGCTGCGCTGACACGTCGCGCTCGGGGAACGGCAGAGGCCCTCTCGATCATCAGATCGAGAGGGCCTCTGGCCTGCTACTTCATGAGTAGCGGGGGCAGGATTTGAACCTGCGACCTCCGGGTTATGAGCCCGGCGAGCTACCGAACTGCTCCACCCCGCGTCGGTAGTGACACTCTACGTGACGGTTGGGGCCCCACCAAATCGCCGTCGGCGGGCGCCCGTCCCGAGGGACGAGAGCTCGCCGACGGCGACCTGGCGAAGGGACCTGATCGCGACTCACGCCGCGCCGAGCGCAGCCTCCGCCGCGATCGCCCGGGCGATCGCATCCTGCAGCCGCTCCTGAGCCGCGCCGTAGGCCGCGAAGTCACCGGCCTTGAGCGCCGCGTCGGAGTCACGCATGGCCTGGGAGGCGTCCCGGAGCGCGGCCTCGAGCGCCGCCCGCGGGCTGTCGTCCTCGGGGGCGGGCTCCGTCGTCGGCGGGTCCGTGGGCTCGGTCGGCTCGGTGGTCGGCGGGTCCGTGGGCTCCGTCGTCGGCGGGTCCGTCGGCTCAGGGGACGGCGACGGCTCGGGGGACGGCGACGGCGTGGTCGGTCCCTCGTTGCCGGCGTCCCCGGCATCCGCCCCGGAGTCACCACCGAAGACCTGGTCGAGCGCCTCGTCGAGCGTGTCCGCGAACCCGATCTTGTCGCCGAAGGCCACGAGCACCTTCTGCAGCAGCGGGAACCTCGTGCCCTCGGACGCCTGGACGTAGACGGGCTGCACGTACAGCAGGCCGCCACCCACGGGCAGGGTCAGCAGGTTGCCGTTGATGACGTTCGAGTTGCCCTGCCGCAGCAGGTTGAGCGTCGTCGACACCGACGGGTCGGAGTTGAAGTTGTTCTGCACCTGGCCCGGGCCCGGCACCGTCGAGTTGCGCGGCAGCTCGAGCAGCCGGAGCTGGCCGTAACCCTCGCGCACCTCGCCCGGCGTGTTCCCCGTCTCGGCGTCGACCGCGAGGAAGCCCGTCAGGACGTTGCGGTCCGTGTTACCACCCGGGATGTAGCTCGACGTGAGCGAGAACGTCGCCTCGTCCTGCGTCGGCATCTTGAGCGTCAGGTAGTACGGGGGCTGGAGCACCGTGCCGGAGCGCACCGGGTCGTCCGGGCTCTTCCAGAAGTCCTGGCCGGAGTAGAACTCGGTCGCGTTGTCCACGTGGTACTGCGAGAGGAGCTCGCGCTGCACCTTGAACAGGTCCTCCGGGTAGCGGAAGTGGCTCATGAGCTCACCGGAGATCTCCGACATCGGCGACAGGGACGTGTCGAACACCTTCGCCCACGTCTGCAGGATCGGGTCCTCGATGTCCCACGCGTAGAGCGTCACCGTGCCGTCGTAGGCGTCGACCGTGGCCTTCACGGAGTTGCGGATGTAGTTGACCATCTCGGGCAGCAGGTCGACGATCGTCTCCGAGCTGCGGGTCAGCGAGTCCGCCGTGGCCTCGTCGAGCGAGCGCGCCGCGGCGTACGGGTAGGCGTCCGTCGTCGTGTAGCCGTCGACGATCCACTTGATGCGACCGTCCGCGACGGCCGGGTACACCCGCTGGTCGAGGGTCAGGTAGGGGGCGACCTTCGCGACGCGGCTGCGCGGGTCACGGTCGTAGAGGATCTGCGACTCGGGGGTGACACGATCGGAGAACAGGATCTCCTCGTCACCGAACTTGAGCGCGTAGAGCAGCCGGGTCCACGGGTCGCCGACGGCGGGACCCGCCGAGACCTCGCGCGTCGGGAAGGTCGTGTTGACCTGACCGCCCGCGGCGTCGTCAGGGTAGTCGAGCTCCCAGTCGCCGCGGCCCTCGGGGGCGCCGACGATCGAGTAGATGGGCGAGTTCTGGCCGAAGTAGATGCGCTCCTCGTACTCGCCCAGGCCGTTGATGGACGGGATGTCCCGCTCGTAGAACGCGGGCTGCCCGTCGACCGTCGTCGTGTTGCCGTAGGCGGCGACGATGCCGAAGCCGTGGGTGAAGACCGTGTGGTCGTTGACCCACGAGCGGCTCCCCAGACCCTGCAGGTAGAGCTCGCGTGCGGCGATCACCGTGTCACGGCTCTCGCCGTCGATGACGTACCGGTCCACGGAGAGCGAGTCCGCGAAGTTGTAGTACTGCTTGTTCTGCTGGAGCTGGCGGAACGAGTTCGACACGATCGTCGGGTCGAGCAGTCGGATCGAGGCGGTCGGCTCGGCGTCGTCCGCGAGCGCACCCGCCACGGCCTCTGTCGTCGCCTGGTACGGGATCGTCTCGACCCCTTCGAGGCCGAACGCCTTCTTCGTGGCGTCGATGTTGCGCTGGTAGAACTCGCGCTCGAGCTCCTGGGCGTTCGGTGTCACCTGGAAGCGCTGCACGATGGCCGGGTAGATGCCGCCGATGACGATCGCCGAGACGACCATGAGCCCGAGCCCGATCGCGGGCAGACGCCACGTGCCACGCACCGCGGCGACCGCGAAGAGCGCCGCGACGAGGACCGCGACACCCGTGAGGATCGCCTTGGAGGGCAGCACGGCGTGCACGTCGGAGTACGTCGCACCGTCGATCGCTGCGCCGGACTTCGTCAGCAGCGAGTAGCGGTCGAGCCACTGGTTCGCCGCGACGAGCAGCATGAACAGCGCACCGAGGGTCGCGAGGTGGATGCGGGCGTGCCGCGTGGTGCGCTCGCCCTCGCCACCCGTCGCGCGCAGGCCGCCGTACAGGTAGTGCGTCGCGACGGCCACGATCGTCGAGAGCACGACGACGGCCATGAGGAACGAGACGACGAACCGGATCCCCGGCAGCACGAACACGAAGAACGACAGGTCGATGCCGAACTGCGGGTCGACCTCCCCGAACGGCACGGCGTTGAACCAGAGCTGGATCGTCTCCCACTGCTGGGAGGCGGCGACACCGGCGAAGAAGCCGAGCACGGCGGGCCCGGCGATCGTGACGAGGCGCCGGAGCGGCTCGACGGCCTCGCGGTACTGGTCGAGGTTGACCTGCTCGGGGCTCGCCGGCGCGTACACCGGACGCGTCCGGTACCCGATCGTGAGGCTCGACCAGACGGCTGCGGCCATCAGGGCACCACCGAGGACGAACAGCGCACCGCGCGTGAACCACTCGGTGCGCAGCACCTCGATGAAGCCGAGCTGGTTGTACCAGAGGACCTCGGTCCAGATCTGGGCCAGCACGAGGACGACGACGACGACGGCGGCCAGCACGGCGACCGTCACCCCCAAGGGGCTACGGCGTCTGGGCTGGGACTGTACGCGGACTGAAGCGTTGGACACGGCGGGATGACCTCGTCGTCTCGACTGGAAGATGGGCTGCTGCGCTCCTACTAACGAGCGTCTGCACCTCTAGGTTCCCATGTTTCGCAGGTCGGGAGCCGTGCCGTATCACCGGCGCCGATCGCCTCGACGGCGGCGCGGGCCTCGGCGAGGGTGCCGACGGCGAAGACCTCGAGCCCGGGCGGGACGTTGCCGACGACGGCGTCACAGTTGCCCGCCGGGGCGAGGAAGCTCGTCGCGCCGTCGCGCACCGCCCCGAACATCTTCTGCCGGACGCCGCTGATCGCGCCCACCGCGCCGTCGAGGTCGATCGTCCCGCTCCCGGCGATGACGTGACCCTCGGCCTCGTCCTCCGGCGTGAGCAGGTCGAGCAGGCCGAGGGCGAACATCGTGCCGGCGCTCGGGCCACCCACGTCGTCGACCTGGATCGTCACGTCGAAGGGGAAGTCGAAGTCGGGGTCGACCCAGACGCCGAGCAGGGCGGAGCCGTCGGGACGCTCCCCGGAGACGACGTCGAGCTCCGTCTCCGCCCCGTCGCGCAGCACCGTCACGGTGACGGTCGAGCCCGCGTCCGCCGCGGCGAGCGCGTCGGACATGTCGCGGTACGTCAAGACCTCGGTCCCGTTGATGCCCTTGATCACGTCGCCCGGTTCGAGGACGCCGACGGCGCCCGTGTCCTCGATCGGCTCCACCACGTTGATCGTGGCCGGCACCTCGATCCCGAGCTCCGTGAGCGCGGCGACCGTCGCGTTCTCCTGCGACGTCGTCATCTCCTGGCGGGACTGCGCGTCCCGGTCCGTGCCGTCCCCCGGTGCGGGGAAGAACCGTTCGACCGGGTCGATCGTGATCCGGGGCGACACCCACCCCCGCAGAACGGTCACGAGATCGAGCTGACGCTCGCGCGAGCCGGCGAAGGACACCGTGGTGAGCCGGAGCTCGCCCGAGGACGCGAACGTCCGCTCGCCCTGGACCTCGATGAGCGGTCCGTTCGCGGTCTCACCCAGGGTGTCGAACGTCGGGCCGGGGGCGGACGACGTGTACGGCGCGGGCATGACGGCGAGCACGGCGAGGCCGAGCACCGTCAGGAAGCCCGAGGCGGCGCCCACGAGCGCCCGGTGCGAGGCCGGAAGCGGCGCGCCGCGGTCGCCGTCGTCGGCGTAGACGTCGTCGAGGCCGCCGTCGTCGGGCACTGGAGTCGTGGGGTCGAGCACCGCAACATCATCCCTCACCGATCCTGCTCCGCACGTCCGAGTGCGCCGAGAGCGAACCTGGGCCCCGCGGCCTGTGGTTGCGGGCGTGCTCGTGGTTACCGTGGGCCTCAACCGGACGAGTGGAGGCCCGCATGGGCGAGAACGCAGGGTGGGAGCTGCCCGACGAGGGCTCCCCCGAAGAGGAGAAGCTGGCCGAGCTCTTCGGTTCGATCCTCGGCGGTGACGGGCGCGAGATCTTGCGCGAGCTGCGGGCGCAGGGCGCCGACCTCGCCTCGCTCGCCGCGTCCGCCGGGATGCCCACCGACCCAGCGGCGCTCCAGGCGATGATCACGCAGGTGCAGCGGATGCTCGCGACCTCGGGGGACGACCCCGTGAACTGGGGTGTCGCGCACGACGTCGCACGTCAGGCCGCCGTCGAGGGCGGCGACCCGAGCATCGGCGAGGGGCGCGCCCGGGTGGCGACCCAGGCGCTCGGCGTCGCGGAGCTGTGGCTCGACGCCGCGACCGACCTGCCGCCCGCGGGCGGTCCGGCGAGGGCCTGGAGCCGGTCGGAGTGGGTCGAGGCGACCCTGCCGACCTGGCGGCTGCTCACCGAGCCGGTCGCGACCTCGATGTCGACGGCGTTCGCCGAGGCGCTGCGCGACCAGCTCCCCGAGGAGTTCGGGGCGCTCGGCGGCGGCGACATGGGCGGCCTGCTCGGCGGGACGGGTGCTGGAGCCGGTGGCCCCGGCTCCCCCGGTTCGCCCGGCGGCCCGGGTGCCGGTGGTAGCGGCCCCGAGGTGCTGCTGCGCCAGCTCGGTTCCGCCGTCTTCGGCCTGCAGGTGGGCCAGGGCGCGGGCACGCTCGCACGCGAGGTCTTCGGCGGCACCGACATCGGGCTGCCCCTGCTGCCCGAGCCCGGCACGGTGCTCGTGCCCGCCAACGTGGACGCCTTCGCCGAGGGCCAGTCCGTGCCCGTCGAGGAGGTGCGACTCTTCCTCGCCCTGCGCGAAGCCGCCCACGCACGGTTGTACGCGCACGTCACGTGGCTGCGCGCCCACGTCCTCGCGCTCGTGCACGACTACGCGCGGGGCGTCACGATCGACCTGTCCTCGCTCGAGGAGTCCATCCGGTCCGTGGACATGTCCGACCCGCGCTCGCTCCAGCAGGCGATCACGTCCGACGTCTTCGCCCCGCACGTCACGCCCGCGCAGGAGTCCGCGCTGCTGCGCCTCGAGACGGTCCTCGCGCTCGTCGAGGGCTGGGTCGACGAGGTGGTCGCGGCGGCCGCGATCGCGCACCTGCCGCAGACCGTCGCCCTGCGCGAGATGGTCCGACGACGGCGCGCCGCGGGCGGACCGGGCGAGACGGCGTTCGCCAACCTGGTGGGTCTCGAGCTGCGCCCGCGCCGCTCCCGCGAGGCGGCCGCGCTGTTCGCGCACGTGGCCACGGCCGGTGGGGCGGCCGCGCGGGAAGCCGTGTGGGCGCACCCGGACCTGCTGCCCACCGCCGAGGATCTCGACGACCCGGCCGGCTTCCTCGCCCGGCGGGAGGCGGCACGCACCGCCGACGCCGAGATCGACGAGGCGCTCGAGGCGCTGCTGTCCGAGGGAGACGGCGGCACGCCGCGACCCACCGAGCCGCAGCAGCCGTAGGTCGAGGGCTACCAGAGGGCCCCGGCCGAGCCACTGTCCTCTCGCGGAACCTCGGCGTGGCGTCCCTCGTCCGGTGTGGCACGCGAGCGATCGCGATACAGCTCCTCGAGTCGCGCGCACTCGTCGCCCTCGGGAAGACGGTGGAAGTCGTTCACGTCGTTACTTCCGAGGTCGTCGTAGGGGACCTCGTACGGGTCCGCGTAGACATCGTCGAAGTCTCCGTCGACGTCACTGACGTGGTTGCCGCCTGGACCGCTGCCACTGCCGGCGCCGCCCTTCCCGCCTGACGACGCGGTGCGCTCCGCCCAGTCGACCCCCTCGAGGAACGCCTTCGCGCGCTCATGATGGGGGTACTTCGCGACCTCGGCCCAGAACGCGGCGTCGTGGTTGAGGTGCAGGAGGTGGGTGAGCTCGTGCACCAGGACGTAGTCGACCACCCACGGGGGCATCCCCTGCAGGCGCGCGGACAGCCGAATGGACCTGTCCGCTGGCGTGCACGAGCCCCAGCGCTTGTTCTGGCGCTGCGACCACTGGACGCTCGCCGGGACGGCGCGCCCGTCGAGGTAGCGCGCACTGAGCTCGGTGGCGCGCTGGGCGAGCTCGGTGTTCGACGGCTTGCGCCGCGCCTCCTTGCGCTTGAGCTGGGCCACCATGCGCGTCACCCACTCGCGCTCCTCGGCACGACTCAGGCGCGCGGGAACCGCGACGACGATCTTGTCGCCCTCACGGAAGGCGGACACCGTCCGGGTACGACGGCGGGACCGGCGGACCTCGATCTCCGGCTCGGTGGTCTCAGGCTCGGTGGTCTCAGGCATGGGTGTCTCGTACGGTGTTCTGGGACTCAGTGGGCGACTCGGTGGAACTCACCCCTCGACGCTAGCGCGCGGCACCGACATCTCCCGTTTTTCCACAGCCGTGACCTCGGGTTGTGGAAATCATCTGCCCACGGCGCGCCGGGCCTGCAATCCCGCGGCTGCGGGGCCTCGCGTCTACGCTGGTAGCGGCACGGCCTCGGTGGCGACATGCCGCACGGGACCGGCAACGCACGGCGGTCCGCCGGTGCGGTCCTGACGTGAACGGAGATCGACATGGCTGAGACCTACAAGGGCGAGTTCTACTGTGTGAAGTGCAAGGAGAAGCGCGAGGCCGAGGGCAACGTCGAGGTCACCTCGACGGGACGCCGGATGGCCAAGGGCGTGTGCCCGGTCTGCGGCACGAAGCTCAACCGCATCCTCGGCAAGGCCTGACGACGAGGCCCTCGTCCGAGGGCTCGGCCCACCGTCTCTGGGGCGGCCGCGCAGCGACGCGCGGCCGCCCCGACCTTTGTCCTGTGGATAACTCCGTCTGATGCCCTGCGCCGTGACAACCTGCGGCAATGCGATGGCGACGAGGGCTCCAGGTCTTGACGAGACGACGTGGCGAGGTGCAGATCGGCACGGACCCCCGCTGGGCCGTGCGCGTCGGGGGTCTCGACCGGTCCGAGGCGCGCATGCTGCACGCCCTGAGCGATCTCGAGGAGATGCCGCTCGAGGGTCTTGCCCTCCAGCACGGGGTCGACGCGGACCGGGCACACGAGCTGCACCGGCTGCTCGACGGCGCGAGCCTGCTCGCCCCCGACCCCGCGAACCGTCGCGGCCCCGACCGGGACCCCGTTCCCGCGAGGCTCGGCGACGACCTCCGGGTGCACTCGCTCCTCATCGACGACGCCGACGGCGCGGCGCGGGTCGGTGCCCGGGCACGGCGGACCGTCGGGATCGAAGGGTTGGGTCGCACGGGCTCCGTGGTCGCCGGCACGCTGGCCGCCGCGGGGGTCGGCACGCTCGCGCTCACCGACCCGCGAGACGTCGGGCCGCAGGAACCCGGCGTCGGCGGTGTCACGGAACGCGACGTCGGCGCACCCCGCGAAGAGGTCGTGGCGAGAGTCGTGACGGATCTGGCGCCCGGGGTGTCCACGGGGCCGCGCACGGGGAGCCGGCCGGACGTCGTCGTCCTCGTCGACTCGTACGCGACGGACCCGGAGCGTGCGCTCGCACGGCGGGATGCGGGTGTCGCGGTGCTGCCGGTGGTGGTGCGGGAGGCGGACGCCGTCGTCGGACCTTTCGTCGCACCGGACGCATCGCCGTGCCTGCGCTGCGTCGGGCTGCACCACGCCGACGCCGACAAGGACTGGCCGCTGCTCGTCGCGCAGCTGTGCTCACGGGGCCGACGGACGCCGGCGCCGCAGGAGTCGGTGCTCGCTCACCTGGTGGGGGCGTTCGCCGCGAGCCAGGTGCTCGCCGTGCTCGACGGCGAGGTCCCCACGACCGCCGGGGCAAGCTACGAGTTCGCCCTCCCCCAGCCGATAGGAGTGCGCCGGGAGTGGTCGGCACACCCGTCGTGCGGATGCGCCGACCAGCTCCCGGCGTGAGCCCCCTGTTGAGCGCCCCCTGCCTGAGCGCCCCCTGCCTGAGCGCCCCCTTCGTGGTCCCCCTGCTTGAGCGCCCCCTGCCGTCTGCCCCTCGCCCGGGCGTCCGCCGTCCCTCCTGCGGACGCCCGGTGGGGCGAACTACGCGGCGCGCGAGGCGTCCTTGCGGGGACGGCCGCGACCGCGCTTGGTCGGGACGACGACGCCGTCCACGAAGACCTGACCGCCCCAGACGCCCCACGGTTCGGCGCGGTCGATCGCGCCGGCGAGGCAACCCTCCATGAGCGGACAGGACCGGCAGAGCGCCTTGGCCTCTTCGACCTGAGCGCCTTGCTCGGCGAACCAGAGCTCGGCGTCGTTCACCCGGCAAGGGATGAGGTCCGAGATGACACGGTCGAACTCTGCGCGTTCGTCCTCGAGTGTGTAGCCAGCCGCCGCGCCGGTCTGGATCGCTGAACCGCCGCCGTCGAGTGTGTCGAGCAACGTGGTGAGCCGCACGATGTCCTCCTGAAGATCCGTGCTGGTGATGTGGTGTCGGTTTCCGGTACTCCCGGGCCGACCCACTTCACCGCCGGTGGCGGAGGAATGAGAAAGGCCGCGGGTTCCGAGTTGGACTCCGCGGCCTGGGGGCTGGATCTGCTCTAGAGCAGAACACCCCTGTGAGGTGCGAAGTCTGGTGCGGCGGACTTGCCGTGCGTCGAGGCGTTCCCGGTCGAGGTGTTCCCGGTCGAGGTGTTCCCGGTCGGGGCGGACAGCCACCCACGCGTACGCACAGCGAGGCCCGAAGTCCCATAGCGGGAGGCGGGCACGGCAGAGCGACGAATGGTCTGGGCCACAACGGGCGCGACGCGCAGATCTGTCATCGTGATCATCAGGTACCTACCTCCTCACTGAACTCAGGTCGCCCCTCGGCGACGCTTCTCAACGCGGACTCGAATAACCTATGCGAGGTCGGTCGGGGTTGACAACGCATTTGCGCGACGAGTTTTCATCGAGATTCGGTCAGGGCGATCGATCGCCCGCCGACACCGCCTCACGCACGATCGCGAGCACCGACTCGCCGTACTTCTCGAGCTTCGTCGGGCCGACGCCGCCCACCCCGGCGAGCTCGGCGAGCGAGCCCGGTCGGACCTCGGCCACGGCCTCGAGCGTCGCGTCGGCGAACACCGTGTAGGCGGGCTTGCCCTGGGCCGCGGCGACGGAGCTGCGCCACTCGCGCAACGCTTCGAAGACGTCCGGGTCGTACTCGCCGGTGAGCCGCACTCGCCGACCTGGCTGGAGCCTGGCCGGTCCCCCGCCCTGCGCGCCACCCTGCCCGCTCGATGCGTCGGGCCAGATGCCGTCGAGGAACCGCGTGCGCTTGCGGCTGTGCCGGCCACCCGGGTTGCGCGACCGGGCGAAGGACACGTCGAGATGCTCACGAGCGCGGGTCACCCCGACGTAGAGCAGGCGGCGCTCCTCGGCCACGGCGGCGTCCGTCTCCGCGAGCGAGATCGGCATGAGCCCTTCGCTCATCCCCGCGAGGAACACGGCGTCCCACTCGAGGCCCTTGGCAGCGTGCAGGGTCGCGAGCGTCACGCCGTCGACCGTCGGGGCGTGCTGCGCGGCCGCCCGCTCGTCGAGGTCCGTCACGAGGTCCGCGAGGCTCGCCTGCCCCCCGGCGGCGGCCCGCTCGGCGGCAAGATCGTCCGCGAGGGACACGAGCGCCTGGAGGGCGTCCCAACGGTCGCGCACCGCGCCCCGACCCGCGGGCGGCTCCTTGGCCCAGCCGATGTCCCGCAGCGCGTCTCGCACCTGGTCGGGCAGCGCGGCGTCGGGGTCCGCCTGGCGCACGGCGGCGCGCAGCACGACGACGGCCTCGCGCACGTCGCGACGCTGGAAGAACCGTTCGCCGCCGCGCACGAGGTAGCCGATACCCGCGGCCGCGAACGCCTGCTCGAAGGCCTCCGACTGTGCGTTGGTCCGATACAGCACGGCGATCTCGCTCGCCGGGGTACCCGCCGCGACGAGTCGAGCGACGCGGGCGGCGATCCCTTCGGCCTCGCCGTCGTCGTCGGGATACGTCGTGAAGGCCACGGGCGGGCCGGCGGGGCGCTGCGCGACGAGCTCGAGGCTCCCGGCCCGCCGCCCGGGCGCGGCGAGGATGCGGTTGGCGAGGCTCACGACCTGCGGCGTCGAGCGGTAGTCACGCACGAGCTTGACGACCTTCGCGCCCGGGAACTCCTTCGTGAACGTCAGCAGGTGGTGCGGGGTCGCGCCCGTGAAGGAGTAGATCGTCTGGGCGGGGTCGCCGACGACGCAGAGCTCCTTGCGCCCACCGAGCCACTGGTCGAGCAGGAACTTCTGCACGGGCGAGACGTCCTGGAACTCGTCGACGACGAACCGGCGGTACTGCGATCTCACCTGCTCGGCGACCTCGCGGTGATCCTGCAGCATGCTCGCGAGGAGGAGGAGCACGTCCTCGAAGTCGATGACGCCGCGGGCCGCCTTGGTCTTCTCGTACTCCGCGAGCAGTCTCGCGACGGTCTGGTGGTTGTAGCCGGCGATCGGGGGTCGGTGCGTCGCCTCGGCCGCGCGCACGTAGTCGTCCGGCTCGACGAGCGAGACCTTGGCCCACTCGACCTCGCCGGCGAGATCGCGCACCGAGATGCGGTCGACCCCGAGCCCGAGCCGGCCCGCCGACTCCGCGACGGCGTTCGCCTTGTGCTCCATGATCTTGGGCGGTGCGCCGCCGACGACCTGGGGCCAGAAGAAGCTCAGCTGGCGCAGCGCGGCCGAGTGGAATGTCCGCGCCTGGACGCCCTCGACGCCGAGCTGACGCAACCGGGTGCGCATCTCCCCCGCGGCGCGGGCGGTGAACGTCACGGCGAGGACCGACGTCGGCGCGAAGGTACCGCTGCGCACCCCGTAGGCGATGCGGTGCGTGATCGCCCGGGTCTTGCCCGTGCCGGCGCCGGCGTGCACGCAGACCGGGCCGGTCGTGGCGAGGGCGACCTCGCGCTGCTCGGGGTCGAGCGCGTCGAGGATCTGGTCGGCGGAGAGCATCGGTGCCCATCCTCCCAGGCCGCACCGACACCGACGACGGAGGGCGCCCGGTGCTGTGGACGGTTCGGCGATGCCGCGACGCGGTGACGTAGCCTGGATCTGTGACCGCCGAGACCGAGACTGCCGCCGAGAACACCACCATCACCATGTACTCGACCACGTGGTGCGGGTACTGCCGGCGGCTCAAGACCCAGCTCGACTCCGAGGGCATCGCCTACCGCGAGGTCAACATCGAGGAGGACGCGGAGTCCGCCGCGTTCGTGGAGAGCGTCAATGGTGGGAACCAGACGGTGCCCACCGTCCTGTTCCCCGACGGCTCGACGGCCACCAACCCCTCGCTCGCCGAGGTCCGCGACCGCCTCTCGGCCTGAGCCGGCCCGTCACCGGTCGGTCAGGGCAGGGGCCCGCCGTGCCAATCCTCGATGAGGGCCCGCGCGATCGAGGCCTGGCCAGGCAGCAGCACCTCGCCCGAGTCCGCCGCTGAGCGCAGCCCAGCACGGTCGAACCAGCGCGCCTCCCCCATCTCGTTGCCGTCCACGACGACGGCGGTGGCCGTCGCGCGCGCCCGGTAGGCGAGCATGAGCGAGGCCGGGAACGGCCACGTCTGCGAGCCGCGGTACTCGATCTCGCCGACCGGCAGTGCGACCTCCTCGAGCACTTCGCGCCGCAGCGCCTGCTCGGCGCTCTCCCCCGCCTCGACGAAGCCCGCCAGGGTCGAGAACCTGCGCTCGGGCCAGTGCGTCGCGTGGCCGAGCAGGAGGCGGTCGTCGTCGTCCGTGATCGCCATGATGACTGCCGGGTCCGTGCGCGGGTACTGCTCCGTGCCCTCCACGCTGCACCGCCGCTGCCAGCCCGCGAAGCTCGGCTCGGTGGGCGCCCCGCAGCGCGAGCAGAACCGGTGGGAGGCGTGCCATGCGGCGAGCGCGACCGTCGTCGCCGCGAGCCCGGCGTCCCGCGCGTCGAGCCGCTCGCCGACCTCGCGCAAACTGGCCCACTCGCGGCCCCCCGGTGGTTCGTTCTCGTCGGGGAGCACGAGCGCCAGGTAGGCGCCGTCGTCGTCGGACCCGAGGAAGTAGCGCTGGGCGAGCGGCAGCGCCGCGAAGACGACGTGGTCGTGCGGCGGTCGCAGGTCGATCGCCTCGCGCGGCCCGCCGACGCGGGCGACACCGAGCCCCGCGGTTGCGCCGCGGACGGCGAACCGGCCACGGTGCGCGAGGAGTACGCGGGTCTCAGGCCGCGCAAGGAGGGTGTCGACGAGGCCCGGCTCGCCGCGCAGGTTCGCCGAGCGGTCCACGCTCGAACGCGCGAGCGGCAGCTCGTCCCACCGCACCGGCCATGTCACGCGTCCACGGTACGTCGTCGGTCGGGGTGCGGGGCTCATGGCAGGCAGCCGCGCGGGACACGCCCGAGGCGTGCCGGGCCGCGTCGGCGCCGGCGACCTAGGCTGGCCAGGTGACCCGCTCCCCGTTCGCACTCGCCGCACTCGCCACCGCCGCGGTCCCCGGGCTCGACGCCCGCGACGTGCGGCCGTCGGCCCACACCGGCAGCGACTTCGACCTCGCCCTCGTCACGGACGCCGAGCGACGCCGTTGGGTCGTGCGCGCGCCCCTGCACGCCGCCGCGGGCGCCGCGCTCGAGGCCGAGCTCGCGCTGCTCGGCACGCTCGAGAGCCACGTCGAGTCGGGAGTGCTGCCGTTCGACGTGCCGCGCGTTGCCGGTTCGGCGCCGTTGCCCGAGGGCGGGCGGGCCGTCGTCTACCCGGCGCTGCGCGGGAGCGAGGTGCGGCTCGAGTCGCTCACCGGCGGACCCGGTCTCGCGGCCGCGCTCGGCCGCACGATCGCGGCGATCCACGAGCTGCCCACGAGCACGGTCGAGAACGCGGGTCTCGCCGTGTACGAGGCCGAGGCCTACCGCGAGCGGCGCCAGTCCGAGGTGGACGAGGCGGCGCGCACGGGGAAGGTACCCACCGTGCTGCTGCGCCGCTGGGAGGCGAAGCTGGAGGACGTCGCCCTGTGGCGGTTCCGGCCCACCGTGGTGCACGGTGACCTCACGTCGTCGCACGTCCTCACCGACGGGCACCTCATCACGGGCGTGCTCGGCTGGGGCGAGGCCAAGGTCGCCGACCCCGCCGACGATCTCGCATGGCTCCTCGTCGCGGCGCCGAGCGACGCCGTCGACTCGATCACCGAGGCCTACCAGCTGCGCCGCACCGAGCTCAAAGACCCGCACCTCGTGGAGCGGGCACTGCTGGCGGGCGAGCTCGCCCTCGCCCGGTGGTTGCTCTTCGGGGTGCGCACCAAGCAGGCCGACGTGGTCGAGGACGCCGTGGCCATGCTCACCGACCTCGGCGAGCACGTTCTCGCCGAGGGCGAGGCCGACGCACCCAGCGCGTAGGGCGACGGGGCGGGGTGGTCCCGCAGAGCGGGAGCCGCGCTCGCTAGGTGCCGCCTCCCAGTTCTCCCGCGAGGATCGCCGGGATGTCCTCGCGCGTGACGGTGCGGTGCGAGAGGACCGTCTCACCCGTCGCGGCGAAGAAGAACGCGGCCCGCACGAACGCCTGGTCGATCCCCCGGTACGTCGCCCAGGCGAACCGGTAGAGGGCCAGCTGGAGCTCACGCTCGCGCAGCTCCTCGGGCGAGCGCGGCGGTCGCCCGGACTTCCAGTCGACGACGACGTACCCGTCCCCGTCCGCGAAGATCGCGTCGGGTCGGGCGTGCACGACGACGCCGCCCACGGGGACCACGAGGTCCAGCTCGATCTCTAGAGGCGTGCGCGCGGCCCACTCGCTCGCCTCGAAGGCCGCCTGCAGCGCCGCCGTGGCCTCGTCCGCGTGGGCGGCGTCGTCCGCGCCGGGCAGGTCGTCGAGGTCGACGAGCGACGTCGAACGGAAGTGCTGCTCGATCCACTGGTGGAACAGGGTGCCGCGCAGCGCCGCGACGGAGGGCTCACGCGGCACGGGGCGACGCAGGTTCGTGATGAACCGCTCGCGGTTGTGCACGAGCTGCGTCAACGCGGTCGGAGAGGCGGCCGGAGGCAGGGACACCTCGCTCACGCCGGGATCGCCTCGACGAGCCTCCTCCGCGAGGAGCAGGTCGACGAGGCGCTCGTCGTCCGCCCCGACGTCCGTGCCCGACGTGGCGTCCACGCCCGATCCGACGTCCGTACCCGACGTGGCGTCCGCGCCCTCTGCCATGGACGCTCCTGTCGAACCATGCTGCGCCGGGCCGGCCTCCACGTGCACCATCGCGGCCCGCACCCGCGCGGCCGCCGCCTCGAGCGCGGGCCGCCGCGAGTCCTCGAGCCCCGCGAACGGGTCCGCGGGCCACTGCCCGGAGACGGTGCGGCTCAGCAGGGGGTTCCCACCTTCCGTCTCCGCCTCGCTCGGGTCTGCCTCGACGGTGACGCACCCCGCCGCCACGAGCTCGTCCAGGAAGATCGATGGCTCTCGTGCCGTCGCGGCATCGGCCCACCACGCACCGGTGAGCAGCATGTGCCGGCGCGCCCGGGTCAGGGCGACGTAGGCGACGCGGCGATCCTCGGCGACCTCGTGACGTGCGACGGCGACCTGGAACTCCTTGATGGCCTCGAACACGCCGGCCGTGTCAGCACCCGGCTCGAGCTCGAGCGCGGGGAGCCGAGCGGCGCCATCGGGGTCGCGATAGTCCTTGCGGAGCGGGTAGGGCAGGTCACCGACGCCCAGGAGCCACGCCTTCGTCTTGGCCCCCTTCGTGTCCTTCACGGCCATCGTGGGGAAGGACCCGTCGCGCAGCCCGGGGACGACGACGACGTCCCACTCCAGTCCCTTGGCCGCGTGGACCGTCAGGAGCTGCACGCGGTCGAGCGCGACGTCGACCTGGCCGGGCTCGCCACCGCGCTCGTGCTGATCGATGGCGTCGAGGTACTCGAGAAAGGCTCCGAGGGTCGCGGCCGAGGAGTCCTGTTCCGAGGTGAACTGCTCGGCGACCTCCTGCAGCCGGTCGAGGTGGATGCGCGCCTGCGGACCACCTCGTGCGGTGAGCTCGACGTCGAGCCCGAGCAGCCGCTCCGCCTCGACCACGAGATCGCCCACGGGCAGGTACGTCGCGCGCCGCAGCACGGCGAGCTGGGCGGCGAGCTGTCCCATGCGCTCGCGCGCCGCGGCGGTGAGCTCGTGACCGCGGCTGTCGCGCCACGACGAGCCGGGCCGCGGGAGGTCCTCGATGGCTTCGACGATCGAGCGCTCGTCGACCTCGTCCTCCTCGACGTCCGGCGCGGACTCGTCCCGCTCGAGGCCCCGACGCCTCGCGGCGAGGTGAC